>Ga0181352_1000666_pt1 | contig 14438 bp, 21 predicted proteins | sample Fa13VDMLBSN_FD_130103 | JGI IMG/M metagenome (GOLD analysis project Ga0181352, IMG submission 130103) | Freshwater viral communities from Lake Michigan, USA - Fa13.VD.MLB.S.N | ecosystem: Environmental > Aquatic > Freshwater > Lake | place: USA: Michigan | collected 2013-09-23 | reverse complement strand
GGCGTCTATTGCGTTGTCCATGCCGAGCGCGGCTTTAACAGGCTGACTAACTCCGCAAAGCGCTTTGAAAGCGCTGCAATGTTTGCGTCTAGACGATGAGAATTGACCCTGTGATTCACAAAGACGAAGTGGATTGGTTTAGGTACGATTCACCGGCTGACATTCTGCGCCGCTTCGTATGCGCGCTAGCCGTCTACGCTTTAATTTACATTATTGGATAACAATGCCCTACGAACGCCGACCAAACTTCGAGCTTTTCGAGATTGAGAAGCGCAAGAAGGTTAAAGCTGTTTGGTACGTCCGCAAGATGACCGACGAACAGCGCAAAGCCCAGCAGCGGGATGTTGGAAAACGCATGGGTCAGGCCAACAAAGGCCACGACCGCGTCTTACCTATCAAGCGAAAGGTTTTAAGCAACTGGGCCTATAAAGCCCGCATTAAAAACCAAGCCATTCGACTTGAAGCGCTTATTCTGCGCTTGCGCGCCAAATACCCGGACCAATGCTCTTGATATAGCCTGACTGACGCAACGACGTTAACGCCCGTTGCACGCCCTTAGTCGCAGTCGCTCTGATGCCCCTGGATTCTTCCATACAGACATCCACCAATTCCTTTTGTGTGATGCTGGGCAACTTCAGAGCGGCTGTCATTATAAGATCCGCATAGCGGCCCATGCTAACGTGATCGCGCATAGCCGCGCCTGTGTCTTTGTACTCCGCAACCAGGCTGCTAATCTCTTTGCCTTCATCCGTTTGGCCCAGAACAACGCGGGCTAGATCGAAGAACATATCAGCCGCCTTCTCGCCATCCTTCTGCTTTGAAACAATCATCTTGGCATTCATCGCGTTTGCATCTTCGCGGAACACGCCCAGCACAAAGTCTAGGTTGGCTAGGATGGCGGACGAACCACGCGGTCGCTCTGTGGCGCTGTGGCCAGTGTGATGCACCACGATAACGGTGCAATTAAACTCGGCGCGGATCTCGGCGTTAATTGAGCGCAGATAGGCGCTGATATCTGAAGCACTGTTCTCGTCTCCGCTAAAACTAGCGGCCAGCGTATCCACCACCACGAGGCTAGGCGCGATGGGCATACGCGCAATGGAGCGCTTAAGCCGTGCAATCTGGTCCTTGGCAGTCAGCAGCAGAGGAATCGAACAGACCCTGAAATTGTCAACTAAATTGACTAATCCGTTCTGTTCATGCCATGCACGAACGCGGCGGTAGATACCTAAGCCGCCTTCGGATGCGACATAGACCACCGGCCCCGGCTTGGTCTTACGCAGACACCAATCAGCGCCTGAAGCTATGTGCATGGCCGCATCAATGGCTATGAAGGATTTGAACGTACCAGACGCACCAAATATCATGCCCATGCTGTCAGCCGGCACTAGATCGTCAACCACCCAGCGGATGTCCTGGGCGCGGTCGCGCAGCTCTGCCAAGCTCTCCAAGCAATCGTCATCTTCTTCGTTGATCGGCAGCTCAGGCTCTGGCGCGAACTTCTCAGCGCTGCCAACCATCCGAATCAGATCAGCACCGAATCGTTCTCTCCACCGCTCTTGCTCTGGTCCGGGCGGTGGCTTGATAGCCTCGCCAATCTCGCGCAGGTGGTTAACCACCGCACCAGGATGAGCGCCGGCAGCGATCAGACTGCTTGAAATACGCAGCAATGGGTCGTGATAGCTGCGGTCTGCCGGCTCTGGATTAATCAGAGCGGCATAGTTGTTTATACCCGCGCTCTGGGTCGTTTTAAGCCGCTCTGGGGCCGGTCTAATGGCCTGCTGACGTATGGTGTTCAGGTCTAATCCAAACGCGCCTACAGCCTCGCCTAGCGAGTATACGACAGACAGATCAGAGTGTTCTAAACGACCGGCAAACGGTGCGTCCAAGCGCTTCTTTGTGTTGGTGCCGACCGGCAAGCGAGCATAGCGAACAGGGTTGTTGCCGCTAGCATCTGCATTGACGATGCCTTCAGCCCGCAGCGATTGCAGCACGGCATCGACTAGGTTGCGGTCGTGGGTGTCTGGGTCATCCTGGTCTAAAACTAGCCCGACCTGGAAGTTTCCGGGCGATGTTTCTATGGCGTAGCTGTAATAGCCAACATCCACCGGATCGACATCATCGGCCAGCAAAACAGCCAGGCGCTCAAACAAATCCTTGGATCGGCGCGGGTCTGCCGGCGACCGCATAACCCCGACGCAATAGAAGTTATTGTGGCTAGGCTCATTATCTATGAGCGTTGAGCCAGACCACGGCGCACCGGACCACGCAGAAGGACCAGCCTCATTCGGGTCAGCCCGAAACGAAGCGGTCCAGCCATAACCTCCCTGCATCGCGCCATACACTGCGCGAAGGAATTCACTGTTTTGCATTGTTGCCTCGACTGCCGGCGTCAGCCGAGCAGATCGTCAAGGGTGAGAGCAATTTTATGTGCAACGGCAAAGTCTAGGATCGTCTCCCAATGTCGCTGCGGAACACGGCCATCAGTCCCGCCTTCTGGGCGGGTGACTAGCCATCTTGAAACTGCGCTTGGGGTTGCGTTTATGATTTTGGCTGTGGCTGTAACGCCGCCTAAGCGGCCAACAATGTTCCGTGCCGGTTCGCACCGGCCTTTAATCATAGCCATGCAAAGTGCCTTTCAGGTCCGACGCAAGGCAAACACCAAAGCCAGTGATTTGCAATACGCAATATTCTAAAAAAACATATTGCATGAATCTCACATCTGGGACTAGGGTCCGTCTCCCTACAAGGAGAAGCCAAAATGAAAAACACTGAAGCCCAATTAGAAGCCCTAAGCCTAGCCTGGATTGAAGCCAAAACGGAAGAACGCAATGCCAATGCCAAGCGCATAGGCGTTGAGGAAAAGATCATTGAGATCCTTGGCAGCAAGGAAGAAGGCCGCGAGACGGTCACGCTAGACAACGGCACCCAGATCGTTGTCATCGGCAAGATGGTCTACAAAGCTGACGATCTCGACAGCATCATAGAAGTTACCCACGGATTGCAGGACCAGTTCAAGCCCTACAAGACCGAGACGAAGCTGGACGAATCCAAGATCAAAAAGATTCGCACCTTTCAACCTGCGCTGTGGCGTCAGCTAGCGCTCTACATCACCGCACGCCCCGCCAAGACCGGTGTGGTCGTCACCTTGCCAGGAGATGAATACGATGGCGTTTGACCTTAAAAGCATTCGCAAGAATGAAGCCATCTCTGCGCCACGGCTTATGCTTTACGGCGTCGAAGGTATCGGCAAGTCCACGTTTGCCGCTGGCGCACCTGATCCAATCTTCATCCTCACCGAGGACGGGCTTGGATCGTTGAAGTGCAAACACTTCCCGCTGGCTACATCGTTTGACGATGTGATCGAGGCAATCGGCACGCTTTATAGTGAGAAACACAGCTTTCAGACCGTAGTGATAGACAGCCTCGATTGGCTGGAAGCTATCATCTGGCGTGAGATTGAGGAAAAGTATGACGCCAAAGACCTTGCCTATGGCAAGGGCGCTATCATCGCGTCCGACCGCTGGCGGGAGATCCTAGAAGGTCTGAACGCCCTGCGTAACGACCGCAGCATGGCTGTCATCCTGCTTGCTCACACAACGATCAAGCGTTTTGACAGCCCAGAAGTCGAACCCTACGACCGGTATCAACCCAAGCTCCAAGAGCGCAGCAATGCGGTCATCAGGGAATGGGCGGATGCGGTGCTGTTCGCCAACTTTAAGACCATCGTCAAGAAGGACGACGTTGGGTTTAACAAGACCAGCAATCGAGGCATCTCTAATGGCGAACGGATGCTCTTTTGCAATGAGAGGCCAGCCTACATGGCCAAGAACCGCTACAGCCTACCCGACAGCATAGGGCTGTCGTGGAATGAATTTGCAGAAGCCATTAACTAAGGAACAAGACAATGCCCGCATGGGATTTTGACGCTACCAGCTACGACGAACCCGTTACCAAGAGCAGCTTTGATCCGTTGCCCCCAGGTGACTACACCGCCATTGTCGCGGAAAGCGATATGAAGGACACCAAGGCCGGTACGGGTAAGTACATTGAACTGTCCATCCACATCGTCGAGGGCCAATATGAAGGCCGTCGCCTTTGGGAACGACTGAATGTCTATAACCCGTCAGAGCAAGCCGAGCGCATTGCTCGCTCGCAGCTTAACAACCTGTCTAATGCGGTTGGAAAGCCTGGTGCGACCGACACGGAAAGCCTGCACGACATTCCGTTTATTATCTCGCTTGACATCGACCGGCGTGATCCCACCCGTAATAAGGTCATGGGCTATTCACCGGCTGGTAAGGCTCGCGCTGCGGTTCCTAAAGCGGCACCTGTAGCTGTTACCTCTGGCAAGAAAGCCTGGGAAAAGTGATGGCAACGATGCCCGATACAACCGCCGGGAAGATTACAGCTTGGCATGAGGCTAAGACAGAGACTCACCGTGAGCATCTGGGAGCCTCGCTGATCGGGCATCATTGCGACCGCTATCTATGGCTGACCTTCCGCTGGGCTAGTACGCCCCAGTTCAGCGGAAGGCTGCGCCGGCTGTTTGACACCGGCAAGCGCGAGGAGCCGCGCATTTATGAGGAGCTGCGTGCCATTGGCGTAGAGCTTCACATTGACGAAGACGGCAAGCAAATAGAGTGCCGCGACCAGACAGGTCATTTTGGCGGGTCCGTGGACGGCATTGGCAAGGGCTTTGTTGAAGGCCCTAACACCTGGGCTGTGCTGGAGATTAAGACTTCTAACGACAAGGCGTTTAACGACCTACGCAACCAAGGTGTCAAGAAGGGCAAGCCGCAGCACTATGCCCAGATGCAGACCTACATGGGCCTAATGAAGCTAGACCGCGCCATGTACATCTGCGTGAATAAGAACACGGATGACCTGCACTCTGAGTGGGTTGCCTACGACGAAAAAGAATTTATGGGCATTACGGTGCGGTCAAGCATGATCGTGCTGTCGTCCACGCCCAAGCCTCGCATCAGCGAAGACCCTGCAAACTGGCAGTGCAAGATGTGTGATATGCACGCTATATGCCACCAGGAGAAGGTGTCGGAGTTTAACTGCCGCACCTGCGTCAACGCTACGGCGGTAGAAGGCGGTAAGTGGGTATGCGAGATGCAGAAGAAGCAGCTAGGCCCAGAGGAGCAGCGCAGGGGCTGTGCCGCGCATATGTTTATCCCTGACCTAGTGCCGGCGGCTGAACCGATTGACGCCAGCGACACGCACATTGAGTACAAGGATAAACGTAGCGGCAAGACGTTTAAGAACGGCGGCTTTGCCGTAACCAGCCGCAACTTTGAAGCCGACAGAGCTAAAGCCCTTGGCGTAAGCGCTAAAGTGCCGTTTAGCGATGAGATTCCGTTTTGAAAATTAAGCTAGACCCCAGCGAAATGATGTTTGCCGTCATGGGTGGTGCCATGAGGCGCATTCAGGCGTTGCAGCGCGGTCGAGTTGATAAATACGGAACGGTTCAGTACCCGTGGCAAGCTGACATTGAAGGCGCGATGGCTGAAATGGCCGTGGCAAAAGCCTTTGGTATTTTTTGGTCAAGCGACGTTGGCAACATTTATGCGATTGACGTTGGCCCTTATCAAGTCAGATCCACGCCATACGAAAGCGGGCATCTGGTTATAAATAAGCCCGACAAGGACGAGCATATTTTCATTCTCGTTATAGGCCGGGATGGCGAATATGATTTACGCGGTTACGCTATGGCTGGTGATGTGAAGCGTGAAGAATTCTGGACATCAAAGAGCATAGGAAGATTCGCATATTTTGTTCCCCAAGAAGTTTTACGACCTGTCGAAGAATTAATGGAGAAGCCAGATGTCCCGCAATTACCTTAACAGCGAAGCTTTCCGCAATTACGACGCTAGCTTCAATGGCCGCGATTGGACTGAATCAGCCAATACGCATGAAGACAAAACCGAACTTGCGGCAGATCACACAACAAAAGAATTAATTAAAAAATTAAATCGAGCAAGAAAAAACGCAACAGAATTATACAAAACTATATCTGATAAAGATCAAGAAATACTGGATCTTAAAGACGAACTTCGCGTTTTAAGGGTTTTTTTGGAAAGGACTTAGCTTTATGACCGGACGCATGGCACGCAACAAAGGCGCACGCGGCGAGAACGAGCTTGCCGCAATGTTGAGCGATGAGCTGGGTACGGTGGTCAAGCGCAAGTTAGGCCAAGCCAGGGACGGCGCTGATGACATTGAGATTGGGAAGTTTCGTATTGAGGTTAAGCGCCGCGAGACGCTAGCCATTATGCAGTGGTGCCGGCAGATTGAAGCCTGCACGCCAAAGGATCAGATCCCGCTAGTTGTATTCCGCCAGAACGGCCAAGAGTGGCGCGTTGTGATGCGTATGAAGGATCTGATCCCCATGATTCGTGAAGAACTTGCAGGCTCTTAAAATTCTTGATCTCTTTAGCGGTATTGGTGGCTTTAGCCTTGGGCTAGAACGCACTGGTGGCTTTGAGACTGTAGCGTTCTGCGAGATTGAACCGTTCCCCCGCGCTGTGCTGAAGGAGCATTGGCCTGATGTCCCGTGTTACGAAGACGTTAGAACCCTCACCGCAGATCAACTCCGATCAGATGGCATTTCCGTGGATGTCATTTGCGGAGGATTCCCCTGCCAAGACATCTCATACGCAGGGGGGGGGGCAGGCTTGGAAGGCGCGAGATCAGGACTATGGAGCGAAATCGCCCGCCTGGTTAGCGAGCTACGACCGCAATACGTCATCGTGGAAAATGTCTCAGCACTCCTTAGTCGAGGGCTTGGACGAGTTCTTGGAGACTTGGCCCAGATCGGGTACGACGCGGAATGGCATTGCATACCAGCTTCCGCCGTTGGCGCTCCGCACAGACGGGATAGAATCTGGATCGTGGCCTACCCCGCGAGCAAGCAGTGCGATGGCAACAAATTTCACACAGAACACACTAATCAGGACACGAGGAAACTTAGAAGAAGCAGTAGCGCAACGGATGTGGCCGACGCCAAGAGCCTCACCAAACGAGAACAGACAGACGAAACTGACGCCAAGCCAGAAGGCGGGGAAGCACGGAATCAATTTGGCGGCGGCGGTTCACCTGTGGCCGACGCCGGTATCAAGGATGTGGAAGGATTCGGGCTGTCCAAGCGAATTCAACAGGAACGAAATACCGTTGGCAGCTTTGGTTGGTGGCGCACTGAACCCGACGTGGGTCGAGTGGCTAATGGGGTTCCCTTTAGGGTGGACCGTCTCAAAGGTCTGGGAAATGCGGTCGTCCCGCAAATCCCAGAAATCATTGGTAGAGCAATCTTAGCTAGTGCATACCGTTCCGAAGCGCCGCGCTCAGAATAGCCGGCACAACAAGCTGGGCAACCTGGAACGCATTCAGGTCGCCCAGAGCATAGCTAGCAAAAGCGCCAATGACCGTTAGCGCAGCGGCGACGTAAGTTTTCTTACCCTTAAGAATTCCAAACATAGCGTTCTCCTTACGAGAGGTTGACGAGTTTGTAATGTGTAACGCTGTAAAGCTGCATGAGGTCGTCAATCAGGTTTTCAATCATCGTGTTCTTTTTGCAAATCTGATCACGGTGTTTGGCAATCCAAGTTAGCTCCTCACGAACTTTGTCCGTGATGCCGCCCTTAGTTACGACCGTAATGCGGACCTCACCGATAAGGCCATAGTACCCTTGGTATGCCTCAACAATGGCGTCAATCTTATCAATCACGCCGTCATAGAACTTACCCAGCGCCTTGTGTTCGCTATAAGACTGCGAAGCCCAGTGAGCCAAATGCGCGGCATTGCGGATAGCAAAGACGCGAGAAATGAGTTCTTCAATCATGGATGCAGTCCCTGTTTATACGTCATTCTTCCATTAGACATCGTAGCCGTCAAAGATTGTTTGCGATTGCCAGACGGCAGGTAGCTAACATGAACCCAGCCAGAACTAGGAACGCCAGTTTTGTAGCATTCCAGAATCAACTGATCATAGTCGCAGTTCTTTTCAATCCATTTAGCCAAGTCGCTATTGGCAACGCCGGGGATTTCAATGTCAGCGGCTTGGCCCCGGCAATGCTGAGATGTAGCCGCTCCGCCCACAGCCTTGTTCAAGGCCACGCCACGGAAGCCGCTATTAACATGAACCGGCCCCAGGTTCTCCCGCACGACTTCTAGAACGTCGTTGCAAAGCAATTTGAGGCTTTCTAGCTGCTGCGGGTCAGGTGCGTTGTCTATGCCAAGCCGGTCGCCAGTTTGCGACTTGGTAAACTCTTCTAGGATAAAATGTTTGCTAAGATTCATTTTGCTTCATCGCTCTGCCACCAAGGACGCCCACAAAAGCGCCGACAATGGTCTGGAACGCCGGTCCAAGGATTTTGAAAATCTCGTCGTTGTTCACTTTGCTGTCAAACAGACCGGCGAGGAACACGAAGATGACGGCGGTCATGGTCATAGACAGCGTACCCATGACGATCATCAAGATGATGGTGTTGAGCTTCTCGTTCATTTGGCCGCAACGCCCCAGGCAATTGCCCCTAAAGCCACTATCAAAGACCCAGCGAACGTAAACAAGATTGCTTCAATGCGCTTAAGCTGGGCATTGATCCCGCTATAGCGTTCAGCGCAAACCGCTTCATGGACTGATAAGCGCTGGTCCACTTCATTAAGTTCCGACATTAAACACCGTTATTGGAATAGTTGGCTTAAACGACATTACAGATTACCCGTATTTGTTGAAGGGTAGGCTCGGTCCGGACCCCAGATAATCCGAACAGCGCCATTGCCGCCGGTGTTGGGCGCTCCGCTGTCACCTCCAGCACCAGCTCCGCCGCCGTAGAGTTTACCAACACCATCCGAACCTGCACCACCAGGGGAACCATTAACGCCGTTCCCACCCCCGCTTCCACCGGAACCCGAAGATGTCGGCCCCAAAAGTCCGACACCACCGCCAAGACCGCCGGCGGCACCATCCCCACCACCACCAGCGCCCCCACCAGAACCGCCAGAACCAGCACTGCCAGAGACACCCGAACCTCCGGAGTTGTTCCCCCCGTTTCCTCCAGCGCCCCCAGCACCAGAATAACCAGCAGTGCCGCCACCGCCACCACCACCACCACCAGATTCAACATAATTGCCGCCCGCGCCGCCATTAGCACCGCCCACGTCTCCGCCGATTGTTGTGCCTGTGCCGCCAGCGCCCCCTGTGTCGCCAACCCACTGACCGCCACCAGCTAACAGTATGCTTCCAAAGGAAGAATCGCCCCCACTGGTAGGTGAGCTTCCAATTGCACCGGCAGCCCCAACTACGACAGTATAGGTATTATTTGGAGCGACAGGATAATAAGTGTAGTAACGTAATCCGCCACCGCCCCCGCCGCCGCCGCCTGCGCCGCCGACGCCGGCACTAGCTCCCCCGCCACCGCCTACAGCCAATATTGAAATTGAGGTTATGCCCGAAGGAACGGTAAACGTATATGTACCAGGCGTGTCATAGAGTTGAGCGCCGCTGCCTCCACCCGCACCCACACCAAAACCACGAACCGATGCTGCTGAAAATGTGCTTTGAATAGGCATCAAACAAACTGCGACAAAGAAGCGATAACGGTAAAAGTTGCAGAACCCGTTTTAATGACGGTGTAGGTATACGAATTGATGCTGTTAACGCTACCCGCATTTGGCGCAGCCCCAAACCATTTTGTAGTCACACCGGTTGTTGTGCCGTCCACTTGAACCACATTGTTGTAATAAGCGGTGGACCCTTGGGTAACGAGGAATGCAACCGTAACACACTCACCCGTAGACATAGCTGTGTTGAGCGACGTACCAGAAGAAGCACGCAGATTGACCGTCCAGTTAGCCGTTGCATTAGACGTATAATAAATTACGCTCTGGGTGGTAATGTCGTAGTTGATCGTGCCGGTTGCGGCAGTGGCAGAAATCGTGACTTTCTCTAAGGCGTTGAGGAGCTTTGCAGCCATAACGCTGGTTGAGCCGTTAAAGGTCTGCTTGGCCGTAAAAGTGGTTGCAACGCTAGGCGAAACATAATCCGTGCCGGCAGTTCCTGCTGTAATTACAGAGCTAGAGCCGTTGCCAATTAGAACACCGCTTAAAGAGCCTACGATGAGTGTGGAGACAAGCGCTGGCTGGTTGTAGGTCAAGGCATCACCAGAAACCGTGGGAGCGCCTAAGCCCGTTACTTTAAAGCCGTTCAGCGGTATGTTGCCCGTGACGACCGTCTGGCCGTCCTTGGTGATCGCCGTGCTAAGGCCCGTGGCAAGGTCCGCCGTCAGCGCGTTAAACGCCGTGGACGTAATGGTCGTGCCAGTGACAACGGGCTGACCCGCTGTGTTGATTAAGAACGTGCCGGTTCCGTTGAAGCTCATTGCGTTTGACCTTGTTGGTTAGCTAAATATGCCGCCATTGCGCCCGCTTGTCCTGCTTTAGGATTAACGCGAGCGACAGGCGCTCCACGCCTAACTGTTTTTGACGCCTCAAGCGCCCTAGCAAGGGTAAGAGGCGTAGATACAACTTTAGCTGCTGTACCCACTGCTGGAACAGCTAAAGCAAGTTTTGGACCTAAGCCATAAACACCACCAGAAACGACAGCGTTGCCAATAATAGATGCTAAACTTGTAGGGGCAAATTTACCAATTATGGAAAGAGCATCCGGCACAAGACCACCCTTAGCAACTTTTTTAATTGCCGCTTGTTCCTCTGGAGTAAACTGACCCATTCTTTTTTCGTCGTTAGACAGTTTGTTAAACCTAGCTCTAAGAGCATCATCAAGCTTAACATTCATTGGTCCGGCGCTGGCTTTTGCCTTTTCAATTTCTTTCTCAATCATTCCTGATTTAGCTTGCTTAGCCCAAAGCCGCTGCCCTTCTTTTAACAAAGAAGCGGCTTTTCCAGTTGTTCCAGAATTTAGGGTTTGAACAAAATCATCAATAGATCTTACAAGATCACCAGCAACTTTTTTGTCGGTATCAGATGCGGTAGATTTAATTTGAAAAGGTCTTGATGCGGTTCTACGCAAAAGATCAAGTTCATCAAAATCAATTGTACCGTTTTTACCTAAAATTAAATCAAGAGCTTCTTTAGATTGATCTGCCAATTTGTATTCAGTGCCGCTTTTTCTAAATTTTTCTCTTAAATCATTTTTAAATTTATCAAATCTTTGTTGAGAAACAACAACACCTTCTTGTTTCATTTGCTCATAAAGATTTCCAGCAGCGCTTCTATCTTGTGCAGTGGTTTGCAATCCTCTGTTAGCCATCGCTTTAGCGGTAGCGTTTTTAAGCCCAGCAGCACCGCCGGCAGTTGCCATACCAGTTAACGCAGCTACAAGCGGTGGAACATATTTTTCAGCGGGCGTTCCCTTGGTGAACCTTTGCGCTGCATCAGTTGCTAAACCTGGAATGATAACCTGAGCGCCGCGTGAAAGAATACCGCCTGGGCCTGTAAGGGCAGCGGGAGCAAAAGAACCTACCGTTTCGGCGGTTGTTCCTTGTTCAGTTTTTGGATCGCCAAAAAACTGTTGGGTTGAAGCTTGAGCTTTTTGAACTGACGGCATTGTAGACAAACCCAAAGTCCTTGGGGCTTGTCCGATAGCGGTTAAGTCGTTTTGTGACAAACCACGGCTACCTAACATCTGAGCAAGCCTAGACCCTAACGTAGCTGCGGATTGCATCCCGCGCCCCATTACGTCTTGCTGAAAGCCGCCAAGATCAGCCGCACCCATAACGCCAGAAATGGCACCCTTAAGGCCCATTTTAGCTACGTCTTGAGCTACATCAGCTTTTGATACGGGTGGGGGAATAGAAACCGTAGATGGACCCATCAATTCTTCAGCGGTTGGCAACGCATTAGAAGATTGTTGATCGGAGTCTTTTTGAACGTAGATTTGCACCCCCTTATTGGGTGTTTCACCTATAAGTTCATCTCCTGACATTAATTCTTCAGCGGTAGGTAGCTTGTCTGAACCGCCCATGATTTTTTGAACGTAATTTTTTGTTTCTGGAAAATTAGGAATTCCACCAGCTTTTTGTACAGCCCCTGGGCCAGCATTGTACGCGGCAAGAGCCAATTCTGGGCTTCCAAATCTATCAATTTGTTGTTTGAAATAAGTGGCACCGCCACGCAAATTTTGTTCCGGATCATTAATGTCTACGCCTAACTCGCGAGCCGTATCGGGCATAAGCTGAGCAAGGCCAGTAGCGCCTCTTTTAGATTTTGCATTTGGATTGAAGCTGCTTTCATTTTGAACAAGGCGCGTAAAAACAACCGGATCTACCCCGACTTCAGTGGCAACTTTTGAAGCTAAAGCTCTAAAGTCCATTAAAAAGCCTCAAAAACGTCAGCGTTTTTATTGTTTGTTCCGTCAACATTGTACGGATTAACAATTCCATACATTTTGCCGTCCTTTTTTACCATCAAAACAGCCGGTTTTCCGTTAGAAAGTTTGAATGATTGAAACATTGGATCTTGAAAAATAGATCTTTTTGATTCTGGTGTTTTATTCCAAGCGACATCAATTTCACGCTTGCTGGGGCTGCCTGGATAATTTTGAGCAAAAGAGTTGTACGCGGCTTCTTTGTTTTTTGAAGCTGCTGTGGTTGAAAAATTAATAAGCGATACATCTTTAGGCGTAGTTACGCCTGGGAACCCGCGATCAACAATTTTAAAATCAGTATTAGACGGGTTTGTGCCAAGCTGTTTAACCATTGGCAAAACATACTGCGTTCTTAAGATTTTAAATCCTTCACCGCTTTGAACCAATTTTTCAATGTTTGGAGGATTAATTCCTAAGCTACGAAGAACGCCGGCAACTTGAATGGACGCTCCGGTAAATTTGTTCGGATCTAAATCTCTTACGAATCCAATTGCCTGTTTCATTTGATTAACAGTTTGATTGGCAGATTGAATGTTTGCGGCTGCATCGTTAATTAACTTAGCGCCAGCGGTATAATCAATCTTTTGCGCTTCAATTTGTCCTGGGTTTTGCCCAACACCGAAACCAGTGGGTGCGGTTCCAGCGCCTCCCTGTCCAGTAGGACCAGCGGGTTGACCTCCAAATTGCGCCACGGCTTGAGCGCGTGTCATTTGGGTTGGAACACCGTTTACGTTAATCGTAACAATTTCTTTTGCGGCTTTTGCTCCTTCAGTTGCAGTTGTTCTTGCGCTTTCAACGTCTGCAATAGATTGAACGCGACCAGCAAGATTTCTTACTCCCGCTATTTTTCCATTTTGATCGTAAAGGGGTTCTTGGCCTTCACCAAAATCTGGAACAAACATTCCAGCATTTGCTTGGTTTTCCGTATCAACCATCATGCCGTTGACATTAGTCAGTTTTGGTTTTGTAGCGGTGTAAGCGCTTACTAAATCAGTCGTATCAAGACCGGCACTTTGCGCTCCAACAATAGCCCGCAAAATATTTTCCCGATTAGAAGCCGGATTAACCACATCAGCGGGTTTTGGTCTTTGAGGTGAAAGATCGTTTAAGGGTGCTGGAGCGCCCATAGGGGATGGCGCGGCGACGGGGGGAGGCGCAACCATTGGATTTGGCGGGGGTGCGGCAACTGGAATGTCAGTTGGCGCTGGTGAAACTGTTGCAGCTAACGCCTTAGCAAGCGGAACTGAGGCTGCACCGTTTGTAGCAGTAGGTGCCGAAGGCTCACCGCCGCCCATAGAGGTAATAAGTTTATTCAATGCAGTGTTTTGTTCTGCTTTTTTTGCGCTTACATAAGATTGAGTAAGCTCATCAGCCTTCTTCCCCTGATACCCAGCCGCATATCCCTGCAAAGCTTTAGCCAGCACAGCCGTCCACGGGATAGCCGCTTGAATGCCCTTGTACGATTGAATGTCAATCGGGGCATCGGCTTGCTCTTGCAAGGATTCAGCCAGCTTTTGCCGGCGTTGGGCAGCAGCTAGTTGGGCATCGTAATTTGTAAGGCTGACGTTGGGCATCACAAAGCTCCGTAATCGACCATCAGATAACCGCTGGAATGTTGGGCAACGGCTTCAGGCTTAACCGTAAGAACTTCCTGCGCCATAACGCCATGTTCACGGCGGTCAAAAATGTCGTATTCATAAATGCCAATGCCAAGCGGGTGTTCACCAACCTTAACAATGTTTGACTTAAGACGAATGTCGCTCATTCCATACCCAGGAATAAACTTGGCACCAGTTGCCGCAACCTGACCCAAGGCCGCTGTCTGAGCATTTTTAGCAGCCATCTGTTGACCATATATATCCATAGCTTGCTGACCACCCGCTTGAGCGCCTTGGAACACAGGTGCAGCCGCCACGTTAGAGCCGGTATAGCCTTGGAACTGCGGGTTCTGAATCTGCGACCCAGACATAAGAGCCGAGATTTCATTAAGCGGCTGGTTACGCAATTGCAATTGCTGCGCCAAAGCTTGCTGTGCAGCCGTATTGCC
>Ga0181352_1000664_pt1 | contig 14470 bp, 10 predicted proteins | sample Fa13VDMLBSN_FD_130103 | JGI IMG/M metagenome (GOLD analysis project Ga0181352, IMG submission 130103) | Freshwater viral communities from Lake Michigan, USA - Fa13.VD.MLB.S.N | ecosystem: Environmental > Aquatic > Freshwater > Lake | place: USA: Michigan | collected 2013-09-23 | reverse complement strand
TCCTGCTGAAGACGGCGACGCTCAGCCTCAGCGGCAGCAAGCGAGTCAGTATAATCGCCAGGACCCATCTCAGTACCCCCGCCCGAGCTTAAAGAGATTTTTATTGCGCACGCCAGCGGCGCCACCGAGTTCAATGGTTGGAAGAGCAGGCGCAAATGACGGAGCGTACTGTTGAGACCTGGTGTTCTTTACACCACCAGCACCACCGAAGTACAACTGAGCCATCCCAGGCTTCGAGAGGTCAACACCTGCGTCGGTAACTTGCGAGAACAAGTTTTCACGAGACGCAGCATTCATCGTGTACATGTTAGGGCCAACCATTGGCCCGCTGCTCGTGACCTCCGCACCGACACCAGTCGTCGCCGAAGGCTTCGCAACTGCCGGCGATGCGGATGGTGTCGAGGTTTGAGCTGTAGCGGGAGCCGCCGTCTTCTTCGGAGTCTCGTCGCCGCCCTGCATCATACCCATGGCAGCTGCGCTCGCACCACCGGACACACCCGCGCCGATGAGGCGCTGCATGTACTCTCGGTTTGCTCGGCCAGTAGCAGCCTCCTGAGCGGCGCTAGCCATCTGCATCTGAGCCAGCGCGTTGCGGGCAGACTCCATCTCAGCAGCTCGCGTCTGAGCAGCCACAGCGCCCTGCTGCGCCATGACCTCAGGAGCAGCCTGCATAGCTGCCCGCACGTTGCCAGCGCGCTGCTGCACACTGCCACGCTGTGCAAGCGACTGGAGTGCCTGCTGCGTGCGCTGCTGCTGTGCAAGGGCTGCGAGCTGGGCCGGGGATGCGGTGCGCCCCTCAGCCTGCGCAGTGAGCCGGTCGAGAGCCTGCTGCCGAAGCTGAGACGCGCGGCGCTCCTCTTCGCTGGCCTCGTCGAGACCAAACAGGGAGCCGATGCCCTTGGCAACAACCGGCGAAAGCGCGGAGATTCCCGCAGCTGTCGCGATAGAAAGTGGGTCGATAGCCATGACTACTCCTAATGCTTGGCCCCAGCAGTGATACGCTTATCGAGGCCGGCCTTCAAGCCGACAACGAACGCCATGTTCGAGAATGCTGTACCATACCCATGCGCAAGCGCATTGATGTCGGCAGGTGCAGTCTCCTGGAAGCCGAGCGAGACCTTCTGGCCCTTCTGCTCCTTGAGGTGGACCTCGTAGATTTCCTTGTTCTGCGCAGCCCAAATCTGGTCTGCCTCAGCCTCGGTCCACGTTGCGAGTTGCTGACCGTTGTTTACGCCAGTTGGGGCATAGTCGGTCAGCACGCCAATCTGCATCCCGTGCGGCTCACGAGACTGCGGGGCACCCGTGCTCAGCGTCGGGATGGGGCTGCCCATGAGACGGATGCGCTTCAGACGCTGGTAGCCCTGGACGTTGTTCAGGGCAATCGGAGCAGTCTGCCCACTCATGAGAACGTACTTGCGACCCTCAGGCGTAACGTCGAAGAACTTGCTCTCGGTCTGCTTGTAGACCACCGTTTGCAAAGGCTGAAGGCCAAGCGGGTCAATCCAGGCCGTTGCAAAGTAGACGTTGTTGTCCATGATGGTCATGGGCAATGTGGCGGGATTGAACGCATCGGCGTCAACGAAGTGCTTCGACCACACGTCCGTCGTGTAGTTGAACACCGCGAACAGGATGCTCGTCGTGTTGTTTGGGTCGCGGAGCGCGAACCACACCTCGGTGTCCTTAGGATTGTGTATAGCTGACGTAATCTCGGTGTAATACGACAACGTGTCGTCGAGCTTCAGGCCGACAGGCGTGATACTCATGTCGCGAGCAAGCAGCTCAATCGAACGCTCGCTCTTGAAGAACACGCCGATAGGCGTCTCGATGACCGAGCGGTGGTCGACGCATCCGATGCCATGAGGCATACGAACTGGCGTACCGAGCGTGTTCGAGACGTAACCACGATTGACGGCGCTTCCGGTGTCGTCCGGCATGTCGCCAGGCACGAGCCACGTCATGCCGCGCTTGAAGATGATGAGCAGAGATTCGAGCGACGCGAGCCCCGTGACCGCTCCGCCGTCCTCAATCTGGATGGTGAGGGCGTCGTTGAACCCAGGCGCATCAGTCGGCGACAGCTCCTTGCTGAACCAGACGACCGTCGCGTCGTCCGCTCCGCCTAGGATTAGTCGGTTCTGATGCACCGTCATGCAGAGCGCAGAGGGTGGTGCCACGTTGTCGAGACCGCCGCCAACGGTGTAGAGCACCGGCTGCGACAAAAGACCGTTGTAGTCGCCTTGTGGGCCGTCGAAGCAGCGAAAGTTGTTTGTCGCAAGTCCGTATGGATTGTCCCCAGGACCACCAGCGTTAGACGATGAATACGGCACAACTCCACGAGTTGCGTTGCGACTAATCGTGAAGTCGTTGCTGTACTGAGTCAGGAAGTTCGAGAACGGCACCTTGTAGAACACCGTCGCAAACGGCTCAGCTGTAAAGTACGGCTGGAGCACCACGCGACGAGAGTCGCTGTCCGCAGTCTTGAGTCGGTTCGTCAACTCCATTCGCGGAGCGAAGAAACCGTAACGGTATTCATCAATGTCTCCACCGTTGACCGGAATTTTGGTGGGGGAAGATGGATCTGGCTCGTATTCTTTGTAGGTGATGTACGAGCATACTGAGAATGTAACAGCCTGACTTGGCGCGCTTCGCACCACCCTCCCAGTTCCATCCACCGACTCGTAACACCAGCACGCGAGGAAGTCGCCATTGGCGACAGTTGGCGTATACACACTGTTTTCGACAGAAGATACAGTGGCAGCCGAACGAGGAGCCCACAAGGACAGCTTCACGCTGTATCCAGCGTCAACCATGGCACCATACCCAGACTGGTATCGACCATAGTAGTGCTTGTTCCCAAGCTGGGAAAGACCAACGCCACTGTTGTACTTGCCACCAGTAACCTGCATGAGACGTGGGTCAGCATAGACAGACTGATAGTCCTTAGTCGGATCACCGCCCCAGTTTGTACTCATGCGAGACCAGTACATCGGAGTGTCGATTCCAGTAGGATTAAGATACTCGTCGGTGAACTCGTTCTTGGCCTTGAAACCAGCCTCGTATGCAAACCATGGCCTTGAGATGTTGATCAGAAACGGACCACCAAACGAATACGTTCGATACGCCGAAGAGTTCAGCGTCCAGAGATTCCCTGGTGCAAACTTGGCATTTGGGTCATACAGCAATGCCGGGTCTGGTTCATACGCGATGCTTGTCAGGTCTCGCTGCGGCCACAACAGCATCGCGACTTCACTGCAAGATGAGCCATCGAACGAGCTTGGGATGCCGCCGTTGACAACGGTGTAGTCCCCCCACTGCTTCATCGCCCTCCAATCCTTTGCTGAGAACGAGTAGTCCAGGGCAAAGATGTCGCTGCCGCCGACATTCTGCCCCTGACGAATGGCCCCAAGCGAGAACAGGTAAGCTCCGTCCGAACTAAACCTGGGACAGTTGAGTGGAACCGCTGCGGTGCGCGGCATGTTCATCGACTCGACGAAGACACCCTTGTTGCCATCATAGACAACGCCACCAGCATACTGGACTGGCGTTCCATCAATCGGGTCGAGGCTCGTTTGGACGGTCGCCTCGCCGTTCGTAAACGAGACAAAGAACGAACTTCTCTGAAGATCGTCTCCGCCAGGCATAAGCACGCATCCATACCTGTCACTGGACAGCTTAACCAATCCGCCAGTCATTCTCCATGGCCCGCCAACCGCACACCAGATTGGCCTTGCGACAGATGATCCCGTTGTCGCGTAATCGTTGAGGTCCCACCTTGTTTGAGACGCAGGTGCCCACGGGTACACCTCGAAGTAGTTGCTTCGAGCAAACGGACTAACGTAGCCAAGTGGCACATCTCCGTTTGGACCACTGAATGTTGCCGCCGACACGGATGACACTGCGAGGATGATAGAGTTCCCAACGGTCGCAACGTCCCAACGGTGAACGCACTGCTCAACGCCTACGCTCGTTTCGACAATAGTCTGCGCAACAGGCTGCGTGTTCGCGCCAATGTCGCTAAAAACTGGACTTGTGTTTGTATTTCCTACGGCACTGTTGAAGTCGTCAAACACGCGGATGGTTGCTGGAGGCACCGCAATCGGAGCGCCCCACGCGCCGCTGTATGGATTGGCTCTGGTCTCAATTGAGATGATGTCCGTCAGAGCTGGTGCTCCGAGCACATTCGCCGCCACGTCTCCACGCCCATCATAGAGATCAACCTCTACTGGGATGCCAGCTGCATCAAAAGCGATGACAGCAAGACACTTAACTCCTGCTGCGCTGGACAGTCGGCAGAACCTAACTGAGTTTGCTAGTGCAAGACTAACGACGTTAGCGCCAGCGATGCGTACGCTCGTTACGTTCCTCTGGTTAATGGCAGCATCGTCTATGGATGTTAGAGCCACATTGTTCGGCTCAATAACATTGACGGAGTTGTCCGATGGGTACTGGTGAAGCTGGCGAAGCTGATTCGCGAATACGCCAGAGTTCACAATCCTCGTGTTAGAAGGACTTCCCCGAAAGATGGTTGGGTTGTTGTACGCAGCAAGGCCGCCCTGAACAACAAGGCTAAGCGAGTACGTTTGCACAGACCCATCGTCAAACTCGGCAGTAACGATAGACAGTGGCGATGTCAGCGCGGAGTAAACAAACGGATAGATTCTAGTACCAGTCGCGCTAGAACTTCCGCTGTACTTGCTCTGGTACATCGCGCCAGTTGAGAACAGAGCGAAGCTATCCTCGGTCTGAAAACCAGAACGGTGAAGCCATGCAAACTCGTCAAACGTAATCGAGATCGTTGATGCCGAGCAGTTTGCACGAGTAACCACAAACTTGCCATCAAGATACAGTGGAGCAGTGTCCATCTCATGGACAGTTCGCACAGAGATAGCAACGGTTGACGTGACAGAGCTGCTCTCAAGCACTACGCCACGCGGAGTGCGTCGATTCCAGTCATGAACGCTGTACGTCGTTGAACCATATGCGTTTGCAGCATCCAGGACGCCTCCACCATAGGTGTGTACGACGGAGAAGGCTCCAGTTGTAACATCGAACGACAGCAACTTTAGAAGCACGTCAGACGACGCTGGAGATGTGTCCGGTTCGCAGTATGCAAACAGCATGTACTGCTCGTTGTAGACACCTGTAATATCAAACGATCTCCAGTACGTTCGACCTGTGAACGGAGTTTGAATCAAGTCCGTCGACTTGATGCCTCCGCTCGTCGAGATGACGGCGAATGCCTCGATGACTGAGTAGTCTCGACGGAATGCTACGACCCAGTGACGATCGTTTCCCGAAGAACCCCTCGACATAGCCATTCGCAGGTCGCTGCACCGCGTCGTGTCATTGCCAAATGAGTCCTTGATTCTCACAGGTGCCGTAACGAACGCTCCATCAGAAACGCGCTGCACGGCTGCATACACGCCATGCGTTCCAGCCGGCTGCGTCGAGATAGCTCGATCGTTTGTCAGGTCCTGGCCGTTCCGATACCCAAGCACCCAGACAGTGCAACGAAGTTGCCCGTCGTCGCTCAGCATCGACTCGACTTCGATTACCTCGCCGCCAGTAGAATCAACGGGGTGCAGCGTCCCATAGCACGACGGCAGCTTGTTTACGGCCCGGTAGCCGTGATCGGCATCTGAGCCAACATACTCAAACAGCGTATCGCCAGCAGCCAGGAGCAGCTTTGAACCGTCCTTGCCGCTATATGCGCTCAGCGCCTGCATATCAACAGGAAGTGCCGTACCAGCAAAGGTCTGGGCTGGAGTGCCAGGAACACCAGTCTTCTGGAGATACTCGAAGCCTTCGCGCTTCTCGATGCGGCCTGTCTTGCGTACGACGGCGTTCTCCAGCGAGGCCATCGCAGGAGGCTGAAGCTGGTCCGGGTCCGTGTACTCGTCGATGCTGCCGACAAAGGGAACCTGAAGAACTTGGTCACGAGTCGGCATCAGAAAATCTCCAGGTTCAATCGAACGGGGTCCAGGATGTCATCCCCGTTTTGGTCTTTCGGCGGGATGAGGCGAAGACGCATGATCTTCTGCCCCAGTGGGCCTGGAACTTCAACCACTTGCAGGTTGGGAGCGGCATATGGAGCGCTGCTCGCGTTTGGCGTGTCGGTCACGACCTTGGCGATGTTGAAGCCAGCCGCGTTACGCCCAAGTCCATGCGGGATGTCGACAATCTGGCCAGGCTTGAACGTGATACCCTGATCGGGCATCTGCTTCGAGAGGCTGCTGACGAGCTGCTTCGGAGGAGGCTGCTGGCGGAGGCTCTTGGTGACCTGCGCAAGCGACTCCTGCACCGCGTTGGCAAGCGGGTCCTTGGCGTCGCGGACAAGGAACTGAGATGGCTTGTCCTGCTTCGGCATTGGAGCCTCCTAGAAGCGTCGTGGATAGCTAGACGAGTATGGCCACATGCCCGAGTTGAACGACACGTCCGTGATGCGCTTGGCCTGGCCAGCGTCACGGTTTGCCGCAACGGTCAGAATCCTCGTCCAGATGCGAGAAGCCTGACGTTCGAGCTGCGACGTGTCACTCTCTTCCTTCGCGAGCAGCTTCGTAGCCGCATCGAGCACGACCCACTCTTCCCATCCAGAGCGACCGTCAATCGTATCGCCGTCAGAAGTCAGGTACTTCGGGTTTGGGTAATACCAAACGCGCAGGTTCGAGATGCCGTTCGAGTTCCCAGGGATAATCTCGATTGCATCGTTCTGCGACACGGGGTCCTGAATGACGCGGTACGCGATGATGGGGAAGTACGGCGTCAAAGCCGGCGTCGCGTTGTAGATGTTGCGCTCCTCCCAGTTGAACCGGGGGAGGTTGACCGTGCAGTTGCCAGAGTAAATCGCGTCTACACCGCGCACCTGGTACACGTCCGTGGCAAGCCCACCGGATGACGCGGTCCTCGTTGCGAAGACGTAGATACCGCCACTGGTAGCCGACGGGATGTCAACGTACTTGAGGTAGTAGTCCTCTCCCGTGGCGAGAAGCTGGTCATACATATGAGCCCAGCTCTCGTTGATGCAGCGATCGACTTCCGCGTTCGTAACGAAGGCGGAGTTCACCATGTCCGCACGTTGGCGTACTTCCTCTCGAAGCTGAGCAAGCGTTCTCGTGCGAGCCATGGTGAACTCCTATCCCTTCATTCGTCTTCGTAGTCGTCGCCACACATCGAGGCAAGCGCCTCAAATGCCATGGCTCCGCCTTCGTCGTCGCCAGACTCGAACGCCTTCCGCATCTTGCGGAAAAGCTTCACCTTCTCAGGCGAAGGACCGTCCGAGCCCATCTTGGAAGAGGAGGGAGCATCCTCCTCTTCCATGTCCCCGCCCTTGCCCTTACCGAGCATGGCGATGAGCAGGCCCTTACCCTTCATGCCGTCACGCTCGTGGTCGCACAGGTGATCTCGAAGGTAAACCCGTCAAGAGCCGTGTTCGCAAACGCGGCAAGGTTGCCGGTTGCAGGGTTGACGACCTTGATCTGAAGGCCGACCGACTGAGAGAGGATGTTCACAGCAGCAGGCAGCGCGTACAGATGGCGTTGGTTTGCGCCGGTCGGGTCTGCAAGCTGTGCCTCAAGGTTCCAGGCATACACACTCGTGACGGCGCTGGCGTTGGTCACACTCGTAAGTGCGCCCGTGGTGCCATTGAACGTCGCGGTAACACCCGTGCCAAAGAACACATAGTAGACACCCGTGACGCCAGAGTAGAGGAACGTGAACCCCTTGCCCGCAAGATTCGGGGTCGCCGCGTCCGCGCCCGTGACACGCCCGGAGATACGAATATCTCCAGGGATGTTGGTGCGCATCTGGCTGCGCGTAGAGACGTTGTTGATAGATGCCATGTTAGGCTCCTTTCACTCGGCTGTTCAGCTGCCCCAGCCGTAGAGGTAGCCGTTGGAGCCGGGGTTGTCGCAACCAATCTGGTAGTACGACGCGAAGCGCGCCTGGTAGTCGTCGCTGTCCATGAGACGGAGGAAGTTCACGCCGTCCCAGTCGACGAGTTGGAACATGCCGCCAGGAGCCGTGGAGATGCTCCACGACGGAAGGTTGAGCATGTACGCCTCGCCGCGCGGGCAGAAGGGGTCCTCGATGAACGGGATAGCGCCGTTCTGACCAAGGAACACAACCGACTGGAAGTTGAGGTTCTGCTTCGGGTCCTGCGCCGGGATGCGGATCACGTCCGAGAGCGCCGACTTCTTGAGGGTCGCGATGTCGAGCGTGTTGGCCGCAATCGCGGTCGGGTAGCCCATGCCCTGGAAGAGAATGTTCGCTTCGAGGTCCTGAAGGGCCTCGACCATGTTCTTGCCAGCGGCGTTGATGACCGAGCCGCCGAGGCGAACCTTGTCCGACGCGCGGTTGAGGCCGAAGAGCGTGTCGCCAAACGGCTGCGAACCGATGAGGCCACCCGCGATCCACTGCTTGATGCCAGCCGGGGAGCGCGCGTTCGTGTCGTAGCTCGTCGCCGTGCCGTCCGGAACGATACCGTCGCCGTCACGGGTGATGATGGCACCAGCCGGCCAGGTCGCGGCAGAGGCGAGCGTAAGCGTAGCCGAGCCGGTCGCGAGGTCGCGGTTGACCGCCGTGATCTGACGGACCATGTTCGTCGCGCTGAACGTGTTCGTCAGCGCACCGGACGAGAGGTCGATGTACTGGCCAGCGAACGACTCCGCGCTGTAGAGCACGATGTACATACCCGCCTCGAAGTTCGCCACGTCGGCGGAGTTCGAGAGGGTGATGGTCGTCGAGGCGGTGCCGAGCGCGCTGACCGCGCCGATACGGCCCGTACCCGAACCGTAGATGAGGCGACCGGCGCTGTTCTGCATACCGCGAACGACGCTCTCCGTGCGGTTACGCCACACGTTCACGAGCGAGCCGGGGTCGACCGCCGTACGCATGACCTCGCCAGCAACCTGCGCAAAGCCGTAGTGCTGGACGCGGAACAGCTCGAAGCGCTTGTAGCTCTCGGCGCTGTCCTTGTGCGCGTACGCACGGTCGAACGAGGAGCCGAAGCCCTGCGGGTTGGTGGTCTGGAGCGCGAGGACCTTCTTCTCACCCGTGAAGTCGGAGACAACCGGGATCTTCGAGAGAAGAGCCTGCTTGTTGTACGAGAGGTTGGGGACGCCCTTCTTGTAGAGGAGCTTGAGGACTTGCTCGACGGCGGTGACGTTGCTGGAGATAGGCATTGTTTTTCCTTAGTTAGCTGACTTCTGCATCTCTTGACGGGCCACCTCGATAAGCATAGCCGTCTGCTCATCCCGGCTAAGATCATAGAGGTTTTTCGGACCCCCGAGCCGTGTCTCGGATGCAGAAGCCTGAGACGGCGACCGGGGCTTGCTAGTAGCTGGCGCGGGCTGGGCAGCCGCTTTGGCCGCGCTCTTGCCCTTGATGCTGCCGAGCTTCTTCGAGTACTTCTGCTCAAGGAACCACGCGATGTCCTCGTCCTGAACCTCGTCAGGGTCCCCACCACGGGAGAGGAAGTCGCGCGCAACGCCCTCGGCCTCACGAATGAGCGCGTACGGGTCGTCGGAGAACCACTCGTAGAGCGACGGGTAGTCTTCGCTCGTAATCATCGAGCAAAACTCCTGCTGCTCACGCAAAGTCTCCGCCTCTTCAGCCTTGCGGCGGGACATCTCCTGCGCTTCTTGCTGCTGACGCTCGAAAGCGTCAATCTTGGCCTGGAGAGCCTGCATCTGGGCGAGCATCTTCGACTGCGGAGTGTTCTCCTCCAGCGCAGCCTGCGTAAACTCGTCCAGGTTGATGCCAAGCTCCTGCAAAGCCGTCAGCGGAGAGGTCTTGAGCTTGCTCTTGAAGCCATCCACGTCGAAAGACGACGCCTTGGGAGCCTCAAACGAGCGCGCTTGCTCGTATTCACGCAGCTTTTCGGCCATCTCGGCCTGACGACGAGCCTCGGCCTTGGCTTGCTTGGCCGCACGAGCCTTCTCCATGCGGCTACGGATGACTTCGCGCGGGTCGATGTCGTCTTCCGCAGCCTGGGGAGCAGCGCGAGCAGGCTTTGGAGCCTCTTCCTCGGCCTCAGAGGCACCAAGATGGGCCTCGGCGATGTCGTTTGACGCAGCCTTGGTCACAGAGCCAGCGTCGCCGTGCATGGCTGCACGCGCGGCAGCGACGAGGTCGTCATTCGAGACGCCCGAAGAACCCTCGGAACCCGTATCCACAGCCTCAGAACCGGTGAAATCGCTCATTGTAGCACTCCCATAGAGGCAGGGTTAGGCGGAGCAGCGCCCTCCCCGGCCATTGGGGCGGCACCCTGAGCCATCTCACCGGTCTGCTCACCAGTGGGAGGCGCTTGCGGACCTGGAGCCGCCTGCTCCGGGGCCTGCATAGCGGCGATGATTGCCGCGCATTCTTCGATGTACTGCTGGATAAGCTCCAGCTTCTTCTGCGGAACCTTGTCGACCATGCACTTGGCCAGGAAGAGCTTGGCACGCTCTTGGGCCATCACAGGGTCGATGTACTCGGACGGAGACGTGTAGCGACGAGACTCGACCATCTCGTAGAGCTGCATGTCCACGGCATCGCGCGGGGCGTTCGCGAGGTCTTCCTCGGCGTCGATGTCGGGCATGTCGAGCAGGCGACGCAGGGTCGGCTTGTCGGCGAGGCCAAACTGGGCCATGGAGAGAATCTGCTCGAACTTGGCGGACGGCTGCCGGCTGAGGTTCGAGATAGGGTACATGCGAAGGCGGTACTCGCGCTGGTCCATGCGGACCTCGGACCAGGAAAGCTCCTCAAGGGTGCTCTTGGTCGGACGGGCAACCTTCACGTCGATGTCAGCGGCGAGCATACGCTCAGCCTCGGCGATGAAGAGCTTGGCCACGTCGATGGCAAACTGCTCGTGCAGCTTGTGAAAGACGTGCAGGCGCTCGCTCTCGAAGTCCTCGTAGACCTGGAGAGCCTTGCCCGAGGCCGCGCGAAGGCCAGCAGGCAGCTCCGAGTGGGCGCTCATGTTCGAGAGCCCGAGTCCCTGGTTGATCTCCTGCGGGATGCTGGAGCGGTAGGCGTAGGTCTGCGGGTTCACCGGGTCGGGGTTGAACGTCGACGGCGGCGGGCCACCCGGCAGGTACTCGATGATGGTGCCGATGCCGTTGTCGAGCGAGACGGTCTTGCCGAGCGTGCCGGCTTGCATGAGGACGTGCGAGCCGCCCATGATGCTGTGAGCCTGCTGGAGCTTGTGCGAGAGCTTGTTGTGCTCTTCCTGGGCAGGGCCAAACTCGAAGACGGCAGAGGAGCCCCAGAAGCCAACGAGGGGCACGTTGCGGCGCTCGAAGGCAAAGGGGAAGAACTCCTCGGTCCACTTCTCGCGAAGCAGGGTAGCGTTCTCGATGCAGACGATGTGCTCGCCGTCATCCGCGCCAGGGCCGGACGGAAGGTGCCACGCCTCGTAGACGTAGATGAGGTCCGAGCCCGAGTTGATGACGAACTGCGCCATCTCCGTATCGGTGGGGTTGGACACGGACAGGATGGAGCCCTTGCGGAAGGACTTCGAGCCAACGATGCCGTCGCCTTCTGCGTCTCCGTAGAGATGCATGACGACGCTGCGGTCGAGCAGGTGGCGCTGGATGAGGTTGCGCGGAGAGCCGTAGCGCGCTTCAGCGTCGGAGACGAAGAGGTCGAGCATGGGCACGACTTCGAGCTGAAGCTGGCCATAGTTCGACGTGACCTTGGCGCAGCCGGTGCCGTCCACGAGAGCGGCGAGGTCGACGCTCATGCACTTCGAGTAGAAGTTCGTGTCCTCGAAGGCACCCTCGATGAAGCGCGAGAGCTTCTCGGCACGACGGCGCTGCATGTAGTCGCCACCGGAGGTGACGGCGTAGGGCAGCGTCTTCACGCGGCTGATCTTGGCAGCCAGCGTGTCGATGCTGTTCTTGAGGTGGTTGATGGCGTAGCGGCGGTCGATGCTGGGGTCGGGAGCCTGACCGTAGGCGGACAGGTCGATTCCGTAGATTTGCTGGCAGCGACGCACCGCCACGCGGCGGGACTCCTGCGTGTCCATCGTGTTCTTCACACGGTCGACAATCGCGAGGTGCGGCTCACGCTGGGCCTTGTCAAACCACTGCTGGGCTCGCTCAGGACTATCCATCGAGTGTACTGATTTACTGATTCTCAGCAGCCGTCAACATGAATTTTCATCTTACCATAACCAGACAAGATGAATCCGTTCTTTCAGGACTGTCGTATTTCCAATGTCTCTCTATCGTGAGGACGACAGGGTAAAAGTTTTCACCTTGCCCATGACCAAGGGTCTTGGCAGTCCTCGCATACGACAGCGGGATAGGTTTGACCTTGAGGACCTGTGACCTGGGTCTCCATCCAGTACTTGGGATGCGGGGCGCAGGAGCGCGTGTCTCGGTGAGCGTCCTTGTTGCAGCGCTCGCAGTGAAACCAGTACCGTCCGCCGTACTTCATGTTCATCGGCGTACCCCAGGTGCTGCCGCAGCAGCGTCCTTCCGTAGCACGGCGTCTCGGAACAGAACCATCGGTATCACGTTTTTGCCTGACAGTCAACTACCAGGAATAGCCCCATCCGTCCTTGGGAGCAGACCTATCGAGGATGCGCTTGAGCATGACGCGCTCTTCGGCCTGGAGCTTGGAAAGCTCGCCTTGTGCCTCCTGCACGTCCTCGTCGGTTTGCCAGTAGCGAGCGAGGGCCATGGCAAGGCAGGGGGCATAGTCGCAGTGGCGACCGTCTGACGTACGCGGGAAGTTGATGCTGGCACCGCTGCCCTTGAGCACCTTCTTGACCCGGCCAAGGTCGCTCCTGAGCGTCTGGTCTGCGGGAATCTCGACCATGCCTTGCTCGAACATGGTCTTGAGGGCGAGGAACTTGGCCAGCTTCTCCCGCTCCGTCCAGGCATGGACCACGAGCACGAGCTTCTGCTGAGCCGCCAGGTCTCGCAACGCATCGCCGTAGTACTGGTCCGAGTCGAGGACCGAGATGCGGTAAGCACGGCAAAGCCTCGCCACTTCCTCCAGGATGGCCCCAGGACGCAGCGGAGCTGCTGCCGAGCCTATCCACTGCCTGGCCAGTGCCACACGCCGCTTATCGCCATCCTGGCAGGCAATGATGAGCGTCCAGGCGTTGCCACGAGTCGCAGGGTCAATGGCCGCGCTGTACTGCACACCGGGCTTGGGAGTCTCGATAAGCGGAGCGGGTCTCGTGGCTGCATCGAGCGAGTCTTGCGTGATGAGCGACTCCTCAGGCTGGGCAAACTCCGCAGCCACGTCTGTGCGGAAGGCTTGCGGGTCCTTCTCCTCGGCATCCCTGACCGCCTGCGGGGTCCACAGCTGCGGGTTCAAGTCCCAGCCAGGTGCCTTCACAACCACCATGTTCCGCGTAGGACGGCCATAGTGCTCCTTCACCACGTTATACGCAGGACCAAACGGTGCCCAAGGACTGCCAATCGAGATGACCTGCGAGCCAGGCAGGATGCGCAGCAGGACAGCCTTCCGCATGTCGTCCCAGTTGACCACCGCTTCCCCCTCTCCAAGCATACGAGGGAACTCGTCAAACACAGCCCCAGCCGACCAGCGCGCCACAAGCGTAGAACCCGAGCGTGAGCCCGCCACAACCTTGATCTCCACAGGCCGTCCAGACGGATGCCTGAGCACAATCGTGTCCGTCGTAGGCTCCCCCATCACCAAGCCCTTCAAGGCAGGAGACGCCATCACCCGTCCCACCACATGCCCGAAGATGACCTCCGCCAAGTCCTTGTTGATGCTGACAATCGAGACTCTTGGCACCTCTCCAGGACCCAGGTGCTCCACCGCACAAACCTGCGTCCAATGCACCGCCATGCACGCAGCCATCAAGCTCTTGCCACACCTGATGGCACTCAAAACAGCCATCTCCTTCGGCTTGCCCTCAAGCTGTGGCTCCTCCCCTCCAAAGGCACGGACCACAGCTGGATGCCCCCACAAATCCCCAAGCGGCTTCCCATCCGCTACCCGCATGATGGCCCTCTGCACAATGCTCGCCGTCTTGAGCCCAAACCCAAGAGGGTGAACCAGAAGCTCCTCCATGCTCCCCAGCTTCACCCGCTTCTCATCCAGCTCCCTCTCAAGAGCCTTCGTAAGCCTAGCTAGCCTCTCCGCCTGGTTGCCCTCTACCGCCGTCTTCCGCTTGTCCTGCGTGTACGCCATCCAGCCTCAATAGCATGATAGAAGGCCATTAGAGAGGGTATGAAAAGAAGGGGTTCTAAGGCCCCGGCCCCCTCTCAGACTGTCACATGTACCCCCTCCCATGGCACACGGAGGCTTCTATCTTTCCAGTCCCCCGCGCCGTAGGCGCATCCCCCTCGCGCGTACGCGCGTTATATACTGTATGTACTGTATAGTACTGTATACTGTATATACCATATCTATACTGTATATATGTATATACCTTAACTGTACCTATACCTTACATATATCGTATATACTGTATATATAAGGTATTTCTTGGTCTCATTAACGTATATAC
>Ga0181352_1000663_pt1 | contig 14473 bp, 22 predicted proteins | sample Fa13VDMLBSN_FD_130103 | JGI IMG/M metagenome (GOLD analysis project Ga0181352, IMG submission 130103) | Freshwater viral communities from Lake Michigan, USA - Fa13.VD.MLB.S.N | ecosystem: Environmental > Aquatic > Freshwater > Lake | place: USA: Michigan | collected 2013-09-23 | reverse complement strand
TATCGGGGTTAATATTAGTGAAGTTGTGAATTGCCCCGAGTGACAGCCCTGCGACAAGTTTGACCAGTTTTGGTCTAGGGGGCGACCATGGTTCGTATATTCAACCTGAATATTGCGCTGCATGCCGCGTGGTGGTTCTACCCAGCGGCGCTCGTCATGGCCTGCACAGGCGTCGGCGTTTGCGTCGAGAAAATCGGCTTGGTTAAATCGTTCTACGCGAGCCCGTTCGTGCTCGTCGTGGCAATGGCCGCCCTGCGCTCAGGCAAGCGTGGCGGCTTCCTTGCTGCCACGCTTGCCATGCTCGTATTCAACTTCGTGTTTGTGCATCCGGCGTGGTCGTTCACTTGGCCGTCTAACGAGGAGCTGCTCGCCTACATAAGCATGTTCCTGGCCGCGTTCTTCGTCGGCGGCGTGAACCAGACACAACCCTCGGATTCGCTGACGCGGTTCACGGGCTCACTGCCGTTCGTGCGTCACAAGCGGCGCAATGAAGATGACGACCAGCGCAAATGCTTCTGGGATGTCGAGCGCACAGGCCACTGGATACGGGATTGTGAGGTCGGCCATGAGTACGGCCGCATCTACCTCGAGCGGCGCAAGCGATTTGGTGCGCCGCTGCTCGGCTGGATCGTTCGCGACATGATCGCGGCGGGGCAATATACCGGCGTGGAAGCTGGATTTATGGGCGTTATGGCGCAACAACTGCCAGCCCGCCAGACACTGGGCCTCGCCCTAGTCTCGGACAAGGACACCCTCGATTGACAGGTGAACCGACCTATCGTCTAGCCGAATAGCGATGTTCGCGCCGAGCCTGTTTGTGATGATCAGGCCCGGCCGCATGTACTGGCGCAGCACCAGCATCGGCGGCGCGTTGATCTTCACCAGAACGATATCACCCGTCTGAACGCTCGCAATCGTCGTCGGGCTTTCATCGACCGTGATCAGGTCGCCGGGCTGAATACCAGCCTCGGTTACGGCATCGCCCGTCACGCGGTAGAGCTTCAGTCCTTTGCGGGCAATCGCCGTCGCAAGGCTGCCGATCTGCATGTCCGCAGACTCAACCTCGTTCTCCGCCCCAGCTATCACAGCCGTGGCGATCAGATCCGCAGGTGAGCATTCCAACGCCATCGCCAATCGCTGCATCCATTCCACCGTGAGCCGACGTGTCCCGGTCTCAAGGCGACGGATCTGCGTTCCAGAAGTACCAGCCCGCTCCGCCACCTCATCGACGGACAGACCTGCTGCTTCCCTAAGTTCGCGTATTCGGTTCATGGGCACCCCTCGGAAGGCAGCGTTACCCACGTACAGCGTACGGCGCACTTATCTCGATTGATTTAGCGCAGGCTGTCCACAGCACCAAAGCGGTGCATACTTGATAGTCACACCATTCCGGTGTACGGTGCAACCATGAAGCTGCACCAATACCTCGAAACTGTGGACAAAGACCCGGAGTGGTTCGCCGATCAGATCGGCGTCGATCCGGTGTCGGTTCGACGCTATTTGGCGGGCGCACGCCGGCCGAAGTGGGACGTGCTCGCGCGCATCAAGGAAGCGACGGGCGGCGTCGTCACAGCAGATGATTTTGTGATCGTTGAACGGCGTTCCCTACGGGGAAACGTTCCCAGCGTCGCCGCGTGAAGTAGATCCGGCCCCGGCCGGTGTCAGTCAGCGTTGTTAAAGGCTAGCCGCAAATCCCTTTGCTAGCCGACGCGTAATTAAAGGTTCCGTTGCGTCTGAGTAGCTGCCCGCCGTGAGCGGTGGGTTGGTGGATGCTTGTTGTCGAAAGGCAGCAAGGCGGATGTCGCCACGTCCGGTCCAAGCGCCCGCCAATCCTCCGCTCCCTGTGAGCATCTGGTGCCCTCCAGACGGGGCCGGCTGGCCGCAATTCGGTCGGCCCCACTGAAAGCCAGAAACAAAAGAGCCGGCCCCAGCGTGACCTAGGAACCGGCTCTCGGAGACTGCTCGTGGAGCATGCTCCAACGTCAACGCGCAACCCGGACAGGGGTTACCTACTATGACTGACACTGTATCCAAATCGTGCCCGGATGGCAACACGCAGGGCCAAATGCGCCTCGTTATCCATGGGCCGGGCAATCCACCACGATGGAAAAACACCATGGCCTACGACGCTCACGCCATGACTGTCGTCGTCCCAGACCTAACCCGCCACGGCTGGAAACTAGAGGCTAACGATCGGTTGAACCGGTTCGATCTGTTCTCGCCCTGGACGGAGGCGCTGTCATGATCTGGGATGAAGATAAAGTTACGCAACTCAAGACCTTGGCGCAACAGACCAGCCCGCCGCTGTCGGCGTCTGCGATCGCATATTTGATGGGTGGCCTGTCGCGAAACGCGGTCATTGGAAAACTGCACCGCATCGGCGTTCCGCTGTTGCTGCGCCCCATCGATGGTGCCTCACGCCGCAGCTACGAACGCCGCGCGCCAGCCCCGAAACCCGTCAAGCGGGCGCCCCGCGTCGGAAGCGTCACCGGCCTGCGTTACCACCACAACGGCGCACCGCAGCCAGCATCGCTACCGCCCCCGAACATCGACGACGTTCCACGGGTCGCATTCGCAGACCTGGAGCCCTGGCATTGCAGGTTCCCAATCGGTGATCCTCAGATCCCAGAGTTTGGCTACTGCGGCCTAAACAGGAGCGTTGGCACGTCCTACTGCCCAGCCCATTTGCACCGCTGCACGGGCCATCCAGAGCCCAGGAACCGGCAATCAATGCCCACGGTGCAGCCAGCCAAAGAGCTAGCCGAAGCCTGAAAAGAAACCCCCCGCCAAGCCTGCCAGGGCCGCGGGGGTAAAAACCAATCACGAGGACTACGTTAATGAAAATAGACGGCAAAATCAAGGCCAAAGGTGCGCGGTTCGTTCGCTTTTACCCGTCCGACTGGCGATCAGGTTGTCTCGGTCTGTCCCTCGAACAAGAGGGGCTTTACGTCCGCATCTGCGCCTTTATTTACGAAACAAACCGCAGACTACCTATTAACGACTGCGCCGCTGCAAAGTTCATGGGAGCCAATACGAATGCCTACCGGAAAGTCCGCGACCAGCTCCTCGACCTCGGCAAGATCACACGATGCGCTGACGGATACACGGTATCCCGAGCAGAGCGCGAACTCGAAGCTGCCATCGGTTCGAGCCCTGCCGCCGATCAGGAAGGGGCGGTCAACGGACCAGCTCATCCGATCCCCGAACGGAACACCCGGCAGGATACCCTAGGGGATACCCCCCTAGATACCCCCCTAGATACCCCCCTAGATACCCCCCTAGATACCCATAGGGTGTTTTCGGAAAACGTCAATCAATTCAATGGCCCTTCTATAGAGCCTAAAGCCAATAGCCTAAAGCCAAAAAAAGAAACCCCCAAACCCCCACGGGGGGCTTCGGCTAATGCTTCGCAAATCAACTGGCGGACAGCCTTTGCGACGAAGGACGACCACGCCGGGATCGATGTGACGGAAACCGGCGAACTGGTTCTCGTCAACGGAACGCGGCAACGCTGGCTTGAAGAATTCGGAAACGACGAGCGCGCCCTCAGCAACGCTCTTCGCGAAGCCCATGCTTCCGTAAACGAGAACGGTCGGCATTCGCTGAAGGTTCAAGTCGAAGCGACGTTGGCTCGCATTGTGCGCGACATGACCAGCCGGCAAAAGAACTACCTTGCAGCCGCCGCTGCCAAGGCCACGCCGAAACCAGTCAAGCTCAGCCGGTGGGGCTAAGCCATGCTCGACAGCACCACCATAGCCGGAAACCTCGTGCTGGTAATCGGCGCGGAAGCCGCTCAGATCGTCAAGGATTGCGGCACGCCGTCGGTTCGCGACGTTGCCCACCAAAGCCAACTGATCGACAGCCAAGGCCGCGTTCACGCCTTCGTCGATTGCTGGGAAGGGTTCGTCATCCTCATCCCCGAGGGCATGGAAGAAACCCGCGACGCGATCGCGATGATCCTCGGAGACACCCGTTGCCGCTGGAACTGGTTTCCGCGGGAAGTTAACCCCGACACGATCAACACCGCAATCGGCACCGCGAAGTTGATGTGGACGGACGAAATTTGCCTCATGTCGGACGTTCCCGATCAAGGCCCCGTCGAAACCTACAAGACCGGGTTCGGCGCACTCGACGACCACGGCTGGCGCATCGTCACCCCAGCGTTCATGCCGGTTATCGGCCCTTACGGTTCCGGCAAAAGTGTTTTCCTTCGCCAGCTTCTCGTCAACTTCTGGCGCATGCACGGATGGAAATTCCTGCTGACGAGTTTCGAGGAAAAGATCAAGCCGCGGTATCAGCGCGATTTCCGCCGCAACCTGATCAACAAGCCAGAGCACTACTGGACCGACAAAGACAGGGCCTTAGCCGATTTAGAACTCGATCGGTGCTCATGTTTTCTCCGTCGTAAGCGTGGCGCGGATTTAACGCAGGACCGTTTGATTGAGCGGATTGCATTCGCGGTCAAGGTTCACGGCGTTCGCGTCGTTTGTATCGACCCGGTCAACGAGATCGATCACCAGGTGCCGCGCGGCGAAAGCAAAACCGACTACATGGGCAAGTTTATCATGAGCCTTAAGCAGCTCGCGGATGATTACAACTTGCTGATGATCGTCTGCGCCCATCCTCCCAAGGATGGCGTCGAGAAGCGGCTGGCTAAGAACGGGTTGCTAACTCTCAACGACGGCGCCGACACCGCGCATTGGGGCAACAAGGCGGATATCGGCGTGTGCCTATGGCGTAACCTCGCAGGCCCCACGATCCTGCACCTCGACAAACTGAAAGACCACGAAAGCATGGGCAAGCCAACGCTTGCTGAGCTTCACCTAGACGAGCGGCTCAATCAATTTCACGTCGGCCGCGTCGGTTACGACATCATGGGGGATGACGCATCATGAGCGGGAAATACGAACAGAAAGATAACTCTGGAAACCTGTTTCGCATCCCGGAAGAAAACATCAAATCAGATAAACATCCGCAGTATGAAGGCGAGTTCAAAACGATTTGCCCGCATTGCAACGCAGCGGCGACGGGCTGGGTTAAGGCTTGGATCAAGGAAGCCAAGACGGGCTCTAAATTCTTTTCGCTGGCCTTCAAGTTCAAGACGAAGGGGGGCGGGCAATGAAAGCCTTTGGTCCAGGTTATAGCATGAACCCCGACGTATTTAACGCCGATCTCCGCGACTGGTACGAAGAGCGCGCCGCATTCCTCGAATACTGCGAAGGATTGGACCGCGTAACCGCCGAGCGTCTCGCTTTTGCCCAGACCGCTCTCAAGATGAGGGGCAAGCTATGACCTACGAACGCCACTGGCACAAGCGCGTCCCCCTCGACATGGCCAGAGAGTACATCGCCAAGGGCTGGCAGGTATGGGGAACCGAGGGCGATGCCGTCGTTCTCGTCTGGCTTCACGATGAGGTGCCGGAATGAAACGCAAGAGTTGTGGCAAGTGCGCGTTCCAGCGTCTGAACTTGTGCCGGAACGCGAAGTCAGGACGAAGTGACCAGCCGGTCAACAAGACAACGCCGTCGTGTGATCTTTATCAGGAGGCAAGGAAATGAAAATCGATCTTCCAGCCACTGTCAGACAGTATGCCGAGGCGAGCGGATGGTCGCAGGGTTCCATCCGCAAGTTCGTCCGCAAGGGGCTGTTGCGCGTCGATCCGACTGCGGTTCCCACCCTGATCGTCGGCGGCGAAGTGCTGTATCCTGAAGACCCCAAGGTTTACCGCTGTCCGTTCACGCCGGACATGTTTCCGGAGGTTCCCGCATGACCCTCCCTATAGAGGCCCGCCTAGACCTGGCCCGCTATCTTACCGTCTTGAGATCCTACAAGCCTCGCACTCGTAAATCCCGCCGCACCAAGTCGGACAGAAGACGGCGCATCGTGAAGCAGCTTAGGAGGGCGGCGTGAGCATCGAAACCCTCGAGATCATAGACCGCCGCCGGCGCGAAACGGCAATGCACGATCAACGGAAAGCAGCGGAGATCATCGCCATGGCCCTTAAACCTCGAGTCCGCGTGAAGGCCAAGGGCATACCCATCGGCAACTTTGACGTGATCGCTGACGAGATGGGCAAGATGGTGGTCAAGCCCAAGCGCAAGCCCCAAGGCCAGACGCTGAATCAGCAGTACGCCTCGAAAAACAAGAAGAGGTGGAAAGCCGCCAGGTGATCAGCCTACGCGTGCCGCGTCCCCTTACAGGGAGACATCATGTCAAATCGAGCCGTCGTTTACCGCACAGCCCCGAACCTTGAGCACAAAGCCGCTCAGGAGCTTCGTGAGGCGGGTGCTCGCGCATACGTGGCCCGTGATAGGTCTACCAAGCGCAACCCGTTCACTGGCAAACCTCGAGCCACGGCGCCGGGGTACGTCTTCAGCGATCGTGCTTGCCACATCGCCTTTGCCAAGCACGTCAAGCCATCGATCGGCAGCGCCAGCAAGGCGGAGCTGGCCAACCTCTACATAGGCAGGCCACAGCGCCGCGCTGAGGAAGCGAACCCGTTCAAGCAAGGCGATGTGGTGTCGTTTCCAAGGCTGGTCCTGCCCGATGGTAGCCCCATGCCCGTGACCGTCGCCAGCACGTCCGGCCGCTTCTGCCGTATCGAGTGGGACATGCTCGGAAAGCGGCAATCTCAATCCATCCACTACACCCAACTTCGACCGGGTTGACGATTGTGGTTGAATTGTGCATTGTGCAATCGGATGAGCGGCTGATTTCAGCTTACCGCCCCGGCGACCAATATGCAGAAAGTGCATATTGATGCATCGCACCCAATCCAGAATTGCGCCCGAAGCACTAAGCCAGCCACGCAACGGCTGGCCGCTTCCGTTTACGCCACTCACTCACGCAAAACGCCGAACCTGAGACCCACCCTACACCTTAGAAGCTGAACCCCACATGACGCTCGGTCTCGCCCTTGCGCTCACGTTCTTCGCGCTCAGCGCTTTCGGCCTTGGCGCTGTGGTTGCGTACGCGATCATAACCAGGGACCCACGATGACAGCCGCCCAGATCTCGACCGCCATCCGTACCGTCATCGCTGAAATCATCGGCTGGCTCAAGATCATTGCCGCGCTCGTTCTCGCCGTCGCAGTGCTCGGCATCCTGACCACTATGCTTGGCTACCGCGTGCCGTATCTGCCGACGTTCAAAGCCGGATTGCAGGAAACGGGGGTGTTCATTGCCGCTGTTGCCTTCTGGCTCTCCCGCTGAAATCGCCCGTTCCCCCCGTGCCCGCATGCGTTCAATGCGACTTCGCAAAGGGCTGATCCCATGCACATCGACACCATGGCCAAGAGGGCCAAGCAAGTCGGGTTCATCGCTACCGCCATCACCAGCGCCGTCACGGCAAGGTTCGGTTGGCTTCAAGGCGAAGATGTTGTCACGTCCATCGTCTATGCCGTTGGTCTCGGTCTCGCATCGTTCATGGTCGGCTATGGCCTCGTGTTCGCGTGGGAAAGCCGCAAGCGCAACATGCCCTACGGCGTCACCATCGCTTCCGTTGCCATCTTCGCGATTGCAGTAGTCGTTGAGGTGCTGTCTCACGTCGGCGCCAACGCATCCGCCCGCACCCACGACATGACCAAGGCCAGCGAACAGACCAACACCTACGCTGACACCCGTGGCCAGCTCGAGCAAGCCCGCGCCGACCTCGCCGCGATGAAACCCGGCAGGGCGCCGGCACAGATCAGCGCCGACATGGCCCGTATCGAGACCGCTAAGTGGTTTGCCAGCACGACCGGATGCACGGTTCCCAACCCTCCCGGAAGCGGTAAGGGCTACAAGAACAGTTGCGACCGCTACAACGCTTTGAAGGGCGAGCTTGCTGCAGCTCAGACCCGCACGGCCCTTGCCGCCAAAGTTGAGAAGTTCGCCAGCACCTCGGCAACCTCATCCGCCGGCCACAGCGTTGCCCTTGCCCAGACCAAGGCGATTGCATCCTATGCCACGTGGAGCACCAATCCCGGCGCAGAGGACCAGGCCAAGACCAACATGGCGATCACGCTTATTCTGGCGCTGTACTTCGTCAGCCTCGGCCTGATCAATCTGGTAGCCCAAGCCTTCGACCCGGAAGACGGCACGACAACCACCGCTCAGCCTTCCGCAGAGATCATTCACCCGCAGTTCGCACAGCCCAAGCCCGTAATTCAGCAGGTGGACGATCTGTCGTGGGCTAAGTCAGTGCTCAAGGCGACCGGCTAACGGCAGTTGAACACGTACCTGCAGTTCCTACCCTGCGCATCACACTGACACGGCCCTACAGTACAGCCCACAGGTGGTATAGGCGGAATACCGCAAGAGAACTGCACCTTACTCACCATCGGCTGCGGCGACCCTGACAGCATAGACAACACGGCTAGCAACTTCATTGTGAACCTCCCGGATATCATAACCACGTGGCCCGGCATCATGGCTGAACACGACATCCTTGAAAAGCTAGATGTGACGGGAGCCGAACTCACTCTTGCCAACAACGGTGCTTTCTATTGGGTAGCCGTCACCCGCTATCACAACGGACATCGCTACTCCCACAGCGTCAGGCTTGAAACCACTCCCACCGATGAGCAGATAGCCGATGTCCAGCAGGTCTTCTCGATCTGGTGGGCGGATACGATCAGGGATCAGTGAGTGTTTCACATGAAACTCGGTCGTATGATTTCGTGAAACAGTTTCACAGGGATTCAAATGCCTAGAGGTGGCGCGAGAAAAGGCGCGGGACGTAAGAAGGGCGGCATCACCAAGGCGACTATGTACCGCCAAGAGATGTACGCTCGCGCCGCAGCCGATGGAATATCGCCGCTCGACGTTATGATCACGACAATGCGCCGAGCATGGGCCGAAGATAAGATCGACGAAGCCTTACAAGCAGCTGTTCACGCTGCGCCCTACGTGCATCCGCGCCTAGCCGCCACCAACGTAACATTGGATGACAAGCGCGATCCTGAGCAATTCACCGACGCCGAGCTTGAAGCTATCGCCCGCGCAAGCGGCGCAAGAGCTTCTGAGACGGAGGAAAGCGAAGCGGGCTCTAATCCCGTTCACTGAGTACTCGTTCTCGCAGTACGTCCCGGCAGAGCATCACAAGCTGATCGCCGAGAAGCTCGAAGCGGTAGAGCGTGGCGAGATTGATCGGCTCATGATCAACATGCCGCCGCGTCACGGCAAGTCGGAACTAGCCTCGAGACGCTTTCCAGCGTGGTTCCTCGGCCGGCATCCAAGCAAGTCGATAATCGCAGCCAGCTATAACAGCGACCTTGCCACCGACTTTGGCCGGCAGGTTCGCAACATCCTAGAGACCGACGAATACAAAGCTCTTTTCGGAACCGCTCTATCTGATGACAGCCGCGCCGCTAATCGGTGGAACACGAAAGAGGGCGGAGCATACGTTGCAGCCGTTGTCGGTACGGCTATCACGGGTCGCGGCGCGGACATCCTTCTCATCGACGATCCGCTCAAGGACCGCGAGGAAGCCGACAGCGAGCTTCACCGGCAGAAGATCTGGGATTGGTACACATCGACGGCCTACACCCGTCTCGCGCCCGGTGGCCGGATCATTGTCATTCAATGCATGTCGGGCGAAACGCCAGTTCTCATGGCGACAGGAGAAGAAAAGCCGCTTCGGGATATCCGGCCAGGAGATGAGATCGCAACGTATGACAAAGGGAAAGTTTCTACATCCTTTGTCCGCAACTGGTCGAACAATGGTCCTGATCGCATATTCAAAATCAGGATGAAATCGGGTACCATCGTCAAAGCAAACGCAAGGCATCCGTTCCTTGTGTCAACTGACGGTGGGGAAAAATGGATACGGACGGCGAACCTCAAGCGCGGCGACACCATCCTGAAGGTTACTGGGGAAAATGGCGCGGCGTTAAGTGCTCTGCTGATGGATGCGAACGGCCGGCAAAGTGCAAGGGAATGTGCAATTCCCACTACAACAAGGCGGCTCGATACTTACGAGATCGTCAGGGATGAAGTGGTCGAAGTTGTCGATAGCGGAATTGAAGACGTTTTCGACATTCAGGTTGATCGCACTGAGAACTTCATAGCGAATGGGCTGATAAGCCATAACACGCGCTGGCACGAGGACGATCTCAGCGGCAAGCTGCTCACTGAACAAGCTAGGGGCGGCGATCAGTGGGAAATCCTCGAGCTTCCCGCGATCAACGAAGCCGGCGAAGCGCTCTGGCCTGATTTCTACCCGCTCAAGACGTTGGAGCGGACACGTAGCGTTCTACCCTCTCGGGACTGGTCAGCGCTCTACCAGCAGCGGCCAACACCCGAGGAAGGCGATTACTTCAAGCGTGAGTGGTTCCGCTACTACAACACGCTGCCGCAACACCTGCGCATGTACGGAGCTTCCGACTACGCAGTGACGGCCAAGGGCGGCGACTACACGGTTCACGCGGTATGCGGTGTCGATCCCGACGATAACCTTTACGTGGTCGATATCTGGCGAGCCCAAGCCGAGAGCCATGTATGGGTCGAAGAGTTCATCAACCTCGTTCACAAGCACAAGCCGCTGAACTGGGGCGAGGAACAAGGCCAGATCATCAAGAGCCTGGGCCCGTTCATCGACAAACGCATGCGAGAACGCCGCGTCTATTGCCGGCGTGAACAGATGGCCAGCGTAGCCGACAAGCCCACAAGGGCGCGTTCATTCCAGGCCCGTGCAGCCATGGGCAAGGTCTACCTTCCGCATAACGCCCCGTGGGTCGCGGACATGCTCGGCGAGATGATGAACTTCCCCGTCGGCAAGCACGACGACCAGATCGACGCCCTGGGCCTGATCGGCCGCATGCTCGACACGATGGTGTCCGGCCGCGCCCCGCGCGCACCGGAGCCACCCGAAAGCAAATGGAACCGCGCATTCCAGCGCAGGACACAAGAGGACGCAGCCGGTGGAAGTTGGAAGGCGCGATGAGAAAAGCATTTCACGAAGTGTCACCTTGCTAGCAGGTGGCGTGGAATGAATTTGCAGGATAGCCACGATTGGCTGATGTGGCAGGCGCGCGAAGCCGTGGGTGAGCCGCATTTCAAAGCACCTATTGTTCTGGTCCCACCACAGGCACCAAAGCAGCGCAAGAAACGAAAGAAGCACTGGGCAGGATCTTTTCAGATTCGGTTTTGCCACTGGCTCAAAGGCGATGGCGAACGGCCGTGCAATCTTGGGTACACGCGGCGGGATCTGATTCGGCACCTCGAGCGGCAATTCTCCAAGGGTATGACTTGGGAAAACTACGCTTCGTCAAATGGCCAATCCGGCCGCAAGGTTTGGGTGGTGGATCACATTGTTCCTAAGCGGCTTTACGCTGAGGACGATGTGCAGCACGCCTATGCACTAACCAACATGCGTCCGCTGTGGATGAATGAGAATATGCGTAAGGGTCCGGTTCGGGAGCATCTGCTCTAATGGCTGATGGAATGATGGCGGGGCAACCCGCGCAGAAGCCAGACCCGACCGGCTACGATGAGAGCAAGACGCCGCTCGAGACGCTCATATCGTGGGTCGAGGACGCCGAGGAAGCGACCGACAGCGCCCGCAAGCTGGCCGAGCGCGATCGGGACTACTACGACGGCAAACAGCTGACAGCCGCCGAGAAGGCCGAGCTTCGCAAGCGTGGCCAGCCGGACGTGGTAATCAACCGCATAAAGCCCAAGGTCGATTTCTTGTCGGGCTTCGAGGCGAACAACCGCACCAACCCGCGGGCCTTCCCTCGCACGCCGAACGACGAAGAAACTAGCGAAGCCGCAACCGACGCGCTGCGCTACGAGAAAGACCAGCTCGACCTAGATCAGCACTTCTCTGCCGTATGGCAGAACATGCTGATCGACGGTTACGGCGGCATTGAATTGACGATCGAGGAAAAGCCGGACGGCACGAAGAAACTTGGCGCCGTTCATTGGGAATGGGATAGGCTGTTTCACGACCCTCACTCACGCAAGCTAGATTTCAACGATGCGCGCTATCTCGGCGGCTACGTGTGGATGGATGAGGAAGAGGCGCTCGAACTGGCAGAAACGGAGGAGGCGAAAGAAGCCATCCGGACCATGATTGCCGAAGTGTCGATGACGCAGACCTATGACGATCGCCCGCGGTGGAAGACGTGGGTATCAGGCAAGACCCGCAAGCGCGTCCGCGTCGTCCAGATGTACCACCGCGAAGGCGGCAAGTGGATGTATTGCGTGTTCACCAAGGGCGGCAAGATCGCCAGCTATCCGGTTCCGTTCGTCGATCAGGACGGCCAGAGCTTCTGCCCGCTGATGCTGCAATCCGCCTACGTCGATCGCGACAACGCCCGTTATGGGCTTATCCGCATCATGATCGACGTACAGGACGAGATCAACAAGCGCCGGTCGAAGGCGCTGCACCGCTTGACCATGCGCCAGGTGCTCTCCGAGCGCGGTGCGGTCGAGGATGTCGACGACACGAAGAAGGAACTGGCCAAGCCGGATGGGCTGATCGAGATCAATCCGGGGTTCCGCTTTGAGTTGCTGGGCAAGGCCGAAGAGTTCGCCGGCGAACTGCAATTGTTGCAGGAGTCCAAGAACGAAATCGAGCAGATGGGGCCGAACGCGTCGATGCAGGGCAAGGACGGGGATGCGCCATCGGGGCGCGCGATCCTCGCCAACCAGCAGAGCGGACAGACCGAGATCACGATGCTGCTCGACCGGCATCGGCACCTCAAGAAGAGGGTCTATCAGCGCATCTGGGATCTGATCCGGCAGTACAAGGATCAGCAGTGGTGGGTCCGCGTCACCGACAGCGAGAAGAACGTCAAGTTCGTCGGCTTCAATCGCCCGGTGACGGTGAAAGAGGAACTGGCCAAGAGCCTCGAAGCCAAGGGCATGCCGGCGCCGCAGATCGAACAGACGATTGCGCAGATCGAGCAAGACCCGATGCAGGGGCCGATGCTTGGGCAGGTTATCCGCACGGAGAACAACCCGACCGAGATGTATATGGACATCACGATCGAGGAAGTTCCCGATGCAGCCAACGTGCAGGAAGAGCAGTTCCAGGCGCTTATTCAGCTGGCGCCGGCCGTCACGTTCCCGCCGACCGTCTACCTCAAGGCGTCGAGCCTGCGGAACAAGGAAGAGCTGTTGCAGGAACTCGAAGGCGCTCAGAAATCGCCAGAGCAAGCCGCCATGGACCAGGAAGTCATGGCGCTGAACCTGAAGAAAGCAAACGCCGAAGTCGAGAAGATGATGGCCGAGGTCGACAAGACCGAAGCCGAAACGATCAAGATCAAGGTCGAAGCGGACAACCTGCAAGCGCAGATCGCTGCGGGCATGCTGGTGTCACCGACCGTTCAGGAATCCGTAACCGCGTCAGTGCCGCCGACTGAGACGGGCGCTATGCCGACTGAACAACCGCCGCCGGGTCTACCAACGGGCGATGCAATGATGGGGCCAGCATGACGACGACGGAGCCGAACAGCCTGGAATCGATGCTTGATGACACGGAAGCGCCTGCGCAAGAGATCGCGCCGGCTGCACCTCCTGAGACGGGCGACAATAGCGCGGTGCCGCCGACCGACGCGACACATCAAGCCGAGTCAGTCGACACAGCACCGCACGTCCCACGCCGAGCCCTAGAGGACGAACGCCGGAAACGGCAGGATCTAGAGCGACGGTTTCAGGAACTCGAGCACTACGCTAAGCAGTTCCAACAGCCGCCGCCGCAGCCTCAGAAGCCACAGATACCGGACCCCTTCGTGGACCCGGAAGCATATCAGCAGTACGTCGAGGAACGGGCGCAAACGTCCGTACTCAATGAACGGCTGAACATGTCCCAGATGATGGCCGAAGAGAAATACGGAGAAGACCGCGTAAAGGAAGCGCTGGAAATGGCGGCCCAGGCCGGCGTTATCCCGTCTTTCATGCGCGCTCGGCATCCGTATAAGGAGCTGATCGAGTGGCATGACAAAGCACGTGTCATGCAAGACATCGGACCAGACCCCGCAGCCTATCGCGAACGGTTGAAGGCCGAACTCATGGCCGAAATGGGAATCACCCAGCCCGGACAGCCCCCCGCTGCACCTCCTGCCAAGACCTCAGCGCCAGTCCCGAAATCGCTGGCGACCCGCACAAGCTCTGCCCCTCGCAATCCATCGACGGGGCAGTTTGCTAGTCGGTCGTCCCTTGAGGACATCCTAGGCTAAGGCAACAGGAACATGGCAGAGACCTACATCCCAACAGCGCTCACTGTTCAACAGTGGGACGATCAGTATTTCACCCAATACCTGAACCAGAACTTTTTCAAAAAGTTCATGGGCACCGGGACGAACTCGGTAATCCAGGTCAAGGAAGACTTGACCAAGAAGCCCGGCGACAAGATCACGTTGACGCTGGTAAACCGGCTGACGGGTGCAGCCAAGGGCGCAAGCGAGACCCTCGAAGGTAACGAAGAGGATCTGAGCACTCGATCGTTTGGGATCACGGTTCGCGAGTATTCGCACGCCGTCAAGTTCT
>Ga0181352_1000660_pt1 | contig 14521 bp, 20 predicted proteins | sample Fa13VDMLBSN_FD_130103 | JGI IMG/M metagenome (GOLD analysis project Ga0181352, IMG submission 130103) | Freshwater viral communities from Lake Michigan, USA - Fa13.VD.MLB.S.N | ecosystem: Environmental > Aquatic > Freshwater > Lake | place: USA: Michigan | collected 2013-09-23 | reverse complement strand
TTACTTTATCTGTTTCATGCCAAAAATAGTTTAATCTACTTCCGGTAGCATCTAATGTAAGAAACATTTCTAATGCCTCCAAGTTTTTACAATGCATCCACAATTTAGAGTGATATTCATGTAATAAGATAAATGGAAATTCATATTGAGGTTCATTATGACCCAGCATAAATTTACCTTCGGTAAACCAAACATCAACTTCTACTTCATACCCTGCTAAAAGGGCAGCTAAGATATACTCTGGATGATTTTCTTTTTCAGGATTAGGACCTGAAATATTTCCGCGGTGTGAAATTAGTCTCATTTTATAGTTGCAAATCCAATCCCCCAATCATCTTGTTGCTCACAATATTGAGTAACTTCAAAAATATCTGGGTTTAGGTTTTTAATAATTCTACTAGGGCCTGGGTGGTAGTTTGTGTCGTGGAAACCAATTACACCTCCAGGTTTCATAAATTCAACATACCAAAGTTCATCAATAACTTGGTTAATAGAATGCCAACCATCTACAAATAAAAAGTCAATTTGAGATATTTTTAAAGCATCTAATTTAGCTTTTACTCTCTCGTAATATTCACTTTTAGATTGTAAGGTAAAGATATTACGGCCTAAACCTTGCAAAAATGTTTTATCATCAATATCAATTCCTAAATAAATAGTTTCAGGACTTTTATGTCTTAAAAATATAGAAGTTGAGGTTTGATCGTAGGTTTGATTATAAGTAACTCTTGAAACACCAATTTCAACAATAACTTTAGTTTGATCTTTTACTTTAGTAAATTCTTCTGTCAATGCTGCTTGGTTACACATTGAAAATTCTTTATTTCCTACTAATTCAAAAGGATTAGGAAAAATATTAATCCAATCTTTATCATTATCTTCGGGATTACCTAATCTAATATCATTAGTTAGGTATTTTTGTGTATATTGGGTTCTTAAGTTATTATTCATGTTTTTTATTTTAAAAAATTCTATATGCTAAGTCTTCAGAAAACTCTTCTTTACCCCATTTTTCAATAGCAGCTTTATATTCAGGTTTATCTGTTTCGTGATTAATTGCTTGTTTCATAGCTAAACCACCTGCTAAAGTTCCCATAGGATGACCATGTAATGCTCCTCCTACATTAGCTAACCAATCATTACTTTCTAACGACTGGTTAATAAATTGAACTAGTCCTGGATGCATACCGCAACTTAAAGCAGGGACAATATTGTAATGCCAAAGTACTTTTAAAGCATCTCTTAATTCTCCTTCGTCTTGATTCATGTAACCACCAATCATACCAGCGTGAATTGAATCAGCACCTGACCATCCTGCTATTTTACAGATTACAGGCCAGTAAATATGGAATGGGGCTCTTCTATCTGTAAAGAATTTATCACCACTCTTTTGGAAGTGAATCCATAAACAAGGATTTTGTTTTCTAATTGCTTTGTATATTCCTAATCCGCTCCAAACGTTAATGTGAATACCATTCCCACCATTATCTGCTACAAATTTAGCTCTTTCTAAAGCGTATGGACTATCTCCATTTATACAAAAACAATAAATAACGTCAGGAGCATTTTCTTTAAGCCATGATGCAATCAAAGGTACTCTTACTTCAAGAGGACAATGTTCTGGGTTAGCTAATAATTCATCTTCTTTAATAAAATTAACTCCCCCATAAACCATTTCTTTTACTGCTTCTAGCAGTACTTCAGGACTCATCCCTACTTTAGGTTTAATAATACCTCCTAAAAATGGTTTGTCATAAACATTATTAAATTTTCTCCAACCATTAATTCCGTAAGCAGGTTTTAGAGCAAATTGTTCTTCTACTTTTTCTGGGAGTTGGATATCAAGTACTTGACATTTTTGGATTTCTAAAATGTCAACTTGACCACCTGCTATATGACACAAAATTTGAGAAATACCATCTTCCTCAAGATTAATATTAGCTAAAGGAAATGCTAATTTTACATTACCGGCTTTAGTAGATTTAAGATATTCTTCGTTAGCTAAAATAAAACAACTATGGTTTTCAAACATTTCGTCTGTTTCCCAAACACTTCTATTATTTGGATTACCTATACTTTGGCCTATAGCTAAGTTCCAAGCTGCATCTCGAAGTGAAGTTTTTGCCTCTAAATAATAAGTAACTATAAAGTATTTTTCCTTATTTACTTCTTCTTCGGTTCTAAAAATTTTAACCATAACTTATACTATATATTTATCTCCTTTTACACTAGGTGTTTTTACAACTATTAGCTCACAATTAGTTAAAAACTCAGGAACTGCTACTTCACCCGGGTATAGAATAAATATATCACCCTTTTTTAAGTAAGTCCCGCTTAACTTCATTTTCCCACGAATAATGTAATTTATTTCTGTAGCTATTTTATGATAGTGATTATCCCAAATTTCTCCTTTAGGGTGAAATTTATAACTAACTTCAAATTCTTTTGTAGAATAAGCAGTAGGTTCGAAGTCACCTACGAACCAACCACCTACCATATTTTTACCTTTTAAAACATCCATATTAATTAAATAAAAATCTTGTTAATAATAATTTTCGATTTTGAGAATTTACTCCAAAACTATATTGTTCTACTTTACCATCAAATTTATTAACAATATCTATAAAAAGGTCTTCAGTAAAAGTAATTTTATCTAAAAACCAATGAGATTTTAATAGATTTAAATCCTTTTTAAAAATAATTTCATTATTAATATTAGTAACAGTACACTCAACATCTACTGAATCTGAGATAGAGTTCCAGAAAAAGAGAACTAATGCGTCTTCAACTTCTGTTTGCCCATTGTCATAACTAATTCGACATACTTTAGGTATACAATTCCAAATTTTATTCCAATCACTTTCAGAAGAAGACTGGTCAAATTTAATTTTAGGGAATTTTAATCCTACATAATTTTCATAAATTATACCTTCTAGATTGCTGAATTGTTTTTTGTATTCTATAAATAAAGGGATAACGTATTCAATCCATTTACCATAATAACTTATTTTATCACATAAAGCCCAAAAATCAGAACTATCATTTAATAAGTTTTGATCTAAAAATATTTCAGGAGAATATCCTAGTAAGTGGTTATCTATTAAATATTGAGAGGGTTTAGCCCATTGTCCTTCTTGCCGTTTACCATAAAAAAGATAATCTTTAAAATTTTCAATATCTAATTTAATTTCTTTAGATTCTTCTTTGTCTAAAATAACATCATAATCTATTTTAAAAACTTTTTGGTAACCCAATGTTTTAGCTATTTGAGAACTAAGTACATAACCATTAAACATTGAAGCTACATGATCAGTCACTCCGGTTAAAGGTAACCAATTTTCACAAGTTCCTAGACTAATGTCTAAGTAAATATAGGGTCTATCGTATAATTCTTTATCTAAAAGTTCTTGAGGAGGTTTTCCTATTAAAATATTACTTTGGTAAGAAAAGTAATAATCAACTAAAGAATCTAAATTATAATTATTTTGTGCTTTATTTATAAGTAAAATCTTGTATTCTGGGAAATATTCTCTAACTTGCTTAATTAAGTTAGAACATAAAGCAGCTTTATTTATGTCTGAGATATAAGAATCAATAAAAATTAGAGTATTCATTATAATCTAGATTTATAAAAAGAGAATCTAGAATCTTGAGGTTGGTTGGTATATGCTTTAGAATCTATAAAAATATCAGCTTCAGTAGGATTGTTTCTTCCTATGTTACCTCCATCTCTTAATAATATTCTATCTCCGTAATATCTAACTAAAATATCAAATTGACCTAAATGGTGTCTAAGAAGATTTTCAGGAGTATACACATAAACTCCTTCTTTTAAATAGCGACTTACATAATGATATAAACTACTATATCTATCCATTACATAAGGACTACCATAAGCTATAAAATCATGAGGCCCGTAACAATTTAACCAATTTTTGATAAAAACTGTTCCATGAGGAATATTAAGGTAGGGGTTAATTTTAGGTTCATACCAATCACTTAAAACTAAATCTGTTCTTAATCTAACTATAACATCATATGGTTCAGAAGAATGTTTAGTTAACATATTAGCTCTCCATATTTTATACCACATAGCTAAATGGCTACCATTTTTAACAGCTTCTTGACCTGTATTAAATAGTTCAAGAGGTGCTTGAATTTCTTCTTTAAGGATGTCCCATGTAGAAGATTTCCAAGCATCCCAACTTTCAACTTCAAATTGTTTAGGATTAAAATCTTTTATAAAATGGCCTATTGTATCTCCATCTTTAGGATTTTCGATATCCCAAAAACTAGCATAAACATCTGCATTAAACTCTTGAATCTTTTTTTGAAAGATTTCAGTAGTTTTGCTTAATTCTTTAACTATTCCTGAAAATACAAAGGCTACTTTCATTTAAAATTTTCGAGATAATACGTTAACTCTTCAGGGGTACCCAACCCCCACATATCATCTTTTTCTATCATATAACACGCTATATGTTTGTTATCTTGTATAGCTTCATTATATACGGGACATACATAAAACTCATTATTAACACGAATGTTTTTAGATATCATTTGTTCAGCATATTTTACAAAGTCTGAACCTTGTTTCCAATAATACATTCCAACTGTTGCGTTATCCGAAATTGGATTTTTTTCAGCTACTTCAGTTACTTTATTATTTTCATCTACTTTAGCAAATGACCATTTTGGGTGAGTACCTTTAAAACATAAAATACCTCCATCTACATCAGTTTCGTTCATCTTATAAAAGAATTCATTTGAATCCCAAATAACATGTTGGTCTGAATTAGCAAATAGAAGTGGGGCATCTGTGTTAATATGTTCTTTAGCTAATAAAGCTGTGCAAGCTGCACCTTCAGTTACACCTTCAGTTTCTACAATTTTACAACCAGGAGTAATAAGATTTAAAAAAGTATCTAAATTATATTTAATTCTATGTTCTTTTTGAACTACATAAATGAAATTAGCTTTAATATTAAGCATTTCAACTACAACCTGAATCATAGGTTTGCCTTTAACATCAATTAAAGGTTTAGGGAATGTATAACCAGCTTGAGCAAATCTAGAACCGGCTCCAGCCATTGGTATAATTACATTTAATTTATTATCTCTCCAAGCAGGTGATTTCATAACGTATCCTTTTTCTATTTCTACTAATTTATTAAAGATATTAGTGTAAGTTACTTCTTTTGGATTTTTTACTCTTAAAATATGTGATTTACTTCTTGAAGCAGCTAATAACCCGTAAGGTGAATCTTCTACAATAAGTGTTTCTTCTGGAAGGTAACTCATTGTTGAAATAGCTTTCCAGTACATTTCAGGGTGAGGTTTACTGTTTTTAACATCCTCATTAGAAATAATTAAATCCATAAATTCTATTATTCCTAATTTAGAAAGTACAGTCAACACTGTCTTACGAATTGAGTTAGAACATACTGCTAACTTATAACCATCTTCTACTAAAGCAGACATTACTGATTGTAGGGTTTGATTGGGTTTTAAAGCACGAAGTTCTTCTAAAGTATATTTTTGTTTATCTTCCCAAACTTTAGAATGCAATTCAATAGGTAAACCTTTTTCTTTAGTTAACATTTCAAGTTTTTGATTAGTTTTTAAACCATCGTATTTACTTAAATGTTCTTTCCAACTAATAGCATATTCTTTTCCTAACGCTTTATTTAGGGCTTCATAGTGAAGATTTTTAGCTTCAACTAAAACTCCATCTAAATCAAATATAATTAATTTTATCATTTCCACTTACCTCTCATAACTAACTGGGCAATAATTCCATAGTTAGAAATGTCAATAAAACTATCAATCATTGCTTCTCCTTTAACGTAATTCATCCCATTACGTTGAAGCATATTTTTTAGACGATTGATTTTATCATTACAACGAAGCCAAATACCTGTAATAGATAAGTTAATGTCTTCTTCTTTTTCTAGAGTAGAACCTAGAGCAATATTTTGAAGACCATAGTCCATCATTTTGCTAGCAAACAATTCGTATTGTTCTTTTTGAACTTGTTGAAATTCGTATGCTAGTTCAGGATATTTTTGTTCGAAATCTACAACTGCTTTTGAATTGCCGTAACCTACTTGTTCTTCCATTTTATTTTACTTTAAATAACTTATCTTGTTCTTTTATGTCAACACCCATTTCCCAAAGAATATTACGTATACCTGGTTCTCGAATTATATCAATATAGTGATCGGCTTCACCTAAACTACATTCATAATATTTTGCTACGTATTCTACTAATTCATCTTTTTTCTTTGGTGTTTGACTTTTAACATACTTAAGCCAAACTTTTTGTTTTGGGATCATTTCGCGGTAAATGGAATATATTTGTTTCTTATTTTGTGGATTTATCTTTTGGACATAATTTACAATATCTATGTAATTTATATCCATAGATAAATATCTATGAATCATATAACTGTTCCAAGAGTCCCATGACTCTTCCGTGAAGTCCCAAATAGATGCTTTAGTTTGAGTTATCTGGTTTAACCAGTCGAAGATTGTTTTCGGGCTGTGCATCGCGCAGTTCTTTTGGTAGGGTATCTTGGAGAATTTCGCCAGTTTTAGGGTCATAAAATACAGGAATAGGGACTAGGGCATCTTCAGAAGTACCTGTAATAAACTTAGATACTTTACGAATTACAAATCCTTGTTGCCATACTTTACCACCTGACAAAGTGAGAACTTCCTGAGTATTTTTCAGGTCAAAGTTCATGTTAATTTTATTTTCCATTTTCTTTTTTGTGATTTAACCATTCTAAATAAAACCCAATAGCTACAATGATATTCATACCAAATGAAGCTATTATTTCGTGTAAATCTTCATATACGTTAGTTGTTAGATGAACATGACCTACCATCCAAAAAGGTATGGACAGGTTACCTGCTATCCAAGTTAAAGTATATTTGATAAACTGTTTCACAATACTCTAGGTTTAGCTAATTCTATTAGTTTAGCTATAAGAGCCATTGCGTTAATTTCCTTATCAATTCTAAAATTAGCTTGATATGAATATTCGTTAATGTAAACTGCTACCATTCCTTCTTGCCCGCTAGCATATAAACCAGCATTTTCATAAAGGTAGCGATATAGTTCTTCAAAATCCTGAACATTAGCATCTAGGATGATTTGTCGGATATTAGACCAACTTGGTTTCTTTTGAACAAGTTCTCTAAGTACTTGATCCATATACCTAGAAGAAACAAGTACTGATTTATCAATTACAAGTTTATTATCTTGAGTAGATAGTTGAATAGTATTAAGACATTTACGTAGATCAGGATAAAACTGATTAGTAATATCTTTAATATCTTCTAATTGGTACTGAATTTCCTCCTTATCTAAGATATAAGCAAGATGCTGTGCAACTGTTGATTTTGAAGGAGGTACAATTTTAAGTACTTGACAACGTGATTGAAGTGGATCAATAATACGCTCTACGTAGTTACAAGTTAAAATAAAACGAGTATTACGAGAAAATGTTTCAATTACATTTCGGAGCGATGCTTGGGCTTGGATGGTGAGAAAGTCAGCTTCGTCAAGGATAATGACTTTGAGCGGTTTGAACGATGCTGCACTTGCAAAGCCAGAAACTTTTTCTCTAATAGTATCAATACCACGCTCATCGGAAGCATTAATATAAGTGTAGTCACAATTAAGACTATTGACAATAAGTTTTGCAAGAGTCGTTTTACCAGTCCCAGCAGGCCCGTAGAAGATGAGGTTCTGGATATCATTTTGAGAGAGATATTGTTGGATAGATCTCTTGATATTTTCATTCCCGACATATTCATCTAGGGTTTTTGAACGATATTTTTCTACAAGTAAAGTATGTTCTTTAGTGGTCACCATACAAATTGTATTTCTTAGGTTCTGGTTTAGGGATTTCTATTTCTTCTGTAGTAACAATATACAACTTACTATTCATAGGCTCAAGTCTAAACGCTAAAGGTTTAATTGTTGCTTGAACATAATATGCATTTAGAGTTTCAGTAAGTGAATCGTATACCTTACTATCGATAAGAAGTTTCCACCTGTCACCAGGTGGAATCCTCTCAGCGATTAGAATGTTTTTTTCTACTTGTTGGGTACCCATTAGAACATCCCTTCCATTCCAGCCATAGGATTAGATTCTTTCTTATCCTCAGGGCTGTCAACTACAACACACTCGGTAAGCAATACTGTTCCTGCTACTGAGGCTGCGTTTTCAAGTGCAGTTCGAGTTACTTTAGATGGGTCGATAATACCCGCTACTTTCATATTAACTACTACTCCACTTTTAAGGTCATAACCTAACCAATTGTTAATTGGGTCTAGATTAAGTCCAATCATTTGGGCTTCAGTAGAACTAAAACCAGCGTTTACAAGAATTTGTTCAAATGGTTTACCACAAGCTTTCCAAACAATCTCAGCTCCAATATTTGAGCGGTCAATTGCTTCACGAGCGTAAATTAAAGCGGTACCACCACCTGGTACAATACCTTCTTCGATAGCTGCTTTAGTTGCTTGGAGTGCATCATCAACACGGTCTTTCTTTTCTTTCATTTCAGTTTCCGTGTTTCCACCAACGTGGATTATCGCCACTCCTCCGACGAATTTCGCGAGCCTTTCTTGGAGTCTTTCAACTTCGAACGGCGTTGTTGCTTGTTCGATTTGTTGTTGAAGTGCTTCAATACGTGCTTCAATTCGTTCTGATTTTCCTTTTCCATCTACAATTGTAGTTGATTCTTTAGTTACAGTTATAGTACGAGCTTCGCCAAACCAGTCCCAACTAAATTTGTCAAGCTTCATTCCTTTTTCTTTAGAAAAAACTTCACCACCTGTAAGAGCAGCAATGTCTTCAAGAATCAGTTTACGACGATCACCAAAATCAGGGGCTTTTACCGCGCAAACTGCTAGTGTACCTCGCATCTTATTTACAATAAGAGTAGCGAGTGCTTCATTATCAATGTCTTCAGCAATGATAAGAAGAGATCGACCTGTACTAGATACACCCTCCAATACAGGAAGAAGTTCTTTTACAGTTGTGAAACGTTGATCAGCAATCAAGATATAAGGTTTATCAAGTACAGCTGACATTGTTCCATTATTTGTTACGAAATATGGAGATTTGTAACCTCGGTTAAATTGAATACCTTCTACAGTTTCAAGGTAAGTATCACCTGATTTAGATTCTTCAATAGTAACTGCACCTTCACGACCTACTTTTTTCATAGCGGTTGCTACTAGTTTACCTACTTCAGGATCATTATTGGCTGAGATTGTAGCAATTTGTTCGAGTTGATCTTCTGAAGAGATATTTTCAGAGTTTTCGCGAAGGGTAGATACTACTTGTTGAACTGCTTTATCAATGCTACGTTTGATTTCTACAGCATTAGCACCATTATTAAGATGAGAAAGACCAGCTTTTACCATTTCACGAGCCAACAAAGTAGAAGTTGTAGTGCCATCTCCAGCTCCGTCAGCTGTTTTAATAGCAGCTTGTTTAACCATTGAGGCTCCTACCTCTTCTATATTGTCGCTCAATGAAATAGATTTTGCAACAGTAACACCATCTTTAGTGCTTTGAGGATAACCGTTGTTGTTAGCAATAACAACATTTCGTCCGTTAGGACCTAGCGTTGCAACTACTGCATCCGCTAACTTATCAATACCTGCAACAAGTTGCTTACGTGCTTCAGGACCAAATTCAATAACTTTACTCATATTATTCTGTGATTTTTGCTAGGACCTGATTTTCAGGACCAATAAAATATTCATTACTATCAAACTCAAACTTAGTAAATCCCATAGTAGGTAGAACTACAATATCTCCTTCTTTAAGGAGTGTAGGCATAAACTCTCCTGTTGCAGAATAGTGACCAGGACCAACTGCTACTACTTTACCAGTTTTATTTTTTTCGTTTCCTAGATCAGGTACAACAATATTTCCAAATCTTGTTTCTTCTAGTTCTTGTGGCTGTACAATTACAGCGTTGTAAATAGCTTCTAGTTTCATGCTTTTACAAGGTTTTTAAATTTTTCATAGATAGATTCATATTGATTTACAAATTCTTTTAGTGAATTGTAACTTTGTGACTTAGCTCCATCGCGAGCCATTGCCTCAAGACAACCGCTTAGAGTACCATAGTGACCAAGAGTCATTTGGTATTCTTTACCTGCTTCGGAATAAGTTGATTTTTGGGCAATGTAACAATAGTCGTCCAACTGAATGTAGTAGGGTTCCATTGCTGGGTCTTTGATAAAGCGTAAGTTAGATTTACTTGGTTTTGCCATAACTTTTATAATTATTTATAGGGTAAATATACGAAAGAAATTTTTAAAAACCAAACTTAAATATCTGCTTTTCTTACAATGTAATAAACACTTTCCCAATTTTCACCTTGGAATTGTAGTTTCATTAAACCTTGTGTATTAACATTAAATGTAGCAGATACCGCATCCTTATTATTATTTAGGATGGTTTTAATCATGGCTGAATTGAATGGGATTTTAGTTCCATAAGGTACCCCTGTTAAAGAAGCACCTGGGAATTGGTAATCGATTTTATTAGTGTGATTAGAATTATCACCAAATGTAAGCATCAAGCAATCATCACCATCTAAATTCCTATCAATGCGAACAATCATGTTATCACTTTCAAGTGCATTGTGTGCTTTAATAATAGCATTAATTTCTTCTTCACCTAAGAAACCAAATATTTCATAGTTTCTAGGATCAGTTACACTACCTAGATCTGAAATTAGTAATAGATCTGTGAGTGAAAAATTAAGTACATAATTAGAATCAGAGATAATAAGTTTAGTATAAACCGCTTGTATTTTTTCTAATTCTAGTACAACATCTCCACTAGCAATACCTAGCAATTTGTTTAATTTAGAGGTATCATATACAGCAATTTCGCTGTTTTCTAGCGGAAAATTCGTGTGTTTAACGCATCCAATCATATCCTTGTTGGGCGATTGGAAGTCAATAGTTAGTTCGTTATTTGTGGTATTCCATTTAACGGATTCAACCATCCCATTTAAGAAATACTTATTAATAACGGATTGTAACTCTAATTTATTTATCATAACTAAAAATTAAAAAATAGATTTCGGTATGGGTTTAAATTTAAGTCCCATCCTAAATCACTATAAAACCCTTGTAACTTACTTTCCAAAATTGTTTCAAATGATTTATTTGTATCAGCATATTGTGCTAATAATGTACGAATTTTTTCTGGGATATCAAAGTCAAGAAATGCAAGTGCTTCAATTTTATAAGGATTATCTTTTAAATAAATCCATTTAACTTTATCACCTTGTACAATTTTAGAATGCTCTTTATCTAATTTCCAGAACATAAGTAAATCATTATACTTAATAGCAGCTTTTACAGGTGCAGGAGCGCCTTGAGCTATAATAGAAAACATTCCACCTGGTTTAGGGGGTGCAGCTACATACTTATCTAGAGTTTTTACAGAAGTAGGATTACCTAAAATAGTAATAGGAGTATCAGGTGATAAAACTTTAGCTCTAAATTCTTTAATTAAACTATCAATTTCTTTTTGTGGAGCTCCTTTTAAAGCACGCTGCAAAATATCATTAAAGAAATCTCCAAATATTTTAGGAAAATTAGCTTTCATAAACTCTAATCCCTTAATATCTAAATCATCTTTAGATACACCCTCTTTTTTAGTAATCCACTGTGCGTAACGACGAGTAGCTCTAAAATATCCTGAGCGGATAATACATTCTGTTTTCATTTCAAAACGATGGTCTTGAATGTTAAATGCTTCTTTAGCTAAAGTAGAGTAATACTCAGTAATTAAATCTTGGTATTTGAGGGCGATTTCTTCGAGTTTAGTATCTCTTTCCTCTTCAGACATAGAGTCAAAATTAGGGTAGAGATACCTAAGCAAAGGTTCAGCATTATAATAATTAGAGTCTGTATCAACATATACACAGTAATTTGTGTCTTCTTTATTAGCAATAAACCAAGGAGTAGTTTCTAGTTGTATCATCCTATAATTTGTATTTCACCTGAATTGTAAGATGGAATATAATAATCAAACTCGTTTTCTTCAAGCCATTCTGTTACTATTTTTTGCATAACAGAAGAATTACCTACAATAATTAAAGTATCTTTAGGGTCTTGGCCCTTCCAAAAATAAAAATCAATTAACTTATCTTCTACTTCGGAATGTTTAACCCCGTGCAAATCAAGTGTTACTTTCTTCTTCATTATGAAATACTCCTTCAATTTCTCCTTTTTGGTTGTAAATTTGTTCAGGAACTGTAATTCTAAATTTTTTACCTCTAATAGAAAAAGAACCACCTTGTTTAAGCATTTTCTTAAACAAATTAACTTCTTTATCATCCCATTTTTCGGACATTGAAATAATAGAATCTTTATCTAAAAGATTTCCTTGAGTAGAGATAGATACTCCTCTACGAATTGATTGTTTTGAAATTTTATTTTCCATTATAATTGAATTTCACCTTTTAATACTTTATTCATGTGTGTATTAGCGAATAAAGCTGATTCTTGAATGATACGTTGACCTGTTAAAGTAATACTTTCACTTAAAATTACATTACCATATCTAAAACTACCTAAAGCAGTAGCACCATATAATGAATTAAGCAAAATTTTCATAGTATGCTGTTTTAAGTGCATTTGTTCACCTAATTCAGGATTACCTGATTTATATGCTTTTTTCATTTCGTTTTTATAGATAACTCGTTCTTCAAACCATTTAGCAAGAATAGTTTTTAATACCGAATCAAAATCAGTTCTATAAAAAACACCATTGGCTGATACTGCTAATTTTTCTTTTTTAATAAGTTGAATTAATTGGTCTACAGTAATATCAGCTGTTTTTCGATTAGCATTTTGAATAGTTAAAACGCGATCTGGGCTCATAGCTTTAAGATCATTTAAAGCATATCTACAGTTAAATATCTCTTTACCTTCAACTACAATTTTTTCATCAGGCATTAAAACACGACCTACTAAAGTTTCTTTACCAATATTTAAAGACATAATGATAGAGGGATATAGTGATGTTAAATCCTCGTCAAACATGTATTTAAAAATTCCGGCTGTAGGACAAAATAGATATCCTCCTGCGTAGTTTTTCTTTGTAATTGGGTTTTGATCACGACCCGGAGGGATAACATTTTGAGACAATAAGTAAGCTGAAATAGCGCCATCATGGATCATACTATTCTTGTAAACGTCTGAATAATTGATTTTACCTTTATGGGCTAGGTTTTTGGTTAAAGACAAATATTGAAATTTTTCGTCTAATGCCTTTAAAATCTCTACGTCTCGAAAGTTATATTGAATAAATTTTTGAATATCTTCTTCAAATAACCTATCTAAGCTACCTTCATATTCAATTTTATTTAACTTACAATATTTTTCTCCTAAATAATCTAATTTAAAAGAAGGTTCGTCTTTAAAGCTAAACTTTTTATGTAGTTTCATGTAATCCAAAGACTCAACTCCTGCTAAACGTAACCAACAATGTTCATTCCACTCTGATTCATCGGTTACTCTTTTAATTTTAGACAAACGAAGTGCTTCGTTTTTACCTAAAACATTAGATATACGATAAAATAAATAGGGAATATCAAAATAATCACTATTGTAACCTACTAAAATATCAGGTTGAATATCTTCTAAACGCTGTAGAAATAATTTAAGGAGTTGTTCTTCAGTAGAACACGGAAATATTTCTCGATTTCTAGCTTTAGTATGTTTAAGTTGGTTTTTTCTATCTAAAATTAAAATAACCCACTCATCAACTTGTTTATCCCACCAAGCAATTGAAGTAATAGGTTTAGGAGCGCTTTCGATATACTCTTTAGTAAGCGCCCCTCCCATTTCACACTCTATATCAAAAAATACTTCGCGATGGGTTTTTGAAGGTTCATCATTATTTCCATATAAATCAATAAGAAACCTTTGGTAAGGTCTCATATCGTGAAAATGTAATTTAGAACTTTCTTTATCCCATTTAATTACTTTACGTAATGTTTCTCCTTTTAAACCTGTATATTCTCCTTTTTCAGCTTCTTCAAATGCTGGGTAACTCCATTTAAGTCGTTTGTAACCATCATCTGTCCAAAGATGAATGTCATAACTACCTTCTTGGTTCTTTTGAACGTGACAGGTTTTATAATTCATTACTTAAAGAATTGCTTCAAATCAGGCTTAAAGTAATTAATTGATTTCATCACTTTACGGTCTCGAGTACGATATACAACATACTTGTCAGCAACCTGTTCATAGTGACAGCCTTCGCCTTGTTCTTGTGAACGTAACTCAACAGTCGCTTGTGCCTCTTTTTGTGTAGAACAAGCTTTTGATAAGTTTGATGCCTGTACTTCCATATAAGCGGGCCAAATTTTATCCTTAAGACCATGAAGCATAGCACCGTTCCCAATGGAAACATAAGCAATGTCACACAACGCGTCCAGAACTTCAACGATGTTTTCTGTC
>Ga0181352_1000658_pt1 | contig 14528 bp, 30 predicted proteins | sample Fa13VDMLBSN_FD_130103 | JGI IMG/M metagenome (GOLD analysis project Ga0181352, IMG submission 130103) | Freshwater viral communities from Lake Michigan, USA - Fa13.VD.MLB.S.N | ecosystem: Environmental > Aquatic > Freshwater > Lake | place: USA: Michigan | collected 2013-09-23 | reverse complement strand
TCTATGCATGCTCTAGAACGTCTTTAACACGGTGATTCACCGCTCACTGAAAGGATCTGACCATGACCATCGTTCCTCCCTGCATCCGCCGATTCACCTGCGAAGACGTTGCCGAATGCATCTCTGACATTCCGGACGAGGTTCGCACGCTGTTGTCCTCGTGGGGCTACCGCGATATCGGCGACGCGTGGGGCTACCTCACCGAGCTGGAGCGCACCGAGATTGCATCGGCTTGCTTGAGCGAGGAAGCGCGCTGTGCCGACCTGGCCGAAGCTATCGGTCTCTAAATCCTAACCCGCCGGGCCCTTCGGGGCCCGGTTTCGTGCCCTGAGGTTACATTGGAGACCCGACCATGACCACCGAGACCATCGTATTCCGATCCGTCGCCCGACGCTTGGAGCAGGGCACCTACCTGCCGCGCGCCAAGGCACCTAGCTGCCCCGTGGCGAGCCTTTCCCAGTCCCCATGGGCCATCGTGGCTCCCTACCTGGGAAGCGCTCTTCTCGGGGCCGTTCTGGCCCTTGCATTCATGGTGCAACCATGAATCACCGCGAGGTCATGAGCGCTCCAATTCGCCCGGTGCTCCACCGTGACGGTACCGTCACTTATTGGTCCGTCTATGAGCAGCGATGGGAGCAGCATCAGGTTGGGATTCCAGATCATGAGCTTGCGGCGCTCTCACCGTCAGAGCGTAAGCGCGTGCAAGCTCACCTATCCCGTTCCGCTGCCGCATGGTTTGCGGGCATTTCTCGCAATCCCAAGCTTGGCTAGCTCCGCTCCCCTGCCCACTAGGCGACTAGTCGGCAGTGATAGCGGCGCAAGCCGTGAACCGCGCAATCTCGCGCGGCTAACTGATAGGGTAACACAGTGCGCATACACAAATCCGTTACCGCGAAGCGTATCCACAGGCTCGCTAAGCAATCCATGTTCGGTCTAGATAGCCCCGGCGTATGCGTAGCCTGTGGCGACGATGCCGATGGCGTAGAGCCAGACGCTGAGGACTACACTTGTGAGACCTGCGGCGAGGATAGCGTTTTCGGTGCAGAGCAACTGCTGTTTGTCGTAACACAGTAACCATACAACGGCGATACGCCGCGAAATGAGAAGAGAAAATGCAAGCTAACCTTGTCGTCGTCGCACGTTCGAAGAACGCGAAAACCGGTGACGTCCCTACCGTATGGGTAGGCCGATCACTCGAAGAAAGCCGTGCTAGCTGCGCCGGTTGCGAGCAGCTAGAGACCGGCAACTGTTACGCACAGTATGGAAGCCCAAGTTTCGCCATTTCCTCGATCCATCGTAGCGCAGCCAAGGCCAAGTCTTGGCGGCGGTACACTATCCACCGAGCGCTAAAGCAGCGTGCCCCGTCGGCGCGTCTCGTGAGGTTTAGCGCGCTAGGTGACGTGGCGCGCGCGGACCGTGAGCAAGTGACAGAAGCCTTTGCGGCGTCACGTCATGCGGGCCTAGCCATTGTGGGCTACACGCATTTCTGGTCAAGCGATGGGAAATGGCTACGAGGTAAGCTAATGGCCTCATGCGATAGCCCCTCCGCCGCCGTGCGCGCTAACGCTGCAGGCTGGAGAGCAGCAATCGTGATGCCCGCAGGGACCACCGGCACCATGCGAAACCTCGACGGTAGCGTCTTCGCCGTCGAATGCCCGGCCATCGCTGCGGCGCGTTACGGTAAGACGTTTACCTGTAACGATTGTGCTAGCGGAAAACGCGGCGCGCTTTGTGACGCTACCGTTGAGGGCCCTAACGTGTACTTCGCGGACCATGGGCCACGCACTCGGAACAAGCGTAGCCTGCCGGTGCTAGCGTGATTCTAGCATTTGTTCTGACCCTAATATGGGCGCGCTACCTGCACTAGCCCCAAGCCCCCAGACCAACGGTCTGGGGGCTTTCTGCTTTGCCCTAGGCTGCCCTAGGCTGCCCTAGGCGCTACCCGTGGCACCTAGCCTGGCCAGCTAGCAAGCGCTCCCAGAATGCCTTTAAACGGACGTTCGCGGCATCGGCGCTACCCTACCCGCCCAAGACTAGCATCGTCGATTCTAGGGCCATCCTAGGCGCAGCAATGAACTAGCGACGTTTCACCGGTAGAATGGTTGGCAGAGCTTGCCGCTAGGCTCGACGACGTGCTAGCCGCAGCAGTATTCGTAAGACGCTTACCATATACTAAAAGTATACTCTATGTGTACAGTTAATACATATACAGTATCTAGCTGCAAATAAAAACCGGCAGAGCACAACGCCCTGCCGGTACCCGACCTTCCGCCTATGCGCTAGCACGCGCCCGCACGCGAGGCACGTTCTATTAGGCGACTCTATTACGACGGCCTATTAGACCAAGCGCATGAGCGCGAGCCGTCTCGCTGTGCAGGCAGCCGCATGACCGCACGTTGCCCTTCCGCAGATCGCAGCCGCGCGTGACGTGCTGACCACCGCAGTCGCAGAAGCACAGCCAATATGCTGACCTGGTGCTATTATGCCCCGGTCTCTTGGCTCGGCCTATTACGACGAGCCGGCCATAGCGCAGGCCGATGGCGTCTATTACGCCGCTCACGTTGCCCGCTTTGCCTTGCGGCTTGCGTAGAACTCCCGCTCCCAGGCCAGAACCCTGCTGTGGCAGGAGTCGCACAGGTCGTTCATCCGCACGACCTTGCGGTCGCAGATGAGGTCTTCGAGGTCTCGATACCTCCAGTGCTCTGGATGGTCAGACCAGAAGTTCTTGCCTGCCGTACGCCTCGCGTGGCTGGCCATGTCGGCATTCAGCTGCTGCGTCCAGCAACAGTACTGCGGAACCTCTTTCATGACACTCATCAATTCAGCTCCTCGTCGCTGCACTCGCTGTCATCTGCCGGCGGGTCGAGCGTCAGCACCGGCAGCTGGTCCACGGGAACCAGCATGAAGAACGCATCAAGCAACGAGATCCAAGCGTCTTGCACCGCGTTCTTGGCCGCGCCCAGTCTCCTGGTTCCAAGCGTCTCTTGAGAGTCTGGCCCGTGCAACGCCTGGTCGGTCTGGCACCACCACTTGCCATCTTTCAGGTGATACGACTTGCTCACCGCACCCATCCCCTCCCGCTGGATGTTGACCTGAATGATGAACTGCTCCGGGTCCACGCCCAGAAACCCGTATTCCTTTTGCTTCTTCAAAACAGCCTCCCTTGCCTCGGATCCTCAACGATTCGATACCGTCGAAGGGTTCGTCCGTCGGGACCTCGGATCTCGTCAAACTCGATGCGCTTCTCCTCGACCAGTTCGAGGAACCTTGGCGAGCACGACTGATGCTTGAGCTTGAGACCCTGCGTCGCCTCTTCGCACGTTGTGCCAGGGTGCTCCTTCACATACTTCAGCACCTGCTCCTTGATGGTCGGTGCCTTCGCCTTGATGCGCTGCGCCGCTTCCTCGGAGGGCCTCACGCCCCGCGTTGCATATGGTCCTGCCATGTGTCCTCTCAATCAACCGGACGAGCCCGGCGTGCATAGAGTATACCTGAGAAAGTTTTAGTCAATGGGGTTGACCTAACTCTATCTCGTGTGTACATGAGAACCACCGAGGCCCTTCGTCTCGGCTAACTGGATAGCCATGGACCACAAAGAATACCTGGAAGAACTGACTCGCATTCACGAGCAGCTCGAAGAACTCATTCGCCACACGCCGCTCGGCGTTGGCCTCCACCAGTGGACCAAAGGCCGCGTGTCGGCCTTCAGCGACATGGCCTCGTCCTGCCTTTGGCAAGCCCTCTGCGCCATGCGCGCTCACGACCAGCGGGTGAAGGAAGAGAGCCATGCTGACGGACGCTGACACCTTGGGACGCATGGCGATTAGACTGGGGCGCGCGTACTCCCAGTCTTGGGCAAAGGAGATTCCCAAGTCCGTGCCGTGGACGTGGGACATGGCCAAGTATTACATGAGTATCAGCAAGGCTGAGCGCGTCCCGGAGATGGACGAGCTGAAGGTCGAGATAACTTACGACCACAGCAGCACCCACTGGCTTCTCTGCCAGCAGCGTGTTGAGGTGCAGTTCTACGACCGTAAGGCTCAGGCGTACGTCGGCTTCGTGCGTCTCGACGTGGACGCTCTCGGTAGCCCCGTGATTACGGTTCGAGTAGAGAGCCCGTCGGTCATCGCTGATGGCCAGCTCTGGCGCTTTGACAAGGCCGTTACGTCTCTCTCATGCGGGAGCTGGCAGCAGCTCTACAGCCTGCCGCCTCTCTCAGTCCTGCTCGCCATCGTTGGCAAGGGGCCGTCGTGCCCCATCACGCTGTATTACCGTGTCGGTACTGACGGCCCCACGATTGACGTTGCGGGTGCCCCTGTTGGTGAAGAACAGCGTATCGAATACGCAGCCTTCGACCGTGCAGTGCAGCGCTTCAAGGAGCGCGGCGGATGCTCAAAGTGGGAGAGGGCGGTCGTCAAGTGAGCCGAGACATCGGGCAGCGCTGGGGACGGCTGACGCTCGTGTCGGTCAAGCCCATGGTCTTTCGCTGCGACTGCGGAAAGACCGTGGAGGGCCGTGGGTTCTACCATGTCGAGAAGGGCAACCTGCGCAGCTGCGGATGCGGCCAGCGGGTGTCCAAGGCGATTGGTGGCATGGAGATCCTTCATGTCCTGAACCCTGGAGAGAAGGTCTCGTACCAGCGCTGCAAGGCGCGATGCAGGCGATGCAAGGGAGAGCAGGAGGTCCTGGTGTCTACAGCAAGAACGGCCCAGATTCGTGGCTGCAAGCTCTGCTGGAGGGGCCTTGAGCCCATCGAGAGGAAGTCATGACCATCGAAGAATTGGAAGCCCTCTTGGAGGTGACCACGCGCGAACGCGACGACGCACGAACGCAACTCGCCATGGTTGAAGCATGGCACAAGCAGATGTGCAGCAGCGCCGAGCGCGGGTGGGCGCAAGAGGCCGAGAGGACGCGCGAGCGCGACGAAGCGCGCGCCGAGGTGCAGCACCTCACCGACGAGCGCGACGAGCTTCTCGTGCGCGTCGCCAACCAGGACGCGGAGCTTCGCGCGACGCGGGGAGCCTACAACGAAGCGCGCGCCGAATTGACGCGCGAGCGCATCGGCATCCGACCAATCGACGAGGTGCGCTGCGACGCCTACCGCCGTGGGGCGGAGGCGATGCGGGAGGCGTGCATCGGAGCCGCGTGCGGGTTCTTCATGGGCACCACAGGCTTCTGCAACGGAGACGAGGACGAGCTTGAGGCCGTGCTTGAAGCCCTGCCGATCCCGGAGGAGCCATGAACATCGACGAAATCGAAGCCCGCGCGAACGCGGCGACGCCGGGGCCGTGGCATGGCGCGATGCCAGCGTGTGCCCATGAGCATGATGACGAAGTATGCTCGATCGAGGCGCCGGACAGCGCGGTGCTTGCGTCATGCGTCAAGCGTGAGGAGGATTTGCAGTTCATTCTTGCCGCCCGCACCGACGTGCCCGCGCTCATCGCGCGAGTGCGGGAGCTGGAGGCGGAGCTGGACGCCTTCACGCGCTCGCACGCCATCCTCAGAGTCATTCACGGCGCGTTGACCGACGCGCTTCCAAGCACACCGATCCCCGCGCTCGACTCGTTCGACGTGGTGGAGCTGGTGCGCAACATCGTAGCTGAGCGCGATCAAGCACTGGCGGACTATCAGGACCTAGGCCGCGTCATGCACGAGGAGTGCTCGCGGCTGGAGGCGGAGTGCGAGCGACAGTCAACGCTGGCCGCCAAGACGTTCAACTCGCTGATTGCGAACGACATCGCGCAAATGCGCGCATACGGCCTCAGCTACGAGGGCGTGCGCGCGTTGCTTGGAGACTTTGACGACGGCGACATCACCTTCGCAAAGCTCATGGACCTGATTCGCGCCGCAGCGCGGGCGATGGCGGAAGAGGAGTGCGCCGCGCTTCGCGCACTACTGGTCGACGCTCATCAAGAACTTGCAACCATCGAGGCCATCACCGTTTCACCGTCCGGCGTGGATGGACTCATCGAACTTGTTAATCGCATTGGCCAAAAACTGGAGTCCAGCAAATGAGCGGTTACTTCAGCATGACACCAAGCATCATCGACAACGACGCACGCAACCACAACGGAGCAGGGTGCTCCGTCAGCATCACGTTCGAAGCCGGGCACACCGACGACCGGGACCGCCCCTGCTTCGACGTGCTCGTGCTCGTGGACGACGAGCGCATGACGACGCTGACGCTGCACTACGAGGCCGCGATGGGTCTCGTGAAGGCCCTGAAGGGCGCGATGAGGGGGGACCGATGACCATCGAAGAACTTGGCCGCCGCGCGGTGGCCTGCAAGCATTGGCGATGGATGCGGGGGATGCTCGCGTCGAACGGAGAAGAATACGTCCGCATCTTCTACGTATCGGCCAACCATCTGCACTTGATCGAATTTGAGGACGACGAGTTTGGGATGGTGCGGATTCCAAACGACACATGCCTCATCCCCGACCTCTCCGACCCCGCGACGCTCGGGTGCCTGCTCGCGCTGGTGCGGGAGGCGTGGAAGGGCAACGTCGCGCCGGTCTATCCCGACAGTGACGAGGCGCTGGCAAAGCTCGTAGCCGCACTGGAGGCCGCGCCATGAGGATCTTCGTGCTGGTGATGCAAGACCCACAAAAAGATGAACTCGCGCGCGTTGTGTGCGCAGATCCCGACCTGTACATGGTGCTTCGACAGGTTGAGCTGATGCGCATGGCCAGCCAGAAGCCAAACGAAAAGTCCAGGTTCACTGCGTCCATCGGCGAACCAGGCAACCATGGACGCGTCGCTCAGTTCAACGCAGATTGGAACGACGGCGCGGTCTACACGATTGACGTGATGGACGTAAGGACGGAGGCCGCGCCATGACCATCAAAGTCTTTGCGGTCTACCCAGACGGTCGACGTGAAGAGGTCGGCCCGGACGAGGATGGGTTCTACAGCCCGCCGAACGACGCGCTCTACGTCGAGCACGTCCAGTCGGGTTGGTACGACTTCCACGCCAAGCAGGTGGGTATCAACTGTGTCATCAGCAGGCCGAGCGATGAGGAACCATGAGCGAAGATCTTAACCTGACCTATCACTGGCTCTGCGTTGCGTGCTGCGAATACGCAGAGGATCCTGATGGAATGCCACTCGGATGGGAGTGGATGGACGGACAGCCGCTCTGTGAAGAGTGTGTTGAACGGGTTAAGCAACGACAGAACAAGGCAACGCAATGAGCGGAGCAGCACCAGGAGCGCGTGAGATGGCAGCAGAGCACCTAACCGTCCACCAGCTCCCGGGCTCGCGCACCGTCACGCTCTACTGCGGGCGATGCACGGGCGCGCTTCACCTTGCGCTTCCGATGAAGGCCGCAGACCTCACTACCGCTATCGAGCAGTACAGCGAAAGGCATGAGAAGTGTCAAAAGAAAGTCTGATTCCTGAAGAGTTTAACATACCTACGGACTCCACTCAGGTCATTGAGTATTACCTCAAGCGCATGGTGGAGTTGCTCCAGTCTCTCGTTCGTTCAGAGCAGCAGGGCCTACGCATCCGCGCCGCCAAGACCCACGCTGGCAAAGTCCACAAGGTGGAGTGGGAGGAGGGCATGGCGCTCATCATCCGCAGGCTCGACCAGGCTCCAGAGGGGATGCTGCTGACCGAGATCCGCAACTACATGAAGAACGCTGGCTACGAGCGCTTCAGCAAGAACATCGATGTGTCGCGGGCCAACAGGCGGAACCCGCTCGATGACCTGGTGAAGAAGCACCTCGTGTTCGTGACGCGAGACGGCATCGGCTCACGAGCCAACAAGCGCAGGTTTTTTACCAGGCAGTGGTATCTGCGTAAATTTGCTCAGCTTCCTGATGCAGCCCAGCAGGTTGAGGTGGAAGAAGCACTCAACACTGTTGACAATCTATCAGACGATGAATAACTAGAGTCTCGGAAGGGAGAGAGACACCATGTCAAATCTCGTTGTTGCTCAGAATCACAGTATCGCCGAAGTGGCGCAGATGGCGAAAGCCGTCGCAAGCTCGAACCTGTTCGGCGTGAAGACGCCTGACCAGGCGCTCGCGCTAATGCTCTTGGCTCAAGCCGAGGGCCTTCACCCAATGGTCGCTGCGCGCGACTATCACATCATCGAGGGTCGTCCGTCCATGAAGGCGGACGCCATGCTCGCGCGCTTCCAGCTCGCTGGTGGCAAGGTGAAGTGGCTCACTCTGACCGACAGCAAGGTCGCAGCCGAGTTCACCCATGAGAGCGGCGGTAGCGCTGTCATCGACTGGGACATGGACCGCGCCAAGACTGCCGGTCTCGGTGGCAAGGGCAACTGGAACAAGTACCCGCGCCAAATGCTCCGTGCCCGCGTCATCTCAGAAGGTATCCGTACCGTCTACCCGGCGTGCGTCGTCGGAGTCTATACCCCCGAAGAGGTGCAGGACTTCGACCAGCCTCGCCAGGCCGTCTACGAGGCCGTCCCCGCGACGATTAAGCCGTCGCCAGTGGCCATCAAGCCTGCGGCCATCGAGGCGCTTCCTGAGCCCGCTAGCGCGCCTGCTGAGGCGGTCGTGGACGACGACGACATCGTGGGCTTCCGCGAGGCCATTGACGCCTGCACGACCGAAACGGCCCTCAAGGTCGTCGGCGAGCAGATCAAGAAGCGGGGCCTGAAGGGCGCTTCCGCCAAGGAGCTTCGCGACCTCTTTGCAAAGAAGAAGGCGGAGCTTCAGAACCCGACGCCTGTCGTCGAGGACACGGTTCCGGCTGTCGAGGAGGTGCTGTGATGCGCAAGCTCCCAGTACTTCGTGCCAGCTCCACCGCTCGCTGGCTTAACTGTACGTTCTTCTCGGCCAACGAGTGGCCGGAAGGCACATCCTCCGAGGCTGCCGAGCGCGGCACCCGCGTTCACAACACCATTGCCAGCGCTCTTGGGCACAAGAACGACGGCGAGAAGGCTCGCGACGAGGACGAGGCTGCACTCGCTACGGTCGGCGTCAACTACGCCGAGGTGCTGATGGAAGGAGCCAAAGGCTGGACGAAGTACGTCGAGCAGGAGATGCGCTGGGTCGGCGGCTACGAGGACGAGTTCAAGGGGACTGCCGACCTCATCCTCGTCAACCCCGAAGGTACCCACGCCGTACTCGTCGACTGGAAGACTGGCCAGCGCCACGGGGTCTACGAAGACCAGATGCGTACCTACGCATGGCTGCTTTCGCATACCTACCCAAACCTTGAGGTCGTCGACGTGCGCGTCGTTTACCTGGCCAGTGGTGAGGAGGACCGCGTGAACATCCTGCGTGACGAGGTGCGTCAGCACTCCGAGCGCATGATGGTAGCCGTCTCCCGCCGCAGCGAGGAGCAGCCCGAAGCCACCCCTGGTCACTGGTGTCAGTGGTGCCCCGGCGAGGTGTCGTGCCCCAAGAACGCGGCGCTGGCCAAGGCCATCAACGAAGCGTCGCTCCTCCAGGTCGACGTGCGCAAGCTCGCCACCAGCGTCGACAACGAGGACGAGGCCATGGCTGCCCATGCCCTCATCAACTACGCGACCGAGGTCATCGCCACCATCGAGTCTCGGCTGAAGATCTTCGTTCGCGAGAACGGACCGGTCCGCACCCGTGATGGCCGGTCCTATGGCTTTGCCAAAGCTGAGAGGCAGAACCTAACGGTCATCCCGTCCGCCCTCGATGCGATTGTCGCTGCCGGCGCTGAAGACGTGCTTCGTCCCGCTGCGTCGTGGGCGGACATCAAGAAGAAGCTCGCCAAGAACGCCGTGGCCCTGGAAAGCCTGGAGTCGACCCTCCGTGCGAGCGGGGCACTCAAGACCGTGGAATACGAACGATGGACAACCAAATGACCTACCCTCACGAAAGCCTCGAACAGCGCGTGCAGCTCCTCGAAGCCGCCGTGGCACGTCTCACCCGTGACTTCGCCGAAGCGCAGCGCAAGGGCTCTCCTCGTGGCGGCAATGCCGCAGTGCAGGCACCGCCTGACGTGGACAAGTGGACCGAGGAATGGATCGCCGCCTGGGACTCCAAGGGCAACCCCGTCGCCCGCGTGGCTACGCCGCTCGAATGCAACAAGGAAGGCGGCGGAGGCAAGGGCGACTGGGCTGGAGACCCCGTTGTGAAGTTCGATCCCAAGTTCTGGAAGAAGGAGTCCTGGGTGGGCCGGCACTTCTCCCAGTGCCCTCCCGAGTACCTCGACATGCACGCCTCGAATGACGAGTACCGCGCTGGCATGTCTCTCCGAGACCCGGAAAAGAAGAAGTGGGCGAAGTACAACCTGCGCGGTGCGGCGCTGGCCAAGGGCTGGGCGACCATGCTGCGCAACGACCCTGGCCTCGCTCGCACATCGCCAGAAGCTGCGTTCGACGACAACTTCCCATCGGACGACATCCCGTTCTAATGAGTCGATGGACGTGGCTTAGGGCGACAGACGTAGCAGCTCTGACAGGCATGGCACCTACAGCAGCGCGACGGCTGACAGCCAAACTCGACAAGCACTCGTGGAGCCACCAGATGTCGAAGATTCAAACCTCGACGCTGGTGGGCCACTACGAGCAGTCCGGCAAGCCGCTTCCCCCGCTCGTACTCGCGCTTCTCAATGACGAGCGCGAGTACCCGCTGTGGCTCGTCGAGCTGTCCAAGGAATACAGGGCAGCTCGAAAGCAGGGGAAGGAGCCAAGGGCCGCCAAGAAGACGCCCCGCGTCAGCGTGGCGAAAGACGCTTCGGAAGCCCGAGAACTCCTGGACGCGATGCCCGACATCGAGGCTCGCGGATACCTCGACGATGGGCTCCCACCTGAATACCGCATGACTGACAGGCTCGGCTTGGCCCGAGACTACGATGGAGACGACGATGGGTAAGGCACAACGAGAGAAGGGCAAGCGCGGAGAGCGCGCTACAGCCAAAGAGATCGCTGAACGATTTGGCGTAGATGCGCACCGTGGCTGGCAGGCGCGAGATGGCGCTGATGCGCCTGACGTGGTTGGTCTGCCAGGTTGGTGGATCGAGGTGAAGACGGGCAAGAACCTCAGCCCCAAGGCTGCGCTTGAGCAGGCGGACGAAGCGCGCAAGCCTGAAGACGTTCCGGTTGCCGTGCTGCGTTACGACCGCGAGAAGCCCATGGCCATCATGTTCTGGGAGGACCTCCTCCATCTCATGCAAACCGCTGGAGTCGGCAAGTGAAACAGCACGTTGAGAAGTCAGACCTCACGGTCGGAGCCATCATTGGGTATCTGACCGTCAAGAGTGTTCACCCGTTCGTCTGTGAATGCGCCTGCGGCAAAGTGGTCAAGCGCACGCGCACGGCCATCGTCTCTGCCGGCGTACGCTCCTGCGGGTGCAAGCGCAGAACCAGCACACCGAAGGTTGCCAAGGTCGAGGTTGGAGGCACATACGGAATCTATACAGTGTCTGCGCCAACCGACAATCCTCGCAAGTGGGACGTGGTGTGCAAACGCTGCAAAAACACGAGCACCATGTTTCAAACCAACTTCCTCTACAACATGCCAAAGCGGTGCCGCAAATGCGACTGAAGTACGCCATGCTCGTCTACCCCGTCCGCACCCCGTGGACTGGAACCAACCTCACCGAGAGCCTTCACCCCAAGAACGGATGGGAGGTGATGCTCGACGGGAACATCATCCGCATCTGCCAAGGCACCAAGACGCACACCGTCATCAGCGCGACCATGCTGCGCTGGGCCGAGGTCGAGGAGGAGCCCGAAGCCATCGAGAACGAGCCGATGATGATCAACACCAGCGGCTCGCTCGTGCCTGGGAAGATTGCACCAAGCGTGCAGTTCGTAACGATGCCCGCTCCCCCTCCGAAGCCGCAGGTCGTCCTGTCTGAGCTTCCGAAGGAGGCTCCCGTGCAGCCGCCCAAACGACGTGGACGCCCCCCGAAGAAGCCCGTATAATAACCAAGACGACGCGCCTCCCGAGCCCTCTCTCCCCCACTTCCCCATCCGAGCAGCCGGGAGTGCGCGCGTCACCTATCACGAGGAAGCCATGCCTATCGCCAAGCGCCTCAAAGATCCCAAGGGCGGACTCACCTCCGCTGGTCGTGCGTTCTATGCCCGCACCGAGGGAGCCAACCTCAAGCCCGGCGTCAAGGGTGCAGCGGATACGCCAGAGAAGATGCGCCGCAAGGGGTCGTTCCTTACGCGCATGTTCTCGAACCCCACTGGCGGAGCCGTGAAGCCCAATGGCAAGCCGACTCGCCGCGCCCTCAGTGCTGCTGCATGGGGCGAGCCCGTTCCTCGTACCACGAGCGCCATGGTCCGTCTTGCGGCCAAGGGTCGCGCCATGCTGGAGCGCTACAAGCGCATGAAGAATGCCTAGGAAGAAGCAAAACCTGGCGCTTCAGACGCTTGAGCCACAGGCCCAGCGCTTCCCCACTGCACCCTTCGAGATGAGTGGCGACGAGGCCGAGTTCTTCGCCGTTGAACTCATCACTCGGAGGATGCTGGAGAGCGACTGGAACGAGGAGCTTGATGCGGGCACCGTAAGGCGGTCCTACGGGCTTTCCGAGCAACAGGTGCAGGGATGCATCCGGGAGGCACGGCGGAACACGAGAAGGTCCATTCTGAGGCCGCAGGGAGCCCACGAGCTTGTGACCTCTACCCTGGCCTCGGTCATCGAGCAGTCGATGCAGCAGGGCGACCTGCGTGCCGCCGCTGACGCAGCCTACAAGCTGAGCCAGGCTACGGGCACACAGGCTACCATCAAGCTCAAGGTGCTTGAGCAGCAGCAGCGCATGGACCTGCTTAAGACGAAGCTGCTCACTGGCCAGTCTTCGGCAGAAGAGGTGGCCGCCGTTATCGTCAACGACCTAATGGGCCACGAGAGCTAGAGGATCACCACGGTCGGCAGCATCACGTTCGAGAGCTTCTTCTCGTAGCTCTTGGCGATGCTGTTGACCGTCTTCGAGTACTCTTCTTCGCTCGCCGTGAAGTAGCCAGCCTTCTTGAGTTCGCGTACATACCCCGTTGCATCGCCCTCTTTGGCTCGCTCAATCGCCTTGGGGAAGCGGCGGAACAGCAGGGCGATGTGATCTTTCGCGGCGGAGTCCAAGTCCTCCCAGCTCGCGAAGCAGTTCATCGACTGCTTGCCAGAGAACTTGAGGGTCTTGTGCGTCGCGTCCGTCCTCACGAGCGTGACCTCTGACCCAGGCTTCGATGAGGCCAGATGCTTGTCGGCTACGGCATGAGGGAACCGCTCCGTCGTCGTGAAGTAGGTCCAGTCGCATACGCCGTGCTTCTTGGCTCCGCCAAGGTTGAAGTTGTAGAGGCTCTTCCAATGCCCCGTCTCCAAGGCAGACTGGGCGTGGAGGATGTGAAGGACGTGCCGCTGCGGAGGCTGGCCAGTCAGAAGCTGCCAGGCCGTAGCAAACGATAGAAACACCTGCTCTGGAGTCACAGGCGTCCGTCTAGCGGCACGCTCTACGCCCATCAAGCCCCCATCTTCGACTTACCAGCAGCGCGCATGGCAATCGCAATGATTTGGCTGCGCTTGCGCTTCTTCCCGTTAGCGCCCATCTCTTTGCCGGACTTCTCGTTGTCCGCGTAGAGTTCCTTGATGTTCTTCGAGACAGACTTGGACAGCGGCATGGCTACTTCCTTTGCAACATCGATATGATGGCGCTCTGCGGTACAGGGCGCGACGAGACCGGGCTCATGTACCGCGTAACCGGCGCTCCAGCTGCGTACTGGTAACCCACCGTCCGGTCTGGGTACGACATGACGGCAGACGGATACTGCTGCATGAACTGCGCTTCGTAGCCAGGAGCAGGGTACTGCTCGCCAGTCTGCGCAAACGGGCTCTTGCCCTGCGCGAGCCGCTCACGGGCGTGCGTAGCCGCCTTCTGGTAGATGCTCTCAGGCCAGTTCTCGTTGCCAGACATCATGGTCGCAAGCTCTTCACGCGAGAGCGTGGGCACCATGGACGGGTAGTTCATGTAGCCCCTCGGCGTGTAGTTAAAGGATGCCGGAGGACCGCTCTCGATACCCAGCTCCGTAGCTCCACGGCCAGACGAGTGCTGGATGGGGCCGAAGAAGCCAGAGCCCTTCATGGTGCCATCCTCGCGCACAAGTTCGCCAGCGCCCATCGACCCGGCAATCGGCGCAAAGCGGTTGTCCTTGACGGCTGCGCGAGCAATGCTGCTGCGCGGAGCGGGTTCGGCTGCCGGGGCACTGCGAAGGTTTGCGAGCGCTTCGTTCTTCGCTGCATCAGCCTGCGCCATCAGCATCGAAGCCTTGCGGTCCGACACCTTGGACTTCGGCTTATCCTTCGGAGCGATGAGTCGCACGATCTCATCGAGGGTCTCCTTCTGAGACGGAGACGAAGGCATCGGCTCGTCTTCGAGACCTCCCGCAGCGCCACCTGCAACCATGCGCGCAATGCCGTTAGCCATGGTCTTCTTCCTTCTTCTGAAGCTCTTCGAGCTTAGCTTGCGCAGCGCTGCGCTCCGAGAGGATGATGGCAGCCGAGGGGATGTCTCCGAGCAGGCGCTCGAAGATGTCCTCGTGACGGTACTTCACCCAGTCAAGGATGTAGAGCACCAGGTCGAT
>Ga0181352_1000657_pt1 | contig 14532 bp, 14 predicted proteins | sample Fa13VDMLBSN_FD_130103 | JGI IMG/M metagenome (GOLD analysis project Ga0181352, IMG submission 130103) | Freshwater viral communities from Lake Michigan, USA - Fa13.VD.MLB.S.N | ecosystem: Environmental > Aquatic > Freshwater > Lake | place: USA: Michigan | collected 2013-09-23 | reverse complement strand
ATTGGATACCACTTGTCGTAGCTGATCTTCATTTCTTCTCTCGCTCAAGTGCATCTTTGTATCCATGAATAACTTTAGTTCTGAGTTCTGCTGAGTCTGCCGCGCCAGCCCACTCTGATAAGTTGTTCCACATCACCACATAATCTTGTGATCGACAGTGCTTTGCATTGTTTGTCAGCCACATAGACATCTGCTGATGGCGCTCGGAGGGGTTGTGGATTGTCCAAGCAATTGACCAAAACTCGCGCACATGACAGCCGTTCTTGGCTACGGCTCCAACCAGCCCCAACAGCAGTAACAGGACAAGCCATCGCATGAATCATTGCCAAATCCATAAAATAGTAAATGTGCCCCACACGACAAAAATAACAAGAAAGGCCGCAACGATGAACGCTTCGGCCCAATCTCTCATTTGTCTACCTTGCCGTCTAGCTTGTCAAAAATCTTGCCAAGCATGTCTTTAATCTCACGCATGTCAGCGCGGTAATCGTCCCTTGCCACATAGTTAATTGGCATTGCCCGAACGTCACCATCAAGCCTGTCAATGGCCTGATAGATGCGGTTAAGCGTCCAGCCACCAAAGAAGCCTGCCACGGCCACAGAGATGTTAAACAGCACTTGGTAGTCCATTACTTTTTACCTGTTCCACGAATTTCCATGCGGAAAGGTTCGTTTGCCAATGCGTTTTTGTTGGCAGGCGCCATAGCGTTTGGCTGTTTAAGCGCTTCTTTTACTTTGCCTTTAACTTCCATGGTTCGAACAGCTTCAGCAGCTGGTTTAGCGCCTGGAAACCTTAATGATTGCAAAGCCTCAAGGCCACGCAAAACAGCGCCAGAAGTATTGCTATAGTTTACGGCGCCAGGCTCTTTAACCAATACATCTTTGATGGCATCGCGCAAGTCCATAATCTCATCGCGCCCTTTTTTGCCAAACATATAAACCAATTTGTCTTCGGCATCAAGTTGATTAACAAGGGTGTTAAGGTTTCTAAAAGACGGTTGATCGCTCTTAATCAACATGTCTTTCATGTGCTGAATGGTTTGGCCCTTTAACTCTGCATATGCCTGCTCACCTTCTTTGCCGCCTTTTTTAAGCAACTTTGTAACTGTGCGCATTTCTTCTAGTGAACCATCAAGCACCACATACTTAAACACGTCATCAAGCGCCACTTGGCGGTCAGCGTAGCCGGCCTTTGTGCCAAGCAATTTGTCCACACGTCTGACATCTTCAAACTCTTTGGCCAATTGCGCTCTCGCTGCCCTTGCTTTTTGGTACAACTCACCGCCAGCACCCTCACCCATTTGGGTGATGATGTTTTTCATTTCTGGCGCACTTGCAGAATCTTTAACTTTACCAATTTGCTGGTAAATATCTTCTAATGCCCGAACCGTAATAGTGCCAGTTTTGCCAGGGTCATTCATTGCTAATGATTCAGCCACCGAATCTAAAATAGGATCAAGTTTGCCCCTAGCCGTTGGCGTTTTAGTGTTGATGTAGTCAAGCAAACTTTTGTAAGGCACTTGTTGCAAAGTCTCACCAGCGTTGTCTGCTTGTGCATACAACGATTTGTATATGTCATATTTTTTGGTGTATTCGTCATTAAGCGCTTTGTCAACAATCTTGCCAACGGCACGCATTTGAGTTGGATCAGCCACTTCGGCGCCCACCTCATTGGTCATGCGCTCAAAGTTTTGCACAATGGCTTTTTGTTGGTTTGCCTTAAAACCACCCATTTGTTCGGCCAATTTGGTTTTGGCTTCTTCAGTAATGCCAGTCACTACACCGCGCCCAACTTCTGCCTCAAACTGTTGTTGTGCCAAGTTCTTGGTGCGCTCACCAGCTGTTGCAGGGATGTTAAGGCGGCTTAAGCGCTCTTGGCGCCTTAAGGCTTCATCAGTGGTGGCAGCGCCCATGCCCACCATGCTAGGCTGTTGTTCGCGTGTCATTACGTTAGCCAACGCATTCTGAACTGGCGCTGTTACTTGTCTTGCAATAGGACGTGCAAGCACATTGGCTTGTGTTGCAACAGCAGGCGCCAAAGCGTTAATGGTTGAGCCAGTTGCGCCAAGCGTTGGTGGCAAAGCGCTAGTAACGGGTTGCAAGAACTCGCCCATAGCGCCCAAAGCCTCTCTGGCCGTCTGTGTGCGTGGCTGATATTGAACGGCCTTCATGGCTTCTTCGCCTGCGCGAATGCCTTCCTGAGTGCCGTATTTGCCACTGGCTAATGTGCCTGCAATGCCAACAAAAGGTGAAATAGCACTGCCGGCCAAGGTAGCGCCAACCGCAAATGGCGTTTCAATCACGCCCATAATGCGGTCACGCAGCGGCACTGTTGGTGCAGCTTTGCCAGTAACCACGCCTTCAGCGCCAGGGATTGCGGCAGCTGTGCCCAAACCAATGGTTTTGTAGAACTCTATTTTTGGAATCTTTGAATAGAATTTTTCATGCAATGAGTCGGCCAGAGCAAGGTCTGGCACGGCATCATATTGTGGATACTGTGCGCGGAACTCGGCAAGTGTGGCCATTATCTGCCTCCAGGCAATGTCAGCCCTAATGGATTGGTTGGCGTTGCATTGGGTATGCCGCCACCGCCTGCGGGTGCGCTTCCACCACCATAACCTTCAATGTATTTTCTGCCTTCTTTATTAGTAGACATTTTCATGCCTTCAACAGCACGATCTCTAGCAGATTCTTTTTGTGCAATTACTTTTTGGGAATCACCAATTAAAGGGAAAAATTCTTTAATTGTGTTAGACACCTCAGACGCGCCAAAGGCTGCACCAGAGGTTTTGCGCAAATAAGCAGTGGCAAATGCTAATTGTGCTTGCGCTAATTTCTGTTGATCTGCATTTGGCCCAATTAAACCAGTTGGGTCTGCATTAAATGTTGATTGAATAACATTGCCAATGTTTTCGCCAACGCCAAATGGAACCATTTGCGCCAAACCAGTCAAAAGCCCTGGCACAACTGCATTCTTAACAGTGCCTGACTTTTCCAACTGTTTAATGGTGTTTTGTGCTTGTGCCATTGCACCACCAAACATGGCAGCATTGCTTTGGGCTTCGGTCATTGCAGTGCCTTTGCCCATCAATGGCGTACCAGCCGCAGGGGCCGCCGCTGGCGTTTGTTGATCCAACACGCTTGTCATGCCAGGGATAGCTTGAACGGCAGGCGCAGGGGCGCGAGCGCCTAGCATACCAGCGCCCGCAGCCGGCGCAGCTGCTGGTGCAGCGCCACCCACCGTAACAGGAAAGGCTTGCAGGGTACGCTTGTTGACACCCACAATTGAGCCGTCTTCAGCTTCTTTGAGTTCAAAGCCAGGGTTGGCTTGTTCCCATGCAAATTTCTGTTTTGCCAAAGTAAGTTGGCCAGCGGAGGTTGTTGCTTGTTTAGCAGCAGTAATGTCAGCAAAAGTTTGAGTTTTGGGAATTGCTGCCATGTTTGCAACTGGCTGACCATAGCCAGGCAACATTGGGTTGTCTTGAATTGGCGTGATAGCAGCGCCAGTATCTTGGCGTGCAATCTTAGGCAACATGGCGGCCAATTGATCTTTGGCGTCTAACATGCCCATGACCTTTTGAATGCGGTACTGCTTGTACTGGTCAGGCGTCATGCTCATAATTAACTGCGCTTCTTTGGCCGCAGTAGCTTCGTCAAAATAGCCTTGCTTAACACCGTCTTGCAATCTCTCAATTGCAGCCTGTGGTGTTGAAGCCTCACCCATAGACTTCCATCCATGGCTAAGTTTTTCTTGTTGTAACTTAAATTGTCCGGCAGATGTCTCTTGCTTAGTCTTGGCCAAAGTGGCCTGCTTGGTTTCTGACTCAAGCAGCTTGCCTTGAATGTCTGGCAACAAATAAGCAGCTTTAGACCTTGCAACATTGCTGATCAACATCTTTGGGTCTATCTGACCAGTCTCAGGATTAAATGATCTTTGATAAGCATCAGACAAAGCATTTTGCGACTCTTCTTGCCGGCGGGCAGTGCCAAGCTGAAACTGCGCCAATGCGTTTTGGTTTTGAGCATTTTGAATGGCAGCAATCTGGCCGTATTGAGCCAAAGGGTTTTGGAACTCAACGCTGCGAACACCTAAAGAAATGTTTGGATCAATGGCCATATCTTATCCATTCAAATAATATTGTTCAGCCAACTGCGCATTGCTTGGGCCAGTTGTTTGTTGAGGCAACAAACGGTTCATCAGGTTTTGACTTTGCGTGTAGTTCATATATTGACCCAAACCACTTGTCAAAGCATTAGCGCCACCAACATAACCCGAAGCGCGTGCTGCGCCTGCGCCAGTTATTAAGTTGCCTGCGTTAGCACCAAATTGACCTGCCGCTGTGCCCATGGCGCCTGTGGCTGTTTGGCCAAGTCCTGCCATACTTGCAAGGCGGTTGTAAGCGTTGCCAAACTCAGTTGACGCAACGTCTTGGCCATAGCGTTGTGCAGCCTTTAAAGCCCCACCACTGATCAAACCACCACGGGCGGCTGCTTGGCGGTCAAGCGCTTTAAGACCTTCGCCTAATCTAAATTTGTATGATGGATCCATCATGCCCATGACATCGCCAGACTGCATCCGGTTTAGCGCATTAACGCCAGCTTCTTGAAAAGGTTGTTGCAGTTCAAGTTGCTTGTTGAACATGCGCTCTTGGAGTTCAGTTGCGCGATCCGCAGACTCAGCTTGTGTGCCTGCTGCACTCTTAGCTGCTTTTGCACCGAGTAGGGCGCTACCGCCAATTGCTAGGGCCATCCATGGCATATTAGTTCTCCTGTAGGCACTTGGCCAGTTCTTGCGCTTGGGCTACATCGCTTGGCACAATTAAAACTTCGTCAACTTCATCCAAATCAGTGCATTCAGTAGCATGAATGCAATACCACACAACATCTGTAAGTGATTTTACGCCATGATGCTTGTCAGCTTCAATAGTCAAACAGGCTGGCGCATGAATAATCTTGCGCTCACCGTCAACCATTAACTCAATTGAGCCACTGGCCAAAATAGACAAATGGCTGAACTTGTGCTTGTGCTGGACAAGCACATGCCCCGCTGGGATCAGCGTCTCTTTGGCATAGACGCCTGCACTAAAATGGTGGTTAATCATAGGGCTGCAATCACAAAAGCCAGCAATTCTTCGTAGCGTACACCAAGAACCGTTACACCGTCCACTTCGTCTGAGCAGAACAAACCGTAGCGGTTAGCGTCCAAATTTTCAGCAGCAAAGGCCGCCTGCACGTCTTGGGCTATAACACCAACGTGGATTCGAGCGCCATCACCCTTGGCAACCACAGCGTCTTTGAATTTAAAGGTCTTAAACAAGCCTTTAATGCGTTTGGCCACGGCCAATTCAGCAGCAGACAGATCAGCAATCTGCTCTTTCTGGTTTGCATCAGACGTGTTGATCGTGCCTGTTGTGGCGTAAACGACAGTCCAGCGGAAGCCAGAAGTGCCACACGACATGGTGTTGTCAATGCTAGAACTAAATGAGCCACTGCCATTAACAAACACGCCTTGACCAGAATTGTTGCCTATAGCCACCAAACTGCTTGACGACGACAATGTGGAACTACTGGTTGTCAGCGTACCACCCGACAAACCTGATGCTGTACCAGTCGTGTTTTGGTTAAGCGTTGGGAACGTACAGTTAGTTAAGTTACCAGATGATGGCGTACCCAATGCACCGCCAGATTGCAGTGGGGTATACCCTAATGCAGTAGTTACGTCGCCACTAGATAAAGTTACAGCGCCTGTTCGGGTGTTAAAACTAGTTACACCGCTAAATACTGGTGCAGCCCATGTGCCGTCATTGCGTAAGAAAGTTGATGTGCTACCTGATGGGGCAGAAATTGCGTAGCTGTTCCAAACAAACTGACCCGCAACGTACAAGGCTTTCCAAGCAAACGATGCCGCGCCCAAGTTGACATTGTTGTTAACCGCAGGCAAAAACGAGTAAGTTGCGCCAGAGGTAAACAAGCCAATTGTAAACGTGCTGTTAGACAGATTTAACTGAGCGCCAGCAGACGAAACGGTTGAGATTGCCGATACCGCACCAACAGTTACGCCATTTAATGATTGGTTAGCCGTAAACGTGTTAGCCGATGACAAGCTGGCAGGCGTATAAGTCAACGCGCCTGTCACATCGGAACTGAGCAATGTGACCGCGCCAGTGCGTGCGTTAAAGCTAGACACGCCGCCAGAAGACGACGCAGGGACAGCCCAAGTGCCATCATTACGCAAAAACAAAGTAGTGTCGCCAGTTGGCTGAACAATACCGTAACCGTTCCATGTAAACGTGTTGCTTAAATAAAACCCATTCCAACGACGAGCCGCACCGCCTAAAATTAACGCATTGGTTGCGCCTGAATCAGCGCTAGGTTGAAAGTTTGCAGCATTAAAGTCAATAGCGCGAGGCGTGGCCGCTGTACCGTTGTTGGTTAAGAACATTGTGCCGTCATAGGTTGCGACACCCATAGGGCCGCCTGGGGCCGCACCGCCCACACCAATACCATTACCAGCAGCTGTTTGACCAAACACACCGTTAAGCGTTGTGATATTGCCCGCAGCTGTAACTTGTGCCAATGTCGGCGTTGTGCCACCTGTGCCGTTGGCCGCCGCAGTAATACGGCCTTCCGCGTCAACAGTGATGTTGGCGCTGGTGTAAGAACCAGCAGTTACAGTGGTTGCTGCCAAACTGATTGTGCCCGACGATGTAATTGTGCCGCCGTTTAAACCTGTGCCAGCTGTAATGCTAGTGACTGTGCCGCCGCCCGTGCCAGTGGCAGCCGCCCATGTACCGTCATTCCGTAAAAATAATGTTGTGCTGCCTGTTGGCGCAGGGATAGCGTAACCATTCCAAGTAAAGGCATTTTTTAAATAAAAGCCGTTCCAGTTGTTAGACGCGCCACCAAGTGTCAACGCGGTTGCAGCGCTTGAGTCAACGGCTGGTTGAAAGTTAGCGCCATTAAAGTCAACAGCGTAAGTGGTAGACAAAGCCGCAGTGTTGGCCAAGTACAAACGAGCTGCATAAGAGCCAATGCCTGCAAATGGTACGCCACCATAAGTATTAGTGCCAATGACAATGCCCGTTGTTGTGCCGTTGCCACCAAAAATACCGTTTAGTGTTGAAGTGTTGCCCGCAGTGAGGACAGATTGCAAAGTGCCACCACCGCCACCACCGCTGACTGGTGTGCCAGCTAAGTCAGCGTAAACACCCGCCTCAACAATACCCTCAAATCGGTTAGGAGCGCCTTGTTTGTACTGATCAACCGCGCTGTAAAAGTTAGCGCCCACAATGGCCAGTTTAAAGTCATTGTTTACGTTATTGATTGTGGGACGGCCTGCGTTTGCGCTGTAGCCAGACAAACCAGCCCAGCCGCAACCCTCAAACGTGATGGGGAATGCAAAAGATGGGCTAGATGCAGCTAAGTAAACTTGTTGTTGGGGATAGCTTGTGCCAACAACGGTAAAACTACAAGCGTTTAAAACGCCAGTAACGCCAGGGCGTGAGACTGTCTGTTGCACTTGAAATTGCGCTTGACCACCGTTGGCTTCAAAATAAACGCCACTAATGTTAAACGCGCAAGCCGCTTGTTGAGCAAGTTTGCCGCCTGCATCAACAATGGCCAAACCCCACTTGCCGCTAGACAAATCAGTGCCAAAACCGTTGGCCTCAATAGAACCACCAGTGTAGTTAAACGCGCCAGCACCAATGACCTTGCCGCCATACGAGTCGTTGTTGCCAACGGTACAGTTGGTCATGTTAATGGCGTTGGGTTCAGACACAAACCCGAATGCAGCGTTTGGCTCAAAGTAAAAACCACCGTCGTTAAAGCGAATGACCAAGTCGTTAAAAGTGGACGACAAGACGTTAGCGCCGTACAAGCCAGTTGACCAGCCTGCAAGATAGACGTTGTTGATCGTGACAAAAGCAATGTCTTTAAGGGCAAAACCTAATTTGTTTTTTTGGTAGCCATACAACGTAAAGTCTTGAAACGTGCAGTAACCAGCGGGTTGTGGGTCATAACCAATAACTTCTATACCATTGGCGTTGGCCGTTTGAAAGATAGTTGTGGCAGCCGTGCCGTCGCCAGACATAGATGGGCGTTTAACGGGGTCTACTAAACTGCTGTTCATTGTGAACACTAGCGCAGCTGAAATCTTATAAGTACCAGAGGGTAAATAAACATTCCCACCATATTGGCACGCTAAGTTAATACCAGCTTGAATAGCTGCCGTGTCGTCAGCAATACCATCACCAACTGCGCCAAAATCTTTGACAGACACTAGGTCTTGCATCTTGTTGTTCAAAGTCTTGCCAACAGCGCCAGGCATGATGCCCAAAGGGTAAGTTTGCCTAAAGCCAATTAAGGCGTCGCCTAAAGCAATGTTAGATTGGTTAGCCAAATTAGCGGCCAAGGTGTCAGCGCTACTAATGCCTGGGATGTTGTCCCAAGAACCAATCAAAATATTGTTTGCATCTTCTAAAACAAATTTATAGTTTGTATTTTCAGTTAACCAAACTTCTTCTGGCACACGGCCACCAGCGTCTAGCACAATAGGATTTGCGTGGGCAGACAAACCTGTGCTAGATGTATACGTTGTTTCAGCGGACGTTGTTCCGGCGGTATAGGTGTAGAGCAAGCCACCAGACAAGGGCACACCGTTGTCGTCAAAGAACTGTGCGCCAGCTCCTGCAAATAGGGAAATGTTGACGGTCATTTTCGTTCCTTAAACAATGCTTGTGATAATACCGTTTACAACGGTAACGGTCTTTAAATCAACAGTGGTAAATGTACCCGAAGCGCCTGTGTTTTGGGTAGCCATAGTGCCAAGGCCAAGGTTTGTTCTAGCGCCTGCCGCAGTCGTTGCGCCTGTACCGCCGTTTGCTACTGCTATTGCTGTGGCGTTCCAAGTTCCTACGGTCAATGTGCCGACACCTGTGATGCCTGTATATGACCCTGATATACGCGCTGTGTTAATTGTACCAGCCGTAATTTGGTTAGCATCAATTGCAATTGGCGTGTTGACTGAACTAGTTAATTGCCCTTGCGCATTGACTGCGTAAGTTGGCACATTAGAAGCAGTGCCGTAAGTGCCTGCGGTCACGCCCGTGTTTGCCACATTGACTGTAATTGAGCCTGCGCCATTGGTGACGTTAATCCCATTGCCCTGTGTCAACGTGTTTAGTTTGTATTTACCTGTATCACCAATCAACAATTGACCGTCTGTAGGAATGGCGTTTGTACCTGTACCACCGTTGGTTGGGTTAATAATGCCGTCGCCACCACCCAAAATAGTATACAAATTGTTTAAAAACCGAAACCATTCACGCGAAATCGTGCCCGTGCGATCGTCTATCAACGGCACGCGAGGGGCGGGGATTTGGGTGGTGTTAAGCATTTGTCGGGCTTGCCTGTAATTCTGCGCCTACAATGGCTATCTTGACGGGGTCAGTGCCTGACACCTCATAAACCCTATCTCGCAATTTTAAAGTCATACCAAGGCGACGCCAGATGGTGCGGTGGCCATACTCGCCAATGCGTCCCATGCTTGTCCAATGTTCGCTTGACCATGTGTGGCCACCGTCGTCTGACCAGCGAAGCATGGCTTGTGGCGGCTGAGTTGAAATTGCGCCAATGGACGACAAAATAAACTCGTTGCTTTCAGTGATTAACGGTTCACCAGCTTCTGTTGTTAAGTAGACGTTTTCACCAATAGTCAGACCATTTAAACCCACGCCAGTCTCAGCGTCTAATTGCAGGCTATGGTGGGCAGTGCGCTTTAGATTGTTTTGGCCAGTTGGCAAGGCACGCCATGAGCGTAACCATTTTTGTTCTTGACCGTTATCTGCGTAGACATCTAAATCAAACGTGTAAATGTTGGCATTTTCAAAGTCGCCAACAACCGTATTGCCTTGAAAATTGCATTGGCAATTAGAACGGTGGCGAGTAAACTGGCCATTTACAAGCCCTGCACGCTCATGCCAAGCCTGAGTCGCTGCGTCATAAACCCATGTTGCGTTGGCGCTTGGGAACGTCAAGACGTAAAAGCCGTGACCTTCTTGCTGATAGGTGTAAGCCAAAGCGTCAGAAATGTTGCCGTATTGTGCAATGGCGTACTCAATGGCATGGGTAGAAACCCTTTGTCCGGTGTAGCCGTTGGCTTTGTAGACAATGCCTTGGCCACGGGCATCAGTGCCAAGCCAAAACAAACTGTTGTCTAGTTTGGCAATAGAGAATGCGGCCACACAGCCAATCTCATTAAACGCGCCTTGGATTCGCTGAAGTGGAAAGTCAGTGCCGCCAACGTTGTACCAGACTTCAACCGAGTCAGTGCCAAACAACCACGCTTCGCGGTGATCGACGTTAACGGCCACCAAGCCGTCTGGAGAGCCTTCAGCGCTTGCAAAATCAAGTGGATCAACAGATGCGCCATCCAAGAGTGCCGTCACCCAAATGCGTTGGCTATTTGGCTCGTTGAAAACAAAGTAACCATCTAAGTAACCCACGGTCACAGCGCCTGGGAAGTCTGGGTCTGTGATCTGCTTAAATGTTTGCGTAGATTTGTTAAAAATGTAACTTGGGCCATTGCAAGCAAAAAACACTTGCGTGCCGTTGTCAGCAATCGACACAGGGCCACCGTCAGCTACGTCGCCAATCTTGACTGGTGTGCCAGTTAAGCTGCTAAGTTGGTACACCTCAGTGCCAGAGACAACAAAAAAACTTGAGCCATTGATCTGGTGTGCCCACAATGCGCGGATAGGGCCAGTGCCTACAGTCCTTTGAAGTTTTAAGCCTGGGGCGCGGTTCAGAAAGCCAGGCTCTTTGCCACCTTCAGGAATGACCTCCGGAAACAAATTGACCATGCGGTTGTCGGCAGCATTGACGCTGCGGGCAACGTAGCTTGAGCCAAGGATTGGCGTTTTCATCAATAGTTACCGGCATAGATGTTGAAACGCTGGCGGTTAGCCACCAATGCGTAAGGCAAGGCCATCACATCATCTGGGTTGTTGATGCGCTTCAAGTCACGCTTAGAAGTCATGGCAATACGCTGAACCTGTGGGCTTGGCTCAACGCCAAACTCAGGGGCAAACTCCATGGCCAAGTTGTATGTGAACGCCCTTAGATAGCCTGGGGGGTAATGCAAAACCGTTGACAAGTTAACAGGTCTGTCTAATTCTTGCACCGACACAAAGTGAAACTCTAAGTTTTGTGTGGGTCTTGGATAGAGATATATCTCAATATCAGGAAACGTCATGTTAACCCACATAACTTGTGGGAACGTAGACGTAACGGTCTTAACAGCAATACCGTTGTACTGCTGTTGGTTGATCATCTTGATGCCATACGACACGCCACTAGGCGCTTTGAAGTATGTAGCATCGTCAAGCAAAATGGGGCGGTTGCCAACAAAGTCACCTGTTGGGCCAAGAGTGCGGCTGATAAAACTTGCAGGCCAAGTAAAAACCTGATCTTCTGTGCAAAACACCGACAAACGCTCAGTGTTCCAACTGTCAATCATCTGATTAAGCGCCATCAAAGCGTCTTGCGACATAGATGCGGAGGGCGTCTCACCCTCGGCCAATATACCTAACAAGCGCAAAGCGCGGTTGATTTGATCGCCAGCGGTATACGTTGCCATGTTCAGACTCCTTCAGTTGCTTCCTCTACCGATTTACGGCGGCGCTTAATCTCCAATGTGTTTGTTGGAGCCACCTGAACAGGCGTGTCTAGATTATAACGAATCCAGCCATTTTTTTCATCTTCTTCAGCCTCTAAATCCATGATGGCAACTTTAGCGCCGTGGACAGGGTGAATCATTGTAATGTTCATAGTAGAAAGGGGGTGATTAGCCCCCTTTTGGTTAGGATGCTACTAATGGAACAGAATACCATTGAGTAGTAGAAGACGCTACCAACAATGAACTGGTAAGGTTTGTTATGCTATATGCACCGTTAGCCGCAACCGCATTGATTGCCCCGCCAGTAGCGGGATAAATATTCAACGCGCCAGCAGCAGTGTTTTTAACAATAATTACCATACCAGCTACCGCTGTGGGCAAAATCACGCCTTTAGTACCGTCTGCCGCCGAAACGACATTGATACCTTCAGCTAGTGCAGCAGCAGTGCCTTGATTAGTGCCAGCCGCTGCAACAGCAGCAACAGGTAGGCGAATAGCGCCAGTTGACGTGCCGGTTACGGTCGTAGCAGTTATGGTCGTAGCGGTTACCGCTTGCAGCGCTGACGCGCCAGTAACGGTTAGGCTTTCAAATTCAGGATCGCTATACGCGACTCCTACAGCTTTTGTATTTGGCATGATTTGTTTCCTTTAAAAATGGGAGCCGAAGCCCCCATTAAATTTAGCCCAAACGATACACAACGTAAGTACCGTCGCCGGTCTTACGGAAGCGGAACAATTGGCTAGTTGTTACAGCGATAGCAACCAAAGCGTTACCGCCATCAGTTACACCAGTATTAACAGCCAATGTCACTGCGCCAGAGCTAGTGCCGATGTTGACAATTGACAAGTCAAATGTGCTGCCAACAGTAGCATTAGGAACTGCTGCGTCAATTGCTGTGCCCAAAGGTAGCGTGTATGTTGCAGCAGATGTGGAGGGGTTAGCCACCAACATCTGGTTAACAATTTGCGCTGCCGTTAGGGTTGCAGTAGCCGTAGCTGTTTGAGGGGCGGCCATTGCGCCCATGATAGTTTCTTGACGGTTGCCTGCACCAACTTGGTAACCGCCTGCGCCATTAGGTAATGCCATGATAATTTCCTTAAAAAAGATGTTAAGACAAACGGGGCCGAAGCCCCATTTTGATTAGCCCCAGATGCGGCAGCCCATTTGTGGACGAATTGTGCTGAAGCCATACAAAACGTCAATACGGCAAGGCATACGATCGTTGTTGATATCGTACTGGCGAACCACACGCAAAGAAATACCATTGTGAACGGCACGAGCAGCCATGTCGACGCCTTGGGGCAACAACAAGTCAGCAGTGGCGAACGTGATCGCATCTTTGTGGTAAACCAAGTTCTGAGCGTACTGGCTAGATGCAGCACCCACAAACACGACAGCCTTACCGGAGGCAGGGAAACTGTCCACGGTGGCCAAAGCATTGGCAGAAGTGTAGATAGGAGCAACAGTCACAACAATTGCAGTGCCAGAGGCAGTTGCATCAGCCAAAGCTACGAACTGGAACAAAGAACCAGTGGACTCACGGGTCTGTGGGTTAACAGCAAAGCAATCAGCAACAGTGAACACGTCGCCTTGTTTAACTGTCAAACCATTGCCGATTGTCAAAGCAATGCTTGCAGCGCCTTCAGACGACACAGTAGTGGTCACAGAGTTGCCAGTAGCAACGCGTGAGCCAGTTGTGTGTTGCTTGATAGACTGAGACATGTTGATCTCGTCATAGCCGAGAACACCAGTGCCCATCATGCCGTTTTTAAACTGCTTGCTGATGGTGTCTGTAGGATTGAACAAACCCTTCATGCCTTCAACCAAACCAGCGTTAGCAGCTGGGTTGACGGTGGCGTAACGGGGGTTCATCACGGCGGCGTTTTCGTTCAGCTTCTGCTGGGCCTGCAAGAGAACCAAAGAAGTTGAGGGCGTAGTGCCAGGTGTACCAACGGTGTTACCAATGGATTTGTACGCATTAGCTACGTCAGCATCGATAGAAGATGCCAACTGGCTGATACGAGGCTTTAACACACGCTCTGCGAAGTCGTCCAATTGCATGGTCAATTCAGCAGATGTGAAGTTAACACCGATGTGCTTTTGTGAAGCAACAGTCAGTGTGGTGAACTGTTCGTTGTCGTCTTGAACTTGCAAGGCGGCTCCGTCAGTAACCAAAGCACGGTCAGGTAAGCGGATACGCAGTGTGGAGCCGATCTTTGCGCCTTCAACAGCGAAAGAGTCGTCATACTGGCGGTTTACGTTACGGGTGATCACCAAGTTGTTCTCAAGAATTTCGAGAGCCTTACGGGTGATCATGTCAATCGTCAGAATACTATTAGACATATTAGTCCTTTCAAAAAATTAGCGGTTGCGTTGCGCTTCCAACTTTTTAATCTGGCGAACACGTTCAGCTTCGATCCACTGCGAGGTTGTCATGGACTTGATTGACCTTGGGTCAGTCGTGTCATGGCTCGGAGCGCCGTTTGAACGTGCTGTTACCGGACTAATCGGTGCTGGCGCGTTTGAAGTTTTTTTGACCGGAGGATCAGAGGCCAATCTGGCTTCAATCTTTCCAATCTCTTTGGCCTGCATGAAAGGCGTTAAACGGGCGATTCTTGCCGCTTCCTTGACGTTCGATCCTAAGTAGTAAGCTACTTCGGGGCCAATGTCAGATTCATAAATCGCTTCAGCCATTACCTCGGTGATGGGCACGTTAGGGTTACGGGCTACCTGATCGTAGTCGTCATATTTATCCCTGACTTTTTCCTCACTGTCGGCATAAGCCTCCATGATCTCGGCTTGTTGCTTTGCGGCATCACGTTGGGCGACAAGTTCTTGGGCTTTCTGAAGTGCT
>Ga0181352_1000656_pt1 | contig 14541 bp, 1 predicted proteins | sample Fa13VDMLBSN_FD_130103 | JGI IMG/M metagenome (GOLD analysis project Ga0181352, IMG submission 130103) | Freshwater viral communities from Lake Michigan, USA - Fa13.VD.MLB.S.N | ecosystem: Environmental > Aquatic > Freshwater > Lake | place: USA: Michigan | collected 2013-09-23 | reverse complement strand
ATTTCAGCAAGTTTTGTATTAAGATAATTCCATATTTTAGGAGCACTGTCTTTCATATTAGAAATAGCACCTTTACCAAAAGGCATTTCTGCACCAAACTTAATACCATTATAATTCTTAGATGCCTGTTTAATAGTTTCTATTTCATCATCAATAATTTTCTTGTATTCATTAAATTGGTCATCTGTCCATTGAGTTCTCTTATCATCTACCATTGTAGTAATAGGATAAACATTTTTAAGGCCTCTTGCTACAGCTTGTGTTTTACTTGCATATTTTTTATCTGCACCATATTTTTTAGCATACCAACTGTTAGGATCAATAACTCCTGAGCCTGACGTTCTACCAGCATTATCTGTAAATAAATACATATACTCTGTATCTTTTTCAGCTGATTCTCTAGTAAATCTTTGTGATTCATTTAGAGGAATTACTTTAACACTAGATGATGGTTGAGTAGCAACAGCTTTTGGCTGAGCAGTTGTTTTTTTAACACCTCCAAATAACATATCAAAAGCATCTTCAACACTCATTGCAGAACTAAATGTTTCTCCAACATTGCCTTCTCCTTTGTTTACAGATAAAGCTGGCTCTCTTTTAACTACATTATCAGTTTTTCTGTAATCTTTTAAATACATTCCATTACCTTTAATTGGAACTTCAATAAATTCAAGCTCTCCAGGCATTTTTTTGTAAAGTCTTACATCAAATATATTTTCTCCCCTAGATTGCATTTCATTTTTTTCTTTAGAAGAAAGTCCAGACTTAACTGTAACTGTTTTTAAATATGGTCTGTCAGAATAAAATGCATCAGCTTTATCAAAAATTAACTTGTTTTCAGATATAAAAGCAGAATTATTTAATTTAAAATTAGGTAATTTTTTTACAACATCACTATTATTGTAATTATTTTGATAGAATAAATCAATAAAATTATATAAGTTAAAGTTCTCTGAAATAGTTGCTGCATCAATTGCTTTTGATGCAATTTCAAAGAATTTATCTGCAGGTATTATTGATGTAAATGATATTGGACTATTTGACATACCAGATTGTAATATTGCCAATTTTGTTAAATCATCAGCTAACCCGTGGTTTAAATTATACAATTCAGTGTATGCTTCTGTTAATTGATTTGATTCATAAACATTTAATTTCTTAGAAAACATTGATACATTATCTATATTTTTTCTGTTATTTGAAACTCTTGGAAACAAGTTTTGTATTAACAAATTTTGTGATAATTTAGGATCTTTTTTAGCTTCTATGATTCTAAATGCCAATGAGTTTGGACCTGTAAATAATTCATCTATTTTATTTGTTAATGCATTTTCACCAGCAGTATGAATAATATATGTAATTAATTCATTTTCAGCTAAATCCATTAAATCATTTAATTTATCAAATGGAATACCTTCATAATTAAAATTATTTTTTAATTTATCAAGAGCTTCTGTTCTGAAATTTTCCTTGTCAGTTACAAATAATTCATTGTAATAACTTCCAGATTCTTTTACAGTTTGTATAAATTCTTTAAGGATGCTATCTTCAGTGTATTTATTAAAATTACCAAATATGTCACTTTCTTTAACCTCATTTAACACTTCTATTATATTTCTTGCTGAATTTCTATTTTTACCAGCACCTTTTGTGTCAACACTTGTTGCTTGCATCATCTTACTAAGTTCTCTACTCATTCTTTGGTGTTCAAGGAACTCAGTTAAAATAGCTTGTTGAGCAAAATAAAACTTATCATCTTTTTCATATGATTCTGATAAATACTTACCTAAATCTTTTTCTTTAAATTTAAATTCTTCATCTTTTTTAAAGTTTTTTAATTTATAGTCATTTCTTAATTGAAGAATCATTTTATCTTTGCTTAATCCTTTACCAGTAGTCTTCATTAAAACACTGTCATTAATACTTTGTCTAAGAACATAATCAAAAATAATTGGCTGTTTCATAAATTCAGCAATTGTATTAACTGGAACTCCAGCTCTAACTAAATACAACCAAGTGTTTGAAGTTTGAAGACCAGCATTTAAATCAAATACAAATGGATCTCTAGCTATATCAACATAAGCATTTACAAATTCTTTAATTATATCAGATATTCTAAGACCTTGTTTTATAACTTTTTTTGTTTTAGGATCTATTTCATGTGTTGAATCAAATTCAGATGATAAATCTATATCACCAATTGGCATTCCATTCTCATCTTTTGTTATGTTATGAGATAATGTCATATTAGTTTTTGCCTTTGAAGAAACAAATAATCCAGATTGTTGTGAAAGAATATGAGATGTATTATGCAATGCAGCAATACCAACTCCAGCCTTACCAGACCAGAAACTAATAGCTGTTTGAGCATTTTTTATAAATTCAATTATTGATGTTCCAGTTATTTTCTTTTCTGTTTTACCAGACTTTTTTCTTAATTTTTCAACTTCAGCTTTAAGTGTAGATGTTACAGTTGGACTAATTAACTGATTAAACATATCTGGAGAACTTAATATTTCTTTTGATATTTTTAATACATTATTTTGCAATATAGCCTCTTCATTATCACTTAAAAATTGTTCAAATGATTTTTTGTATTTATTATCTGATTCTTTTATAAATTCATATAATTTTTTCTGATCAGCTTTATTTGTTGGAATATATTGAGGTTTCCCACTAACCATTATATAATTAGGAAAGAATATGTTTAATTTATCCACGTCATAATCAGATCCTGCCTTACCAACAATTTCTGATGGTGTAATAATTAAGTTACCAGCTTCTTTAGGTAAAAAACCAACAACTTCTATTGAATCAATTGCTCCTAATCCATCAGTTGGAATCCTATAACCCATTAATTCAAGTAATCTTGAATCAAATTGTTTAACATCTCCTTGAATTTCTTTAAACCAACTTGGAAGTAACACTTGCATTTTAGAAGTGCTTCCATCTTCTAGTTCATGATAGAATTTTAATGTTTGAGTATTACTAATCCATTCAATTTTTGATTTATCTTTTTCAGTTAATGTTTTAAACTTTCTAGGTTCTAATTCAAATCCAGCAGAAGCTCCCATAACCTTCATATCACCAAACATTTTTTGTGATATTACATTGTTATTAACTAAAGAGTAAAGGATTTGCTCTATTTTATTCTTAGATATTGTTGCATCAAGAAACTTATCATCAGAATCTAATGCATATTCTATACTTTTTAATATATTATCTGCTATATCTCTGCTTTCAGCTTCCTGAAGAATTACATTTTTAAACACTTCAATATCACTTATCCCAAATGTTCCATCAGCTCTTGGAGAAAGTTTAAGTCTTTCTTTTAATTTAGCTCTTTTTATTTGAGTTAATTTATTGATTGTGTCATCATAATCCTTCTTAATTTCATTACCATTTGTTTCAGTTAATTTGCCATCTCTTAAAACATTAATTGTTTTAGCAATACCATTTGAGAATAAATTTGACATTATAAGCTTTCTAACCTGAGTACCAAATGTAACTTTTCTTTTTTCAGCTGGAGCAATATCTAACTGAATACCAAGATATTTATAATCAATTTCTTGTATGTTTGTATTTTCATTAATTTCACCTTTTTCATTATAGAAAGGTACAAGATTTCCATCAACCATATTTGCACCCACTTTGTTTGCTGATGCAAACATTGCAATACCTATTTGGCTTTTAGTCATCATATTACTTAAATTCTCAATTTGTCTACCTTTTACCATTGATGGTATTAATGGCATCAAACTAAACTTGTAATATGTTGGAACATATAATCCATTGTCATTAGTTTGTGGACCAAAATACTGTGGCTTAATTGGCATAAAATACTGGAAGTCATCTTTACTTAATGTCTCACCATTAATTAATCTATTGTAAGCTAATTCATGTTTCTTAGTCCACTCACCAGATCTATAAAAGAATTCTCTATATTCATCTAATGTTATATATCCCTGAGCATCAGCTTCTGTTATATCTTTATATGCTTCTGAGGCTTTGTCTATTTCAATAGCTTTAACATACTCATCAAAATACTCAGAAGTTGATTTAATGTCTTTATATATAACTGTATTTACTTTACCATTAGCAATTTTACCATCTTTTCTTGGCTTATTCTCATTTAACCATTCATTTGTTTCTGGATCAGTGTTAGCAACTTTTTTAGGACCAGTTAATCCACCAGTTCTTTTATTAAAATCACCTTTTTCTAAATTGTAGAAAGCTAAATCTCCAGTAAATATTTTAATTTGCTCTATGTTGCCAATTAAACTTTTTATTGTAAATTGCTCTGCAATTCTATTAAACTCATTTGCATTTAAATCTTTTGTTTTACCAACAATTGAAGATAGAAGTGAACTGTCAATTCCAACACTATTAAAAACTGACCCTTCTTTGTTACTATTAATTATTCCATATTTTAATGCATTTGATTTAAATATGTTTGATTGATTTCCTAAGAACTCTTGAATTGAATCAGATAGTTTTTGTCTATTATCTTCTATAAATTTATCTACACCTTTTTCTGTTTTTATTTTAGACAAATTAGGATATAAACTAGTTATTTCTTCAAATATAAGAGATCTGCTTGCTTGATCTTTGTAATACTGAATATTTGATCCAGCACCTTTTTTAAGTTCAAGAGAACGCATTATATCATCTTTGTAATATAATATCATTTGATCTATAAAATCTTCCTTATTCATGTCCATTGGAACCTCAAATAAATATTCAAGTTTTTTATCTCCAGCTCTAAGGAATGGGAATCTATTATTTAATACTAAATTTATTGATTGCAATATGTAAGAGCCCATATCAAGATCTGATGTAACCTTACCTTTTTCTCCTGGCTGATTTGAGCTAAGACCTTCAGCAACACTTAATTCAATTTTACCACCATTCTCTACATGTTTCTTCCATAATGAATTTTTAGCATATACATTATTATCACCATCCATGTAGTTTAATGCATATGTATTGTTAATATCATTAACCATTAAAGACAGGTATGTATTTAATGTTATTCCATATACAGTTTTACCTTCAGGGTTTATGTGCTGAAGTTCTATTTCATTCTTATTATAATTAGCTTCTATGTTTGTTAGATTTGATATTGATTCACCAACAACATTCTTTTGAAAAATATCACCAGCATCTTTATTAACAGCATAATCTAATATTTTATTAGCTGCAGTTATAATTACTTCCTGTTCTTTTTCATTGAAATTTTCTGTTGAGAAATCTATTCCAAACTTAGAAAGAAACATTAAAGAGTTTTTAATATTTGATAATGGATATGCATTTGCAATTGCATTAACTCTTGCTTTATTTATTAAAATAATACCATCATCCGTTAATGAATAAAATCCATCACCTTTATTTATTGAATTCTTTTGTTTGTTTTTCCAATTAGTTTTTATTCTTTCTCCAATTCTTGATGAATTACTATCAAATGAAAATACATTTCCTTCATCATCAATTAAGGTTGTTAAATATTTATTGTTTGTTTTTGCAAATTGCTGGAAAAATTGCATTTGCAATGTAAATTGATTATCATTAAGTGTTACTGGAGTTGTTGAGCTTGGATTTGATTTTAAATATTTCATTAAAACAATTAACTCAGGCTTCATTTCTAAACTGTTTGACATTCTTGCAATCATTTCTTTTAATGATTGAGCTCCAGCAAGTTTATTAAACAAAAAGTTTAATGTGTTATTATAATCATTTGATTTTGGTGTTGCAAATCTAGCGTTTATATCCACTTTAAATTTACCATCAACAACTCTTCCTTTAGGCAAACTAGCAATAAGCAATTTTATAGACTTAGGCATACCATCTTTACTAGAAAATGTTATACTGTCAATGTAAGTGTTATCTCTAGTTGTTTTTTCAAGTTCAGGTGTTTTTTCTTCATAATTTGAATTATCACTTAGCTTATCATTATCAACACTTTTATCACCACTATATTCTTTTTCTGAATCTTTTAATTCAATGTTAACACCAAACTTAGTTAATGATTTTACATGTTCATTTACTATTGTTTTCCAGTTTTTATTTATATATACATAATTTTCTAAAAGTCTTTCTTTTGCATCTTTTGGCAAATTCTTATACGTAATCATGAAATTATCAAGAACTTTTTCATACAAGTCAGAAACATTAGACATGTCAAATAAATTCTCTATAGAATTATCATTTATGTCTAATAAATTTTTAAAGAAAAATACATTTACAGAGTCTAACAAATCTTTTGTAAACTCAACAGACTTGCCAGGCAATGTTCTATTAAAATCTTCTTTAGGATTTCTTATTATTTTTGAAGACTTGTATTTACCATTTTTAATATTAGAAAATACAGCATCAAGATCTTTATTATTTAAAGAAAATAAACCTTTAAAAAAGTCAACTATCTTTTGGAACGTTGATCTTGTTTTAGGACTAAAAGTTGTTTTCTCTCCTAACATGTAGTTTCTAAAGTCTTCAGCTATTAACTCTTCAACTTCTCTGTTAGTTCCTTTAAATCCAGTTCTAGATCTATAGTCTTTATATAATGCATTTAATTCATCTTCAGTTAATAGCAATTGACTTACAACATGCCATGCCTCATGATATGTTGTACCTCTTGCTGCTAAATCTGATATCAAAACTTTCCCTTCAGAAGTTAATCTACCAATTGCATTGTTAGACAATAAACCTTTAATTTTAACATAATCAATTTGTGGAAAATTTTCTTTAAACCATTTTTCCTCATTTAAAAGTTCAGCTTCTGTTGCAGGTTCTTCTGATGGTAAAAATGTTCTATCCCAATCATTTACACTATCATCATCTTTTGCTTGTTGAAGTCTTCTAAGAAAATCTTCTTCATCATCTTTATTTAATGGTTCAGATTTATCTTCTTGCTCAGCTCTTGTTTCAGCAACAACTGATTCAGATTGTTTAGATGAAGTAGTTTCACTTTTTCTTATAGCAACAGATTCTTCTCTCCAGTTTGGATATAAATTATCTAATTCACTAGCACCAAATCCACCTCTTCCATTAATCTCTCCAAATGTTTGACCTTTATGCATTTGAAAATATTTATCAAATGCTTTTTTAGCAACACTCTCAGGTATAAATCCTGAATCTAATGTTGGAGTATTATTAATGACATCTTTTTTAGAAACTTTTTCAAATTTAGTTCCAGAAGTTTTACCACCTTCTAAAGCAGCTAGCTCTGCATCAACACTGTCTCTGAGTTCAGGAGTAATATATTTATCAGCAACAGCTTGTTCAGCTACTGTCATCTCTGTAACCATTTTACCAGCTTTTATTTCTTTATAAAGTTCTCTAGCTAGTTCTGCATCATATTTAGCATTTATTTCTTCTTTAGAGAATATGCCCCAATTTATATTTTCACTTTCTTTTAAATCATTTTCCCTTCTTCTTTCTATATCAGCTTTAGCATCTTCAGTAGATGAAGAAGTTTTAGTAGTTTCAGTTTCTGTTTTTACTTCAATTGGATTTAATAATGATGCAACTTTAGGATCTTCATTTAATACAATTTGTCCACTACCAAGAGCTCTTTCAAGTGCTTCTTCAGCCTCAAGTTCTTCTTTAGATTTACTAACCTTAACAACTGGTTGAGTTGTTTTAACTTCAGCTTTTACAGGTTGAGATTTAGTTTCAGAAGTTGTTGGTGTTTTTATTGATGGACTTGCAAGAATATCAAATTTTAAACCTACACTTTTAAACTGTTGTTTGTCTTGATTTTGTAATGATGTACCAACTAAAACTTGATCATCTGCTTTACCTTTATTATTTAATAAATAATATTTATAAGAAGACTTTACTCCAGTAATTGGATTTTTAACTGGTTTATTTGACTTTAAAAGTTCTTTGTCAACTCTAATATATTTGTTGTCTAAGAATGCTCTTAATTCATTCTCATCAATTGTTTTATGGTATTTATTATTATAATTTAATCTACCATCTTTACTTACAAATATTTTAAACTTAGAATCATTTACATTACCAAATAATATTAACAAGTTTAACTCTCTGTAAACATCTATATATACTTCTTTTCCAGCATATCCAGGAGAATTTATCTCCATTAATTTCTTAATAAGCTCTAAAGCTTTGTCTGTAGCTCCATCTATTTCAGATAGTTTTGCAACTTTCATTGGAACAACTTGTCCATCATATGTTGAATAAACCATTCCAGCTGTTGTGTCAAATGTTTGAGTTCCAACTGTCATTGGAATTCCACTACCAACAAACATATTTAAATCATCTAGTTTATTATTTTTAGTTAATCTTCCATATGCTGGGAATCTATAAACAACTTTGCCATTAATGTTTTTTACATTTGATTCAATTGAAACTCCTTTTGTTTTACCAGTAACCTTTAAAAACAATGGACTTTTTGATGATTTTATTTTATCTCTTAATATATTTAATCCATCAAGTAAAACATTTATTTCTGAATCTGTTAGGTTTTGCTTGTTTGTAAATTCTGATCTTGTTTGCTCAATTGACATTGGCAATCTCATTGATGTATATACAAGTTCTCCATTAACTAGCACTAGTTTGCCATTTGTATGCAAAACCATTAGTATAGTGTTTTCATCATAGAACTTAACTTTATCACCAAAAGGATTGTTAGCCATTGTTATAGCCATCAATTGATTATCAGTTCTAGAGTTAACTTGCATCATTGATGTATGCTCAAACCATCTGAGTTGAGCTGGATCATTTGTGAATACATCATCAGACCATTTTCCATTTCCTAGATATAACATGTTATTGCCAGCAGTTGATGTCAAACCATATGTAACATCTTTTTTAGCCCTATCAAATTCACCTTCTTTTTTAGATGATTCATTTGTAACTTCAACACCATTATCACTAACAATTGGATCTGATATATCAATAGAAAGTATTGATGAGTTCATTTCATTATTAAACTCATCTATTTCAGCATTTAAAACTTCCATATCTTTTAATATAGAGTTTCTTATATCATTAAAATCTTTTAATGTAGACTTAAGTTCTTTGATTGCTTCTTTTTTAGAAAGAAGTTCTTCTTGAGCTTCAACAACATCATACTTACCTTTCTCAGCTAAAGCAACATAATTAGGAAATAATGATTTAAATATTTTATTTAACTTTCTTAATAATGATTCTAATGCAGATATTTTTTCTTTTGTTGATGATATTTGTTTTTCTATATAAACTTTTTCTTTATTCTTATGCTCAAGTTCAGTTTTAACAGATTCAATTGATTCATTTGCTTGAAGCTTTGTTGTAATTCTTTCAACTTCTTCATTATTTAAAACTAATTGATCTTCTAAATTTTTTACTTGATTATTTAGAGTTGCAATATCAGCTTTTGTTTCATCTATTAGCTTTTGTATTTTAGCTCTTTCTCTGCCTGTCTTTAATTCTTCTTTAGGCTTTAAATTACCATCAAGATCTTTGTCATATAAACTAGAAATCATTCCATTAATATCATTTGATTTTTCATCAATGCTTGTATTTAATGATAATAACTTACCCAATGTATCATCTCTGTGGGTCTTAGCTGTTTCTAATTGATTTGTTACTTGATTTCTTCTTATAGAAGATTCTTTTACTTGATTATACTTTTCAGTTATAAAATCAACATCTTCTTTACTTACTGATGCATTGTTATTTAATTCATCAGCAAATTGTTGTATTTCATTATGATCTTGTGAATTATTTATTTTTTCAAGAACTTCATTCTTAAATGCTAAAGCCTCTTCATTTGATTTTTGTATTGTTTCTTTAGTTACTGGAGCTTTAAAAACTTCGTCTTCAGTTTTTGAAGGTTTAACCTTACCAGATTGAATGTCATTATATTCAAAATTTAATTTAATTGTATTAATTCTTAATGCAGTTAATTTTTCATTTAAACTATTAAGCTCTTTTGTTGTTTCAAGTGATGCTATTAATTCAGGAGTATCAAATCCTGTTGCTTTGATCTCTTTATCTTGTTCAATTTTTGCTTTAGTTATTTGAGTTGATAGGTTCTCAACTTGCTTTACATTATAATAAAACCTTGATCTGTTTTGAAACAAATCATTTACAAATGGAGAGCTTTGATTTTTAATGTAAATTTTTTCTAAATCTTCTATTTGCTTTATAGCTTCTGCTGTTTTAACAAAAACATCTTCACCATATTTTTCTTTAGCATTAGGATCTCTTGATATGCTATTATATTGCTCAATTAATTTACCAGCAGTACCATTCTTAAATGATTCAAGTGCTTGGTTTGTCAACAATTCATTTTGCAATGCACCAACCTTGTTGTCATCATTTTCAACTGCAGCTGTCTGTATATCATTTAAAAGCTGTCCAGTAACTTTAATCTTACTAAGTGTCTCTTTAACTGTTGGTAAACCTTCAACCTTTCCTAGGGCCTCTATTTTGTTTAATGATATTTTTTGTGCATTAAATCTTTCATTTTTAGATTGAGATCTAGAAACAAGAACTGGTTTATTATTTTCATCATATCTAACATTACCATTTTCATCATATGATGGAGCATCCTTTTGAAATGAACCTAATAGTTCAGTTCCACCAGTTTGAACAGCACCACCAACAAATCCAACTAATCCAGTTTCAAATCCTTCTTTAGAAAAAACATCATTTAATGTATTAGAAAAATTATATGCATAATCATTTCCTTGCTTAGACTTTCTTTTTGCCTCATTCTCAGAAATCATGTTAACATTCTCTTCAACATATTCTTGAGCACCTTCCTTAAAAATATTCTCAATAATATCTTTCTTTGAAGACTGTTTAACAATTTGTCTTGTCATTGCAGGAGTTCTTAAGAATGCTGCAGAAGATGTTAAGTTTAATGGAATATTAATTCTATTAATTGCAATAGAATATGATGCAACATCAGAAGCTGCTTCTCTTGCTTTTAAATCAGCATCTTCTACAGTCATTACACCATTATCAATTAATGTTGAAAATTTTTTCATATTAGATTCATATGAATCTTTATATAAATTCATAGCAGTTGGAATACTTTCTGCTTGATTTAGCATTGCAGCATTAGCTACAACTCCTATACCTCTAACAATTTGTGACCCCTTTGTTAATTCTGAAAGAACTTGCAATCCTTTACCAAGAGCTCCACCAGTTAAAACAAATCCACCAGCACTATCAATTAGCCCTTTACCATTATTCATCCACCACTCTCTAGATGAAAGAGTGTTGTCATTTGATTTATATATTTTAGTAGCATCTTCAATGTTACCTTTCATCTCTTCTGCCCATGCAGTTACAGAGTTACCAACTTCATTATCAGTATTAAAATAATCTTCAAAATCTACAATACTTGCAACATTACCAATAACTGTAAATGGCATTTTTGCAACACCACCAAGAACAGCATTTGTTAATTCAGATGCCCACCCTTGTTTTTCTCCTCTAATTTGCTCTAAACTTACAACACTTTCAGGTGTTATGTTTGTATCATATTGAGAATCTCCAACCCCATATGATCCTAATTGTATTTCACTTGCACCTCTTTGAACGGTTGCATTTGCTACTGAATTTAGGTATGAGCTTTTAGGTGTTTCACTAGTTACTTTTTTACCATCACCATTACCAGCACTTTCATTACTTTGTTTTACTGCATCTATATAACTCATCTATTCGGTTGTATTAGGTTTCATTACATCAACTTGTTTACCAAGATAATTTGATTTTTTAAGTGCTCTTTTTTCTTCTTCTCTTACATCATCAAGTAGAGTCTTACTTATCTCTACTGATTTTGTTCCATCTGGATTTTCATATTCTGTAGTATAAAGCCATTCAGTTGTTCCATTTTGTAATATTTTAGGTTCAACAGTTATTATATGTCCTTTATCCTCAAACTGAGTCCTCTTCATTGACTTCCTTGCATTATTAATTTTTTGTGATGAAGAGAATATTCCAGCAATTTCAACGTCTGCATTTATAAGAATCCTTCTTGGGACTCCATCTGAATCATTAACTTGAACATAATAAGATCCAGCATTGTCTCCAATTGAACTTTCTCCTGGAGCAGCTTGAGTAAATCCTCCTATTCCATTATTTAATGCTTTTTGGAAATCCTCAACACTAACACCAAGTTCATCTAATACTGTTGATAATTGTCCATCAGTAGTTGTTCCAGTTCCATCATTTATATATACATTTCTTTGTCCAAGATTTCTTGATAAAGCTTCTCCAATACCTTTTGCTGCAACATTTGAAATTGAGTTCAATGGTATTGATTCTGAAGTCATGTCTTTTAATGCTTTTTTATAAGCAAAAACAGCTTTTCTATCAGATAATTTTGAAAGCTCTGGATTATTTTTCTTTATTTCAATAATCTTTTTATATGCGCTCATTACTGCATTTTCATCTATTTCATTATTTGCAACCCATTTAACAGCGTTTGGATCTTTAACACCATTTTCATCAACTGCACCTGGATCAGGAACCCAATTTCCTTTGGTTATTGGAGCTAAGCTTCCATCTTGGTTAAATGCTAAACCATCTAGATCTCTGTATTCTTGTGTTGTTGCATTTTTAATGCCTTCTGATCTAGTTGTTGTTATTTGATTAGCTTGTTCTTCATCATATTTTTTACCAAGTAGTGATGTTGCAGATAATCCTGCTTTAGCAATCTTTTTATTTCTTATATATGCATTTCCAATATTGTACAAATGCTCTTTAACTTTTTCATTTTCAGCTGCATATGCAGTTTCTGGATCCATTCTTGCAAAATCATCTGCATAATCAAAATGTAATTTTCTTAAAAAATCTTGACCACCCATTGTGTTTTTAAATGTATCTATATTTGCATCTGCTATATTAGCAATCTTATCTGCACTTACTCCTTCCCATCCTTTTTCACCAGAAGTTATTGCAGTTTTATCACCAGTAAAATTAGCCCAAGCAACTAAATCAGTATCATCTTTAATTTTATCAAACAAAGCATATACAGGAGCATTATGATCTTCTGATGCATATGCTATTTTTCTTTCATATTCCTTTGCTTTTAAAATTTTACCATTCTCATCTCTTTCAACATATGGATCAATGCCAAACTTTTTCATCTTTTCATCTTGTAATGTAGGGTCATTCCAATATGCTCCTTTACCTGACTTTTGTATTGCAGACCAATCTTCTAAAGTTTGTTTTTTATTTTCAATACTTCTTGCAAATACTTGGACATTTGGGTCTTCAGCATGCTGTCTAATTAAATTATATGTTTTAGCTTTTCCTTCTGCTGAAGCAAAATCAAAATTAGGATCATTTAATAATGCTTGAGCTTGATCATTAAAACCTTTTACATATTCATTTCTAACTGGATCATGTTCTGATATAGATTTCAAATTTTCTAATGCAGAATCAGCTAATGCTTTTTTATTAGTATCAGCTTCTTTTTGCATTGCAGCACCTTGTTGATTTATAAAATCTAAAGGCAATGGAACATATTGAGAAACATATTTGTTAGGCTCTATGAGTTGATTAAATCTTGATGGCATGTTGTTTTATATATAATATTATTTAGTAGCTGTAGTTGCTGCTTGAACTTTAGTTGGATCTAATTTTTCTTTAGTAGTCTTATGATACCAAGCTTTTTTATTTTTATCATAAGAATAATCAGGATAAGCTTTAGATATTAAATCAAGTGTTTCTTTATCACGCTTAGACATTCCATAATCAGATCCAGCACCACCAATTGTAGCAGCAATTCCAGATGTTGCCATTCTTGCAATATCCTCACTTCTAGCTTTATTAGCTTGTGTATCAGCTCTTTCTTGCATTTGCAATTGTTTATTTAATGGCAAGAATTGATTGTAAACTCCAGCTCTAGCTTGTTGTTCACCTTCTACAATTTTAGCAAGTGCTTGTTGTGATAATCCTTGCAATTGTCCCATCATTCCTAATGTAGCTCCAGCATTACCACCAGTTAATCCTGGTAGCATTCTTCTGTATGCACTAGCTTCTGATTTTGCATTTCTTTTAGCTTCAGTGAAATCTGGCATTTGAGGAGTCATTTGACCATAACTTTCTCTGTCATATTTTCTACCACCTCTAGTTCTAATTAAATCAGATATATTACCAAGATTTTGTCCTGCAAAAATAGCAGCTTCTCTTGCATAGTCTGCATAGTTAGAATAGTTTTTAGGATCTGGAGCTGGCATTGATCCATCAGCTCTAGGAGCAACATCTTTATTAAAACTGTTTTGAAGATTTTTTTCAGCTTGAACTTTATTTGTTGAATTAGTAACTATTAATGGATTATTAGGATCTGTTTTTATTGATTGAATTGGAGCAAAAGTCTGCATCATTGGTCTTCCATAAGGACCTGAAGTCTGTTCTCCAGCTGCATTAAATGTACCTTCTGGAGTTGATCTTGCATATGTAGGATAAGGATTCCAAACACCATTAACATAATAACCTTTACTAGGATCTCCTATAGAAGATTGTGGTGTAGCTGCTGGTACAATAGCTGGTGTTGCATTAGCTACTGATGCACTT
>Ga0181352_1000655_pt1 | contig 14551 bp, 19 predicted proteins | sample Fa13VDMLBSN_FD_130103 | JGI IMG/M metagenome (GOLD analysis project Ga0181352, IMG submission 130103) | Freshwater viral communities from Lake Michigan, USA - Fa13.VD.MLB.S.N | ecosystem: Environmental > Aquatic > Freshwater > Lake | place: USA: Michigan | collected 2013-09-23 | reverse complement strand
GAGCCATATTTAATTACTTCCATCATTCTTTCTTATAGACTAATCTTTTTTTGTTATCAGAAATAATTTCTTCATTTTTTTGTAATTCAAAAATACCCTTATAATTGAATAAATCTTCATCACTTACTTGGTCGGTACTTGGTCGGTACTTAGTCGGTACTTGGTCGGTATCATGTACGATATCTTGGGGGGTATGATGTGTTAAATAACATTCAGGAATCTCAACCTCATCATGTACGGTATCATGTATGGTATCATGTATGGTAACTTGAGGGGTAACTTGGGGGGTAACTTGGGGGGTGTTCTCTTTTCTTTTTGATTTAAACGCTTGATTTGTTGCAATAACCAAAGTGATCGCTAATGGATCAAAAACAAATATTAAAATCAGTATAAATAAATTTGCAGTACTTTTAACGTCCCAATTAAGTAATTCACCAACATATTTGATCGCACCAAGTTCACTACTATTAATATCTTGTGATTGCATATCAAGGATCTGAACATCAAGTTTTGTAATACTATCATTATACCCATCTATTCTCTTTGAGATCGTATCTCTTCTTGTTTGTGCCTCTTTAAGTTGTAGTTCAAAAGACTTTCTATTTGCGTTATTAGCCCTTGTTACTAATTGACCCGTTCTTTGGTCCACAGTTTGTGTTGTCGTATTGTTTGATAACCCATCCCTTAATTTTGTAATATCACTATCAAGAGTTGTTTTTTCTTTTGTTAATTCAGTTTTTATTTCTTCAAACCTTTTTTTCTTAACTTCAACATTCTTTACCTGTTTTTCACTTATCTCAAGTTTTGCTATGTTCCCTTGAAACCCTGTACTTAATAATCCATAGATACCCAAAGAAGTGATTATCGATAATGTTATTAGTGCAATTGTCAAATATATTTTAAGAGCACCATAAGTTTCTTTCCATTTGTCGTGAAGATACGTAGCAATTGCTATTTTTGATATTTCAAGGAATGATCCCATTATAATCACAGGAATCGCAACACCAACAAAAACTATGGATAATCCAACAACACTGTAATATGCCGCAGTTGATGACAACCCTAAAGCACAAAACAATAAAAACCAAGGTAAAAATTTATCTTTCATATTAAAATATTATAACTAATAAATATTAAAGATAAATAAAAACCCCCACCGGCGCCGATGGAGGTAGTGTGGTTTCATTTTACCATTTAGATAAAATTGAGGATTTTCACCCAGGAGTCATCGTGCCCCATTACGCCGAGTTATATGGGTAATCTCGGTTCAACCCATTTTAACGATCCTCAATTGTAAACCCAGAAGAATCAACTTCAGGTCCGTTATCAATTACCGTCTCAACAACAATTTCTCCACCTATGAACCTGGATACTGATGAATATTCAATTTCAACGTCCCCTTCAATGGTTTTTTTGAACTCGTTGTATTGTTCTTCGTTTTCAAATGAACCACACTGTGTTGCGGGTGAGTTGTATGTCTTTATCCTATATGACCCATAAGGGGTTTTAAGTTCTGAAAATTCCATAATAAGATTTTCAAATGTATAATTGTCAGTCCCATCTTCTGTTACAAGTTTACCATTCTCATCTCTTTTATAAAATGCCGATCTATGATAACCACAATTATTACATCCCACATATTCTTCCCCTGTCTTATAATAGAAGTCACTAAAAGCTTCGTGTTTACAATTTGGACATTCAATATTATCAATTACGCTTCCCATATTAATTTTTTTTTATAAATAATCAAAAAGTTCTGAACTATCATTTCTTAATCTTCTAAGAGCCTTTTCTTTAATTTGACGGACTCTTTCTTTAGTTAATCCAAAGTCTGTTCCAATATCCTCTAATGTTCTTGGTGTCCCCGTAAGCCCAAAATAATCTCCAATAATTATTTTTTCACGTTCATCTAAAACATTTAAAAGTGACATTAATTTATCCTTAAGTATGTCTTTTGTGTTAAAAACTGAATCAGGTAAGTCAGCGTCAGGATTTGATATCATATCAATTAAAGTGTCTCCATCTTCATTGATTGTCATGTCTAAATCTATAATTGATGGTAGTGTTGAGAATTTATCGTCGAGTTTTTTACCATTTTGCTCTACTTCTTTTTTTGCTCTATGTAGGTCCTGAACCACATTAACAGGAAGTCTAATGGTTCTTGCGTTATCATTTAGTGATTGGATTATTGATTGTTTTACCCACCAAACCGCGTAAGAAATAAACCTTAAGTCTTTATTCCAATCAAAATTTTTAATTGCCTTCATTAAACCAAAGTTACCTTCGGCAATAAGATCTGAAAGATCCATTCCTTGGTTTTGATATTGTTTAGCAACTGTAATTACAAATCTAAGATTTCCCTTAAGTAATTCTTCTTCAATTGCCTGTCTTTGTCTTGTTGACACACTGTCTGATTTCATCAGTTTGGCCAGTTCTTTTTCCCTATCTGGGGTCATAACTTTTATCTTTCTTATGTCTTTAAGATAGTGGTGAATTTCTTCTTGATTTATTGGTGCCCCAACATTTTTGTCTTTCATATTATACGTTTTTAGAGTGTTCGTCAAGTTTATTTTTTTCAGCAATTGTAAGTGAGTCAATACCTTTATCTAAAATCTTATCCAAAATTTCATCCACAGTAAGTTCACAAATATCGTCATTTATTTCTTTAATATCAATAGATGATAGATAATTTTTAATAAATTCTTCCTCATTGAAGTCTACTTTTGGTAACTCAAAAAAGGTTTTTTTGGTTTTTCTTTTTTTCTTGTTTGGGTATAGATCCATGAGATGATTTAAGTTTGTTTCATCCATGTTGCTTGCAAAGTTCTTACCTTTTGGTGTTAAAAAGTAAGTAAAATTTTCAAAATCTTTACTAACTAAGTCTATATAAATATTAAGTTCGGGAAAACACATTTCAGTTTCAAAATGAAAAACCGCATTAGTCTCCCCGAAAATAAATTTTATTTCATCAGATTTAACAATAGGACTTATTTCGTGTGCAATTCCATTTACAAACTCTGTTCCATTTTTCTTATCGTCACAACGATATATAAATAAGATATATTTCATTTACTTTATTTTATAAAACAAAGATAACTGTTTTTTTCAAATAAAAGTAATTTAATTTAATATTTTTGATACGTTATTATCTTTTGATATTTTTACGGTTGAGTCTGACCATTGGTTTACCAAAGGGTTATGCGATATTAAAAATATCTTGTCAAAGTATGTTTTAATCTTTATAAAGAACTCAGATACCATTTCTAAATTATCGTTAGATATTTTACCAAACACCTCATCAAAAACAACAATGTTAGGTTTAGGTAAAGAACAAATCTTACTTAATACCGATCTTAAGGCCAAAGATGCAATTGTTTTTTCATAACCAGAACCTGATACCATCAACTTTTCAACCCCTGTTCCATTATCAACCATTATAAACTCAACCTCGCTTTTATCGTTTATCCTAACCTCTAATTTAAAATAAGAACTGTCTTCCATTAATCTTTGTAGTTCAGAATTGATAAGTGGCATCATAGTTTTCATTATTGACTTCGATACTCCATTTTTACCGTAAGCTTCAAGATATATCTTATAAATTTTTTCTTTTTCGTCTTCTTCTTTAATTTTAATTATTAAAGATTTATTATGTTCTATTTTTTCTTCATTTGTTTTAATGTTGTATTCGCAATTTGATATCTCAGAATTTTTATTTTTTTTCAACCTATCTAATTCATCTAAACGAAGATCCGCTTTAATTAATTGACCATCGATTTGGGTATTTATTTTAATCTTATCTTGAACCTCTGACCATCTTTTTAATTTATCATTGAGGTTATCAATCTTAAGATCGCAACTTTCAATACTCAAATCATATTTTTCTTTAATTAGTTTGTTCTTTTCATATTCATCAAACTGTCTTTTTGACTCAACAAAAGTTTTTTCTTTGCCTGATAAAACCGTCATTAACCCTTCTTTTTCCTCTTTTTGCCTGTTAAAACCATCAAGTTCGGCTATTTTTGAATTGGTTATTGCCGCATTCATTAACTCAATACCGCAGTGTTCGCATTTAATCCCACCCTCAACCGAACTTTTTAACTTTTTTATTTCAGTTATTTTTGTGTCGAGTTCAATTTTTTCCGTATAAACTTTTTTATATTCCTCTTTTACTTTATCATGATCATCCTCATGGTAGTAGTTTTCAGGTTCAACAACGTTAAGTTCTGCTAATTTTACAATAAATTCTTCTTTTTCTTTATTTAACTTAACAACCTCATCTTGAGTTTTAATAGGGTTCATCAGAGCAATTTCTTTATCAATATCGTTATGTTTTTTCTTTAACATATCATCACGATATTCTTTTCCTTTGGATATTTTTTCTTCAACATCCTCAAGTTCTTTTTTGTTATTTTTTATCTGATCTTTGTATTCAACGATTTTAGTCTCATAATTCTCTATGTCTCCTTTTAGTTGTTCAGAACTATACAAATTTGATAGTTTTGATTTACTAAAAATACTATATATTTCCTTTGCGACCTCCTCTTTCCTTTTTAAAAACTCAAGACCCATAAATCTTGACAGAACTTGTCCTCTCGCAGTTGGTTTTGATTCCAACAATTCTTCAAGATTTGTAGCGGTTGTAAGTATTGTCATTAAGAAGTCTTCTTTAGTACCGATTGAATTTTTAATAAATGCTTCGGTTTCTCTTCTTTGTTCTCCGGTGAAGTTTTGTAAACTACCGTCGTGTAGTTTTTTGAAGAAATCTAATTCTGTTTTAACATTCCATTCTCCTTTTTTAGATAACTTTCTTTCTATTTTTCTTAGAATGATATAGTCTTCCCCATCTATTGTGATTTCCCCTTTAACAACTACCGAGTTTTTATCGGTAAATCGATTAAATATTTCTTCAGCCTTAGTTGTTTTTGTTGTTTCATTAAAAAATAAAAACATTAAGAGATCTACAGATAAAACTGTTTTACCCCCAAAATTTGGTGGATCTGATTCTACAACAATTAACCCGTTTAATTCATCAAAATTTAATTTCTGATTTTCGCCGTATGATAGAAAATTAGAAAACTCAATGTTACGTATATACCATTTTTTAAATTGTGTTATATCAACATCACTTTCTTCCATTTTATGTTCTACAACTTTATTTAATTCTAATATTTTTTCTACACTTTTATCATAACCTTTAGATTCTAAAAATTTTTTTAACAAGTCAACTTGATAATTAACATCAGTAATATTAACAGACACGTCTACTGTTTGTTGAGTGTCTTGATCAACATTTTTTGATTTTGTTAAGACATTTACATTTGTTGTATTGTATTTTTTTTGGAAATAATGTTTTACACTTTTTATTTTATCTTGAGTAAAATTTTCTTGTAAATCTTCCCACACAACCTGAATAGTTGGGTTTTCAAATTTAGAAAAGTCTAAATCTTTTATCATAATATTGTAATTAAATATTTTTGGTGGATTAAACAGATCCATTTATGTTATTATTCTTCTTCTTCTTTTTCGTCATCCTCTACTTTTACCTCAACAAAGTCACCTCCCATATCGATGTCAATATCAATTTCCCTAACCTCATCTTCCTCATTTGTCGTATTATCTTGATCAACAACACTAAAAGATAGTGGTTGTCCAGATAAAGTAACATCAACCCCTTGGTTCTCTTTAAATCTTTCAATTTGTTGGTTCATTAACATATCAAAAGCCTTTTGCATTGCCGATTTTTTTTGTGAAATAACTTTATTTCTTTTTTCAACTTTTTTTCTGTGTTCTTTTGCTTTTTTTCCCATTTTTATTTATATTAATCGTTTAAAATTTGTTCTTCTTCTTCAGGTATAATGTATGTTATCTCTTGTTTTTGATTTGACATTCTATTTTCTTCAAACCATTCAATGATTGAATTTATTGCCCATACAAATCCAGCAGATAACATACCATCAAAGAATACGGATAAAATTTTATTTGTTCCAATAATGTCATAACTTGGTGAAAAATATACTAATGAAAGGAAAAACCCAACCCACGTTGATGTACATAACACACAAGATATTAGTCCTGATAAGAATTTACCTAAAAAATCAAAAGGTAAAAGTTCGTTATTTCCCCAATTATGTATTTTATCTCTTAATCCATTAAAAATTGATCCGTAAACTAAAATGTTTGTCATTCCGTAGGCAACTACCGCCCAAATTATTAATTGTGTCATAATATATCTTTTAAATTTGATCCATTCATGAATATCGCATTTATTCTATCATTACCGGATCTTTGGTTTATTTTTTCTAAATCTTCTATTTTTTTATTTTTTTCTGTTAGTTCTTTACGAAGTTTTTGTAATGTTTCTTGTAACATTTTTTCATTAGTATTGTCTAACTTTATGTCTAAACTTTGTCTAAGTTCATTTAACTCTTTATCTTTTTTAGACATTTCTTTTTGGAAAATATTTTCCATTTCTTCAGTTTTAATGGAAAAGTTTTTCCTTTCTAACTCAAAATTTTCATTTAAGTGTAAAATATTTTCTTCCAACTCGGCGATTTTTCCGCCAAGTTCATTTTCATTAGTTTTGTCACTAATATATTCTATTTTTGTGACAACTTTTTCAATTTCTTTAATAATCTCAATAGGTACTTCTTTAATAACTTCTTTTTCAACTATAACCTCTTTAATTACTTCAACAGGTATTTCTACCCGTTTTTCAACAATAACTTCTTTTATTACCTGTTTTTCGCCAACAATACCCGTTTTTAAGTCTTTTTCACCTTCATTAAGTGTTTTTTCCAATAAACCATAAACTTCAAAATCAAAACCTTTTTTAAGTGTTTTAACAATAAATCCATTTAGATCTGTTATATCATTTAATCTACAGTAATCCCATATTTTATCTTTTAGATCTTTAGGTAAATCCATATTAAAAGTTTTGTAATTTTTCAGATCCTTTTTCAATGTCTTCAAAAGATTTAATTGAGAACTTTAAAAAAGGTCTTGGGTTGTTAAGATCGGCATATGTGTATTCTTTAGTTCCGAAATCATAAGTTCCAAAACCGTGGTTTCTGATACTTTCACCAATGTTCTGTTGAATTGGCGATCCAATCATATACCCTTTACCGGTTTTAAACTTAAATTCTTGTCTTTTGTGAATATCACCACATAATACAATATCAAGTCCGTTGAATTTCTCCACATCATACGCTTCTTCACCAAAGTCAAACCCAAGATCTGTTTTCATTCCTTGGACTGGTCCGTGAAATAAACCAACTTTAATCCCTGTTGCAACATTTAAATCAGGTGGTATGTTTCCTTGGTATTGTGAATAAACACACCAACTAACATTATCATCCTCATAAACACCTCTGTCTTTATAATAAACAATGTTTTTGTTATTTAATGAATCAATAATCGGAGATAAAGCATCTAACCTATCTGTATTATTCACAAGAAAGTCGTGGTTGCCAGGAATAATTATTGTCTTTGCAATATAGGAACATTCTTTTAAAATCCAACTTACCATTTCAATAAGCTCTGGTGTCATTTGATTTTTTGAGTGAACCAAATCTCCAGTAAATACAATTCTATCAGGTTCAATCTCTTTCCATTGGTTGATGGCGTCTTCCATAATTGACCTATATAGGTCGTGGTCTTTAAATAAACGAATATGTAAATCAGAGAAATGTACAAGTTTTTTAATCATAGACTAAGTATAGTCAAATTTAATTAAAATGTCAATTAACAAAAAACCCACCTTTTTGGGGTGGGTTACTTATTTATTTTTTAATTTTAAAATCCTTCATAAAGTCTTAAAACTTTTTGTCCGTCATATTCTTCAATATAAACTTTACTATCAGTATCTTCTACTCCAACACATCCTTGGATGTCGTATTGTGGGTTTTTTGCCTTATCTTCAGGTAAAACTTTAAAAGAGAATAATTCTTTCCCGTTTTCAGTTCCCGATGGGACCATATTAGATTTTGCAGAATCAGATAATAAATTCATTTCTCCATCACAAGATTGCCAATAAATTTCACCATCTAAATTTGATTCTAACAAATAAAATCTTGATGTTGCTTTTCTATGCATTTCAAGAATCCTATTTTTTTCAGATGTATTAAGACTTGATAATATATTTTTCATAATTTTTTTTATTAATAAATATATCTTTAATTAAAAAAATTACATTACAATTTTTGGTGGTGATCCTAAATCATCATACCCATCTTCTTTAAATGGGTTATGTGGTGTTGGTATATTGATTGGGTCTACAATTATCCTTGGGCGTGGAAAAAATGGATCAACGTCTTTTACCTTCAACATTTTATCTACGATTGGATTAATGTCTACATTTTCATCATTGAATTTACCGTGTAAATACCCCTCCAGCCAAATATAAAATTCTTTATGTGTCATAGTTAATCCTCCTCAATACTAAAATCATATTCATCCTCGTCTTGGATTTTGTCCCACTCCAATTCTTGATCACCTCTAAAATCAACTTCTTCATAAAACTTCTCTTCATCTTCTTCAAAAAGTTTTGCTTCTTCGTCTGTTAACTCGGTAGAATACTTACAAATTGTTTTGTAAGATTCAAACCATACTAATTTTTTTCCCATTTTATTATATTAATTCACGATTATAAAGATTTACTAAAATAATTCTTGCGAATCTAAAATCTTTTGCTTTATTTAAGTTTAACCCATAAGCAAGAGCAACACTTTTAAGGTGTGGATACGCTTCACTTATAGTCATTTTTCCTATTTCCATTTTAATCAATAAAAAGTTCAAAATCTTTATTTACGTGTCCACAATCATTACACATATAAGTTGGGAATGGTACAATTGTGTCTTCAGAACTACCAGTTAAAAGTTTAGGTACTTTTTTAATCATCGTAACTTCTTTAAAGAACTTAGATTCACACTTTTCGCATTTAACAGTTTCCTGTTGTTTTAAATCAATTCTTGGTTTAATAATATCTTCCATTTTATATTAATTTTTAAGTTTATTCAACATTGGTTTTATGTCCATATCAAGTATAGTATTAATTGTTAATTTATCAACTCTGTATTCTACATATTCACGGTTATCTGTTAACCTTACAATAATACAACCTAATAATTTTATGTTTTCATATTTTGATCCTTCAAGCATTTTAAGTAGTAACTTACCATACAATGGAAGTTGTGTTTTATAGTGACCTAAAGCATTATTTGGTAGGTACTCAAATGGTGGTCTCATTGGTTTAATATATTTTTGTACTATAAAGTTTTTCTCTTGATTAGTTTTCCAATCTGTTATTAAAAATCCAACTTCACCACTTGTGCCAATAACTAACCACACTTTGTCGGGTTGTCCTGTGTAACCAAGTTCCGGATGTCCCAAAACAATTTCAGTGTCGACTAAAACACAACCTCTCCGTTTCAATAAATCAATGTAATTCTTACCACCAACAACCATTGAGTCGCTAACAACAATTTGTTCCGCGTCACATTCAAATATAGGTTGTCTTACTTGTTTATTTACTTTAAATTCTTTTAATGTGTGGTCCTCCAAAAAGTAGTGAACTCTAGATCCCATATTTGTTGATCTTGTTCCTTTTTCCGCCCATTCGGCTAATAATCTTTCTGTTTCATCAGGATTCCCACCTGACATTTCAAATGCTTTTTTCTCTGTTGGAAATTCGTCATAAAAAAGTTTCATTACCTTTGATACGGAAGGAAACTTTGAATGTATGTTACCATCTAAATCAATCATTGTATATTTGTGGGAGTCTTCCTCAAAAGACAACTGAAAGTCTTTTTGTCTTTTAGATAAGATATCTCTTATTTCTTCTGCTATTTTATATAAATCCATTAATCTTTTATTTCATAATAATATTCGTTTATTTGCCCTTTTAAATCACACACGTCTCTGTCTTTTGGTAATTTAACTATTTTAATTTTACCCCATAACTCACCACCGTTAAGTTCATGGTATAATTTAACCGCATTATTCCATGCGTCGCCATCTAAACAAATTATAACATTACCTTTAGCATTATTGTAGATTGTTTCAAAAAGAAGTTCTGACATATGTTTACCAAGCATCACAACAGGATTATCCAAAAACATCCCATCAAATGCTCCTTCCACAAGATATATGTCTTTATTCCAATCAATTAAATTTTCCCAAAATATTATTTGGTCTTTTTCCGCCTCAGGGTTTCTATATTTTGCTCTACTGTTTGGATCCCAACTCCTACCCACATAATAATTAAGATCTCCTTTTTTATTGTATGATGGTATTATAATTCTTCCCATATGGGTTCCTTTATCACAGAACCCAATACCAAATCTTTCAATTATTTCATCAGTTATACCTCGACTTTTAAGATAATTAAACGCCTGTTTTCTTACCGGATATATGGGGTGTGAATCTTTAAATAAAGTAAAACTTTCCGGTAAAACTACTTTTGGTTTTTTCTTTTTTACTACCTTTTCATTTTCATCAGGTCTTAATATATTATATAATTTTTTTTGTTTTCTTGTACCAAATTTATCAAATAATTTTCCTAAAGACCCGTGAGTGTTCTCACTGTCACCACAAGACCAACATTTATAAACATTGTTAAAATAATTTATTTCTAAATTATGTTTGTTTCTTCCTTCATCACACACAGGGCAATTAAAAGATATTTGACCTCTGTTTGAATAATGAAGCCCATGATCCCCTAAAACTTCTTCCAATAATTCGACTAACGCTTCTTGCTCTTCCATCCATTATAATATAGTTTAAATAAATAACTTTATCAACTTCACAAGTTTTTTTGATTTTCTATATTTATTATAGATAATAATTTTATGCCTACAACAGTTACAATAACAAATTTGACGGGATCTTCACCTTATGATGTGTGGGTTTGTGATACAACACTTACAACTTGTGTATATGTTAGTACTTTTACTTCAATACCTTACACTTTTGATGTCCCTTACATTTATTCTTCTTTAACGGAGTTTGTTGTGAAAATTGTAGATAATAATGATTGTATAAAAACTAATACCATTACCGTATAATATGGCTTGTGTTTTACTTGGAACGTTTTCCTACTCATCAACTAGTCCTGAATTACTTTGTGACGAAATTAAAACTATATCAATTTATGGTGATGATTTAAACTTGGGATCCTTAATCTATTCAGATTCCTTATGTACAGTGTTGGTAAATAATGGATTTTATTCTGACGGGATTAATACATATACAGTTGGTGAAACAAGTGACAGGGGAACCATAGAAACCATAGAACCTTGTGCCGAATGTAATACAGAATACTGTATCTCAGGTACAGACACGTATGACGATAACTATACGTTTAATGGATCTTATAACGGTTTCCCATATTATACAGGACAAAGTGGGAGTTATTTGATTTACTATTCGACAGGCGAGACTTGTTGGTGCGTTTCTTCCGTATTAGATGGCCCTTGTGAACTATTTGGGAAAACCCCTTGTGTTAGTGATTGCCCCGATCTTTGTGATTCATTTTTTTCTGAAGGTTATTGTTATATATCAACAACTACAACTTACCCAAGTTGTGAATTGATTGACTTTGAGGCGTATTTTAATTGTGATATTCCTTCAACTCAAACCCCAACTCCAACGCCAACACCAACTCAAACCCCAACTCCAACGCCAACACCATCAAACGTTTGTAATAGTCTTAATTTTGTTGCCACAGGAATTACATATACACCAACTCCAACTCCAACACCAAGCGATACTCCTAAACCAACACCAACACCAACAAATGACTGTTTGGTATCAGGTTTAGTAACTTTTAATGTTATTGATAACTACATTAGATGTTCTAATAGTAAAAGATTTAGAGACTGTTTTACGGGTATTGAGTATTTCAGTACTGAAGTATTATTAATAAACGGTGAAATACCAATTGAGGGTTATGTTTATAAAACAATAATAAATAATGAATCTATTTGTGCCACTTTCTTGGGTCTTGTTGATAACATTAGTGGTGTGGATCAAATAGAACTTATAACAGAACTTGGACCTGAAAATGAAGGTAAGTGTTTAGATTGTATTCCAAGTCCTTCTAACACCCCTACCCCAACACCTACAGCAACTCCAACACCAACACCAACGGCACAAGCGGGTTGTGTTGATTGTTCAATTGTTACTAATTTACCTCAAGTAGGTAATTCAATCACAATAAATGGAATTACAATAACATCGAATGGTACAGGAGCAATAGAAGAAGGGGTATTTGGCGGATTTTTAGGTTGGTGTATAGATGGCCCATTAATTCAGGACGGATTTTTATATTTAGGTAATGGTATTTTACCTGTGGATTATCCATTCTCATATACTTTAACATTTAGTCAACCCGTAAATAATATAAGTTTAAGAATAAATAATTATAATTATTTAAGCCCAACAAACTATGAAACCTTTACGTTTACAACAAATTCAGGTAACCCATCTATTTCAAGTTGTAGTTATTGTTGCGCTAAAATTAATAATAATGTTATAGAAGCAATTCCTTGTCCTCAAACATCCCCTCAAGGTAATATAGGTTCAGGTATATTTACATTTACAACTTTAACACCGTATACAACTCTTACAATAACCGGCAATGGAGCCGCAAATTGTGGTGGTACTATTTTTGATATTTGTTCATCTTCGGTTATATAAAAAAAAATATCGTCTAAAAAGACGATATTCTAAATTATCGGTATTTTAAAAGATATTACTTCCAAATTTCTTTTGATCTCATATAACCTAAAACACAAGTATATGCATCTGTCTGATCAAAATTTTCTTTTTTAAGTGTGTTGTTTCTTGTATATTGCCATTTAATTTGTGGTTCTCTTTTTGCAACTTTTTCCCAAATTATCATTTTTTTATCAATGTCTTTTGGTAGACCCCCAAATAAAACATGTTTTCCTTTATCATTTTCTTTAACAAGATCAGGAAAGGCAAATTTTCTTGAGTTATATGTAGAAATAAATTCAGGTACAATATTTAAGGTTTCATAAATTTCTTTGAATAGGAAACTATTAAATCTTAAAAGTGTTTGTATCGTATAAACATTATTAGAATTTAATAAAGGTTCTTCAATAATAACGCTGACAATTCCAAGATTTTTATATTCTATTAATTTTTCTCTGAAGATTTCACATTTAAGTAATAGTTCCTTTAGTTTTTCATCTTCTTTCATTTTTGGTCTTGGTGAAATGTGAGTTAATTCTAATAATTGTTGAGTTTGAATATCGAATAAAGCCCAACCTATTGTTTTGGTTGATATATCCAATCCAAGTACTTTTGGTGAGTTTTTAATTTTTGACATAAATTTGTTTTAATATAAAATAAATTAAACTTGAAAAAATTAAAGTTTAAAAGTCTATTTTAACCACATACTGTTGTATCCCTTGTCTTAAAACGGGAGATTGTAATTTAGACATTACCAAAATATCTTTATCTTCGTCAAGTAGAGCGATCTCAGTCACATAAGATTTCGCTCCTGGTGTCCAAGTAGGGTTTGTTGTATTTTGAAACTCTGTGAAATTTAAATTAATTTTATATTTCATCTCATATATAGTTGCCATTATATCACTTTCAAAAGAACCATAAAAATAATATTCATCACCAAAATTTAAATCAGGTTTATCATTACCAAGTTTAGTTAGGTTAATGTAGTTTCCTAAATTATAGTATGAGGCCTTTTCGTATTGGTCTTTAGTGATTACAAAAGTATTGTTAGTTAATGAATCTTGGGTAACAAAATTACCTAAATCTGAGGTATAATCTATTATTTTCCATTTTGAAGGATCAGGTCTTTGTCCCGTTATAACTTTTTGACAAATGATTTGGAATGATTCCGCAAAATACCCTTTTGTAATATCACAAGTTTGTGGACATGTTGTTGTTGTGGTGATTGGTAAATATGTTGTTGTTGTAGTAAGAATATCATTACAATAATTTAAATAATTTAAATTTTCAGTTAGTATTGAGGAATTATTTTCACTTAAAATAAAACATTCATTAAACATTAATGTTGTGGTTGTTGTTGATGGGTAATAAGTTGTGGTTGTTGTTGTTGTTGATGGTGGTACAATATTATCCAAACAATTAAATTCTTTACCAAATCTTATTGCAACATTTTGTGAAACATTCGGGGTGCAGTCATTGTTATTACCGACTAATTTAACATAATAATTACAGTGTAATGAATTTGTTCCACAAGTTTTATTTGTAAATCTATAAGTAACATACATTGTTTCTCCATGTCCTGTTAAAACTCCATCCGCATTTAATGAAGATTGTCCACAAGTATTAGGTGTAATTAAAGATAGTTGAGGTGCTGGTAATGTCCAGTTTCTATTTGACTTATACGACATAGCCGCTATTATCTCTTCATCATCAATTATAATTAATTTACTATCAGGAAATACCTTACCTATTCTATTAGGTAAACCATTTTTATTTTTATTAGTATCCCAAAGATGATAATACCTAATACCAGGATTATTCATATCATCATTTTTAGTC
>Ga0181352_1000654_pt1 | contig 14552 bp, 16 predicted proteins | sample Fa13VDMLBSN_FD_130103 | JGI IMG/M metagenome (GOLD analysis project Ga0181352, IMG submission 130103) | Freshwater viral communities from Lake Michigan, USA - Fa13.VD.MLB.S.N | ecosystem: Environmental > Aquatic > Freshwater > Lake | place: USA: Michigan | collected 2013-09-23 | reverse complement strand
TATGCCTGGCGCTGAGATGAAAGATGGAAAGCCTACCCGACTTTTACTTTCTCTTAGAGCTTGGGGCGCAACGTCCAAGGAAGACGCTAAAGCCAAGGCTAAAGCGATCTCTAAGAGGAATATGAAGTGAGACCAGTATCAGTCGGACTTAACCCCACAGCCAATACGCTGACAACTGTTTATACAGTTCCTACGGGTTACTACGCCAAGTTTACTGTGATGTACATTCACAATACTGGTGGATCGACAAAGCACATTACAGTTCAATGGTATGACGCAAGTACAGCAACCACTTTAGATATTCTTACTACTTACGACTTTACTTCAAAGCAATACCTTCAGTTTGATGGCAATGCTTATATCGTTTTAGAAGAAGGCGATAGAATTCAAATTACTACTCAAAGTGCAAGTACATTCAGTTTTATTGCAACATTTGAGGTTCAGGGAGCACAACGAACATGACCTACTTAGAACTTGTTAACGATGTGTTGGTTCGCTTGCGTGAAAGCACAGTCTCTACTGTTGGCGAAACAACCTATTCTTCTTTGATTGGCAAGTTTGTCAATGATGCAAAACGTCAGATTGAAGATACATACACTTGGAATGTCTTAAATCAGACAGTAACAGTCACGACTGCTGCCAATACAAGTTCATACTCTTTAACTGGTACTGGTCAGAAGTTTCGTATTGCTGAAGCCCTTAATACTACAAGCAATATTGTATTGAGCAACATTGCAGTTTCAGACATGAATCGCAAGTTAAGTTTTGGTACACCTGCTAAAGGTATCCCTGCTCAATATTGCTTTAATGGCGCAGATTCTAGTGGCGACACAAAAGTTGATTTGTATCCTATTCCTGATGGCGTATATACATTGAAGTTTGAGGTAACAATCCCACAAGCTAATTTAACCTCTGACAGCACATCTGTGAAGGTTTTAGACTATTTGGTTACTCAAAGTGCCTATGCTCGTGCTTTGATTGAGCGTGGTGAAGATGGTGGAACAAACTCTACCGAGGCTTACGCTCTGTTTAAAGGGATGCTCTCTGACGCTATTGCGATGGAAAGTACTCGTTATCCTGAAGACAACTTTGTGGCAATCTAATGGCATCACAACTTCAAAGTTACAGTCTTTCAGCACCAGGCTTTTATGGTCTGAATACTGAAGATTCTCCCCTTGATTTAGGGGCGGGATTTGCTTTGGTTGCGACTAACTGCATCTTGGATCAGTATGGTCGTATTGGTGCTAGAAAAGGTTGGTCAAGGGTTAACTCTTCCTCTGGTGCTTTGGGTGCTAATGACGTCGGTGTTATCCATGAATTAGTGCAAACCAATGGAACTTTGACTGTTCTGTTTGCTGGCAACAATAAACTATTCAAACTTGGTACTGCTAATGCGGTGACTGAGTTGACCTATGGTGGTGGCGGTACTGCTCCTACTATTACTGCTTCTAACTGGCAAACTGCATCCTTGAATGGGATTGCATACTTCTTTCAAACAGGTCACGATCCTCTGATTTATGACCCCGCTATAAGTACAACTACTTATCGCAGAATATCTGAGAAGTCAGGCTATGTGGCTACTGCTCCACAAGCAAACATCTGCATCTCAGCATTTGGTCGTTTGTGGGTTGCCAATACTTCTACTGACAAAACAACTATTACCTTCTCTGATCTGATTGCAGGTCATGTATGGGGGGGTGGTACTTCAGGCTCATTGGATGTCTCTCGTGTATGGCCTAATGGTGCTGATGAAGTAATGGGCTTGGCTGCTCACAATGATTTCTTGTTTATCTTTGGTAAACGACAGATTCTTGTCTATTCTGGTGCTTCTACACCCGCATCTCTTGTTCTAAGCGACACAGTAGGCTCTATTGGGTGTATAGCAAGGGATACCATACAAAGTATTGGTACTGACGTTGTTTTCTTGTCAGACTCAGGTGTTCGTTCATTGATGAGGACTATTCAAGAGAAGTCTGCACCTTTGCGTGATCTATCTAAAAATGTGCGTTTTGACCTTGCATCGTCTTTAGCAAGCGAAACATTGGCTAATCTGAAGTCTGTTTACTCAGAAAAAGAAGCCTTTTATCTGCTTGTTTTACCCGCATCTTTCCAAGTCTATTGCTTCGATACGAAACAATCCTTGCAAGATGGTGCTTCCCGTGTAACCAAGTGGGACTCAATTGCTCCTACTTCCTTGCGTTCATTGCGTAATGGCGACTTATACATTGGCAAGAATGGGTACATTGGTAAGTATGGAACTTATCTTGATGACACTAACACGTACCGATTTGCGTACTATACAAACAATGCCGACTTGGGAAACCCTAACCAGATTTCTATTCTGAAGTCTGTAACAGCCATTGTGATTGGTGGATCAGATCAATTTCTATCAATCAATTGGGGATTTGATTATTCTGGTGCTTATCGTGCGGAGAATATCTATATTCCTTCACAGACAAGTTATGAGTATGGAACTGCTGAATACAATATTGCTGAATACACAAGCGGTGTGCCAATTAAAACACTTTCTGCAAATGCTTCAGGTGCGGGAAAGATTGTTCAAACAGGATATGAAACAACCATTAAAGGCGTTTCATTTTCTCTGCAAAAGATTGAAATTCAAGCCAAAGATGGCAAAATGGGCTAAGGAGAAATATCTTGAGTAACTATACAAAAACCACTAACTTTGCATCAAAAGACAACCTGTCACCTGGCAATCCACTAAAGATTGTCAAGGGTACTGAGATTGATACAGAGTTCAATAATATTCAGACTGCTGTTGGCACTAAAACAGACAATGCTTCTGCCAATATTACTGGTGGTTCAATTACTGGTATTACCGATCTAGCGGTTGCTGATGGCGGTACAGGTGCTTCTACAGCGGCTGGTGCTCTAAATAATCTCTTGCCTAGCCAAACATCTGCTGCGAACAAATATTTGCAAAGCGATGGAACTAATGCTTCTTGGGATGCAGTAAGTCTTTCTACTGCCGACATCACAGGAACTTTGGGTGTAGCTAACGGAGGAACTGGTGTAACTAGCTCAACTGGTACAGGTAATGTAGTGTTGTCAAACTCACCAACATTGGTGACTCCCGCCCTTGGAACACCGAGTGCCGCAGTCTTAACAAATGCTACGGGTCTACCGATCTCAACAGGTGTAAGTGGTTTGGGTACTGGTGTGGCTACTTTCTTGGCTACTCCATCATCTGCCAACCTAATTTCTGCTGTAACAGACGAAACAGGTAGTGGTGCTTTGGTGTTTGCTAATAGCCCAACTTTGGTGACTCCTGCTCTAGGCACTCCATCTGCTTTGGTTGGCACAAATATCACAGGAACTGCCTCTGGTTTAACAGCAGGTAATGTCACCACTAACGCTAACTTGACGGGTGCAATCACCTCTACTGGCAATGCAACATCTTTAGGTTCATTTAGTTCTGCAAACCTTTTGGGTGCTTTGACAGATGAAACAGGAACAGGATCAGCAGTATTTGCTACATCACCTACTTTGGTGACTCCTATCCTTGGAACACCCACTAGCGCAACTTTAACAAATGCTACAGGGCTTCCAATTTCTACTGGTGTGTCAGGTCTAGGAACTGGCGTAGCAACGGCTCTAGCGGTCAATGTAGGCTCTTCTGGCGCACCTTTAGTTAATGGTGGTGTGCTTGGTACTCCATCTAGCGGAACTGCTACTAACCTTACAGGATTGCCAATTTCAACAGGTGTATCTGGTTTAGGTACTGGTGTAGCTACTGCCCTAGCTGTGAACGTAGGTTCTGCGGGTGCTGCCGTTGTTAATGGCGGTGCATTAGGTACACCCTCTGGTGGTACAGCTACTAACTTGACAGGATTGCCTTTGTCTACTGGTGTAACAGGAACATTACCTGTTGCCAATGGCGGTACAGGAACTGCAACTCCTAGCATTGTTGCGGGAACAAACGTAACTGTTACTGGCACATGGCCTAACCAAACTATTGCGGCATCTGGTGGTGGCGGTTCACCAGGTGGCTCTACAACTCAAGTCCAGTATAACAATGCAGGTGCATTTGGTGGTATTACAGGTGCTACCTCTAACGGCACAGCATTGACTCTTGTTGCCCCTGTGTTGGGAACTCCTGCAAGTGCTACCCTGACTAACGCTACTGGACTTCCTTTATCAACAGGTGTTACAGGAACTTTGCCAGTAGCTAATGGTGGTACAGGACAGACAAGCTACACAGATGGTCAACTGTTAATTGGTAATAGCACAGGCAATACGCTTACTAAGGCGACATTAACTGCGGGAACAAACGTCACGATTACCAATGCTGCGGGTGCAATTACGATTGCGGCTTCTGGTGGTGGTGGTGGTTCTTCTGCTACACCAACAGTAGAAGGAACTGTTTACGGAAAGATGACCGCTAGTGGTGCGTCACCTTATTTGACTGCGCTTGGCTATAACGCTGGTTTAAATAATACAGGCGTTTCAAATTCAGCCGTTGGATGGGAAGCATTAAAGGCAAACACAAGTGGCACTTTGTCAACCGCAGTTGGCTATCAGGCTGGTGTTTCAAATGTTTCTGGAAATCGTTTAACCGCAGTTGGCTATCAAGCGGGATATTCTTCAACAAATAGTTCCAATTCGTTTTTTGGTGCTTATGCGGGAAAATTTGTAACAGGATTAGCAAACACAGCAATTGGTGACAATGCTTTAGGTAATGCTACAAATTCGGGTGATTACAATGCCGCTTTGGGACAAGGAACATTAGCAAATATTTCAAGTGGCTCATACAACACGGGTACTGGAAGTTTGGCTTTAAATCTTACTACTTCAGCATCTAACAACACCGCCTCAGGGTATAGAGCACTTTATACCAACACGACTGGCGCATCGAACACGGCCTCTGGAAAAGATGCACTCTACTATGTGACCACAGGGTCTAACAACATTGGCATCGGAGTGAACGCTGGTGAGTCATTGACAACAGGCAGTTCAAATATTTACATTGGTTCTGGTACTGTTTACGCATCATCAGCAAGTGTAAGTAATGCAATGATTATTTCTGCTTACTCATTGCAAAGCGATAAAGGCTCACAAACTGCTTTAATTTTTGCAAATAGCGGTGCGGGTGCGGGTGGCTCTTACTACAACGGGGCTAACACTACTACTTGGAACACAACATCTGACCAACGCATAAAGAAAAATATCGTTGATAACAATGTTGGTCTGGAAAAGATTACTCAAATTCAAGTGCGTAACTTTGAATATCGTTTGCCCGAAGAAATTGATTCAGAACTTAAAGCATCAGATGCAGTCATTAAATCAGGTGTTCAGCTTGGCGTAATTGCTCAAGAACTGCAACAAGTTTTGCCTGATTGCGTTAAGACCGAATCAACTGGTGTTATGTCGGTTGAATCAGATAATTTGACTTGGTACATGATTAACGCAATCAAAGAACTAAAAGCAGAAATTGACAAATTGAAAGGTAATGTATGACCACTTTTACAACAACGATTACAGCAATGTTTACATTGCAGCAACCTGACCCCAACTATGTGGTCAATGCTAAATGGAAAGTAACTGGCGTGGATGGTCAACATACAGCTTCTATTGATGGCAATACACGCTTTGACTCTAGCCAACAAGAAGGTGCAATTGTTCCTTATGCTGATTTAACAGAAGCAGTTGTTATTGGATGGATTTCTGAATCTGACATTGCAAGCGCACAAGCTACTGTGCAAGGTCAAATCGACAGCATGATTACACCACCTGTTAGCCCACAAAATACACCATTGCCTTGGTCTGCATAAAGAGGAATAAATATTATGGCAACACAATCAGAAATCAATGCGGCATTGGGGTTGCCTCCTGGTATCAACCCAGATGGATCGTGGAATGCTCAAGACTACATTGCTCGTAGTGTTCCTGGCAAGCCCGACACACAAGCCCAAGTAGATGCGGCTAATGCGGCTAATCCATATTCTGCTCAGAACATGGCTAAAGTTGATGTAACAAGGCCAGGTCAATATGTAGAAGATGCGGCTGGAAATGCAGTTGCCTTGTCTCCCAATGTTGCGGGTTATGACGCTACTAATCCAACAGCATTAACTTACTTAGGTGAGTTAAGAGCTAGGGGTGGAAATGACACTACTTCACAAGCATTTAATGCAACTGCAACCCCTGCACAAAAGGCTGAAGCTGACAGACTGTGGTCAATTGAAAAGGCTCGTCTTGAAGAGATTGACAGACAGAATGCTTTGAAGGCACAGGGACAAACAAGCGCAGATCAAGGAAAAACTATGGCCTCTGCAACAACTGCAAACCCAGCAGCCTTACCTAAAGGTTTTCTAGAAAGTCTAACTGCAATACCCAACGTAACTGACCAACAGATTGTTGCGGCTATGAAGGCGTCTAATGTTTCTCCAAAGAACTTAGCTGATGGACTGGGTATTTCTGAGGGTGAAGTAATTGCTCGTGTGGCGGGAAGTGTTCCTAATGGTCAAACTGTCCAACTTGGTGACACAATTATTCAACCTAAATACAGAGTTATTGGTGATGGTCAAGATCAACAAATTGGCGGTCTTGAGAATGTATATACATACCGAGCAAGCGATAACAAAGTCGGTGGTGGATACACTCAATATGCGGCAGATGGCACTTTAGAGCGTACTGGTACGCAAATGAAGGTCAATGCTACTCAAGACTTTCTAAAGTTTGCGGCAACTGCGGGTGCTTTGTTTGGCGGTGCGGCTTTAGCGGGTATTGGAGAAGGTGCGACTCTTGGAGCAGGAACTGGTACTGGTTTATTAACTGGTGCGGGTGGTGTTACTGGTTTAACAACAGGCGCAGGTGGCGTAACAGGATTAACTACTGCTGGTGGATTAACAGGTGCTAATACACTTTTGGGTGGTACTCTTGGTTCTACTCTTGGTGGACTAACAACTGGTGTTGGTGCGGGCGCTTTAACTACTGCGGCAGGTCTAGGTGCAACAGCACTTACTGCCTCGCAGATTGCTGATTTGACAAAAGCAGGTTTAACTGCGGCTCAAATTGGTAGCTTGGTGACTGGTGGTGCAACTACTGCGGCTGGTCTTCTCCAACAGCAAACATCTCGTGAAGCGGCTCAAAAAGCGCAAGCAATGATTGATGCTGAGACTGCTGCGGCTAAAACTGCTGCTCAGTTTAGACCAATAGGAATGACTACTCGTTTTGGTACTTCACAGTTCACAGTCGATCCAGTAACAGGCCAACTGACAAGCGCAGGATATACCGCAAGCCCAGGTGTTTTGGAAGCTCAGAATCGTTTGGTTGCTTTGGGCAATCAAGGTTTAGCGCAAGCAGAAGCGGCACAAGGTCAATTTTCTCCTTTGCAAACAGGCGCACAAAACTTGTTTAACTTAGGCAATCAGTACATTGCTCAATCTCCACAAGATGTTGCTCAGAACTACCTTAATCAGCAGATGGCTTTGTTGCAACCAGGCAGAGAGTTGGAATTAGCTAATCTGCAAAACAGGCTACAACAACAAGGTCGTGGTGGTTTGGCTGTTGCTCAAGGTGGTACTTTGGGTGCTACAACTCCTGAACTACAGGCTTTATATAATGCTCGTGCTACTCAAGAGGCTCAATTGGCGGCTGGCGCTCAACAAGCGGGTCAACAGCAGGTTCTCTATGGGGCAGGATTGCTTGGTCAAGGTTCGCAAGCTATGGGTCAATATTATGGTGGTCAACAAGCCGCTTATGCACCTTACACAACTGCTTTGGGACAATTCCAAAACTTGGAGCAATTAGCACAACAACCATTGCAAATGGGAGCAACTCTTGGTCAACAAGCGGCTACCGCAGGTTCAAAGGCTGGCGAATTGGGATTATATGGTGCTAGATTAAGCACTGCTTTAGCTACAAGTCCTGCGGCAACAACTAATCCCTATTCCACAGTATTAGGTGGTTTAGGTGCTTCAAATACATTGGGTCAAGGACTAGGTGGCTTACTTGGTGGTGGATTCCAATCAGCATTTAGTCAAACTGGAGTAGGTTCTTCAGGTTTTGGTACTGGTTTAGCTTACGGCAACCAAGACCTCGGATTATTCTTGTAAGGATTTATCATGGCTGAAAATATTGTAGCGGGTTTGTTTGGACTAAACCCACAAATGTATGGTGAACAACAGCGTGTTAGTGCCTTAAATGAAGGTATTGCTCTTGCTCAATTAGACCCTACTGCTCGTGGTGCGGCATTGACTTATGCAGGTGCTAAAGGTCTTGGTACTGCCATTGGTGGTGCTATGGGTGTAGAAGACCCTCAACTTAAGCGCATCACGCAACGTCAGCAATTGCTTGGCATGATTGACCCAAGTAATCCGGACTCATACATTCAAGCTGCTCAAATGGCATTACAAAGTGGTGATGCAGAGGCTGCTTATGCTTTGCGTGAGCAAGGTACACAAGCCCGTATGCAAGCCATGAAGAACGAGGATTATTTGACTCAACGTGGTCAAAGAATGCAAACCCAAGGACTTGAAGGAATTGCTCAAAACTTAATCACACAACTGAAAAACCCAGATGGTAGCGTCAATGAAGAAGTGAAGAATCGACTGTTGTCATTCCCACAAGGACAGGCAGCAATCTCTCAGTTTGCCAAAGTTATTCCTGATCTCCGCAGGATCGGTGCAATGGGTGCTCCAGAAGACAACCCATTTAAGGTGTTTATTGACGATGCAACTATTCCAAAGACTGTTCAAACACTTGCGAAACAGTATTCAACTAGTCTTGAAAAAGGAATTCTTGACCCTGAAAAGGTTGATGTAAAAGCTAAAGAGTTGGCTGAGATGACTCAGCGAATTAGTCAGTTTGAACAAAATCAAGCGCAGATTAAAAACAATCAAGAGACACTAGCTTCATTAAGGTCTCAAGGTCTTGAGAACTCTCGTCAAAGCCTTTTGATTCAACAAGGCAATCAAGCATTGCAAGCGCAGAACATTGCGTTCCAACAGGATATGAAGAGAGCAGAAGCAGATCGTAAAGCAGAAACTGCTAGAACTAAGCCATTGCCAAGTTATCTTGCGAAAGATGAAGAAGCAGATTATGGAACTGCAACTGCTGCAACAAACTTAGCATCTGATGCCAACAACTTCATTAACAGAATCAAGTCTGGCGAGATCAAGTTTGGTCTGAAAGATAGAGCTAGTATCAGAACAAGGCAAGGATTTGGATCACAAGACCCTGATGTTATTGCAAGAGAAGACTATGATAAGTTCTTGAAAGTATTGACCAATGAGAGCTTGCGGTTAAACAAAGGCACACAAACTGAAGGTGATGCTGTAAGGGCGGCAAAAGAACTTGAGAGTTCAGAGTCTGCTGCAGCAGCCGCATCAGCAATGAGGCGTTTGGTTGAAATCAATGTACGTCGTACTCAGAACGCTTCTGATGATGTTTTGCGCCGCAGAAGGAATGCTAATTTTCCTGCGCCAGAACGTGGAATTGATGTTCCTAAATTTGATGTTCAAATTATTGACAATGCTGACTATCAAAGGTTTCTGAAGAACCCCAAGTTCCCATCAGGAACAGCATTCATTGACCCCGAAGGACAAAGAAGGACAAAACCATAATGGCTGACTATAAAGATGCACCACTAGCTGACCAACCACAGGCATTCAAATCAGTCCTTGGTTCACCCATACCTTACTCAGGGCCTGCCGAGGCTCTTAGGTCTGTTGGTCAAGGCTTGACCTTTGGCACACTTGATGAGATTGAGGCGGCACTTAGAACTGGCTCAATCAGTGGGCCAGAGTATGAGAAACAACGCAATCTCTTGCGTGAGCAACAAAAACAGTTTGGCATGGATATGCCAATTGTTAAAACAAGTGCAGAAATTGGTGGTAGTTTGATTGCTCCACTAGGAATTGCCAAACAGGTGTCAAAACTTGCCCCTGCTGCTCAAGAATTGATTACAGGCACAACTACATTGGGTCAACTGCTTCGTGGCGCTGCAATTGGAACAACTACAGGCGCGGCCTCTGGCTATGGTTTTGCTGAGAAGGATGAAGGATCAGAGACTGCAATGGGTGGCGTGTTTGGCGGCGTTCTAGGCGGTTCTGTGCCAATTGTCGTAAAGGGCGCAGGCACTCTTATCAAGAATGTTTTGAACTCTGCGGGGATTGGTGATCAAGAGGCTGCGGCATCAAAGATGTTGGCAAACTACCTCAAGAAAGACAATCTTTCACCAACTGAAGCACAGCAAGCATTGGATGAATTACGCCGCATTGGTATTCCCAATCCGGTCATTGCTGATTTGGGTAAAAGCCTTAATGACTTGGCTTACAGCGCCTATGTGGTGCAGTCTAAAGCCAAGGGTTCTACCAAAGAATTCCTTGAAAATCGTCTTATTGACCAACCCAGCAACATTGTGCAGGGCTTGGTTGAAAAGGCGGGCTTGGCTAAAAACGTAAATGGTTTTGAATATCTTGAGGCATTGGCGGCAAATCAGTCACGACTGGCAAGCCAAGCATACCCAGAAGCCTACAGCAAAGCCATTAATGCTGTGCCATTTAGAAAGTTTGTTGACAGGGACGTTTTTGCTAAAGCCTATCAAGAAGCAGTCAAAAGAGCAGATGTTTATGGGAAAACATTGCCAGAATTAAGTGCTATTCGCAACGCTCAATCAGTTCCTACTGATATTTTGCATCAAATTAAAATTGGACTTGATCGAGTTATTGACGCTGAGACAGACACCATAACAAAAAAGGTTTCTGGTTATGGTCGAGATGTTACTAATGTTAAGAATGAATTTAACGATTTAATTAAACTTCTTAACCCTGAGTATAAAAAAGCCAATGCAGAGTTTGCTGATTCAGAACGTATCAGAAAGGCTTTTAATATGGGCGAAGAATATCAAACACTCAACCCAGCAGAAGCTGCATCCAAGATCAAAAAAATGACCTCTGATGAAAAAGAGGCGTTTCGTTTAGGTGTGATGGCTGATGTAAACCAGCGCTTGGGAGAGTACAAAACTGGTGATTTCACTAAGCAAATATTTAAATCAGAGAATCAAAAACTGTTGTTAAGAAATGCTTTCACTGATACTGTTGATGCCAATGGCAAAGTTATTAAGTCTGCACAGGACTCTTACACTGATTTTTCTCAATATGTCAAAGGTTTAAATCGACAAGCTGAAACCAAGCAGCGTGTTCTTGCAGGCTCTAGAACAGATGAAAATCAGGCGGTGCGTGAGCAAGCCAACCTTTTAGGGTCGCTTGCCCAAGCAGGTGCAACTGGCGATCTTGTTAGTCTTTTACGGGCGGGTGGCTCGGCTATGCTGTCAAGAGCAAAAGGCATAAGTAGCGAGAGTTCAGAGGCTTTGCAAAAACGCTTGTTTAGTGTCGATCCAGTAGAGCAGACGGCAATCTTGCAAGAATTAAACAAAAGAGCTAGAAAACCAAAAACTGGATTACTAACTGGTGCTGCGGCTGTTGGGAGTGCCACCGGAATTGTTGGCGATTAACATGAAAGATTGGGTTGAAGCAATCATTGCTTCGGCCTGTGTTGCTTGCTTTGTCATCTTTTCTAGCTACATTATTATTTGGGCGTACCCGTGAGATGGCTAATAGCACTTGTTTTAACTCTATCGCTTCACTCCACGGGTCAAGACCTCTGTAGTGTCCGAGAGTTTTACATCATTGCTTACACGATCCATAATCCTTCAGAGCGTCATCAGCAAATGTCTATTTGGCTTACAAACCATCAGAAGTTATGCAAAAGTTCCGACTTTGTTGTAATTTGGAATAATTTGAGTGAATGGGCTGGTGCGGCTGATGGTGCAGAGTTAAGACATAAGGTTATTCAAGGATATAAAACAGCACTTGAGAGGGAAAAGAAATGATAGACACAATCAAATTATTCCCTACTGTTCAACCCTCTGGCTATCCAGACAGGCATGATCTTGCTCAAGTAAAGCTAGAGAAACAGCATGAAATGAACAAAGCAAACGAGTTAGCCAAGCAAAAACAAACTCAGTTACAAGATATAGCATTTGAGATTTATACTAAAAAAGTAGTTCAAGAGCGTCTTCGTATGGAGATATTCCAAAATCGTAAACTGGACATATACGCATAATGGTCACAAAGAAACCCCCTGCAAAGGTAGCGCCAGTTAAACGGCGTACACCCAAGTCAAAAGCAGAGCAGACAATCAATGTGTCTGTTGCCGCGCCAGCTTCTGCTGCACCTTCTGCACCCAAGCCAGAAGCTAAGAAAGATGACAGCACCCTTGGTAAAGTCATAGGACTGATTGAGTGGGTGGACAATCCTTTTAAGCTGTTCACAGTTATCTTGTTGTCGTTCCTAGCGTTTGCCGGATACTTTGCTTGGGACTCAAGGCAAGTGATCTTGCAGGCCATCACAACGCAAGACAAGATGCCTCAGTTGGCAAAGCAGGAGAACTTACTTACCCCTGCCCGTTCTTTGCTTAAAGACGTAGATGGCATAGTTTTGCTAATTCACAAAGCTAACTTGGCAACAAATAGCCGAACTACTGTGCTGGCCCTGAACGCCGACGGCTCAAGAGAGAAGTCAATGGAAGGCACTGTAACCTCACTTTTTAACGCATCAGCAGACCGAAACAGTGCAATGGTTGCCATGCTCAATGGTGAAGTTCTGTGTGAAGAATTCAACCCTTCATCTAAAGTGGGCGAGTGGGGCGTAAAGCAAGGCGTTAAGTTCATGTGTAGAGGCTCTATACCCCCAGATATGGGCAAGTTTGCAGGGTATGTAGCCATTGGATTTAAAGACAAGCCAGAGGATATTGCGGCACTCAAGACCCGCATTAACTTGGCTTCAACTGATATGTCGGAGGAATAAATGGCACAATTTGAACCCGCTTTTGAGTTAATGATGAAAGACGAGGGCGGCTACGTCCTCCACGAAGTGCCAGGCGACACGGGCGGTATGACCTACGCAGGCATTGCCCGTAACAAAAACCCACAGTGGAACGGCTGGCCTCTGGTAGACAAGAAGGAGTTTGGTGGTGCATTAACTGGCATGGTTCGGGAGTTCTACCGCATTGAGTTCTGGGACAAGATGCGCGGTAACGAGATTTCAAACCAAGACGTAGCTAACACTATCTTTAATTTTGGCGTAAACGCAGGCATGGGCATGGCTGTCAAACTGGCTCAGTTAATTGTTGGCGCTACCCCTGACGGCGGTATTGGTGCTAAAACTGTAGAGAAACTTAATCAAGTTACAGATGGTCAGCGATTCAAAGAATCCTATGCTTTGGCAAAAATTGCTCGATATGTCGAGATATGCAACAAGAACCCTGTGCAGGTCAAGTTCCTCAAGGGTTGGATTAACCGCACACTGAAAGGTTTGGCATGAGCTTATTGGCTGTTGGATCAATTATTGAAGCTGTGGGCAAGGTTGCAGGTGACCTTATTACCACTGACAAAGAGCGCATGGAAATGGAAATTGAGCAGCGCAAGCTCGATCTTGAAGAAAAGAAGCTAGACATGGCGGTTGGCATGGCTCAGATTGACGTTAACAAAGAGGAAGCGAAAAGCTCTAACTTGTTCGTTGCTGGTTGGAGGCCGTTTATTGGATGGGGTTGCGGTATAGCGTTTATTTACTCCACCCTGATTGAGCCTGTTTGCCGTTTTGTAGCCATGACTGTGTTCATGTACAACGGCGCATTCCCAACAATTGACTCTGATCTGACAATGCAAGTCATGCTAGGGATGCTTGGCCTTGGCGCTATGCGCTCATACGAGAAGAAGTCAGGCGTTGCCGCTAAGTAACTTTTCGTACGCTGTAATAGCGGTTTTTAAGTCACACTCAAGCTGTTGAATGCGGTCATCCTGTTCGCACAGTTTGACGTAGCACTCCCCTGCAAAATCAACCAGGCTCTCGCGCTCCCAAATGTCAAACTTGGGCATTTGAATTTGGCGCTTACGCCAGCCGCTTTGGTTAGTCATTGACTTCTTTCTTTGATGGTGCATCCAGTTCACGGCGGTAATACTTGGCTGGCATCTTGGCGTTCTTATCTAACTGCTTACGCAGCCACTCAGCGCCGCCAAGTTCTTGCAAGATCATCCAATGTCTATCTGACATTCGGACTTGTCTTCCTAATAAGGGTTCAGGTGGTTTTGGTCTTGGCATTTTGTCTCAAGTGTTTACCAGTTAATCGTCTGACCCAACAGAGTTGGCAGTTCCATTTTGCGCCCATATCAACGCCGCCCTCTGGTGGCTTGTCTGCTTGGCACTTGGTGCAAAACTTTAGCTTATGCACAGGATTGACTAAGCCCATTTGAATCGGAGGCATCATCAGCGCACTCTCCTAAGTGGCATATCCATGACACGCTCTGGCGGCGGGGGCGGCATACCCTCACTAGGAGGAGTCCAACCATACTTGCGCCAGAGGGCTTGCACATCCGATCCGGACTCCCACTTGAAGTCCTTGGCAGGTGTAGACGGGTAACTAATCTTTGAATATGGTGGTTTTTCTAACATGATGTCTCCTTAAAAGGGAATTTGATCCCATTCCCAATGTTCGCACTCGACTGTGCCAGTGATCCACTCTAGCGGTGG
>Ga0181352_1000653_pt1 | contig 14561 bp, 21 predicted proteins | sample Fa13VDMLBSN_FD_130103 | JGI IMG/M metagenome (GOLD analysis project Ga0181352, IMG submission 130103) | Freshwater viral communities from Lake Michigan, USA - Fa13.VD.MLB.S.N | ecosystem: Environmental > Aquatic > Freshwater > Lake | place: USA: Michigan | collected 2013-09-23 | reverse complement strand
GGCGTACCGATCCCGTCGCCACTTGCGGTCGCGCTGGGTCGCCGCCCTCGTTGCCGCGTTCCGCTCGGCCGGGGTGGGCACGCCGCCGGGATGCGCCGCCTGCCACGCCGCCCACGCCTCGCCGCCTGCGAGCCGGGCTTCCTTGCGCTTGGCCAGCCATGCCCTCGACGCGCCCCGTGGACGCCCGCGTCCGTCGTCAGCCATCGCCGGGCTCCGGCAGGGCTGGCGGACTTTGCTGCTCGGCGCGAAGTCGCGCAGCCGCAGCGAACCGCTCCAGCATCTCCAGCGCCCGGCTGGCGTTCCCGTCCTCGACGCGCAGCCCGCCGGAGACCTCGACCTTCTGCACGCCATCCCGGTACCGCCCGGGCTTCAGCCCGCGCAGCCGCAGGGCCAGCGCGTTCAGTTGCACCTGCGAGCCCGGCGTCGCGCCCGATGCCAGCCCGTCTAGCGTCTCCTCGTGCCGCTCGGCCACCACCCGCTCGGCCGTCGCCCGCGCCTGCGCGAAGACCGGGTCCGCCCGCTCCCAGCCCACGGGCGTCGATTCCGCCACGCCCGCAGCCGCGCATGCGCCGCGCCAGCCTGCGCCGTCTGCCCACGCTCGCAGCCAAGCGATCTTCCGCTCGGCCGACTTCGTGAAATTTGGCACGAACTCCGCCAGCCAGTCCGCTTCGTCGCTCATCGATCCGCCCATTCTGCCTGATCCGGCTGCGCCTGTCGCGTGTAACCCCTGTTTCCATAGCCCTTTCCAACAATCTGACAAATCTGCGCCAAATTCCGTCCTACCATGTTGACAGCCTGTACGCTGTCTGTCATACTGCTGTCCGTAGTGCTCTTTGGCAAGTGAAGACCGCCCGCCCAGCCCGCCGAACGCGGGTGACAGCGGGACGCGCACCGTGCAGCGCGTTCGCCGCCCCGCAAGGGACGGCCTACGCGGTTCATTGTGACCCGCATCCGCACCTGACCCGGAGACCTGACCATGACCTATTTCGTCGAACTGTACGACCGCCACCTGAATCATGTGGGGACTCGCTGCCTGCAAGCGACTGACCCCATGGCCGCACGTGGGGAGGCCGAGGCCATCCGCCAAGCCACCGGATGCACCGTCCACCTGTTTGAGCAGACCCTTGCGGACTTCGCCTTCCTGACCGTTCACGCCTGACCCCCTACCCGGAGACCTGACCATGACCCTGACCTACTTCGCCAACGACATCTACACCGTCCACCTCCGTCGCGGCCCGCGCAGCGGTCCCCGGCAGGCGGTGATCATCCTCCACGGCACCGAGAGCAGGTATCTCGCCCACTTCGTCCGGCTTCCCAAGCCGAACATCGCGGCTATGACTTGGCGAGCGTACGCCGAGATCAACGGCGAGCGCATCGAGGCGGAGGGCCGGACGCAGATCGTTGCCGCCATCACGCTCGCCCTCGCCATGGACGAGCAGGATCGCAAGTGCGAAGCGGAACACGCCGCCCGCTTCGATCCCTGCCCGTCCATGGACGAGCAGGATCGCGAGTGCGAAGCGGAACACGCCGCCCGCATGCTCGACCGCGACTAACCCGACCGCGCACCTGTCCCCCGGCAACGGGGGGCGGGCTGCGACCGCCGTGTGGCATCGCACCAACCCCTTACGGAGCACCTGACCATGCCGACCGTCCACAAGTCCAAGTCCGTCCAGTACACGCACCCCGAGTGGCACTTCCGTTTCCTGCGGCTCGTCGAGCAGGTGGCGGAGACCACAGAGACCGCCGAATGCGTGCGGGAGACCATCCTGATGGCCTCGCAGGTCGCCGCTGGCATCGGCAACTTCAACGGCGAGCCCTACTTCAACTTCCGCGAGCGTGCGACGGAATTGGGCTGGCTGCTGTGGACGCAGCGCCGGATGAAGACGGTGCTCGACAACTTCCCGAGCGACCACAGCGAGATCGCCATCCACGCCAAGCACACGCTGGACAGCGAGGTTCGCGAGGCCCGCGCCGCCCTGTGGACGGCCATGATTGGCCTCAAGACTTCCATGCCCCTCACCTGACCCCGCACCGCGCACCCCCACCGGGGGTGCCGGATGCGAGGGCCGTGTGGCCCCTGCTTCAACCCCTGACCGGAGACCCTGACCATGCAATACCTGCGAATCACGAAGCACACCATCGCCCGCCGCCTCAATGCCCTGAATAGCGACGCCGTCGCGCACGGGTGCTGGTACGACGCCATCCGCACCGGGCAACTGTGGGTGATCTACGTGCGCCCGAAGGGCGCGACCATGCCGTCGATGGTGGCCGACTGCCTCTCGACGCGGGAGTGCTGGGCCATGCTGAACGGCCTGCTGCGCGGTCGCCAGCACCAGCACGACGATCGCCTGCGCACGGTGTTCGGCCCGACCGCGCTGGGGCAGGTGACGCCTGCCCAGCCGGACCCGAGCCGCTTGTGCTGCGACCATTGCGCCGTCGGACTGACGCACGACAGCGCCCACTTCGTGGAAAGCCTGTCCCGCGACTGCGCCAGCGCCAATGCCGGAGAGAGCGCCACCCTGTGTGGTGAATGCATCGAGCGCGAAGAGTGTGCGCCTGCCGCCGTGACCAGCCGGGGGCTGGAGACTGCCGACGGCGACGCCGTGTGCGAATTCTGCAACCGCGTCGGGCCCGGCAGGCCCGCCGTGATGGGCGAGGACACCGTCCACTACTGCGAGGCTTGCCGCTCGGCCGATGCAGGTTGACGCTGCCCTGCCCTCGCCCCCGGTTCGCGCCGGGGGCTTGGGCTGGTCACCGTAAGCGGCGAGCAGGGGGGCGGTTCCGCCCCCCTCTCGCCCATGGCGGGATGCTGCTTGCACCAACGGTCGGCCATGCCGGGGGGCGTGGCTCGCGCCCTTCTGCCCCGGCCCGTGTGGGATTCGGGTCCGGACCCTGACCCACATCACCGCCGCCGAAGTCTACTTGGCCTGCCTGAACTTCCGAACACCCTACCGTAAGTCGCGCCCCGGGCGTGACTTGAAACAATCTCGCAAATTTACTGGATTGCTGGTTGACTGACTGTCGATAGCGTGTACTGTACTCATCGCTCGGGTCGCGTGACCCGGGCACCTGACACCCCTGACCGGAGACACCTGACCATGGCACACGAACTGAAGAACAACGACGGCCTCGTCCTCGCCCGCACCGCCGCTTGGCACGGCCTCGGCACCGTCGTCGAGTCCGCCCCCAACCCCTTCGCCGCCCTCCGCCTCGCCCGGCTGGAGTGGACCGTCGAGGAGTCCGCCAGCCTGACCGGGATCTTCAACCCCGGCGAGCAGGCCGAGTACCGCGTCTCGACCGACAGCGCCAAGGTGCTGGTCCGGTCGGACGATCACACCGTGCTCGGCGTGGTCGGCCCGGACTACACCCCGGTGCAGAATCAGACGCTGGCCGAACTGGCGTTCGCCCTGCGCGACGCCTCGTCCGAGCAGGGCGTGCGCATCGAGTCCGCCGGGTCGATCCGTGGCGGCAAGCGCGTGTGGTTCCTGATTCAGGCACCCAGCATTGAGGTCGGGGCGAAGGGCGACGTGACCAACCCCTACCTCATGCTCACCAACGGGCACGACGGGGGCGAGTCCCTCAAGGCGTTCGGCACCAACGTGCGCGTCGTGTGCGCCAACACCTACCGCGCAGCCATGGGGCAGGCCCGCGACGTGATCTCGTTCCGCCACACCAGCGGCATCAACGAGCGCGTGGACAGCCTGAAGTCCACGATCAACACGTGGTTCGCCTCCATCGCGAAGGGCCGCGAGTTCGCCTCGGCGCTCGCCGCCCGTCCGATGACCCGCACGCAGGTGCAAGACCTGTGGGTCGAGGTGATCCAGCGCCTCGACGGCGAGATCCCGGCCAATCCCAAGAACGGGTGGGAAGAGCGCAGCCGGGAGCAGGCCATCGCGGGCCTCGCGCACATGGCGCAGGTGTTCGACCGCGAGTCGCAGCAGTTCGGCGCGACGGCGTGGGTCGCGGCGAACGCCGCCACCAACTGGGTCCAGCACGTGCGCTCGGACTACAGCGTCCGCGCCAAGGACGCCAGCGTCCGCCGCTTCGCCAACTGGGGCGGCACGGTGGCCGATGACACGGCGGAGGTGTGGAAGGCCGTCGCCGCCCTCGCCTGACCTGACCTGCCCTCGCCCCCCGGCCACCGCCGGGGGGCTTGGGCTCGCCACGTTGGCCAGCACCTGACCCTTACCGGAGACCTGACATGTACGACTGCACCGTCATCACGCTCGACACGGACACGGACTACAGCGTCCGCGCCTACATCACGGCGGACGGCACCATCGCCATCCACGACCACAAGCGCAAGCGACAGACCCTGCTCATGCAGGCGGATTGGAACAACCACGACCTCGGCATCGTCGGCGCGGTGCTCGCCCGCTCCATCGCCCGCGACGCCATCGTTCTCCGCGACCTGTGCGCGCAGGAGGTGGACAACTACGACACGGACCTGCTCATCGAATCGATCCGCGAGGGTCTGTTCGTGATGCTGCACGACGGCACCCGCAGCAGCGACAGGTGCATCGAACTGGCGCGCGCCCTGCGCGGGAGCATCGTGGCCAGCATCACGGTCGAGCGCCTGACCAACGGGCTCGCCACCTGCTCGGGCACCGTGAAGCGCACGGTGCGCGACTGCATCGCGAAGCGCCGCGCCGGGAAGGCGGTGGCCAAGTGAACCGCCGCCCCCACACCGTCGGATACTGGCTCGACCATGAGCCGGGCCTTTCGCCCGTCACCCTTGCCTACAGGCTCGACACGCATGAGGCGCATGCCATCATCCGTGCGTCGAACGAACTCACCTGCGCCGACCCGGATGACGAGGCCGGGTGGGCACGCGCAGCGGATGCGTATTCGCTGGCCGAAGCAGAGTTCCTCGCAGTTCACCGAGACACGGAGATCATCCCATGACACAAGCCCCCAACCCCTTCAGCACGTGGAAGGGACGGAAGACCGTCCCCGTGCCGCAGGTCACGTTCAACATGCTGGAGGCGTACCGCGCCAGCCTTCAGGCGGAGATGCCGCCCGGCGTCAACGTGGCCCTGCATTCTGCCCTGCACCATGCCTTGTCCATCGCCACCAACATGCGGGCCATGCCCGCAGGAGATCCCCATGCGAACTCTCGCTAGCCTTGCCGCACTTTCCCTGACCGCCGCCAGCCATGCCGATGTCTTCCTCCAGTTCGGGGAGGGCATGGTGATGTGGCGGGGCGGGTACGCCATCAGCATCGGCAACGGATCGTGGGTCGGCTCGGGCTGGTCGGAGTTTCCCGGCGTCAACCCGCCGTGGAACCCGATCGCGGGCCCGGCCCCGGTCCTTCCGCTGGAGCGGCGTCCGCTCAACGGGTCGGCCATGTGCAGCCCGCCCGTGACCGTGGTCGTGCCCCCGCCCCCGCCCCCGCCAGCCCCGGTGCTGCGCACGTACCGGATGTTCGTGGCAGGCGAACCCGTCACGTTCACCCTCGCGAACTGACCCGAGCCCCCCGTCCTACTGGGCGGGGGGCTTTCTCTTTTTCTTCTTGGCCCATCGGTTGCAGCGCGCTCGGTTCGCCGCCGTGCAGCGCCCGCACCTGCACCCGTACTGATACCCGGTGCAGGGCGAGAGGTCAGGGAAACTACAGAACGGCCCGTCGATCACCATGGCTCGCGTGCGTCGGAGCAGCCGGGCCTGTTTCTTGGTGTTCCAATCGTTGCACCGGATGCATCGGCACCCGAGCCTGTGTGCGTAACTCGCTGCGTAGTCGGGAAAGTCGCACATATCACACACCTTCGATGGCCAGCACGACATGCGGCTGGTCCGGCTTGCGTACCCGCTCCACGGTGAAGCGAATGGAGACGATGGCGGAATCGTCGGCCCACACCTTGGCGTCTGTGAGCCCGTCGATGTACCCCTTCGTCTTGCCCCCGATGTTGTCAACGTCCGGCAGGCGACCGCGTCCGCGCCATGTGACGGACACGACCGCCTGCCGGATCGGTTCCCACGATGCGCACTTGCGCATCTCCGCCAGCGCGAGCGTAGCCGCCACGTAGCGGTCGTGTCGCGCAGCCTTGTGCCGGACCCTCCAATGCGTTCTAGAGTTTGCACCGGGCATCTTCGGCGGTGGGAGCGTGATGGTCAGGCGTTCAGGAGTTCCGTCGTCTCGGCCCCGGTCAGCCAGTCCATCACTTGTCTTGCGCACTTGTCGGCCTCTCGTTCTTCCATTGCGTGGCGCTGTTCGATGGTGATCGACCGACGCTTGTGCCCGACCACCAGCGTGATGCTGGTGGTCCGGCTGTCCCATGGCACGTCGTCCTTGCGAAGTATGTCATGGCCAAGTTCGCTCATGGCCGACAGGCCGGAGGTGAGCACCATGATGGCGTCGAGCACGCCGTCTCCATCCTCCACTTCGGTTGCCGTCCCGGCGGACAGCACCTTGCGTCCGTCATCGAACCAGTCGATCGAAAGATTCCAATGTCTCATGCAGGTTCTCCAATGTGGATTCGGCCCGCTTGCTGCACGGCGAGTGCCCGTCGAGGGCTCGGTCGCGCAGGGTGCGGAACTTGTTCAGCAGTCGGTTGGCGCGGCGAGCCTGCATTCCTCTCGGGGTAGCAGCCGCCTGCGTCAGGGCAAGCATCAGCAGGGTCAGGCACTCGTCGAGCGATGCGGCGATGGCATGGGCCCGCGCCTCACGTTCCTCGGCCTTGAGTCGCAGTCGATGCTGGAGCAACGGATCGTTCTCTGGCACCGACATTACGGAAGTCTTGCGTGGCACCTTATCCCTCCCCGTCATAAAGGATCTTGCGCAGCCTTGCGGCAAGTTCGTCCTCGGTGACTGGTATGAGAATATCCCGTGCGTACTCTGCCGCCATCGGTTCGTCTTTGAACTCCGCGATCTTGGCCAGCGCCTCATGCAGGCGCTTGATCTCGGCGCGGAGCACCCGCGCTTCGTGGTGCAGGATGTCGTTCGCGTTCTCTTCAGCCAGCAACAGGCGCCGAATCCGTTCAGCCTGCCGAGAATCCATCACTTGCCTTTCTTCTTGGATGCGTGGTGCAGGAACAATCCGATTCGCTGGTTGGCGCGGTTCAGTTCGCGCTTCAATTCTTCGATGCGGTCGGCAGCGACAACCGCATAGCCCCATCGGGTGATGTGCGAGTTGGTGTCACGCAGCCGCTTGCACAGTTCGGTGTCGGTCATAGATTCCCCTCCATCCAAAGATTTCGCAGCCCCTCCAAATGCATGTTGCTGTTAGCGCCGTGCTCGATGCGACATTCGATTTCTGATTTCAGCCGGAACAGGCGAAGGTCTGCGTCCTCACGCCACGCCCGTTCCTCTTCTAATCGAATACGCAGCCGTTCGATCTCGTTGGCGGCTTCCGTGAACATCTGGCGCATGAAGTACCCGCCATCCGATTCGCGTAGTCGAACCACAATATCAGGGTTGTTCATGCCGCCCCCACCGGAAACAGGAACTCCGAGTCGGCGCGCTTCCATACCCGGGCGGACCTGCCGGAGCGCGTCGGGCGGTAGCCGCTTGCGACGATCAATCCCTTGTTCATCAGGTTGTTCACCGATGCGCTGCATGTTTGATGCGTCAGGCCAAGCGCCTGCTCAAGTTCGTCGCACGTGCTCGGGCACAGCCGGATCGCCTCCAGCACCTTGTGGTTGATGGTTGAGAGGCGCGGCTGCACCGCCGACCACGCCGCGTCCTGCGTGTCCCAACGGGTGGCCTGCCCCGGCGTGCGCCGGGGAGGCAACCCGTCAGAGGCGAGGTCAGTCCTGCCCATCGAAGAAGTCCTCCGTAATCGTGGTCTCCTCCGGCGGCTTCAGCCGGATCTGCGTCACGCGGGGCGGCGCGTCGGCCTTCTTCGATGCCTCCAGCACGACCCACACCGTCTGCCCCTGCACGGCCTTCGCGACGCCGTGCAACTGCTCGTCCCACACGAAGTAGTTCCTGCCGTCCGAGTCCTTCAACTTCACGTAGGGCGTCTGGTTCTTCCCGGCGACGCCCTCGTCGGCGTACTTCACCGTGATCGCCACCCAATCTCCGACAGGCGCAGCGGATTCCGCTGGTGCTGCCTTGGCTGGCCGGGCAGCGGGCTTCGGTGCAGGCGCGTCTCCTCCACGTGCTTCCGCCGGGCGGAACGGTTCGCGGGCAGGCGCGGAGCGCGTGCTGCGGTCGCCTTCCCCGTCATCGTCCTCGTCCCCGACGATGCCGACGATCGCGGCCAGCGCGTAGCGGCGCAGGTACGTGATGCACGATCCCATCTGCTGGACGGTGGCGTTGTTCGGCAGCGGGAACATCGCGATGTCCTCGACGGACTGCCCCGATGCGTGCATGAGCGAGGTCGTGACGGTCACCATGCCGTTGGCCATGCTGACGGTCTGCACGGGCGCGATGCCGTGCTTCGCGAGCGGGACGCGGATGGCGTTGAGGATGCTGCCGAGCGTGGCGTAGCGGTTCTTGAAGTGCGGGTTCACGCGGTCGAGTTCCGCGTTGCGGATCTCAAGGTTGGCCTTGGCCAAGGCTGCGGCCAGTTCTCCGATGTTCTCTGTCCGGTTCATGGTCAGTCTCCGATGGGGGCGAGCAGGTCAGTGGTTGCCCACGCAGGCATCCGAATTTCCGTCACGGTGTCAGGCCAGCCCTTGCCGGGCTCGTCCATGTACTTGCGGTACAGGTCGATCAGTTCGGGCAGGCGGGCGGTGGCGAGGTCGAGGTGGTCAGGGTTGAGCGCAGCGCACAGGCAAGCGTGCGGCGGCGTCTTCTCGACGACGATGAGGATGACGCTCGACACTTCCTTCCCGGCCCTGCGCAGCATCTCGCGATAGAACGCAAACTGCGTCCAGTACCCGAAGTTGTGCGCTGCCCGGGCGAATTCCTGCGGGCTGGCCAGTCCGCCGTGCGTCTTGATGTCGATGATCGTGCCGTGCTCCTCGATGAACCCGTCGATGCGGGCCTTGCACGGGACGCCGTCCCACTCCCCGACCAGCGTCATCTCGGTGCATCCATTGCATGCCGCGAGCAGTTGCCGGGCGGTCTCGCTCGACATCACGCCGCCGCGCATCTCCTCGACGAGGTTGGATTCGTCCTTGGTCAGGACGGTGCGTCCCTCGGCCAGCGTAAGAAACTTCTCCCATTCTTCCTTACCGACCTTGGTCCGGCGGTCGATGTCGGGAGCGGTGACGAAGTCAAGTTCGTACTGCGCCGGGGTCAGCAGCAGGCTGTGCAGGGCGCGTCCGACTCGGAACGCTGGCGAGTCCGACTGGTTCTCGCGCTCGGCCAGCAGGTGCAGCGGGGTCGCACGGTCGAGCGTCTTCAGCGCGCTCGCGCTCATGCGGTCGAGGCTGTGGTATTCGGCCTCGGGCATGTTCATCACGATTTGCATGGGTCAGTCTCCGGTTGCGCAGGCGGAATTGCCTGCGGTGCTCACGATAGCGACGGTATCGACACCGCGCAAGGGCGAGCATCAGGATTTCCCAGAGAAAGTTCGGCAGGACTGCTGGACTTCCACGAAGTGGAACTTTAAGTTCACACTTGTCTACATCTGTAGCAAGTTTGATCCGCTTATTTGGACTTGTCGATCGGATCGACACGGCGGTAGCGCAGCCGCCACAGCACCCGGCTCATCTCTCGGCTGGCCTGCGTGACTCGTTCCTCGGTCCAGTTCGGCTCGATGCAATGCAGCAATTCGTGGAGGATGGTGTCCAACAACTCCTCCTCGGACTGCCACGTGCCGATGCGAATGCGCCTGCCCTCGGCCGAGCCCGGGTCCACCATGTCCCCGTAGTCGCGCAACTGCGGAACGAACCGGAGGTGCCAGAACTTCCCGTTCAGTTTGACGCGCATCTGTCCTCCTCAAACGGTCAGTTTGCGGGGAAGAATTCCGCCTTCAGCCTGTACGCCATGCCGCCGCTGAACGCGGTGCCCTTGTGCAGGGAGAGCCGCATCCACACGGCACCTTGGATCTCGGGGGTGCGACCCTGCTCGACGTGGAATCCGCCATGCCCGTCGTGATACTCGTCCTTGTACGTGCCGACGCGCACGTGGTACTGCGTGTCGTGCTCCACGCGCATCCCGTTGCGGTCGTACACCAGCCGCTCGCGCGCCAGCGGCATGACCCACTGCTTGTGCACGTGGCCCTGCACGATCACGTCGGCGTCGGGGATCACCGCCGCCTGCCGCCGGACCTTGAGCGTGTCGAACGACATGAGCGCAGCCCCGCCGCTGCCGTGGAAGTACTTCAGGTTCATGGCGTAGCGGTGGCTGTTGACAGACGCCGTGAACTTCACCCATCCGCCGTAGCCCCCGGGATACACCTTGTGCTTCGACAGCATCGACATGCGCTCGCACAGGCGCTCGGTCAGGTCCGTCTCGTTGTTCTTGAGGACGCTCGACTCATGGTTGCCGCGCCCGATGCAGACGCAGTGCTGCGCGTACGGCGCATAGAACGACGCAGCGTGGTTGACGATGGAGTCGAAGTAGTCGGGGGCCATGGCGTGTTCCTCGCGCACGCCCTTGCGGCTGCGCCGTGGATCCGCCCGCCCTTCCATGGCACAGAACAGGTCACCCACATCCAGCCAACCACCCTTGCGCTTCACCACCTCATCGAGGTGTTGTTTCTCCAAGTCGTGATTTGCCAACGGGTTATCGTGATGCCTGTCCCCGGACAAGAGAAACCACCAGTGGTCGGTGACGCTCTTCGCCACCAGTTCTACGTGGTGGATGTTGCGGGCGACCGAGGTGACCGACCACGGTAGTTTCACAGGCTTACCGTAAATGAGGGGTGTTCACTTGCATACACCCCCATCGGACACAACGCCGCGAACGCATGAAAGAACACACCCCCGGCCTTGCGGCTGCGGGGGCGTGCTTCCGGGGGCTTGGGATGGGGGTGGGGACGGGCACCTGACCGCGCCCGTCCCCCTGACCCTGCGTTTGACATGGAGGCGACCGGGACGCTACCATGCTGGGTGAAGCACAACCAAACGCGCTGGGAGCATAGCGCACTCTGGCCTGCGGGTCAATGCTCCTGCAAGTATTGCCCGGCACGGTAGGGGCAAAGTGGTTCAAGACGCGGGACATGACCCTAGCCCGCGCCGTCGCCCTGACACGACGCGCTCATCCCACAGTGAGGCGGCTGGCTACCACCCAGCGAAATGGTGCAACATGTGGGCAATGGGAAACCTCGCACGGCTCCGGCTGGGCTGATTCCCGTGACCTCTGGCCGGGGTCATGGTGTTCCTTCACTCACCAGTTGAACTGCAAACAGCCCAGCCGCCTGCGCTCGGGGCTGTGCAGGGGTGCGGGGGGCGCAGCCCCCTGCGAGACCTGTATAAAAACAAACCACTACTCACTCCCGTAGCGAGCAGCGAGGCGAAGCCTCGATGCGAACTAGGGAATTCTTGGGACCGTCCGTCGTGCTGCCTGTTCGCGAATGCGCTTGCGAATTTCATCTGGTGAGTAGCGCATGCGCAGGCGATCCACGGCTTCCTGCACGGTGCGCTCCTTGGTCTTCTTCTCTTCCGGAATCTGCTGCGCAACGAACCGATACAACTGGTACACGGGCACGCCGCGCAACTGGCCCAGCGCCAGCAACGCAGGCACGGCGTTGTAGTACCAGTCACGATCCGCCTGCATCTCACGCGCTGCCTGCTCGATCGGGCGTGCGACGATCGCCTGTCCCATCGCACGGCGATTGACGATCGATTGCAAGGCGGTCGAGAATCCGAGTCCAACGTATCCGAACGTGGACCCGACCAGTTCGGCGGCAACCGATGCTGGAAGGGTCTTCACGGCTTCCGCGAATGCCTTGTCCTCTTCGTCATCCGGCTCATCCGCTCCGCCGAACAGGGCTGCGATGGTCTTGGCCATGTATGCAACCGTCGCAACCGACGCCACTCCGATGATCGTGCTGCTTGCGGTGTTGCCAGAAATGGCGAGCGCCGTACCGATGCGGCGTTCGCCGGACAGCCACGCACGCCGGATCTGATTGCGCGCCTTGAGCGGGTCACTGCTGAACACGAACAGCATGCGCCACGTTGCGCCGGACCCGCGCACTCGGTTGACGGCGGCGAATGCAGTCTCATCGAATTCATCGCTGGCATTCTGGGTCAGCCGGAAGTCTCGCTCGGCCCGCTTCACCGCCTGCTCAAACGCATCGGTACCAGTCAAGCCCTCGTCCTTCGCCTCTGCCAGTCGTGCTTCCACCGCGACCGACATGATGTGCTCGTCCATCAGCCGGAGCATGTCGATCAATGCGGTGAGCGTGAGGTTCGCATTGTCGGTCGCATCGCCAAGCGCATTCAAACTATCGGTGATGTTCTTGGCAATGGCCGCGTGCCCAGCGGCTGCGAATGCACGCGCCATTCCCTTTGCTGCGGTCATCACCTTGACTCGATCACCTGCCGACAGCGTGCCCGACACGATGCCTCGCATCTGCATCTGATGCCGCCGCGTGAAGTAGCCACTGGCAGAATGGATCTCGTCAACGCGAGCAGCCCATGCGCTCGGTGAACGCAAGCGGATGGCCGCTCGCGACAATCCCTCAACCCAGTAGTTGCCGGGAATTTCGCTGCCAAGTCGAATGGTTCCTCCGACCACGACCTTTGCTGCCGTGCGCGGAGACAACGACAGCACCGCACCAGTGACGTTGTTCGTCATCCGGTCGATGGCGTTCGTGGAGGCACGGGCCGTTGCGCCAACTCCGTTGCTGAAGATCGCGAGGATCGCTTCTGCCGTGTTGCGCCCCATCTGCCGATCAATCGCCGCAACGATGTCGGGATCGGTAAGCACCGTCGATGCATCGCGGTATGGCTGGGCCATGTGAATCATGTCCAGCGCCACGTGCAGGTGCCGCTCCCACGTTTGGAACGCATCGCGATAGATCAGCGGCTGGCGTCCGCCTTCACGGGCATTGGCGAAACCAACGCTAGTCAGCGCACTGCGAACCAACGACCCATGCTGGTTCAGCACGGACTTTGACTCGCCTTGGAATTCGTCCATGTTCCGGATGCGAGGCCAGTAGTTCGTGATCACAGGAGGCTGGTCGCCCTCGACAAGGAACACGGCTTCCATTGCACGGTCACGGATCTGCACCTCAAGCACGTCCTTCATCGCATCGATCAGGCCGCGCTGCCCGGGCGTTAGGGCGGCACGAATCGCCCGGATCTCCGCATCCGTCGGGAATACGGTGAGGGTCGTCTCGGCTCCTGCGAACTGCAAGCCCTGCCGTGCCGCATCTGGCGACGTGGGTGGGATGAACAACTCCAGCGTCTCGTCATCCATGGCTGCGATGGACATGGCCATGCCGACAGGAATCGTCCGCGTCCGACCTTCCAGCACCACATCCATGGTCTCTGCGATCGACGTTCCGTTCAGACCATTGCGAAGCGCGTAGTCCTCGACACCCGCATAGCCAGCCGCCCGCAACGCAGTGCCAAGCGAATTGACGATACGTGCATGCTCAAGCCCAGCCTCGCCCTTGGCATCCTGTGCAGCGATGAGCAGTTCGTTGAGCACCCCGCCCATCGTTCCCTCGACCTCCAGCATCAGGGTATAGATGTCCGAGTTGGCAACGGAAATGCGGCGCGCCAGCGACTGTCGAGGCGGAAGGTCAGCACGATCCCGCGTCGGAAGCGTCTGCCGACCAGCCATGGCCTTTGCAAGGCGCGTCTTCAGGTCGTTGTATCTGGCGACCCGCTGCTGCTGCCCGGCGACGAACGACGCACGGTCCTGTTCATACAGCAGCAATGCAGCCTGCACATCGTTTGCTGAATCCAAGACCTGCGCGTAGATGTTGACGGCGTTGACCACCGCCGATCCCATGCCCGGCACGGTAGCCACCGTTGCATAGATGCGACGGCGATTGGCCTGCCGGAGATTGGCGTCCGCCTTCGTCAGCAGCCGCTCGATTGCCTGCCGCACGTCCCACCGCATGCCGCGCTTGTTCATCCGCTTGCGCAGTGCAGAGATCACCCGCAGTTGCTGGCGAACCTCCTCATTGACAGCCAGTTTGGTTGCCTCGACGGCAATTCGATTGGCCTTTGCAATCGTCGTTGCGTTGGCGATTCGCGTGGCAAGTGGGCCGCGAAGATTGCGAGGAAGCATCATGGCCGCGTCTATGGCAATCCGCCGCGCTGCACGATGCACTGCCAGCACGTTGCGGGACTTTTGGACCATGGTCTTGATCGCGAAGATTTGGCGCTGGAGCGTGTCCTCGCGCTGCTGCATCTTCTTCAGGATCTGCTGCCGACCACGCATCATTCCCTGCACCTGCCCGGCACGAAGACCCATCTGGTGCGCAAAGTCGATTGCCCGAGCAGACGCCTTGGCGTCCACCTTGATCCTGTGGGTCGCGGCGCGCAGTGCCGACTGTGCCTGCGCAACACGTGCCTCAAGAACCGCGACGCGATCGCGGAAAGGCTTGGCGGCATTGCGCTCCTTCTGCATTCCGAACACCTGCCCAGCGACCAAGCCCTCGTTTCGTCCGATGGCATACGCCCAGTTGGCAATGCGATCGACACGATCCTCCGCTTCTGCCAGTGCCTCAATTGCTTCCCGCGTCTCGGACTTGCGCTCACGCATCTCCTCG
>Ga0181352_1000650_pt1 | contig 14578 bp, 21 predicted proteins | sample Fa13VDMLBSN_FD_130103 | JGI IMG/M metagenome (GOLD analysis project Ga0181352, IMG submission 130103) | Freshwater viral communities from Lake Michigan, USA - Fa13.VD.MLB.S.N | ecosystem: Environmental > Aquatic > Freshwater > Lake | place: USA: Michigan | collected 2013-09-23 | reverse complement strand
GAGAGGGAGGCGGGGCTTGCGCCCCGCCCTAGTCTTAGATGAAGTTGGTGGTAGTTGCCTTGCCGCCGCTCTTGCCACCCTTGGTGATTTTGAGCTTGGGAGCCATGAACGTGCGCCCAGATTTAGTTTTTACTCGGCAGGCAACCAACTCAACTTTGTCGGCCAGTTTTACATAGGCCAGCAATTCCTTGAATTGCATATCCTTAGGAGGTGAGTCCGGCAGGCCGACATCGAGCCAGAAAGCATAAGACTTAATTTTTGCTTCTGGCTTTAGTTTTGAAGCCAGCGTCTTGAGCATTTCCGGGACGTTATCCGCGTTCCAGTTTCCTGCCGCACGGACTACCATTTGATAGCCGCCATCAGAATGCTGCGCCCAAGACACATTGCCTTCGAAGTTAGCCATTGTTCAGATTCCTATTTCAAAGAGCACCCGGTCGGATCAGCCCGCCGGGGTCGCTGCCATCAGCGACACAAACATAAGGCCACAAATGGCCGGGAATGTCAAACCGCCTTCAATCCGGGCGCTTTGCCGAGGTGCTTGTTGCGCGCCGCGCCGCGCGCTGCGCTTGGCTGGCAGGCTGGCCCGGCCCCACCTGGACTGAGGTTTTTTAGGCCCCCCGCCACTGTTCTAAACCCCTTAAAACAAGACCCAAAAAACCAACGTGTAAAGTTTCGTAGCCCCAAGTTCCACTTGACACCCGCTCAGCCGCTCAAATATCTTCTATTCATGCACATGGCACCTCACGAACCTACCCGGTGGACCGACAGATTGGCGTTTGATATCGCCCTTCGCCTTGAGGGTAGTGGTGAGGAGGTCGGTGAAATACTCTCCCGGCACACACTGGAGCTACAGTCCTTCCAAATCATCAGTAAAGACCCACTTTTCCTACGCCAAGTAGGTAAGTTTCGTGAGGAAATCAGGGATAAAGGCGTCACATTTCGCCTGAAGGCCCGCACACAGGCCGAAGAATTGTTGAAAACCTCGTGGGTCCTGATCCACAGCCCCGATGTGAGCGCCGCAGTGAAGGCAGACCTCATCAAATCCACCGTAAAGTGGGCTGGACTGGAGCCAAAGAACGACTTTAACAGCGATGGCGGCTCCGGTGGGGTGCGTATTACCATCAATTTAGGCGGTCAGGAGCTTGGCGCGACCACAATCGTGGATGCTGAGGCTGAGGATACGGATGAGCGCCTTGAATACGCTGAATAGGGCTGGAATCGAGGATCTACAGACCACCGATCCGCTTCAAGCCAGGCGGTTGGAGCAGGAATTGGCAGCGCGTGGGGTCTCCTATATGACCCAGATCGTCAAAACCAAGCGAGAAGGGCTGAGGTACGTGATCAAGCTGCTGAGTCCGGTCCATGCCGGAGAATGACCTAGAGGGTTACCTGTTTCATTGCGTCCCCGTCCATGATCTGAGGGAGCATGTCATAGATGACGAAGGCACCTGCTGGTGTGAGCCTGAGTTTGATCCGGAGTATGACATGTTTATCCACAATAGTGCGGATGGGCGTGAGGATTATGAGGAGGGGCGGCGCCTGCCGCATTGACCTGACCTATGGCGCTAGAGATCAACTACACCCCACCGCCAACTGGGAAGCGGTTCATGGCCTCGGACGCACGTATGCGCGTCCTTATGGGGCCGGTTGGTTCTGGCAAGTCCGTGACCTGCTCATTCGAGGTGGTGCGCCGGGCGACGATGCAGGCTCCCGATCAGAACGGGCGTAGGCGCTCACGGGCGGCTATCGTACGCGAGACGGCAAGGCAGCTTCAGGATACCACCATCAAGACCTTCCTTGACTGGTTCCCACCCGGGCAGTGCGGGGAGTTCATGCGTACCACCAAGACGTACTTCTTCAAGGTGGGCGATGTTGAGTGCGAGATCATGTTCCGGGCGTTGGATGACGCTGACGATGTGGCCAACCTGAACTCGTTGGAGCTTACCTTCGCGTGGTTCAATGAGTGCCGGGACATCCACCCGGATATTGTAGATGCCATGTCTAAGCGCATTGGGCGCTTCCCGTCCAAGAAGGATGGGGGTCCAACGTGGCACGGGATGTGGGGTGATACCAACCCGCCAGTGATGGATTCGTGGTGGTACTACCAGATGGAGAAGTTGGACCCGGTAGATGGGGTCTCACTTAACGAGAATGGGTGGTCGGTGTTCAAACAGCCGAGCGGGCGTAGCCCCAAGGCTGAGAATGTGGAGAACCTGCCTGAAGGGTATTACGATACCCAGGGCAGGTCAGAGGACTACATCCGGGTTTATATTGACGGGGAGTACGGGCTGTCCTCGGCTGGGACGCCTATCTACAAGTACTTCAGAACAGACTACCATATGGCCAAGTCGCCCTTGCGGCACATCACCAACGGGGTGCGGCCTATCGTGGTGGGAATGGACCTAGGACTCACGCCTGCGGCTGTCATCGGGCAGCAGGACCCACGGGGCAGGGCACTCATCCTGGATGAGGCGGTCAGCTTCGACATGGGGGTGCAGCGGTTCGTACGGACGGTGCTTAAGCCGCTGTTGTTCGAACGGTTCCCGGGGGCACCGGTCATCGTGGTGACCGACCCATCGGGGGTGCAGCGGGCACAGACCGACGAGCGCAGCGCGGTGGACATCATCAAGGCTGAGGGGATGCGGGTCATGCCCGCCCGGACGAACAACATCTCGGCCCGGGTCAACGCGGTGGACGACTTCCTCATGCGGCAGGTGGACGGGGACCCGGCGTTCTTGGTTGACCCCAGGTGCAGCCAGCTTAAAGCGGCCATGATGGGGGGCTACCGGTACAAACCCAAGGGTAACGGTGAGATCGAGAAGAACCGGCACAGTCATGTGGCCGAGGCTCTACAGTACCTGATGCTTCACATCGCCAACGTAAATGAGGGGTCAACGGCCCACCTCCGGCGGGAGATAAAAGGTATTGCGTCTGTTGGTTGGACTTGATACTATATCTTGTGTCTCCGGTTTTCCGGGGGTGCGTTCTCCTCGTTTGTCCATTCCTCCCCGACTTGCCCCCTTCCGCTGCTGCCTCAGTGGGAGGGGGTTTTTGTTATCTCTTGCAAAGTGCGGTGAAGCTCGCTAGGTTTACCCAAACTGAGCCGTAGAGGGATTTATTATGGCCACCGTCTCCCCGGTCCTTAGCCGCACCGCTGAAGGTATTCCCTATCTCCTGTGGGAGAATGTCGCTACGGGTGATACCATTACTGCTTATGCTGTGCATGGTCGGCTTGCTACTAACGCATCGGTGCAGTTCGCTGGTACCTTTGGTGGTGCGACTGTGAAGTTGCAGACATCGAATGACGGTACGACTTATGCTGATATCAAGGATGTGCACGGTACCACCGTGAGTGCCACAGCAGCCGGGCAGTTTGAGTTTAGCCGCTCTGCGGTTTACTTACGCCCTGCGATTAGCGGCGGCACATCCGATGCTGTTGATATCTATCTTGTCCTTCGCGGCCCTGCGAGTAGCGTGTAATCCATGCCAGGGCTCTCCATACTTCGCGTTGTCAGCAATACTGAGATTGATCGCGTTGAGCGTGAGCGCATGGATGCTGAGGTTCAGGCACGGCAGAGCAGCGATCTCATCCTTGGCCTTGCTGCTTACATGCGCGAGTGTTGGGATGCGGCGCGTATCGCCAAAGACCCTATCAATGACTCCATGCTCAAAGCTATGCGGCAGCGCAATGGCGAGTATGAAGCGGATAAACTTCAGGCTATTCGCAAGCAGGGCGGCTCTGAAGTTTATATGATGCTGACTGAAGTGAAGTGTCGCGCGGCTGAGAGTTGGCTGCGTGATATTTTGCTCGATACTGGTTCTCCCCCCTGGGATATGCAGCCTACGCCTATCCCTGATCTATCGCCTGACCATACCCAAGAAATCCAAGACGCCTTTGCTGAGCGCGTGTTCGACATCATTCAGCAGACTGGGCAAGCCCCCAACAAAACCCAGATGCTTGAAGTGAAGGAGATGGTGGCGCAGGAATACCGCTTCAAAATCCTTCAGTCTGCTCAGACGCGCGTTGATGCGATGAAGATTCGTATTGATGACCAGCTTGCTCAGGGCGGCTGGGCTGATGCGTTCAACGAGTTTATCACCGATTTGGTGACCTTCCCTTGCGCCTTCATCAAGGGGCCGATTGTGCGGCGGCAACGCCATCTTGGTTGGTCCAAGAGCCCTGATGGGCGTACGATTGTTGAGGCTAGTGAGCGACTGGCGCCTGAGTTTGAGCGTGTCAGCCCGTTCAATATCTATCCCGAGCCGGGCATCACGCGACTTAATGACGGATATATCTTTGAGCATCATCGGCTGAGCCGTACCGCGTTGGCCGACCTCATCGGTGTGCCTGGGTATGATGATGGTGCTATCCGTAAAGCCCTGGAAGACGGGCCGGGCCAAACCTGGGTCTCCGAGACCACGGAGATGCAGCGTGAGGAGGAGGAGCGCAAGTACTACACCGAGATGCGCCCGACCGATCTGTTCGACGCCCTTGAGTTCTGGGGTAAGGTCAGCGGCAAGATGCTCCGCGAATGGGGCATGGATGCCACGGAAGTGCCTGATGAGGCTCGTGAGTATGACGCAAATGTCTGGCTGGTAGGTAACTACGTAGTCAAGGCTGTGCTGAACTACGATCCGCTTGGCGAGAAGCCCTATGCTAAGACTTCTTTTATCAAGACTCCGGGCGCATTTTGGGGTCGCGGAATCCCTGAGATTATCGAGGATTTACAGAATATCTGTAACGCGGCAGCGCGGGCGCTCGTTAATAATATGGCCGTGGCATCTGGCCCGCAGGTTGAAGTTAATCTCGACCGAATCCCGCCAAATGAAGACCTCACTCAGATGTACCCCTGGAAGATTTGGCAGACGCTGAATGATCCATTGGGTTCTTCTGCCCCGGCGGTGCGGTTCAACCAGCCTAACGACAATGCCAACACCCTGATGGCCGTGTATGAGCGGTTCAGCCGCTTGGCCGACGATCACTCGGGTATCCCGGCCTATATCTACGGTGATGTGGATGTACGTGGCGCTGGTCGTACTGCCTCTGGCCTGTCCATGCTGATGGGGTCTGCTGGTAAGGGTATCCGGCAGGTGGTCATGCACATAGACAACGATGTGACGAAGCCGATTGTGCGCCGCCAGTTCGTGTACAACATGCGGTACGACCCGGATGAGGCGATCAAGGGTGACGCCGAGATCATTCCGCGTGGCGCTATCAACCTTGCGGTTCGTGAGACGGTCAATGTTCGTCGGGTTGAGTTCCTCAACTCAACGGCCAACCAGATCGACATGGAGATCATCGGGATTGATGGCCGGGCAGCGATCCTTCGGGAAGTTGCCAAGGGGCTTCAGATGCCCGTTGATGACATCGTGCCATCCCGGGAGAAGCTCGACTACCTTACCCGGCTTAAACAGGCTCAGGCCGCGCCTCCGGCAGCGCCACAGGGTCAACAGGCTCCCCCTGCCCCCGGTGGTGGCCAGCCTCAGACGAACTTAGTGGCTAACCAGAACACAGGGGTGTCTGCGTGAAGCGACCCCCTGATGATGTAATCGCGGCGTTAGCTAGGCTTAACCACACCTTACTCCCCTGGTTGCAGGAGTGGCGGCAGCGCGAGATGGATAACCTCCCATTCGCGTCTGTTTCTACCGTTGCCGTCTCCCAGGGTAGATGTCAGGTGTTGACAGAACTGTGCCGTTTGGTGCAGGATTCCCCCAATTTATCGGCAAAACCCCCTCAAGGGTAGCTGATAGAGAAACCACGCATACCGAGAAGGAGCGTTCTGTGGCTATTCCTGAGCAGATTCGTCGTCAATCTGAGGCTATTGCTAAGATGTATGCGGAGGGTAACACCGATGCCGATTCTACGGATAACGTAGATTCTGCGGGTGCTGCTGATGCACACAGCTCGACAGCCGACAGTGACCAGGATACTGCACCTAAGTCCCCGCCTAACGAGCAAAGGCGGTCAGACACCAATTCTGAAGATGTTGCTGAGCAGCGGTATCGCACCCTGCAAGGCATGTACAACGCTGATACTGGCCGGTTACGGGCGGAAAATCAGCAACTTAATGGCAGGGTTACGCAACTAGAGCAGTTACTGTCTTCCCTTTCTGCGGCTCCCCAGGCTCCGGCAGCTACTGCTGAGAAACTGGTGACTGAGAAAGACCTTGAGGACTACGGCGATTCTATCGAAGTCATGCGCCGCGTGACTAGAGAAGAAGTATCAGCAGCTAATCGCCGCATTGCTGAATTGGAGCAGATGCTTCGGCAGGTGCAAACCAGTGTTCTCCCGCGTGTTGAGCAAGTTGCTCACCGGCAAGCCATGACGGCTGAACAGACTTTCTGGAATGATCTAACGACATCAGTACCGGATTGGCGCAACATCAACGATAACAAGGGGTTCCAGCAATGGCTTCTTGAAGTTGATCCGCTTACTGGTGTGTCTCGTCAGACCTACCTAGAGGATGCTCAGCGCAATCTCAATGTTCAGCGTGTTGCTGCTTTCTTCACGGCTTGGCAGGGAATGAATGGCCAATCTGTTGCTCAACCCAATCGGAGTGCGTCGGATTCTCAACTTGATAGGCAAGTAGCTCCGGGGCGTAGTCGCGGGGGCAGTGTCCCCTCTACACAAGCACCGAAGACCTATTCCCATAAGGATATCGCCAAGTTCTTTGATGATGTTCGTAAGGGTGTTTATCGGGGTAAGGAAGCTGAACGCGACCGTATCGAGCGCGATATCTTTTCCGCACAGCGGGAGAATCGCATTGTCGCAAATGGTTAAATGGAGATAAGCTATGAGCTTCCCTGTTGCTCCTGGCCGTCCCAACTACTCGGGGAATTTCATCCCTGAGATTTGGTCCGGCAAACTGATCGAAAACTTCTATGACGCCACGGTCCTCGCGGCGATTTCCAACACTGACTACGAAGGCGAGATTCGTAATCAGGGTGATACGGTGAATATCCGTACGACCCCGAACATCACGATCCGCGATTACGTCAAGGGGCAAAATCTTGTCGTGGAGAACCCCGACAAGCCGAAGCTCCAGTTGGTTATCGACAAGGGCGAATATTTCGCTTGCGTTGAGGATGATATTGATCGCGTTCAGTCTGATGTGAAGCTGATGGACCTGTGGTCCAAGGATGCTTCTGAGCAGATGAAGATCAAGATCGACCAGCGCGTTCTGACCGACATGCTGCCGGACATTGCGTCTGGTAACAAGGGCGCCACCGCTGGTGCGGTGTCTTCCGCGTTCAACCTCGGCACGACCGCTTCTCCGCTGTCTGTGTCCAAGGATGGCGCTGGTGGCACTGCTTCCGTGCTCGATCTGATTGTGGATATGGGCACCGTGCTTGATGAAGCTAACTGCCCCGAAGCTGGTCGCTTCCTGGTGATCCCGGCCCGCATGGCTGGTCTGATCAAGAAGTCCGAGCTGAAGGATGCTTCTCTTGTTGGTGACGGTGTTTCCGTGATCCGCAATGGTCGCCTTGGTATGGTGGACCGCTTCACGCTGTATGTCAGCCACAACCTGAAGGTTGATACTGGCGGGAAGTACAACATCATCGCTGGTACGAAGATGGGTCTGACGTTTGCTTCTCAGATGACTGAGATGGAAACGATCCGCTCCGAAACGACCTTCGGTAACATCATCCGTGGCCTCCAGGTCTATGGCTATAAGGTTGTGAAGCCTGAAGCCTTGTCCCAGGCCGTTGTGACCTTCGCCTAAGGAGCACCGACATGACCGCATTTACTGACTCCTATGGGTTCAATAAGGGCTCGACGGCATACCCGTCCACCTACACCAACCGCTTCACGGTAGTTGAGATTGATCTTGACTTCGCCAAGATTGCGGCTGCGCGTTCGGCGGCGGGTGTGGCTGCACTGGCCTCTACCGACACCCTGGTCCTTTGCACGCTGCCGAAGGGTACGTTCGTTCTGAACGGCTCTGCGGTGCTTGTGAAGGCTGAGGGCGCTTCTGCCAACATTGACGTTGGTATCGGCGGCGGCACCACCGACTTCTGGATCGACGGGTTCGATCTGAATGGCACGGTTGGTACTGTTGGCGGCTACGCTGACGCGGCTGCTTACCTCTGCACGGCGGATACCAATGTGTTGCTGACGATGAACAGCAACAGCGTTGATGTTGCCCGTGTGAAGGTTCAGCTCGCCGTGGTCAACATGGGCGCCGATCAGGGTAGCATCCCGAGTTCGTAACCCGGTGGGGGCTTCGGCCCCCACTCCTTCAAGGAGATAGATCATGGCTCTCTATACGGGTATTACGCAGTCTAACCTACGCGCTATTGAAGCGAAGGTTGATAGCCTCGTGGTTGGTACGGTTACCAGCATTGCTGTTCCGGTTTCCGCCGGATCAACTTTGACTGTGACCGCTGCTTCCCATGCCGGGAAGATTATCGCTTTGGATGCCGCTGCGGGCTCCACTGTGACGCTTCCTGCGGCAACCGGTACGGGTAACGTGTACACCTTTGTGACCAAGGCTCTTGCTACCAGCAACAGCCATGTGATCAAGGTGGCCAATGCGACCGATGTGTTGTCTGGGTCGTTGACCGTGGTTGATAACGCCGATGGCACTGCCACGACGTTTGGGACCGTGGCTGCGAGCGATACGATTACATTGAACCGCACCACGACCGGCTCGGTGAAGATTGGTGAGCGTATCAACATTGTTGATGTGGCTGCTGGTTATTTCAGCGTCACTGGCACTGTTATCGCTACCGGTTCTGAAGCTACGCCGTTCAGCGCAACCGTGTCTTAATGAATAGGGGCTTAGGCCCCTATTCTCCTTTTTACTCAGGAGCTACGTGATGCCCACAAACCTGACTGGTAGTAAGATCAAGGATACTTACAGCCAGCTCCTTCATGTTGATGGGGGTCCAGCGGCATCTGAGAAAGTGGTGTATAGCGGCACTGGGGTTGCTACTGCTTTGTCTGTAGGAACTGGTTCAGCGTCCGTTGATAACCTAAAGTTTGATGGTAATACTATCTCATCTACGAATACCAACGGTGATATCAACATTATACCCAATGGAACAGGTGCGGTCGTAATCCCGGCTGCTACGTTCACAACTCTGCTTGCAACCACGTTCAGCACCGTCAATGCAGCAGCGCATTTTGACCTCACAGGGACTACGTTTACCGCTGACGGCACAGATACCAATATCAGCATCTCCCTGATTCCAAAGGGGACGGGTAAGATCATCGCTGACGGCGTTGGTATAAACGGCGGCGTACTTTCTACCATCACCACAAACCAGAACCTGACCCTTTCACCTAACGGTACTGGTGAGATTGTTGCTACTGCTCCGTTTGGTTATGGTGGCTCAGGTACCGGCGGCACAGTTACGCAGGCAACAAGCCGAACCACGGGTGTCACGCTCAATAAGCTGAGCGGTCAGATCACGTTATTTGCAGCTACCGCTATTTCAGGGCACGCCTCCAATGAGTTCACTTTGACCAATAGCTTCATTGATGCGACCGATGTGGTTCATGTCTGCTTTGCTTCTGGTCTGACCGTTGCAAGTTACGGTGTGACGGTGACTGGGGTTAATACCGGATCATGCAAAATCACGGTCTCCAACTTCAACAATTCCGCTACTCCGTCCGATACGCCCGTGCTCAACTTCGTTGTTATCAAAGGAGTAAACGCCTAATGGCCAAGACCCCTGCATGGCAGCGTAAGGAAGGTAAGAACCCGGAGGGCGGTCTGAACGCCAAGGGGCGAGCATCCTATAACCGCGCTAACCCTGGTAAGCCTGGGTTGAAGGCCCCTCAACCCGAAGGCGGTCCTCGCCGCGACAGCTTCTGTGCAAGAATGACCGGCATGAAGAAGAAGCTGACCAGCGCCAAAACGGCCAACGATCCCAACAGCCGCATCAATAAAAGCCTGCGGGCCTGGAATTGCTGATGGCCGCGTCGATCCCCAAGAACCCCTCCCTCTGGTCTCGCGTGAAGGCTGAGGCCAAGGCTAAGTTCAAGGTGTACCCGAGCGCCTATGCTAATGCGTGGGCTGCCAAGGAGTATAAGAAGCGCGGCGGAACGTGGGGAGGCTCGGACAACCGGGTATCCAAACGTGGCTAAGGGCGGTCTCGGTAAGTGGTTTGGTGAGAAGTGGGTTGATGTAAAGACCGGGAAGCCATGTGGTCGATCCGGTGCCAAGGATACTCGCGGGTATCCTGCTTGCAGGCCAAAGGCCGCAGCCGCTAAGATGACTTCCTCACAGAAGCAGACTATGGCGGCGCGTAAGACAGGCCCTGCCCGGCAGTCGTGGCCCGTTACCCCTTCTGGAAGGAAGAAGTGAATGACTATCCGATACCTTAAAAGCCGTAAGGATGGATGGATTTTTGAATGGGACCCCATCCTGGCGCAGAATCCGATTCTGTATGAGGTGACTGAGGAGGAGGCTTATCCCGAGCGGTTCATCCCGGTTGCGGCGATTGAGGCTGTAGCCGCTAAACGCACTCGCAAGAAAGCCGAACCTGTGAATTTATTTACGGCTGACATCCCAGAAGAACCGGGTTATACTAATGAAGCCCTCAATGCTGAGGCTTCTAAGGGTCTGCCAACGTGACACCTTCGGACGTAATCGTGGAGGCGCGCAAGCTCCTTCAGGATACACAATCACCGTATCGCTATAGCGACACAGACCTTGTTGGGTATGTGAATCAGACGCTAAAGCGGATGGCGGTGTTTCGTCCGACTTTGTTTACGAATATCACAAGTGTTCCGCTCACCGGTAATACGGTCATTCAGGACCTACCATCGGATGCTCACCGGCTTGTTCAGATTTTCTATATAGATAACTACAATTCGGTGAATGAAGTTGAGCGGGAAATTCTTGAACGGGCTTATCCACAATGGGTGTCTGACCCGGCGGGAATACCGTTCAATTTTATTCGCCATCCGAGGAACGCTACCAAGTTCTTCCTCTACCCCCGGCCTATTGCCAATCTGACGGCTACCGTGGAGTACGTGGTTGAACCTACAACATATTCTCTTAGCGATACAATCCTGTATCTGAAGGATACTTACCTCGGCGTGGTCGTTGATGGCGTTGTGTTCCTTGCTTCCTCGATTGATGACGAGCATGTGAACTCCAACCGCGCCAAGTTGTTTTTGGATTCCTTTACGCAGGCTTTGGGGGTTGACCTCCAGCAACAAGCTATCCTTGATAATGAGCGCCCGCCTGCCGGGGGTAACCGCTGATGGCCACTCGCCCTTTCTCCACGCTGTCTGCTAAGGTCAGCGCAAGCGTCCCAGGGTGCCCTTACCCTCTGGTGGTGCAGTATATTCGTGATGCGGCTATTCGCGTCTGTGAGCGTGCCCTGGTGTGGCGCTACGAACAGCCCGCGTTTAGCTTGACCCCGGGTGTTTATCAGTATTCCTTCAACAAGCCGGATGATACGCAGGTGCAGGCAGTCCTATCTGCCACCCTGAACGATACCCCACTTGAGATTCTGACCCTAGATAATGCCACCAAGCTCTACCCCAAATGGCCGATTCTCTCGACCACCAGCACAGCTATTGCTGAGAATGGGACTGAACCTCGGTCGCTTGCCCAGGTGGATACCTATCGGTATGTAGTACTACCCGCGCCTGACGCGGCTGTAACCTACAGCCTCCGCATGATCTATGCCCTCAAACCATCTCGCAGTGCGCTTGAGATGGATGAATCTGTGTTTAACGAGTATGAGTTGCCAATCCTTCATTCGGCCCTTCAGAACCTTCTGGTGATGCCAAAGACTGAGTGGGCTGACCGCGAGCTGGCTACTTACCACGCCAAGCAGTTCGTCTTCACTATGGGTGAGGCTCGGGCTCAGGCCAATCTAGGTGTGTTCCGGGGTACCATGTCTGTGCGGTTCCCACCGTTTGCGTAGGAGTGACCCATGGACCCCCGCATAACCGATACCCGCATCCGTTTGGTTAAGAACGATACCGGGCCTCAGATTCAGGTTACTCTGACTGATGATGCTACGGGTGCAGCTATCAACCTGAGCGGTGCTACAGCCACATTGCACCTAAAATCCTTGGCTACGGGTACCGTGGTGCTTAGTCGGGCTATGACTATCCCCGGGGCAACCTCAACCCAAGGTATTGCTTTCGTGGTTTGGGGGTCTTCGGACCTTAACCAGACTCCGGGTGATTATGATGGTGAGATTGAGATAGTCTTTTCCTCCGGCATACGGCAAACTGTGTATGATGTCCTGAAGTTCAGGATACGAGATCAGTTTGCGTGAGGGCAGACCCTACCATTGTCCGTATCAGGGCCATAATAAGGGCCGCAGTAGCTAATCCTGCGGTCAAGGCTAGTACTATAAGCGCAGCGTTGCTGGTTCCTTATATCCGCATACGGACCACGCTGGGCCAATTCTTCAAGTTTGTCTCCCCCTCTGATTCGGTTTCCATCACTGAGGGGCAGAACTATTTTGCTGAGGATTATGTAGAGCCCGGATATGTTGCTGTTCCGTTCTATATAAGCTTCACTAAGGTTTTAACCGAAGCGGTCGCACTTGTTGATAACATCGTGCTGACAAGGTTTAAGACCTTTACGGATAGTAGCACCGTTTCGGAAAGTTCGGTACTTTTGGTTGGTAAGACGCCTTCCGAGGTTCTTTCCCTATCAGACACAGCCACTAGGGATTACACAAAGGCTGTTAGCGAGTTGGCAGCTTTGGCCGATGCCGCAGCTAGGTCTGTGTCCAAACCGTTTTCTGAGAGTCTGACCAGTGGTGACGATACAACTATCAACCTGACTAAACCTAGGTCTGACTCGACAACTATTGCTGATTCTTCAGCACTTGATTTCCGTACTAGCCGGACTGAGGCTCTCAGTCTGACTGATGCCGCAACAACGGCTTTTACTAAGGGTCTGTCTGAAGCACCTTCTCTGACAGATGTTGTTGCTTTGTCAGCTAGTCTTGCTATTATAGAGCAGCCGGTAGCTTCAGATAGCGGCAACCTGCGGATGCAGGATTATTGCGCGTTTGACTACTTTGCTGAGGATTATGTGGGTGCATCCCGTACCTTTACTTGAGGAGCGACGCAATGGGAACGGTTGAAAAGCTAGGCTTGACGGGGCGCCTCACTATCGTCCTCAAGGGTGCTGATGGTAAAGTCAAGGAAACCCGTGAGATCAAGAACCTAGTGGTGAACACCGGCCTTGGGCATATCACTGCCCGTATGGTTGGCACATCGCAGGGCGTTATGAGCCACATGGGGCTCGGCTCTGGCACTACGGCTGCTGCCGCAGGGAATACCGCCTTGGAAACCCCACTCGGTTCCCGTAAGGTTTTCGGTAGTGCCACGCGAACCGGATCAAATGACGAGAGTATCGTTTATATTACCACGTTTGATCCCGGCGAAGCCTCGGGAGCTGTGACTGAAGCGGGTATCTTCAACGCTTCTAGCTCTGGCGTTATGCTCTGCCGCACCGTTTTCTCCGTGGTTAATAAGGGTGCTTCCGATACCCTTCAGATCACTTGGACCGTGACCCTCTCGGCATAACGAGGTTCCAATGACCACCATCGTTACCCGTGCAGGTAAAGGGTCTCCCCTCACTAATACTGAGGTAGATACCAACTTTACGAACCTGAACAGCGACAAGCTGGAGGTTAATAACGCCTCTGCTACCGGTACGTTCGGGCTAACCGGGACTTTGCAGGTCACGGGTGACAGCGCCCTTAACGGTGCCGTGGTTATCAATGATGCTGGTGCTGATAAGGATACCCGCATCGAGGGTAACAACGATGCCAATCTATTTTTCGTGGACGCTTCTACGGATCGGGTTGGTATCGGCACTGCTACGCTGAGCGTCAAATTCTCCATTGCTGCTACTGATGCTATGCTTGTGCCTGTGGGAACCACTGGTGAGCGTCCTACCGGCGCCACGGGATATCTGCGGTTTAACAGCAGCACCACCAGCTTTGAGGGCTACAATGGCACCGCATGGGGTTCTATCGGCGGTGGCGCCACGGGTGGCGGCGCGGATCAGATGTTCTATCTGAACGGCCAGACGGTAAACACAAACTACTCTATCCCGAGCGGGCAGAATGCTGGTACGTTTGGGCCGATCACTGTGGCGAGCGGCGCGACTGTGACCGTTCCTTCAGGCTCAACTTGGACGGTGGTGTGATATGCCCGTAAAACTCAACTCCACAGGTGGCGGCAGCGTCACCCTGACCACGCCCAGCACGGCAACAGATTACACGGCTACGTTTCCTGTGGTTACCGGCAATGTAGTGACAACAGGAAGTACCGCTGCGGTTACGCCAGCGATGCTGACGCAACCATTGACTCAAGCCACCTCACAGGCCAGCACCAGCGGCACCAGCATTGATTTTACCGGCATCCCGTCTTGGGTGAAGCGTATTACGGTGATGTTTAATGGTGTCAGCACAGGCGGTACGAGTATCAAACAAATCCAGCTTGGAGACTCCGGTGGATTTGAAACGACAGGTTATTTAGGCACAGGGGTTCAATTAACTGATGCTCAATCAGTAAACGCAGCTACTATCACAACAGGTTTTGGTATCCGGTCTGCGCTTGCTGCTGATACGTTAAATGGTG
>Ga0181352_1000649_pt1 | contig 14608 bp, 19 predicted proteins | sample Fa13VDMLBSN_FD_130103 | JGI IMG/M metagenome (GOLD analysis project Ga0181352, IMG submission 130103) | Freshwater viral communities from Lake Michigan, USA - Fa13.VD.MLB.S.N | ecosystem: Environmental > Aquatic > Freshwater > Lake | place: USA: Michigan | collected 2013-09-23 | reverse complement strand
TTAGGTAACGAGCAGCTGCTTTAACCGAGCGAGTATGTTTCATTGCTCGTAAGCAATCCTCTTTTGATATCGGTTTTGGAAATGCCATATTACATATCTTCTAGTCCATCTAGTAATGTGTTATCCCAAAGGGCCATATCATCATCACCATCTGTATTCATTTCTGTTTTATCTAAATTATCAAATGTTGCTTTTTGTTTGGATGCTTTTTCGAATTTATCAAATTCATCTGCCTCCATAATTACCATGTCTGTCCATGTATGATCTTTTTCACCAAACATCATTGGTACTCCTCGTTTTGCTCCCGTTGTTGAACAATCAACACACGTTTTTGCACTCGGTAAAGCTTTTAAGCGTAGTGGATTAATTTCCTGTCTACATTTAACGCATAATCTACTTTCCATCATATTTTTTTAAAAATTTCCATAATTGCTGAGGGGTTTTCAAGATGTGTTTTACTTCATCTTCATCCATTAGTGGATAAACATCTCCCTCAGGTGTTAAACTATCAAATACCCACCACAGAATGATTTCTGTTTTCATATCACCATAATGTTTTTGCATTAACAATTTGGTTGATTTGTAGAATGGGTTTTCATATTTGTCTGCATGTATGCCTATTGTTTTGAGTACTGCACCTACAGCTTCAATCTGGCATAACTGCTCGAGCAATTCCATAAAGAATGCTTCATCTTTTTTCTTAAGTGATTTTGGGTTTTCTTCTACTTTAGAAAGTGAGCCAAATATTTCACTTAGATTTTTGAACTTTTCCTCCATCTGCTTTAACTTCAAATATTGATGTAAAATTTTCTATATCCATTTGTTTAATAGCAGCTGCTGCTTTGATGGCATCAACTAAACTATCGGCTTGGATTTTACCTTGTGGTTCTTGTTTTGAGTCAAATTTGTTGTAGTAGATATACTGTTTCATATTATAAGTTTTTAATCAACCACTCTTGAAAATTAACTGTTTGAATGTTCCCAAATTCCTTTTTGAATTTAAGACAATTTATAGAGTATTTTCTATCATGGCCTAGTCTATCGTCTACATATTTGAAATTTACTTCTTTTTTCAAATAATCACTTATTATTTTTAAGATATCTATGTTTTGATAATGTTCTCCAGTTCCGATATTATAAACTTCTTGTATTTTATCAGACATTAATAATTTATAAATAGCAGCAGCATTATCATCTGCGTGTATCCATTCTCTAATCTGTTTACCATCCCCATAAACAGGAACTTCTAACCCATTTTTAATTGAATGAATGATTTTAGGTACAAATTTTTCTTTATGTTGGTTTTCTCCATAATTGTTACATGTACGAGTAATCAAGTAAGGAAAATTATATGTTCTACCTGCTGACATCACTAGTAAATCTGAGGAGGTTTTTGTAGCAGAGTAATATGAGCTGGGTTTTAATTGGTATTCTTCGGTTGCTGATTTATTAATGATAAGTGGGTCATCCATATCACCATAAACTTCATCTGTTGAAATGTGTAAAAATTTCTTAAGATTAGGATTTTTACGCGCAACTTCAATTAAATTAAACGTACCTTCAACGTTTGTTTTAACAAATGGCATACCGTCCTTAATTGAATTATCAACATGAGATTCTGCAGCAAAATGGACTATATAATCATAATCACCTAAATCTTCTGCTACCACATCACAAATATCTTTTATAAGTTGTGGGGTAGGTTTTTTAATATTTTCTCTAGATGCCGCGTAAGTTATTTTATCTACAATTAATACCTCATGGTCTGTATTTTCATTTATATAGTTTACAAAATGTGAACCAATAAATCCTAAACCGCCTGTTACTACTATTCTACTCATAAAATAAATTTTAGGTTTGTATGAGGATTGTGTTGTATATAATTACCCCATTTATATTTAGCATACTCATGACAATCTATTTCTTCTTGTTTAGATTGGTTTACTTGTTCAGGAGATTTATTACTTAATGCTACAAAATGATAAAAATGACAATTCCATGTTCTTAACATTGCTAATCCAGACATTTGAAGTTTCATAAAAAATTCCCAGTCAGTAACAAATCCGGCTTGTGAAGGATAATCTTCAGCAAATCCTCCAACTTTTAAATAATCATATTTATTCATCAACACAGGCCATGTAGAACCGTTTTCTTCTGTTTTATCTCCTGAAGCATAATGGTAATTAAATAGCCAAAATTTTTCTAAATCAAATGTGTTAGGATCTCTACCTAAATCCTCTATGATAAATTGCTTAAACATGCTAGGATAAGGTTCAACTTGATTTGGGGTTAAAACAAATCCTTGAGGGTATTTTTCACTACATACTTTCCATTCTTCCTCTAAGATAGTATCCCAATGTTGAGGAAACACATTATCATCATTTACTATTAATATTTTATCGTATTGGGCATTATACACTCCTAAATTTAAAGCTTTACAAGCACCTACGTTTTGTTTTAAATCTAAAACATCAATATGTTTAGAATATTTTTTAAGTACTTCTTCATTTAAATCATAATGGCCATCTACAACTACAATTATTTGGTTTTCATTTTGTTGGCCCTCAATAGCAGATCTTAAACATAGATCTAAGGCATGAGTGGTTTTATATGTTGGAATAATTACTGATATCATTTTGTTTTTGAATAAAATATTTGTTTTTGAAATCCTAATTTTTCAAATACTCTACTACTTCCTATATTTTCTGGGATAACTAAAGCAGTTAAAGTATCATATGTTTTTATAAATTCTGAAACCATGAATGTTCCTATTCCTTTACCTTGATGATTAGGATGAACACAATATGTGATTTCATTTTCTTTAATAATCCCAATATATCCTACAGGTAAACCATCTAATAAACAAATTTTATATCTATGAGATTCTCGTTTCATAAACTCAATTTGTTGTTCTGGGGTGATTTTTACTTGGGTAAAAAAGAATTTTTGGTTAGATGGATGAGTTCTAATTATCCTAACAAATTGCCAATATTCGGGTATGCAATCTACTAATTCCATATCTCTACAGCTTCATTAACTTTTTTAATAACGTATTCAATTTCTTTATCTGTTAAAAACAAATGTAAAGGAAGTGAAATTAATTCATCACTTGCTTTATGAGCATTAGGACAAGTACCAAACCCATAAGAGTATATTTCATATTGAGTATTATCTTTGTAATGAACTCCAGGGAATATATTATTATTGTTTAAGTATTCTAAAATATTATCTCTGTTGCTTACTTGGATTTGATATAAGTGTCTTGAAGATTGGCAATCAGGATTATGTTTAATTGTCTTTATTTTAGGATTATTCTTAAATGCTTTCTCATATAAATCACATATTTCTCTTCGGCGACTATTATCTTCATCTAGATATTTTAACCCAACAGTTCCCATAGATGCCATAATAGAATTACTATGAGCTTTAAAACCATAATCTATAACATCATAATCCCACTTGTAATTACCTTTTTCGTTAGTGCGTTTATATGTATCTTTATCAATTCCTAACCAAGATAATTTACGAGCTAAAATATCGTAATCTTCATTTTTAAAACAAATCATACCTGAATCAGCGGTTGGTAGGTTTTTTACTGCTTGGAAGCTATATACTGTTACATCAGCATCCCAACCTACTTGAGTTAACATAGAACCAACACCTTCAAATATTTTACTTACTTTAGTTCCAGCCATATGGGCAGCATCTAAAATAAGTTTAAGATTGTTTTCTTTACAAAATTTTAATATTTCAAAATACTGTCCAATATTTCCTCCAATACCAACAAATAAGATAGCTCTAGTCTTTTTAGTAACTTTAGATTTAATACTTTCTAAATCCAAACATAACTGATCATCTACATCAGCAAATACTGGGGTAAGGTTGTTATAGGCAATTGAGTGGTTTGAGGAAACAAATGTTAATGGAGTAGTAATGATTTCATCTCCACTTTTCCATTTGTTAGCATCTTTTAAAATTTTAATAGCTATTTGTAGTCCTACAGTATTTGAAGCTACATAATGAGCATAAGGAACATTAGCATATGTTTTAAATTCTTCTTCAAATCTATTAGTTTTAAATCCTAATCCTGTCCATCCTAAATCAAGACACTCTTCTATTTCTTTTAATATCTCTTCTTTGCGATACTTTGGTTTAAACAACTGTATATTCATAACTTTTTAAGAATTTAAAGTAACATTATTAATTTTTTCCCAATCAATTGTAGGTGACATTAACATCTCCATACAATGTGTTGATAACCCGGGAATTGGGGTTAATACAAATCTGTTTCTATGCTCATTAAGATACATAAAAGTATTATGGTCTCCAACGGCATCTGACCATATATCATAATCTTTATCAAAGAGGTCTCTAGTAATGATAAAACTTCCACAAGTTGAACCTATAGTTCTCCAATGGTGAGTACTTGTAGTATAAACTCTTGAGATCATATTATTAACATGCTCAGGAAAATACTTGTCATTGTGGTCATATAATGAAACATAATTTAATTCATCATATGTAGAAAATAAATTTATTGTTTCTTCAACCCAATCATCCGTGTGTAAATAATCATTTTCAAGAAAATAAATCAATTCATTAGGTTCCATAGGTTGTTCCTTAATATGCTCTAAAAGAGCTCTATATGAAAGCAAACTTGATTTATAATTGGTAGGAAATAAAGTAAATTTATCTTGATAATTCTTAGTAAAATCTTGATCAATATCTCCATCTAAGGCCATAGTCAGATTTATATTGTCATGTCCTTTAATAGTGTTAAGGAGATTTTTAAGACAATTTTCATAACTAAACCAGCTAGGTCTAAATCTTCCAGGATGATTACTTACAGCATGACGATAATAAATGTTTATTTTCATATTAATTTTTTTTACATATTAACATAATACTAGAACATAAATCAGGGTATTGTTGACCTAATTGAAAACATCCATCTAAATACTCTTTACTAATAATATCAGTATTAAGTAATTGGTCCCATTGGAAGTTTGCTAATGCTTTAAAAAATATTCCAGATCGATATATAACATTTAAACCTCCTTCACTAGCGTCTCTTTCTAGAGTATCTAAAGAATATGTAATTCTATGTCCATGTTCTGCTTCAGCTGGGGTAATGGCTGAATTATGAGTGATGAGTCCCATTTTGACTGCTATTTGTCTTGAAGGAGCATTAGCATTAGGGCATACTACAAATAATTTACCTTCATCAGATAACCATTCATTTTTAATTCTTGATAACAATCCTACTGGGTCGTCAATATGTTCTAAAACGTGGGTTAAAATGATATTATCATATTTTTTAGGTAATTCTATAGTTTCAAACAATGAATTGAAATAGGTAATGTTACCTTTTAAATTTTGTTTAGATATTTCAATAGCTTCATCAGATGCTTCTACACATGTAATATCATCAAAATAAGGGATAAGACGTTTAGTAAAGTCTCCTTTAAAACTTCCTAATTCAAGACAATTACCTTTAACAAAATGATGTTTAAATGATTCTATCATGTAATGGTGCATTACGTCAAAATCAAAATTGTAAGCATACTTGTGATCTGAAGTGTCTTTTAATTCTTGATTATAATCTCTTTGTGTGAGTTGTTGTTTTAAAGTCATTTTATTGTCTTTTATTTTATGATTAATAAATCCATGTTTAGCATACAATTTAATTGCTTTTTCATTATCTGAAAATACTTCTAAGAATATACTAAAATATTTTTTGTTTTCAAAGTACTTATTGCATTCATTTAACAACTCACTAGCAATACCTTTTCTAGAATATTCAGGATCTACACTAACATTAGTAATCCATCCAAATTTTTCTGTTGAATTATCATATGCTGCTACTAAACCAACTAATTTATCACCATCAAATTTTGTAAATAATGTAGCTTGCTCAAATATTTTTTTAGAATAATCATCAATGTTTACATAACTATCTAAACTAGGTATAAAAGTACTAGAACATGCTGTTAAATGTTCTTGTATGTGTTTTAATGTTACAATCATTGTTCTAATACTGCTAATCCAAAACCATATTTCCCAAAATCATTACCATTGAAGGTCATATAATAATTTCCATTTAATTCAAAAACATGAGGATAATGATGCATTGTACTATCCCATCCTGATTCAGAATAAGATATTCCGGCTTCTTCATCTTTACGTTCCCAATTAAATAAGTCAGTAGATGTAGCATAACCTATTTTATATCCTCTTCCGGGTGAAGTTCTAAAATCTAAACCTTCTCTATATGCGAAATACATATGGTATAAACCATCCTTATAAAATACATCTGGTCCTGCTTGACATTCATTTTCATCTAAAAGGTCTGGGATTATGTTTTGATTATGTCGTCTCCAGTTTATTCCATCATCCGAAATGGCTAAGCGGTTTTTATAAACTATTTCAGGTTTACCATTATAGTTAATCCATTTAGTTCCTGCTAAATAGAACATATACCATTTATTATCAAATTTTCTAACTTTAGGCCCACTTAAGACAAAAGGCTCAAACACATCTGCTGATAGTATAGGTCCTGGTCCTATTCTATTAAATGTTTCTCCATTGTCTTCACTTACTGCTAGACCAATTGAGGTATTAAATGGTACTGATTGGCAACGAGTCCAACCAGCATAATAAAATAGTATTTTATCTTCATGTCTAATATTACAAGAAGGGTAAACTGCAAATTCATCAAATGTTCCTAATTCGCCTAAAGGCATTATTGGTTTATCTGAAACTCGAATAATTTTAGTTAGATCGTTTTTATCTAAATCTAAAAATGTTGTATACGATTTTGCAAATCCATTTTCGTCATTTTCGGGTCTACAAGAAAAATAAATTCTAACTACATCGTCTAAAATTAAAGCATGGGTACATTGAGAATGAGTTTTCATCCAAGGTCTGTCAATCCCATCATTCCAAGTAGTTGGGTCAAATATGTGTCCTAATTTTTTCCACTTCATATTAAGGTATAACTATTTAAATATTCTTTTATTTGTTCTTTTGAATTGAACATCATTACATCAATTATTGATAACCAAGAAATAAATTCACTGTTGAATTGTTTATACTGGAGTGGGTTAGATTTTATGAAATTAAGTTCAATATTATTTTGTTTGAAAATTTCTTTATTATATAGTTCTACTCCACCTATAGAATTTATATAGACATCTGCGTTTTGTTCTTTACATAAAGATAAAACTTTATCTTGTGATTTCAAAGTATGATCAACCTTTATTGTAGAAGAAATTACAATAGGAGTTTTTATTTCTAAATAATCATTTATTAAAACAATACTGTCATATATAAATTTAAATAAGTTAACTTCAGGATTATTTAAACATTTTGAAATTAACTCAAATGTTTCTTGAAAATAAGGAGATTTAATATATGAAGACTTAATTACATTTAACATTTTATTTTTATCCTTTCCCCATGATTCAGATAATTCTCGTTCTACTACGTTTAAATAATCTGAATCTTTTTTAATGGGGAGAGTAATAAGTTGATCATTTCCGTTTACTAAAATACGGTTTCGATTTATCCATCCTTTTTTAGTGTATTGGATGTTATCATAAATAACAAATTTATCAACCGAATTTATTAATTGGAAATAACCAATATAAGGCATAAAATACGGTTGCATTATTGCTAATTTCATTCTCTATTTGATTTAGTATAAATAGGAAATTTAGATAAATCTGGGTAAGGCATTTCTAGGTCTTCATTATGTTTTGGTGTTTCACCCTGATAAAATTGATTCATAAGGAGCAATCCACGAGCTGCTAATTCAGGCATCATATAAAAATTCCAACCTAACATATCAAAATTATCATCATGATACGAACATTCTCTTCTACCACTATATCTTGCTCGTTTAAACCAAAGATAAGCATCATGATTATCAGTTAAAATAGCTCCACCTTTAGATAATTTAAAATGTTTGTATGGGCCCGTAAACGAGATACACATGTGGGTTCCTGGTTTATACATGTTTGTTGTAAATGAAAGGGCAGAATCCCATACATTAGTAGGTTCCAATTGATAAGCACCTTTTAATGTTTTACCTTTAACTTGTCTAAATTTTACTTTTGCTCCAGCATGAATGATTTCACATGGTACTGATGGGTAAGTACGGGATGGGATTGTAATTTCTTGTCCACATACTTTTTCATACATTAATGCTAAAAATAAAGCATTTGATTGATTATCTACGGTTACAACATAAGGTGCTCCTGTATAATCTGCTAAACGCTTTTCAAATTCATTTGTTATATCATATACATTTTTCATAAACCGAATATACTAACGTTTTAGTGAATCTTCAAATTTCTTTAATTCATTTGGAAAATTTTCGTGAGCTATTTTTTTAAATTCTTCTTGTTTGTTAATTATTACAAGATATTCTTTATAAGGATTATATCTAAATAAATTATCTTCTACAATTACTTCATTTTCCAGAACATACTGAGTAACATCAATTCCGTTTTGTTTTAACATTTCAGAACAATACATCAAATATGTATCTTCTAATCCATAATGGCCCAACGATTGAGGAATTTCAATCTTTTTAACTAAAGAATTACTAATTAAAGTAGCCCATCCACCTCCAAACTTAAAGTTACTGATAGGTTTTATTGAAACATCTCCTAAAAGTTTAGCATATTTATATGGATCTCTTTCTCTAAAGTTGATTCCATCATTTTTAAATGAATCGTTTACTAAAGAATCCCAACTATTATCCCACATTGGAGTAATTTGTGGAGTTAAAATATAATAATCAGAGTGTTCTTTTAACACTTTAGTTGAATGAATTAAATGAGCTAGTAATGTTTCACTAAATACTACATCTGTATCCAATATAAGAACTGCTTCTGAATTAGATGAAGAATATGTTTTTCTTCTATGGGAAACACACCCTTGAATGGTACCATCTTCATTTATTTCGAATTTAGTAATAGCCCAAGTTTTAGTTAATTGTTCTAATTGGTTAAATTTGTTTATAAAGAATGATTTTGGTAATGAGGAAGATTCCCAATCAACTAAATTTAAATTTAATAAAACATCTACTACAACTTTATCTGAATAAGATAGATAATTTGAACTGGTTTTTAATTTAAGTAAAAGTTGTTCTAGTTGATCTATTTCATATGGCATAACATGAATTGCAATATGCAAATCACTTTCTTCTAAAACTTCTTTACATTTTCCAATAAAATATTCTACTTTTTCTGAATTGCGGGATTCAAAATTATGGAACATTAAATCTTCATAAGTACTAGCGGTTCCAAATTTACGTCCATCTCCAAGTTCCCAAAGTGGTACTTCACATCTTGAAAATTTGAACACATTAATTTCAAATCCTTTTTCTCTCCCTATGTGAGTTAATTCTTCAGCAACATCACTTCTTGGAGTTTCATTATATGCAGGTTGTCCTAGTTCATTATATGTTTCTTTAGAAATAGCAAAACAAGCAGGACCTGCATATGGAATTGAATCTTTTACGTGGTTTGTTCTTTGTTCAATTCCTATTATTGCACGCTTTCCATGTATTCTATCAAGAATTATATCTATAAAATTAGATTTTAACGGAATAGCATCTGCATCAAAAAACATTAAATAATCAACATCTTCATTTCTAGAAAGCTCAGTTAATAAAGTTCCATGAGAATTAAATCCTCTATTAAGTAAGTTAGGTTCTACTAAAATTTGATTTATTTCAACACCAAATTTATCAAACACCTTTTTCTGATATGAGATGAATCTAGGATCTAAACTTTCAAAATAAGCAGTATAAATACCTATTTTAAGTTCTTTTCCATCTCTAGTTACATAATTGTATTTCATTTTTTATAATTAATTAAAATAAATCCAACATCCTTCACTTTCATAAATGTCTTTTCCTTGAAAATATTCATGAACTGCTCTTTTAACATCATCACACCAAGAATAATCATGACCAGCAATAGTTCCTCCTTCTTTAATTTTTGGAAACCATGCTTCTATATCTTTTTTTACACTCACATAATCATGAGCAGCATCAATGAATACAAAGTCTAATGATTTATCTTCATAATGTTTAGCCCCATCCCAAGATAGTTCTTTAATAGGAGTAATAACATGTTTTACTGGGTCTATATTCTTCATAAATACTTCGTATAGATCTTCAAATAAACCTTCTGGTATATCTGATTGAGTATCTAAATATTCCCAAATGTCAATGCAGTCGAATTTAATATTCTTTCCTGAATTAATGATTTCTACTGCCATATAAGCAGCACTCATTCCTTTCCAAACTCCAACTTCAACAAAGTGGGAATTAGTTGGATATTTTTCTACTATCATAGAATACAACCCAGGGTATGTAAACCAATTTTCTCCTAAATCTTTATAAAAATGTTCCATCATAATGTATTGTAATAATTGTTTTGTTTTTCTTGTCGTTCAATTGTTTTTGGATGATATAAAGCAAAATACTCTACATCAGGCATTGCTGTATATGTTTTAAATCCATCTAGACGCTCATGTACTTTATTTACCCACTGAATTTCAGTTTTGTTTTTCCAAATGCGCCATTGGTAATCAGGCCAATTTACCCAGCCTTCATCGTTTACTCTCCAACCCCATTTTTGAATATGTTCGGGAGTTAAACCTTCTACTGTGTTTACTCGAGGTACTAGAAAAACATCAATTTCTTCGTTTTCAGCTAACACATCAGGTAAAATAGCAATCAAATTTTCATTTGGAATTTCATCGGCATCAATTTGAAAAATGTAATCGCCATTACAGAAACTGGAGAGTTTGTTTTTCCAGTTTGCAAAGTGGCGATCAAATTTTTCTTTATACCATATAAATTCTCCGTTTTGGGAGTGGGTACGGAGAAAATTTTCCACATCGAGGTCACCATTTGCTTCATCAAATAGAATCACAATATTGTCTTGAATGCGTTTGTGTTGAAGCAAAAAGTGCACTAAACGCTGAATTTCTTTAAATTCATTACATACTGTGATGGCATAACTTATTTTCATATATATTAATTTGGTAATACTCCAATATATGAAAGAGCTTCAATATAATCACGCTCTCTAAAAAGATGCATGTTTTTCATATCCATTTTAAATTTCATAAATTCTCCTGGTTTACCTGGGATTGGGTGTTTTTCTCTATCCTCTTCAGGGATTTCGATTGCTTTAACAGCTGCCCATTTCCAATTTGAAGCATTTGTACCATTAGCAAATACCATACCTTGTTCAGGATTATTGATAGTATTTGGTAACCAAATTAAACCTGTTTGAGGATCTTTCCAAGCTAAATCTTTATACAACTCAGGCAATGTTTCCATTTGTTGCATATAAAATTCATGATCCTCAGTCATAAATGAGTTTGTCCAAAAACCACAAGATAAACTCATGTAGTTATAAATTTCAGGGGCAACTTGTACTTTATAGCACAAGTCACCTCCTGATTTAGGACAATTAATGATTTCTTCGTGTTGCATTATTGTTCTACTTTTTTAAGTTTTGGTAATTCAATTTTTTTCAATTGAGGAACATTTAATTGAATTTGTTTTGGAAAATCAGGGATTTTTTCCTCAAATAATTTACCTAATTTTTCTTTCATTGCATCAAATGAAAATTTGGTACGTGAATGGAAACCTTGACGTTTTGCTTTTTCAGCATATCCTTTATAGTTTTCAAATACATCTTTCAAATAGTGTCCTACATGACCTGTATCTACACTAAACCATTCTGCTTCTTTCATCAACATATGATTTGCAGCTGACTCATGAACATTTGTCATTGTACCTGGTAGAAGTGTTGTAAATTCTGAGTTTAAGTAGTCTGTATGTCCACTCCAATTTGTTGTAATGATTGGTTTGTTTACAAGTGAAAATTCAAGTAATGGACGACCAAATCCTTCTCCTTTAGTTAAGCTAACCATAGCTTTAACTTTGGAGTGGTTATAGATTTGGTTCATTTCTTCATCTGTAAATTCACCATGTAACAAATAAACATTTGGAATATTATTTGATTTTACAGTTGCTCTAATAGCTTGAATACGTCTAATCAACTCATCTCTATCCATATAAGAAGAACCTACAGTTGATGTTTTCAAAATGAGTGCTGGTTTTTTAGATTTGTTTTTAAATGTTTCGTAAAATGCTTTAATCAATAAACCTACATTTTTTCTATCCTCACCTAAAGCACCATTAATCCAATGTCCTACAAACAAATAAGCAAATTCTTCTTTTACATTAGATAAATCAAAAGTTGATTTGATTGGTTTGTAAATGTCTGTATTAGCACCTTCAAATATCACTTCACCATTTTCACCTTTCCATTCAATAGCCCCTACTGTTTGGTTGGTTTGTTGATCACGTTTTTCAAATTTACTTTCTTTAAGTACTTTGATTGTATGTTCAGAAGAACCTAAAATTAAATTCATACGACCACAACCCTCAACCCATTCAGCTGGTGCTACTGTTGTTTCAATTCCGGCTGTACATCCAATATTATATTTTCCTAGAGGTTGAAATTCATTTGGAACTGTAATTTGCATCCAAATTTCAGGTTGTGCTGGTAATTGTGGGGATTGGAGTAAATGAGGGATTAAAAATTCCCATTCAGAGTGATCTTTAATGAATCCAAATGGAGTGTTTCCCCAACGTTGAGATAAAATCTTAACATCATATTTATCCATTTCAATAATCGCTTTAACGATATCGCGAGAACGTGCTCCATATCCACTATAAGTGTCAATTGGGCAACTAATTACAAATACTGGTTTGTTCATAACTTTTTTAATATACAAATTCGTGATTAATTGTGTCTTCTTTAACGTCATTAACATTGATTAGCTCATATTTTTCTCGTGGAGTCCACGTGTTAAATAATTGATCTATCGCGTTAATTGCTCTTTCTCCCATAGCTTCTGCTGTAAAGCCTGCTTCATTTAGAGCCCAATGACGGCCTGTTTTACCTAATCCATCTCTGGTTTCTTTATCTAAAGCATATACTTCAGAAATTCTAGCAGCGGCATCTTCAGCTGTACATCTATCATCCCAAATGTAAGGAGTTTTAGGTGAACCTTGAATTGAACGACTTGTTGGGTAAACTGGGAATGCCCAGCAACCATGGTTTCTCAAACGTCCTGTATGGTTTGAAGGTAGTTTTGGAGTTGGATCAAACCAATTTCCATATTCATCTTCAAATCTCATTTGGTCTTGCATCCCACCAGTTACGTTAGCAATAACTACAGTTCCTGCTAAAATTGCTTCTGTTAATGATAGACCCCAACCTTCATTTGATGTCAATAAAATTTGAGCATCTGCAATATTGTAAAGTTGGTTTAATTGTTTTGTGTCTAATTTATTTTGGGAGAAATAAATAGCTTCAGGATAGTTTGGAAATAAAACTTTTCTAACTGCCTCTAAATCTGTACCATGCTCACTTATAATTTCAGTATGCATAACCATAGCACATTTTTCTGCTTTTTCTTTAGGTAATGTATCTAAGAAAATTCTAAAGGCAAGCATTGTGTCAGGAATTTGTTTGCGTCGAATGTTTCTTGAGTTAAAGAACACAACAAAATCTTTTTCTTTACCACCAAATAAATGGGATTTGAATTGCTCTAGTTCTTTTACTTCATCCTCTTTTTCAATTGGATAATACATTTCTTGGTTCAAACCATGAGGAACATATTCAATTACTTTTTTCTTAGCTTTCTCACCTAAAACAAGCTCATTAATTAATTTTGTTTGTTTTGAAATTGCCAACAACGCATCACATGACTCATAAAATGCTTTATTATACAATGGAGCTGGATAATCATCCCAAATGTTAAGGTAAATGATTGGAATATGTTTTCTAATCTCGTTTTCGATTTGAAATAACCACTCAAAATATCTTGGGTCAGTAATCAACATAATTGCATCAGGTTTTTCCATTGCAATCATTTGTCGAATCAAATCAGGATTACCATATCCATCCACCGGATAAAGAAAAACAGAAGCATCTGTTAAACCTGTGTTTGTGTTTGTATCTGCAGATAGATCAAATCGTTTACCTTGTTCAGGGTGTTTGATTGCACCTGCAATATTTACCCAATTGAAATGTTGGGCTGTGTTCAATACTAATTCACGTGCTACTGTAGCTACACCGGAGTGCACTCGCAAGTCATCACAAATTAGTAAGATTTTTTTCCGCTCGTTTTGCGGTAAGTACTTAAAACTTGAATTCATATAACTATTTTGTTTTAAATGTAAAAAATTACTCTTCTGTCTCCCAACTTAAGTTATTATGGTTGTGGATTTGTTTTCTAAATTCATCACTTGTTAAGTAAAGATGAACTGCTCGTTCGCTCAATTTCTGGAAGCTAAACTTTCGTTTAATGCATTCTACTTTGAATTGCTCAAACAAGTCTTTGTCTAGCTTGACGCTAGTTAACTGTTGGTTTTTTTCACTCATAGATTTTATTATTTATATTATCGGATATACATATATGAGGAGATCTGTAGGTTACAAATTTGCAAAAAATGATTTCAAATCTTTATTTGTTTTTTCTCCACTAGAATACCCCTTAAACT
>Ga0181352_1000647_pt1 | contig 14649 bp, 23 predicted proteins | sample Fa13VDMLBSN_FD_130103 | JGI IMG/M metagenome (GOLD analysis project Ga0181352, IMG submission 130103) | Freshwater viral communities from Lake Michigan, USA - Fa13.VD.MLB.S.N | ecosystem: Environmental > Aquatic > Freshwater > Lake | place: USA: Michigan | collected 2013-09-23 | reverse complement strand
CGTGAGCTTCAACGGTCGTAATCATGACAGCCACGGCAACGGAGGTTGAATGATTGGCGGGTTGATCTGCTGATCGATCTGAGACTGCATAGAGGCTTCGTATGCGTCTTTATCCACACCATTCGCCCAGCACCAGCCCAAGACTTGATCCTGCGTTAGATTGGCATAGGGCGTAAACGGATCACCTGGATCAGCAAACGAACAAGTGCCGTAAGCGGTAGCGTACCAAGTCTTGCCGTCTTGGACTTGAGTGCCATTGACCCGCCAGCCTACGGTGACCACGCACTCGGGAGGATTCGCCGAGGCGGGGGTGGTTTTCATCCACTCGATTTGCCAAACGATTGATGCCATGATTAAGCTCCTTTAAGGGCTGCAAGCTCGGCCTTCACCGAGTCAAGTTCAGTTTTGAGTTCCTGAATGCACTTCATAAGCGCATATTGCAAATCGGTCTGGTAGATGCTCAATCGCATCTTGGGGTCATCTTGAGTACCCCAATTAGATTCCGTCACCAACTCAGGGGCAACCGCTTGCACATCTTGCGCTATCACACCAAGCGTGAGGCCGGGATCATCTTCCGCTTGGTCTATGTAATTGAACGTCTGAACCGGTATGGCGCAAATAGTGTCTAGGTAAGACTTAGCTGGAGCAAAGTTGGTTTTCTCGCGCCGGTCTGAAAGGTTTACATTATTTGCTTGATAATTTGAAAGTCCACCGTTAGACAAAATTGTTGCGCGCAGAGCAACATTATCTTGACAATATACAAAATGGTTTCCTGCACCATTCGGCGCTGCCGCCGTATATTGGATAACTAGGCCGCTCGGACTTGTGGCTGCTGCTTGGGTAATATAAGCTGCAAAATTTGAATTCGTAGATGAATAAAATTCATGGTATGAACTTGTGCTTCCAGCGTATGTACCGTTATTACTCGCCTTAAAGTACCCACCGCTCGTGATCCGGGCGCGTTCGGTGTCGCTTCCGACGTTAAACGTCATGTAATCATCACCGTAAACAGCCGCGTTTATAGACGCCTTAATGGCACCGTTACTATCAAAACCAAGTTTTACAAGCTGCGTAGAAACAGTGTTGTTATTCCGCAAAATCAACGGTGTTGTGGATCCTGACCCATCAACTTTGAAAACACCCGAGCCAACCACATCTAACTTTGCCCCCGGCGAACTCGTACCAATCCCGAGGTTGCCGGAACCATCGATACGCATCCGTTCGGTGTTGTTGGTTAGTAATTTAACAGCGGCCGCAGCGTTGTTACCAATAACAACTTCACCAGATTCAGACCATAACTCTATGGTGTTTTGCGCACTAAACAGATAACCTTTATTTGTGCCTCCTTGCATGAACGCTAATATCGCGCCCTCTCCTGCGCCAGAGCCGCCGTTCAATGCTAATACTTTCCTATTTGTTGCCGAATAACCCGGAGAAGCCGTACCAATCCCGAGGTTGCCGGAGGAGTTGAGGCGCATGCGTTCGGCTTGATTGGTTCCAAATGCAATAGCATCGAAACCGGAAACAGTAAGCGCAGGATTAGTTTGACCCGTTAAGACGCCGTAAGCAATACCGTAGTTTGGAGACGTAATCCCAGTAAGCGTATAGGTGCCAACTTCTCCAGCCGCGAAAATGCTGGTGCCGGAACCTGTAGAAGCAACAATACCGACAACTTGTAGCTTTGCCCCCGGCAAAGTCGTACCAATCCCAACATTCCCACTACTATCAATTCGCACAGACTCCGTACCACCCTCGGTAAATGCAATCGTGTCAGCAGCAGGGAAATAAATACCGGTATTGGTATCACCCGTGGTTGTGATTGCAGGGGCCGAGTTAGTACCCGCAGGGACAGTAACCACACCAGTTGCAGTAAGCGCCACCACACCCGTCATGTTGTTGGAGTCGTCGATCGTGACTCCAGAGTTCTGAACAACCTTCCCTGTCGTACCGTCGTACCGTGTAATGGCGTTATCGGTGGAGGAAGAGGGGCCGACCATTGATACCAGTTCAAAGTCTGAGCCGTTCCAAAACGCTAGAGCTTCAACCCCGGCCGGAATGGTGACGCCCGTAGTAGCCGATCCTTTCAGCACCACCTCGGCGTTCGATCCGTTCTTGACGATGTACCACTTGCTCGTGCTCGGGGCTACGATGTTTCGAGATACCCCCGGCGTACCAGTCACCAGCAAGATCGCCATGCGAGCCTGGTCAGACGAACCGTTGTTATCGGTCAGCGTTATGTTGCCGCTCGTGACGTTGAGCGAGGCCGCGTTAGCAATCGCGTCTTCAACCAACGATGTGATCTGATCGTTGACAACATCGCCCCAGGTTCCGGATTCAGTACCCGTAACCGGTTTGGCCATACCCAGGAGGGTGGTGTAATTGATCGTCATGTTGAACCCCTACGCTACAATCTCTTCCCATTCGGGAACTTGAGTGTCGTTGACAGCAGTCCAAACAGAACTTTGACTGTCGTTGATGTTAATCCAATTTGGCGTCTGATTCTCATCTATCAGACCCCAGACTAATACGGTTCCTACTTGGCCGATCCCAGCTACGCCGACTGGGAATACCACGATTCCACTGGTAACGGTGACCGACCCAACTTCCCCGGTTGCTGACACACCGGTCAGTAAGACGTCGATACCAAATCCTACTGTAACCGATCCTACCTGTCCTGTCGCCTCTGATCCGGTGACATCAACATCAACCCCAATGCCAACCTCGATCGTTCCTACTTCACCGGTAGCAACAACGCCTGTTAAATCTACGTTGGCGTCAATAACAACTAACAGGCTTCCGACTTCGCCCGTACCGGAGACTCCGGTAACGTCAACAGGAATGGCAACTTCGGCGGTTACTGTTCCAACCTCTCCGGTAGCACTGACCCCAGTAACTGAAACATCGGATGATCCAGCAACCGTAACCGACCCTACCGAGCCGGTAGCTTCCAGACCTGAAACGTCTACATTGGCCTCACCCGTTACGGTGACAGACCCAACCGCGCCGGTGGCCGATACGCCTGTTACAGACGCATCTGCGCCTGCGGTGACCGTAACGCTGCCCACTTGGCCTGTGGCGCTGAGTCCGGTGACATTCGCCGTGGCGGAAGCAGCTACCGTGGCATCACCAACCTGTCCGGTTCCAGCAACGCCGGTTAGCGAGACATTGGAGTCTCCGTTGATCGTGACACTACCAACCTGCCCTGTGGCCGATAGCCCGGTGGCCGTAATATTGGAGTCACCCGTGACCGCAACAGTTCCAACTTGGCCGGTACCCGAGACGCCAGTTACGTCAACCGGGGTGACCAATCCAATAGTGACGCTGCCAACCTGTCCGGTCGCGGTCAACCCGGTGGTCGTGACGTCTGCATCACCGGTCACTGTGACCGTTCCGACTTCCCCAGTCGCAGAAACTCCGGTCACATAAACATCAATACCAAAGTCGATCGTGACCTGACCAACTTCACCTGTGGCAAATACGCCGGTCAGATCTACATCAGCGCCAGCTTGAGCCTCAACTGTTCCAACCTGTCCTGTGGCAGACAGTCCGGTAACGGTGACATTTGCATCAGCGGCGACCGTAACACTGCCTACCTGACCAGTTGCAGATAGTCCGGTGACGTTAACATTAGCGTCAGCCGTGACCGTGACGGAGCCAACCTGACCCGTAGCCGAGAGCCCGGTTACCGTGACGTCCGCATTGCCTGTGACAGTGACAGACCCAACAGCACCTGTAGCCGACAGGCCAGTCACATTGACATTGGCATCGGCTGTAACTGTGACTGACCCAACTTGTCCTGTGCCCGCCACTCCAGTCACCGTGGTGTTGGAGTCTCCTGTGACCGTAACCGAACCTACTGCACCAGTGGCGGAGAGCCCGGTAGCAGTGACGTTTGCATCACCAGTAACAGTGACCGATCCAACCTGACCAGTTGCTGACAGCCCGGTGACGTTAACATTGGCATCACCAACGACCGTAACGCTACCGACTTGACCCGTGCCGGTAACGCCGGTAACTGTAGTGTTGGAATCCCCAGTGACAGTAACGGATCCAACCTGGCCCGTTGCCGATAGACCGGTCACATTGACATCTGCGCCCGCTGTGACCGTGACTGAACCGACCTGCCCAGTGGCAGACAGGCCGGTAACCGTGACGTTGGCGTCACCAGCAACTTCTACAGATCCAACTTGGCCTGTGGCGCTTAGTCCTGTTACATCAACATCGGCCGCTCCTGTAACCGTGACAGATCCAACTTGTCCAGTTGCAGAGACCCCGGTGACATCAACATTTGCATCCGCCGTGACTGTGACAGATCCAACTTGTCCAGTCGCTGAAAGCCCTGTGACATTGACAATCGCGGCAGCTTCAACAGTTACCGATCCAACTTCGCCGGTAGCCGAGAGCCCGGTGACATCGACATCGGTACCCGTATTGACCGTAACTGATCCAACCTGCCCCGTAGCAGATAGACCAGTCACATCAACATTGGCATCGCCTGTGACAGTGACGTTGCCCACTTGACCGGTTGCAGACAATCCGGTCACAGAAACATCTGCCGCACCAGAAACCGTAACCGAATCTACCTGCCCAGTAGCGGACACGCCGGTCACATCAACATTGGCATCGCCCTGAACGGTTACACTACCAACCTGTCCGGTGCCAAGCGGTAACGAGGCAAGACTTTCCCCCCAAGGGTCTTCACCCCAGGTAACGCCAGACGCACCCCAGCCAGAAAACCCGACGTTAACATTAACTTCGGTTTCGGCTGCGGTGGATGCAAACGGCGCGCCCGCAAATGACTGGAACCCGAACATTTCGGTTTCTCAAACCCTTACTGATTATGCGGCCACCTGTACATGGTACAGAACCACCGCCATACCGTCTATGGAGCGACCGGCCAAGTAATCGAGTACGGAAAGCCCGACTGACTAGGCAGATCGCGCAAGGCTTGCCGGTATTGCGCCCAACTTGTCTTATCAACGGACGCATCAGCTAATTGCGTCCAGTCGCTTGCACTCAACAAGTCATTGCGTTTGTTACGAATGTTTCGCGCAGCCACGTCTACTGGCTTAGACTCAACCACCCAATCACGCACCCACTGACCGTTTTGTTGAACCGGCACACCAAGTACAACGCTCTGAACCATTGGGTCATGCGCGGGCTGTGGGTTAGTAATCAAAGGAAATACCCCAAGCTCCGCAAGATTGATCCTCGACAGGTCATCCGGAAAGCTGGTGTTGGGGTAGTGGCCTTGTAACATATACAGATCAAACGGATAAACCATTGATCCGTCCTTGATCAAAATATATGACATCTAAGACCTCGGGAAGAAAAGTTGCTGAGACACATAAGTGGTACTGGTTCCAGCTACCATGCTTAGTGCTGACGTGTTAACCGCCATCTGCTTGCGTGTGTACAAAAAGATGGAGATTGTGCTGACAGCAGTATTCTCTGTAAGCGTTGATAGCGATGCCCCGTAAACCTCTGTTGATGCAGCAGACGAGGCATAAAAAGAAATCAACATGCCCCTGGACGATAGCGTCAGTCCAGAAGCCGATGGTGTGTTTGTTGTGGCTTCGGCATTAGTCCCGTACACAGCTCCCGTCGTCGTTGCATCTCTTAACGTAATGCAAGCGATTGAAAACGCCTGACTGACTGGAGATCCGGATTTCGTCCACGAAACGCTGTAATCCGCAGGCTCGCTGCCTCCAGCCACCTTGGTATACACGTACTTCACCAAGGCGGTGCCGTCATAGGTGTTAGCCGTTGAGAATCCACTCGGCCCTGTAAACACAAGCGGACTATTCTGAGCGACCACCACGATGATGACAACCAAGTCTCCGCTGGCCGTTCCCGTTGGCTTGGTGACTGTTGCGGTGGAATTGGTGCCGGATGCACTTGTAGCATCAACAATAGTCGGATAGTTCGACGATTGTGTAGGCCCAGGCTTTAGAGCAAATGCAAATGAGTTGTAACTGTAGCTCGTTGAATTTGTTCCTGAGCTCAACGAAAAAGCGCCAACATCTACAGCACCCGAGTTCCACTCTACGCTGCCCACGGCCACCGTAGTATCGTAAGTGTCATCCAAACCATTCGTTTGAATGAAGTTGCTTAACTCAGATGGCGTGTTGTACGTAAGGCTGGTGATATGAGCACTACCGCCGCCTGCCAATATCATGGCCTTCTGAGTAATAGGCGTGATAGACGGCGGATTGATTAGAGCCGTATCGGTTCCAGAGGCTTGAGCAAGCTGTTCAACAATAATGTCTGTATCAACATTGCGCCAAACCTGAACCGCAATCGCTGCTGAATCGGTTCCAGAACCCGATGATGATGTGTTAACCGAGGTTTCGCTTGCACCCGCAACTTTGACCGCGACAAACAAGTTGTTGTCATAGGTATCGCTGACATAAGCCTTGGTGCCAACAATTAAGTACCCTGATGTAATCATCTTAATCTGACGACTATTGATAGCTCCTGTTGAAAACACTACAACAATAACATCGCCTTCTGCTGGCTGAGATGCAACGCCACCAGTTAAGGAAGTAAGAGAAATGGTGTATCCAGCGATAGACGCTGTACCCAAAAAGCCTTGGGTGACGCCGCCGACATACACAGGTGGAGTAACTTTATTGACGGCTCTTAGGGCATGAGGGAGCAGCACTATGCCACGCTCCCGACCAAGGCTCCGTAAAGAGTCGTGCTCACCTTCCATAGCTCAATCACGGTGTACCCGGAAGTCGCCAATGTAGGCGGAGATCCTCCTGCCCAAGTGACTGAGGGCCATGTGATTGTGTATGCCGAACCATCATTGACCATAAGCGTCATTGATTGGCCGGCTGCAAACCCCGTGGCTGTAGGAGACCTACTAGCACCTAGCGTCCATAGTTGGACCGTGCCATTGGACGGATCTAAATCTACGGAAGCACCATCTGTGATGGTAAAAACCTCTTCCGTGTAATCACCATCAAAGATCAGATTGGTGATGGTCTTGTTACTAAGGGTTTGCTCTAAGTCCGTTGCAACTGCGCGTTCAGCGGGGTAGGTGACAAACACTTCTTTAGTGCCCGCCGCCCAATCCACCGCTGACCCGCTGTTGCTTGACTCCAGGATCGTGTCTCTGCTCAGAGTGGTACCGGACAACGTGTACGTTCCGATACCGACTTCCCAGCTTGTGCCCGCAGTAATGGCGTAATACGTAGTGTTACCGTTGCCAATCACCGAGAACGATTGAAACCCAGCAACGGCACCGGCAAGGGTAAAAGTCCCCGTGCCAGTGGTCGTGCTGGTTTCTTTGACCCGATCCTTGATTACAAGCGCCATTAAGCAATCCTAATGATCGCGTTCGAAGCATCGGCTGCCGGGAAGACCACCTGGAAGGTGCCAGAGGTCGAGGTCTTGTCCGAGCCGAAGTCCAGCACCACAACCGTCGGATCACCAGTAGCCGTGTCGTTGTAAATCAAAGCGCCACGAGCCGTGATGGTGGCCGTGGTAAAGCTGATGTCCGCAAAGTCCGTGAACGCCGTCGTGCTGCTCGAGGTCGGGGTCACGTTGGTCAACGTACCACCACCGGCTGAATACGAACCCGAAGCAGTCACTTCGTTGGTGGTCGTGTAGGCAGTCGTAGCAGCGGTGAACGATGCGCTGTTGGTGTACAGAGCCAGCTTGAACGTGTTGCCAGTGCTGGTAGTGAAGTTGTGAACGGCGCGCATCAGCTCAACCTTGAAGCTGGTACACATAAAGTTGCCGGTAAAGGCCATGTTATTTCTCCAGAAGAGTGGTTAATTCAGGATGACCCGCATCCCGAAGCCTGATAGCAAGCGTAGCCCGATCGTTCTTGATCGCTTCCTTCATGTAGAAGGTGACTACTGCTTGAATGTGTTCCCTGAACGCCTGAGCTTGATCACGAATAGCCGTATGAGAGTTCTGCCCCACCGAGATGATTCGATCAACGGCACGCTCCGCGACTTCCTCGGCTGTTAACCCACGGTTTTGTGTCGTCTGTACTTGAACGAGTCCGCCAAGCAGAACTCCAACGTCATTCATAATCATGTGACTTGATACCTCACTTGTCCAGACCGATAGGTGTCTTGACGATCCTTGCCATCGCCAAGTTTCTTGAGCAACACCATAGCCTCTTCATACCGCTTCGTGTACAGCGCAATCATGTCGGTTTCACCCTTCATGAACGTGTACCCTTCAATCAGTGATCCGTAAAGCAAGGTGCTGTCAAAGTGATCACCCAGCCACGTCGTGTTCGCGGTCACGATCGATTCTGGGTAATAGTAGTAGTGCATCTCCATACTGTACGAAGCATCGGGCGTCGGACCCAGGATCATCGTATCGTTGTCAAAGATGGCATAGTGCGTCGGCTCCCCAGTGTCAGACGGACTGGGGAACGATTCACGGATGTATTCAACATCTTTGTTCAACAGGAAATGCTGAGAACCATCAGCGCGAATCACAGACAACGAGAACATCGCCAGCCAGTCAGACGGCATGGCAAGGTACTTGTTACTGATCGTACAGTTGCCTGTCACGTTCTTCCGAAGCGCCGGAAGCTGGACCGTGTTATAGATCCGCTGTTCGGCCTGCTTTATAAACGTGTTGATCTGCTCAGTTGACGAAAAGGTCACCGTCCCGGTTTCAGCCGAATCCGTCCAGGTGGTACTTGGGAAGTCATTCTCCAGGTACCCCTTGATCGTCTCAAAGAGCGTCGCGTAGTTCACGTTCAACCCATCTTGGTCGAGCTGCTGTTCCCACGAGTCGTGTTCTTCGTCCCACGGGTACGCAAGGTTTGAGTATTAGCAATGGCATTCGGATAGCCATTCTTACCCATCGTATCGGTGTACTGACGGGGCTGAGTGTACTTCCCAATCGGATCTTTAGTATCCACCGGGAAGAAATGGCACTGATCGTTAGCCTTGCTCATGATCCACTCCGCTGGTTCATGACACGAGCCATGTTGCGGCCGTACTGCTTGCGCTGGACGTTCGTCACACCACCCTTGGCGTACTTGTGCATCCGCTTCTCATGGCCCGCAACCTCGGCCTTGGCGATCTTCTTGACTTGCTTCACATCGCCACCTGACATGTACTTCTTCATGATCACTCCTAACTGACCGTAATGGTCACGGTTCCCACTGAACCTTGTGCTTGGAGATTATCCTCCAAACCCACAAGTTGCAACGGATTGTTTAGACCCACAGGATTCCATCCCCACTGAATAATCCTGCTACCACCCTCCGGTGTACCAAACGCCTCTGTACTGGTCGTCGGTGCTGTCAATGGATCAGTCTGCAATCCATTCAATCCAGAGGTGATGTAGCTGTTATCCGGCCGAGGATTCCTCAACGCCTGCGGATCATCTACCGGATACATCCCCAACTGAAGCTGCGGCTGATCAGGCTCCCAACAGGTTGGACACACCAACAAGTTCACGTTCTTGGTCTTAATGACCAGTTGTTTCAACTCTTTCAGCTTGTAGCGGAAATTGCAACGATCGCATTGAGCAATCGCATACTTTCCAGATGCAAACCGGTTGGGCATGATTAGAAGAACATCTGCCGTGGTGCCAGACGCAGCGCAGCCTTCTCACGGTCTTCATCAGCCGCAAGCATCCACTGCTCTGCATAGTCCAGCTTCAACCTGTCCAACTTGTCCTGGCCCTCGGGAATCTTCATGGCGATGTAGTACGCCAATCCAGCCACCATGCAGTTCAGGAACCTGAATGGAATCTGTTGGTCCGTAGGGCCGTTTCCAGCGTCTTGAATTCGTTTCAAGCGCCAGTAGACAAATGTGTAGTAATCGCTCTGATCCGGCGATGGCCAGACGTTGATGTTGGGAAGAAACGGCACCGATACCGCAGCATTGTCTGCATGGCTCGCTGCCGTTGTACCGGCTTGACCCCTGAGACATCCAGTCAAGGTTGTCGAGGTTTTCCCCGTATAGCTGATGATCTCAGTTCCAATCTTGACATATCCGACCGCCGACAAGCCGTCTGTTGAATCCAGCGTAATCGTGGTCACGGCATCATTGATCCCACCATCCAAGGTCAATCCGGTTGCACTGGTCGCACCAGACTGCCGATTGATCCAGACCTGAATAGGACGTCCCTGGGCGTTCTTATTCGGGATAGTAGCGTAGGTTGATACGCTGATCCGCGTGATGTTGATGTCGGTCTGATTCAGCCCACTTTGCGTCCGAACCACCTGATCCAACAGGTCAATCGTATCGATCGGAAGGGCATACGTGATCTGAGCTTGGTTGAGAGCAATAGCACCCTGCTCAATCGTCCAGAGGTTGATCCCCCGGTTGGCCCACTCAATCGTCATCAGGTTCAGACTGCGACGAGCGGTACGCATGTCATAACCGGAACGCACCTCTCTGCCGGCGCGCTCAAACGCCTCCTCGACCAGACTGTTCAGGTCAAGGTTGAATGCGGTGGTTCCAGATGTGCTCATCTTACTTCCTAAACCTTGCGGTTTTCTTAGCAATACCTTTGGGCTGCGCTACAAACTGCTTTCCTGCCGCTTTGCCCTTACGCTTGGCCTTTGTAGTAGCCGCATACTCCTGCGGGCTCAACGCCTTGATCGCGGCTTCAGGTAGGTAACGCTCGCCCGTCGCCTTTGGCCCTTGCGTCGATGGCTTTCCGCTCTTCGTGCGCCAGTTTTCTGAGCTCCACTTTCTTAGACTCTCTTGCGGCTTTCGCAGCATTACGATTCTCCTGATGACGCACCTTACGCAACTTTTTGGCTTCTACCAGAATCCAATCGAACACATTGCCGTTACCGTCAAATACAGGAAACCGCGAAACCTTCACTTGAAACTCTTGAGCGTCTTGGCCAGTCGTGCACGTTGACCCAACTTACCCGGCTTCTTTGCTGCCGCCGCCAGCTTCTTGGCAGGGATCTTGTCCCCGGCCTTCACCCCCAGCGCCTTACGCAGAGAACCAGGCTTTGAGATCGCCTTCTGAATCCATTTCTCAGCCACGATAACCCCCGCCCTTGCTCTTATACTGCTGGGCTAACATCTGTGCTTTGCGGGCGCTCCACTGTCCCGGAGCCCCACCTTTACCACTGGCTTTGATGCTTTCAAACAGTCGCTTCCTCATCCCAGGCTTGGTGTAATTCCCCGCCTCGTTCACCCGTGATTCGCCGCCTTCAGCGAACAACATCACCGGCTCATTCCCATCACGCTTCTTGATGGAACGAATCTTGGCGGGGTTGATGACCCCCATGCCTCGGGACAGTCTCATACCATGCGACCCTTGGTCTTGCCACGCATCGCACAACCGTCAGCTCGCTTGGAGGCCGAACTGACCTTGCCGCCCTTGGCAAAATCCGGGTTACTCCGCGACCGCTCGTAAGCGCGTTCCATCTGTTTGCGCTCACGCCGATCCCGGTCCATCTCCTCCAGCTTCTTCTGTGCCTCGGGAGAGGGGGTTGTGGGCACCGGAGGAGCAGGCTTGACGTCTCGTGCAGCCTTCTCGTCCTCGCCCATGTCGGGAGGGGTTACCGCCTCAAACGGGCCGACAACACGCTGTTTGCCTCGGGTAGCCATTTCAGCACATCCCGCCTTTACGCATCTTCACTTGCATGCCTTTGGTCTTGCCTTTGGTGGCAACCCCATCAGCACTCTTGTGGCCAGCAGCCAAACCACCAGAAGCCATCTTCTTGACCTTGCCGCCGTACTTCATACCCTTCATCTCAGCCATCTCGTGCTTGATCATGGGCTTGGGAGCGCCTTTCTTCTTCATGAAAGCCACTTCCTTTTGCATCATCGCTTTGGACTCTTTCATTTGACCACCTTCCGCAAATTTACGGCCCTTGTCGGCCTGGACAAATTCACGCCCCACGGACTGTGGAACGCCCACTTTTTTCGCAAAAGCCGGGTTATGCGACACGGCTTCCATAAACATGTGTTGACGACGGGTCTTGGAAGGCACCACGTCACCCTCCAAACAGACGCTTCACGCCTAACGTGATTGCGCTGCCCAATGTTCCCGCCACGGCCATAACGACCCAAATGCCACCCTTGGCCTGATCGATCGTGGCTTGCATGACTTTCATGTCCTGACGAAGCAGGTGAATCTCTGTCATCAGGTTACGCACGTCGGCTTCCAAGGCACCAAACTCCTTTGGGTTGATGTCGCTCATTTCAGCACTTCCACCTACGTCTAGCTTGCCGAATACGGCTGCTGGGGTCTTTGGCTGCTTCGGGGAACATCTTCATCTGGCCAGCAGACCGGGCACAAAACGATTTACGCCGCTTTGCCCTCTCCGGAGAAGGCTTGTCCTCCGTCACAGCGGTCTGAAGTTTTGAACCGGGATTAGCCTTGCGATACGCTTTGACACCCTTCTCGGTCATGCCAGCGCCCTGCTTTGTCGGACGAAAGTTGCCCGACTTCACTGAGGTCGCAATACCCATCCCTTTCTTGGCCATGTCATGCCGCCTGCGGAACAATCATGGGATACAGACAGTCTTTGCCGAAGTCGCCTTCGTACTCCTGTACACCCATGTGACCCAGCTTGATTGTTGGATCAATCCAGACCTCAAAGCCCAGCTCCCGAGTGCGATCGCAGAAGAGGAAGTCCTCTCCAATGTAGCCCTCTGGAGTTACCTTGAAGTCAAAGATGGCATGTAGATCACGGCCAGAGTTGTCATCTCGATACGACCATTCCGGGTGATTCGCAACGAGCTTCTCAAACACATCTCGCCGCACCATCATGAATGCCGTTGCAACACGGGTCGCACGAACAAGCCCCATACCGTTCATCGTCAACCCCTGATCGTCTTGATCCAAGGTGGCGATATAGACCTTGTTGGTCTTTCGAGTACGGGGAACGCCCGCCACAATCCCTTTCTTGGGATCCGAGGTCCAGGCTAGAAGCCTAAACACATCGTCCGCATGAAAGTTGATGTCGGCATCTATGAACAAGAGATCCGTGCAGTCGGACTCCAAGAAGTCCTTAGCCAACAAGTTACGCGCCCTAGAAACAACGGAGCACCCACAGATGCTTCCGATCTGCACCTCAATCCCATATTGACCCGCTTGCTGCATGAAGTGGGCCAATGAGATAGCGAGCTTTAGCGTGACTTTGAAGTCATACGCCGGGATAGCTATGAAGAGTCGCCGTCCCGTGAGCGTGTAACTTTGTTGGCTTTGCATGGATCACCCATAGAAGATGGTGGCTGTGACACTGTTATTCAGGATGACCCGAATCCCATCTGCCGCGAGAATACCCTCGCCGGGAATCACCACGGTTGAACTGCTGACGGTCGATACGGTGAGCTGCAACAAGACATCGTTGTAGATGCTGACATCTCCTGACGTGTTCCCAGAATCCGCTACGGTGACCGTAAACGTATTCTCATCAGCAACCGTGACAACCTGGTAAATCCCATCGGTGGGTCCACCGGCCGCAAAGTCGATGTACACCCACTCGCCCACCACCAGATCGTGTTTAGCTACCGTAAGGGTTGCCGTTGTCGTGGAACGCGCATACGTTCCAGACAGCGTGGCATTGTTCAGGAAGATTGCCGATCCAGCAGAAGTAACAGCCGCCGAGCAGGTAGCGCCTTTTAGACGCACCCTGCCCGATACCATCGCCCCTGACGATGCCGCATATTGCGACTTAACGTCATACTGCATTGAAGGCATGACAGCCTCCTATCAGGCGCTTTGCTGGCCAACCAGCGGGTCGATGACGTAGTACACCAAGTAACCCGAAGCCGTACCACCACCAGACGTACCATCCGTCACGGTGATGTAGACGTTCTCGGTGGTATCCATAGCGACACCAAGATCATTGCCGGCAACAGTAGCCGTACCAACCGTGATCGTTCCCACAGCACTGGTGTAGCCATCAACAAGCCCGTCGGTGTCAGAGGCATCACCAGACACGGTAGCCCAGCCGAGATCGAAGGATCCGGCTGCATCCGTTACAGCGCTCACCACAACCGACATCACAACGGCATTGGCCGGAAGGATGAGATCGGGAGCACCGGTATCGGAGGAAACTTTGACGTTAGCGGTGGAGGCCGGGCCTACATCGGCGATGTAGAACTGGGCCGTCATAACCATCGAACCGCAATAGGCTTGACGCGACGCATCAGCACCCGAACGCCAGATACCTTGCGTGGTAGAAGGACGAACGCTCATTTTGACCTCGTGTTGTAGCACAAGCTCGCATCGTCTCTACAACGTCTGCTAGGCCAGTCGATGCAAGCAATACCTAGTTTCTAACCTTTTACTTGGTTTGTGTTTCAGTGTCAAGTAAATAACAAAAGGGGCCGAAGCCCCCTTTGTGTTGCCTGATCCCTGTGTACTCAAGCCCCGGGCGAGCCAAAGACCCCAAGCGGATCGCTCCACCCGAATGAATACCTCTCACGTGCCTTGTACCGAACGTTGCCGGTATCAAAGTCTCCGTCCATCGAGGTGCTCATCGGAGTCCGCACGAAGTGCTTCAGTCCGTTGGGAACGTCGGTGGTGAGGAACCAGGCGTCCGGGTCAGTCAAGAAGTGATTGACACGGTAGCCATCGGGAATCGACCCGTTGGTCTTCAGAGCGTTTACGTCGTTGTCAGTCGTACCAACACGCAACTCGGTTTCGAGCAGGCGGGTTGCAACGAACTGAAGCGACGGAGGG
>Ga0181352_1000646_pt1 | contig 14650 bp, 17 predicted proteins | sample Fa13VDMLBSN_FD_130103 | JGI IMG/M metagenome (GOLD analysis project Ga0181352, IMG submission 130103) | Freshwater viral communities from Lake Michigan, USA - Fa13.VD.MLB.S.N | ecosystem: Environmental > Aquatic > Freshwater > Lake | place: USA: Michigan | collected 2013-09-23 | reverse complement strand
GAAAACCGGCGAACATTAAATGGGACTCTTAAGACCAAGGTCTTAAAAACCCTTTTGGGTTCCACCCAATTAATTAGGGAGGTTCGGAACCGTAGGTTCTGATTATAAATAGAATTAGGCGGATATTTTTTTATCTCCGCCTATTTCATAATGAGCGCCGACAGTTTAGTATTCGATATGTCTTCTATGGCGGAAGGGACGCCGTCTGTGTTCGTTCGCAAGGATTGGGTCTCTATCCTTGACAACCAAAACCAGAACTACCAAGGAAACCAGTCCACCCTCGACACCTCCCAACTCGCGAACTCTAACAAGTATTTCAACTACCGCGAGGCATACCTGACCATTCCAATGGTGCTTACCTTCACACAGGCGGCGCCTCAGACTACTGCACAGGGAGCAATTCAACCCCAAAATACCGCTTCCAGTCTTGACTACGTCATGGGTCTTAAAAACTGGTATGGTTCTATTATTCATTCACTTACCGTGGACTACAATGGTACTACCATAGTACAGCAGACCCCCTATACCGGACTTTGGAACAGTTTTAAACTCATGACCAGTCTCTCCTATCAGGACGTCCTTACCAATGGTGCTTCTATGGGATTTTTCCCAGACAACGGCACCTCGTGGGAAGTGTCCGCCGCCAACTCTACCGAATCGATTATAGGGGCAGTCAGCAACAACAAGAACGCCGGTGAGTTCGTGCAGGTCTCGGACGCTTTCAACTCTTTTGATCCTTATAACGAGGGGTTTCTTCGCCGTCAGCAAGGGTGGAACTTTGACCCAGAAGGTGTAGCAGGTGGTGTGACTTACTCTTCGCTCCTCCCCGTGAACAACTTGAACCTTTTGTGGAAGTCTTATATCTACAACAAGCGGAACGCCACCGCCGCCCAAGCGGGTCCCCCCGTTGTTCCCGGACTTGCTGGTTCACTTCAGATTGCGATTACCGCACAGGTCTACCTCAAACACATGCACAGTTTCTTCGAGCGTGTCCCCCTACTCAAGGGTGTGTTCCTCAAACTTACTTGCAACTTGAACCAGTCTTCGGTTTCTTTCAACATTACGGGCGGTGTGTTCACTTCGTGTAGTGTTCAGTCGCCCCTCGGTGGTGTGTCGCCTCTCATGGTTGCGAGCGCTGGAGGTCAAAACGGTTCAAAGGATCTTCCAGCGGGAGACTATACCATGAGCGTTTCGGTCGGAAGGAATTGCCTCAACGCCACTCAAAACTCCCTCGGTACAACCCTTGTTGCTCCTTCCCCTCTCGGTGGGTCGGTGCTTCTCAACATCCCCGCCTACACTTTCAACCCTACCTTTGAGACGTCTTACCTTTCGTCGCCGATCAAAAAGATTGTCTACTCGGACATTTACCAGTATCAGGTCATTAATCAAATCCAAGCGGGCGGAACCTTCAACCAACTCATTACCAATGGTATTGCGAATATCAAGTCGGTACTGGTCTTGCCCTACTTTTCGGCAATAGATAATGGTGGTATTACCCCCATCCAGTCGCCCTTCGAACCGGCGGGAGCGGGACCCACCTCGCCTTTGTGTCTGCTGACACAGTTCAACATCCAGATTTCGGGACAGAACGCAATCTACAACACCGAGCGCTACGCCTACGAGCAGTTCCTCAACCAGTTACAGGGTTGCAATTCTATCAACGGAAACCTCACGGATGGACTCACCAGCGGACTGGTTGACCAGAAGAACTTCGAAATGTGCTACAACTACTACTACGTGAACTGCGGTCGCATGTTGCCGGTGGAGGAGGCGGTGCCAAAGTCGGTGAACATTCTCGGAACCAACATGTCCGCTCGCAGAATCGACTTGTTCGTCTTCGTCGAATATGGAGTCGAGGTCTCGGTGGACGTGCTCACCGGCGCCCGTGTATAGAACCAAGGTTCTATGACTCCTTTGGGTTCCACCCATAAAAAAGAGACTCACTTGTCCTCCTTTTGCATTGCCTCTCGTTCTTTTGCCTCGCGTTCTTCGTCGTCTTCGTCGTCCGAATCGTTCAAATCGATTTCACCCGAGAAATGTGCTTGTAGGGTATGGAGTTGCTTACCCGAGCAAACCCCTTTGACGGGTGCGTCACAGAGTACAATCTTTTGAGGGTATTTTTCGTCGTCCAAAAAGGTATACGCACGTTTCAAGATTGCTTTATCCACGCCTCCGTCTTGGTACAATAGTTCGCCATTTACTACCTTAACGTCTTCAAGATTCCAATCTGCTGGAATCGAAAAGAAGATTTGTTTGGGAATGTAGGTTGCGCAAATGATTTTAGACATGGTGTCTTGGTGCATTAAAAAGAAGTATTTGAACCCGATCAATTTTTTTTTCCTATTCCGATTCACAATCGAAGAACTCCTCCGCCAAATCATAGAGAAAGTTATTCTTATACACATTGGTAATTTTTTGAGGTTCCTTGAAATCGTCCGTTGTCTCGAGACATTTTAAATCTTGTGCCTTACTCTTGTAGTAGAGTGTACCATACTTAATATGAACGTCTTTGAGATCCCACTCTTTTGGAATCTGATATACGTTCTGTTGTGGGAAGTAGGTTGCGCAAATGAACTTCGACATATTGTCATTGGTGCATTCAAAAACTTATTCAAATCCTAATCAACTTTTTTTTAATGCTTTAAGACTTTTCCCCAAAGCATTAAAAATACATTAAGTATTTGACACAATCTCTCCTTTTTATTTTCTGCCGATATGTATATGGATTTCAAAGTCGTTTCGATTGATCGCCCGTCGGCGAGAGTTTTAGGCAAAATGAGGAAAGGCAAAAAAGTACGCGTCTCTAAGGGGTGTGGTATGCAACTGGTCGTTCACGCTTCGCGAATCAACCCTATGACACGGTGCTTTGACAAAGGCAAGGCGCATACCATAGAACTGACACCACAGGAGATTGCACAGAATCGTTCCGCAGATATGTCCGGTTCGGGATTGTTTGACGACATCCGGGGTGGATTCGAGAAGTTCGGGCGAGACGTGAAAGGCGTTGCCGAGAAGGTAGGGCGAGAGATTAAACCCGTGGCGGAAAAGGTGGGACGGGCAATCGAACCCGTCGCAAAACAGGTCGCGGGACAAGCGTTGGACGTTCTTGCGGAACAAGCGCCGAACATTGGAGCGTCTGCTCTCTCGGGTCTTGCTTTGTTCGCGGGGCAACCGGAACTGGTGCCTCTGGCGCAAATGGCGGGACGACAGGCGGGACAGGCGCTGGGTAATCTTGCACGGGACGAAGGGAAGAAAGCGCTGGGACAATCACCCAGTCGCGCAGTCGCTCAGGCAGAATACGACGATATGATTCGCGAGTTGCCTATGCCTCCTCGCCGAAATGCTCCACCATCCCGTGGAGTCGCAACCAATGTACTGTCAGAGAAATCACTCGCCGATTATACCGAGGATGAGTTGGGACGAGAAATTGCCCGTCGCCGTGGTGGATACAGTACTCCGCTTGATAGTAGTGGTGGAAAGAAAGTCCTATCGCCCTATGTCAGCGCAGTAGGTCAGGGATTGGGTGCAGGAATGCGTGAAAAGTCTACTGTAGGTGTGCGAGGCAATCTTATTGGGTGTGGGACGCCACCGGCACTCCAATCCCAAGCATATTCCGCAAACTTCCAAATGGCGTCCCGTCTTCCTCCGCAATACGCTCAGTTGATCCACAGTTAGGGTCGTCGCCGTCGTCGTCGTCGTTATTAATTTCCTTATCCAAATATAAACCCCTACTAGACTTTCTCCCTAGGGACTTTACCGAACCTAGTGTCGTTTTTGACGACCCCCTCTTTTTTTGTCGACCTCTATTCTTAGGATATTCTTATAATATCCTTAACTTTCATTATAAAAAAAGTAATATAAATTATTATCTTTACAAAGTATAGAGTATGCAATATCGGATTCGTCCATACCAACGCTATTTAGCAAACAGACTCAACGTAGATATTAAACCCTCCAATCGCCGGTGTTACAAGATAGACGTATTTGACAAGCAAGGGACTTACCTTACCAGTATAGGTGACAAAAGGTACAATGACTACCTCGGTTACGTAGAGGACGTTGGTTACGACCACGCCGAACGAAGGAAGGAATTGTACTGGAAACGGCATAAGAAAGAGAACGTTCCGGGAACACGCGGTTACTACGCGCTCCATATCCTCTGGGCGTGATTAGTCTGTTTTGATATAGGTCTTTTCCTGCGCCTTACTGGATCCCATGGCGGTCATGTCCTCCGCCAGTTCCTTTTCAACCTTAGAATGCTCTGCATATTTACCGGTAAGGAACGTCTTGCGCAATTGATTCACTCCCACTTTCTTCCCGTCGAACAGTTTATTCAAGCGTTGGTTCAGTTTCACCGACGTAAGAGGGTTCTGGTTCGTATCAAACAGCAACCGTTCTGTAGGATTCACTTTGATCCACTTGTTTAGAATGTTCTTGAGAACCGTAGGAATCTCTACGACCTGTTCTCCATAACATTTTGCAGTCTTGTATGAGTTGTAATGTATCTTGCTCTTCTCGAGGTAATTGTCCTTCTCCTTATCGATATTCTTAATCTTCCAGTCTACCAAGTCTTTGCTCCGGCGAGGAGGGATGAAAATCCCGCCCAGTAATGACACGAGAATAAAGGACTGAATGTTTTGCAAGTCCATACTCGTGAGGTGTGATTTCTTATAAATCAAGTCCGTATTCTTCTTAAGAGATTCCCATAGGGTTTTCACGCCGTCCGTCTCTACCCAGTTTTCTTTCTGTGTCTCGGTCTTCTCTTGCTTCCCAATGTCCTTAGTGTAGTCCTTAATGTCGTCCAGCATAAGGTCGCGGTATTTCTTGTCGTCGGTCATAATCACGAGCGCCGAGAGAATGGTCTTTCGTTTTTGTGGAGGAACTTCCTTAAGGTAGGTGAGAATCTTCTGGGTGTCGTCGAACTTCTTCAGATCCACATCCGCCGATTCAAAGACCTTCTTATAGAGATTCTTAAGGATACTGTTGTAGGTAGTGACGCTGGAGTCGGACAAGTTCGGACGCTTTTCTTTAATCACCGATTTTAGATCCATTATATCTAATCTAATATTTTAATCTTTATTTAATTACTTATTGCGATTTTTAAGATAAAGGTTTATATTATAGTATTTTAAATGGATATTATCCGTGCAGACTGCAATTTTGGAATCCCTCAAGAACCCACCGTCATTTCTAAACTTGCGGTTCACTTCATGGAAGACATTACACCCTCCGGCAACCCTTATAGCAGGTGGGACGCCAGTAGTGTGACCACGAAATATGAAATTAAATCTCGCCGTAATACACATGATAAGTACCCTACGACTATTATTCCAGTGGATAAAACTACTGTCCCGGGACGATTGGTCTTTGTGTTTAATTTCTCCGACGGATTATACTACATTGTGTTTGATCAACAACAGTTCAGTCGCTATGAGATACGGGACATTTCCGCCATCCGAGGGAATGGAGTAAGAACGCTCAAACCGCACTACCTAATCGATATAGACGACTTGATTCAGATTAATTTGTAGGTGTATATATATGCCTACCGTATTGGATCAAGCACTCTACAACAGAGTCAGACAACAAGCAGACCAAATCTACAGCAAACCCAGCGCCTACAAGAGCGGATACATTGTTCGACAGTATAAATCGCTTGGTGGTGAATACAAATCGGATAATGAACCAAAGAAACTGAAACAGTGGTTCCGCGAATCGTGGAGGGACGTAGGCAACAAAGACTACCCCGTGTACCGTCCTACGGTGCGAGTCAACGAAAGCACACCCAAGACCGTGCAAGAGATTGCACCGGATAAACTCCAACGGCAGATTGCCTTGAAGCAAAAATACCGTGGAAATAAAAACTTACCGCCGTTTTAGTACTTGTCCTCCTTTTGCATTGCCTCGCGCTCCTTTTGCTCCCTTTCTTCGTCCTCGTCTTCGGTCTCGTATTCCTCGTCCGAATCTGGAGGTTCTTCCTCCCAACCTTCAAACCGCGGATGCTCTTCTATCAAGCGACGCTGTTCTTCGGTTGCAAACTTATACTGAGTCACAGCAACCCACTCATCATTATCAAACTCAAAGCATAGTATGTCGCGGTCGTCGTATTCAACTTGAGTGATTTCCATTTGTTTGTTGTGTCTTTTCATAATTCAAATACTTACGTTCAACTTTATTTTGGTTTTATAAACCAATTTTTAAGACTTTTATTAATTTTGGTCTAATTATATGAAAATTACGCAAAAAATCCCGATTATTAATGCAAAACTGAATTAAAATATTTTAATTAATGCTTATATTAACTATGTTTTATAATACATTCTTAAGATTTTGCTTAATTATCGGGTATTTTGTACGTAATTATCATATTATTATATGAAAATTAAGCATTTACTTAAGAATGTTTAAAAAGTGGTAGTGCAACTTCCCTTACAAAAGACTGGGGTCGGTGATGGGACTGCGGGAGGGGGGCGCGGGAATCTTACCGCCTTTGGTCTTGCCTCTCATTCCGCGAATACGCGCCATGTGCTCCTTCGCTTCTTTGGAACCCTTGGCGAGGCGACCGCCTTTGGTCTTTGACTCCGGTTTGTACGCCGTCTCCTCGAGATCGGCAATGACTTTGTTCTTGTGCAGGATGATATTGTTGAGTTGCTTTTTGGTGAATCCCATACCAAAGAGTTCCCGTCCCGTGCGAACAACGTCGTTTACCGAAAACTTTTCGTCGAGAATACCTCGACCTAATATTTTCTTACCAAGGTGCTTAATGTCATTGATAGAGAACTTCTCGTCGAGAATACCGCGACCAAACAACTCCTTACCAGTGCGCTTAATGTCATTGATAGAGAACTTCTCGTCGAGAATACCGCGACCGTGACCTTGTGCGTATAGACCACCGCCGGCATAGAGACCGCCTCCTACCGGTGTTTGCTCTCGTGCGTGTATTTGCATGAACGACTGTGGGGTTCGAAAGAACCGTGGACTCGCAGTTGCCGGATGCATTAATCTACGTTTAGATTTTTTTTTCATGCCTTTCCCTATCATTTCATCCGTGGACTCTAAAGTATCGATCGAATGCTCCGCCAAAGGGTTACTCGTCTTGGATTTAATCACCTTTTCTTTCTTATTCTTCTTCTGAAACGGATTCAGGGCGCTGATTAGATCACCGGTAGTTCGTACGTCATACTGATTGTCCGATTTTTTATTCTCAAAGGGACGCGTTGCTTTGTTGAGAGTAATCGTTTCTTTCGATTTATCGCCCAATATTTCCGCTTGCAAACCGCCTTGAGAATGACCAATCGTCGAGACATTTTTCGCACCATACTTTGCCTCCGCTTGTCGTTGTACTTTCTCCGCCTCTTTGTATCGGGGAGTCATTTTATACGCTTTCTTACCACCCAGAGCATACACGAGGTTATTTCCCCAATCCAGAATGCCTTTTGTACCGCGGTGAGCAACAACCGTCTGTCCGGTCTTTGGATTGTGATACACCTGACTGGTTTTAGAACTTGCACCTTTGTCCAGTTCAAAATCATTCACCTTGTCCGTGGGATCGTAGGACGCGCCGAGGAGTCCCTTCAAATCTGCTTGAGACAAAGCACCACCCAGTCCGTCGCCTGACATTTCACCGTCCAATGCGTCCTCGCTTACCGCCAGATCCATTTCCAGTCCCATACCCTTGATGAGTTTTTGGTCAGATTTACTAAAGTCTTTCATACTGGGCGCTTTGTGAACGCGACACGAGCAAGTATCCTTACATTTGCACGGCGGAGGTTTCTTTTTCATTTCCTTCTTTAAATCTTTGACGATTTTCCAACCACCTTTGGACTTGACCATGAATAGACCCATGCCTTTGCTTCGTTTACCGCCACCACCGGAGTCGCCCCCACGTCGTTTACCGCCCCCTGCTCCCATTTCTTCGTCAGACGATTCCATAGTTAGTCTTTCCATATCATGATTAAATAAAAAATCGTCTATTAGTGCATTTACTCCGTCTTGGATTTCGTCCTCTGTCCATTCACTAATGTGTTCACGTACAAAAGCATTCGCTACAGTTCTCAGTTCCTGTTGTAATTCTTCGTCCATGGGAGGTATTTCGTCTATAATAATTTGTAGTAGTTCTCCCGCTAATAATGGAGCATAGATTGCTTTCACTGAATCTATTGCTGATTCTATATTTTCTATCTCGTTTTGCATTTCGTCTTCGTCTAATCCTTGTGCGTTCGTCGAATATTGTCTTTGTATTGCTTCTAATCTTGCAATTTCTCGTCGTAGACTATGACCACTATTCGGGTCGTAATTTCTCAACACTTCTACTGTCCGATTTCCGCCATATCGATAAATACGTGGATTATAACTTTGATTTTCAACACGTTCTTCCGCCGCCATATACATTACCTGATTAAAAAAAGATTCTAAACTTTCACATAGTCTTCGTCTTGAGACAAAATGGACTGTGGATCTACCACGCTCTCTCCTACGGTAATCGGTTTTTTCTTTCGCACTTCCGGATCGGTGCTTTGAAAGAAGTGCTTCAAAATAAACTCGTTTTTCAAATGATTGGTACTTTTACTCAAATCGTCGAACATATCGGTGAACGTTCCTGCGTCGGTATAAATGTGTCCGGACTTGAATGGACTGGCGTTGATAAAGTGCAAAAAGGCGAGGCAATACCATCCACACGCGCTGTTCATGAGCGACTGGATGTCTTTGTCACAATATGGGAGTTTGCCTGCGAACTTCTCGACCGCTTTGGGCGGAGGTTGACCAAAGGAATCGAAATACACTCCTTCGATTTTCCCATTGGGGTATTTGTTCACTTGGAAGCATGTGTAGTGAGACCCTTGGTTGGGTTTCCCTTCTTCGTCCAACTCGTTCTCCATATTCAAGATATAAGACTTGTTGTATTTGAGTTTTCCCTTAAGTTGATCCTTAAAGTCGCAAAAGACCAGCGGTACATTCATTTTCTGGGCGAGGTCTTTAATCTGTAGATCTGTGAGGGACATATACTATGGTTCAACATTATAATTTTAAATATTTACTTAATTTATGTGGGACGATTGTCAAGACATAGAACAAATCCTTGAGAACCTGCGGATTAACGCTGTGAACCTGAGCGAGTATCACCGTAAGAGGTTCTATCATTTTAAGAGTTTTGGGAAATATTTTAGAATCCCTATTATTGTATTGTCCTCCATTACTGCGTCTGCGTCGGTTGGACTACAACCGGTGTTGAGACAAGAAGCGATTTCGGGACTGACTTGTCTGTTAGGGTTTGGAATTGCGGTAATCAGTAGCGTAGAATTGTACTTGGGAATCCAGCGCGATATGGATGCGGAACTTGCACTTTCTAAGGATTATTATAGTTTAGCAATAGAGATTTACAAATGCCTGACTTTGTCTCGGGAACATAGAACCGAGGAACCCCGTTCCTACCTCGATAATAAATACAGTCATTACCAATCCCTTACTGAGACAAGTACTCTACTCTCTAAGAAGTTGAAAATTGATCTATTGGCGACGGTGCCGGATGGTTGCGACACGTCGTCAGTAGGTTCATTAAGACCCGTCTATAATCCTATGGTAGAGACCAAAGAAGATACGGTTTAACCTAATAGGGTTTTTGCATAGCACGCGGAAAGGTCTCGAAGTAAGGGTTCACAGCGTTTGGGTTGTGGGTTGTGTGCGAGGCACCATTTCAAGAAATATTCTTTCTCAAAGCAATCCATATAATAATGGGTTAGAAAATCTATACGCCAAGTGAAAGCATTTCGTGCAAAATGGAGTTGCCTTGTGATTTGGGGATGCGTCCCTCGTTCATGAACTTGAGTAGCATAGTCTTAAACTCCCGTGCAATTTTGGGAGCGTCGTTGCCGGCAATAATCTCGCCACGTAGCACATTGAACTTATCCATTTCTGCCTCGCCCTCGCCCTTCATGTGCGGGACGGCGGGACTGTCTACACCACAACGGGTGCAAATGGCGGACAACTTGAGTTTCTCGTCTGGAGACAAAGCACTGACTTCCTCGTAGGAGGGTAGACCTCCGCCTACCAAAGTACGAAACACACCCGCGAGAGGTTTGCTTACCTTCTCTGCCGGCATTCCCGCAATCACATTCCCACTCGCATAGCGTAGAGCAACAATATCTTTATCCTTGAGACGTTGCTTGTTGATATAGTAGCGACCGAATGCGGTGTAGGGTTTCACTTTTTCGATTGGTTTGTCGATTAAATGTGCAATGCTCTGCTCGTAGGGTTTCACGATCCCACTGCCTTTCATGCGAATCCCTTTGCCTTTGGGTCTTTGCATTCTCTCTCTCATTCGCGCCATTGCTTCCGCGTCTGTGCCTCCTTGTCCTACGCCTTCGTAGTTATAACCGCGACTTGTTGGCGTCTCCTCCTCGGCGCGTGCTGGGCGTGGTGAGCGTGGCGGAGGTTTCATTCCTTTTTGCGCCATTTCCAATGGACTCAGTACGGGTTGTACACCATACGTCATTAACATATAGTTCTCTACACGTGGTTTGGTCAGTTCATAGATTTCATTCAGATTTTTGACCGTGAATCCGTCGGTTCCAGCAATACGTCGTCCACTAAACATGATTGCGTCTGACATGGTTCCGTTGGGCAATGTAATCGACGCTTCCAGATTCGGAACTTCTGCAAAAACAGCATTCAGATAGTCTAACTTACTTGCTTTTGACCGTTCCATACTCCATTCTCCGCGATTCTTTAGTTGGAATGGAGGAGGTCTCCCGCCACCGCCACCCGCTTCGTAGAAAGGTGATTCACGTCGTGCACCGGTTCGTTCCGCTTGTGCCTCCGCCGCCACACCCGCTTTCACTCGCGCTTGTGCGCCCGGACCCGCTGCGGGACTTACAAATGGACTACCTTCCTGTGCGCTACTGGGTGCCGTTTGTCCTGCTCCGCCTCCCGGCGCGGGGTCGGCGGATCTTGCTCGTCGTCGCCCTACGGGTGGTGGACGGGTTCGTGTCTGGGTTCCTTGATCCGTTGCCGTTTGGGTTGATTTATCCGCCACTCCTGCGCGTCGTCGAGTGTATTCTAAGAACGTATCGTTCATTTGTTGTCGTAGTTGTATACTTTCGGGACTGGGTGTAACAAATTGCCTTAAACCATTTAGGGTGCGGATGACGTAACCTCTATCACGTCGGGTCAGTCCAAGGTTGATTTCGCCCACCACATTCGCAAGGGCGTCTGTATCGGGGAAGGTTTGGTACAATTGATTCTTCAGTGTAATCAGATTGTCTCGTTCGTCTACGGGCATGGTAGACATGTATTCCAACTCTTCGGGCGTCACAATCATGCGTTCCTGCAGTGTCATTTGTTCTTTGAGATCGTCTATCATAGGTGACCCTCCAATTTCCCTCTCCGCTTTTTGTACCGCCTGTCTCAAAATGCTGTAGATTCGTTCACGGGGCAGACCATACAACAACTGAATATTACTTAGAACAATCGCCTCGCCTACGCTCTGCTGAAGTCCCTCCTCTACGCCCTCGACGCGCTGGTATTTCTGGATCAACCGGTTCAAATAGGCGATAAAGGCGGACGAAGGCACACCCTTGGCGAATTGTTCCTTCATATCACGTGCGATAATTTCCCACTTGTTCAGTGCAAAAAGTACCTGTTCGGGGGACAATTCACCTACAATTTGCGACGCAATCACACCATCCGTGACGGTTCCAAGTTTTTGACGAAGCGCCACTTTGGAACCTTCAGCGTCCATTGCTTTCTCGGTCGTCCCACGGTAATCCTTCGGTTGGGATGGGGTTTGTCCCGTAATTTTAAAGATTTTGTTTGCGTTCAAGTTCTTCTCGTCGTTGGACGCTTGAAGACGCAAGTTCGAGAGGTATTGCTCCCTATACTTCGCTCGGTCTAACGGATTCCTGCACGGGGGATTCATTATAGTCTATGCTGATATATTATTTTTAAGGATTTAGCAAATCTTGGGAGGGCGTCCCGCCTCCGTCTCCTCTTTGATCCATTGCTCCTGCTCTGGCGACAAGAGCATTTCGGGTTTCATATTTACGTCCTTCACGAATACTTTGCTGGGATCGAAGTCCTCATTCAAAATATCTTCGTTGACAATGGTGTTGAAGTCCGACTCCATTTTGTCTTTCCATTCTTCCGGCAATGACGCTATATACTCGTTCATGATTCGATTAAACTTGGTCTTTTGCGACTTCTCTAAAGAAAAGAAGGAAGTCAGAGGTGGTTTTTGCATTTTAGACATGATAATGACCGTTAGACGGGTGGCGACCTCCTGGGTGAAATCTGCTTTGGTGAACATATAATTTAGATAAATATTTTAATTTTAATTTCTTTACTCATTCTATGTCGATTACCCCGACCGTGGGGGAAGGGTTTTTTGTCCACGCCGAACGCCATAGAGTGGTTATGCGAAGAAGGTGCAAAACGCGAGAAGAAGCGGAAAAGGTACTTAAATCTATGCAAGAAGATTCAGTGGTAGACTTACCGAGGAAGCGTGTCTACTTTCAAGAGAACCGTATTTTAATCTTAAAAAAACCAAACATTACTGACCCACAATTTAGAGATCCCTATGAAAAATTGACAGATATTGAGAATTAAATCTACTTATCTTATATATGAGCGCTTGGATAGACTTTGTACGAAAGTGGTCAGCGAAGAATAACCTTTCCTATAAAAGCGCTATGCAAGACCCAAAGTGCAAAAAAGCATACGCGAAAATACAGAACCGAGTAGGTTCTAAAATGAAGGGAGGCGCCCTTATCGACGACCGTCGCCGAGAAGAGGCGGAGAGGAAACAAATGGGAGCAGAGGACGAGCGACCGGTTGTTCGAGCGCCAGCACCAGCGCCCGTGAGAGTTGTCTCGGTAGACGAAGTGGTGAAGAAACCAAGACCCGCCCCCGTGAGGCGTAACACGGTGGACGTGGTCGCCAAACCTGAAAAGAAACCAAGACCTCCGCCGGTTCGAAAAAATGTAGACCCTTTACGAGTTGAGAAACTCGTCGCGCAGAGTGATTTAATGGATATGGGATACAGAGCAAAACAAGATATGATACGGAAACAAAAAGAGAAGAAACAACAAGAAAAACGTGATCTCGCCGTAGATTGGTTGAAAGATACTGTACAATCCTACAACTGGGATCAGGAAAGAAAAAGAAAGAGGCAACAGGGAAAACGCGATATAGCGCAAGATCATTTAGAGATTATTGCTGAAAAAGCAAAGCAAAAAACAGTTTTAAAAAATGCTGGAATAACCGACGAATACGTGAAATACTATCAAGGTGTGAAAGAAATGTTGCGGAGGGTACGTGAAAAAGCATATGAAATGGGACTTTCACAAAATCGTAAGAAATTGTTAGATAAGTTGGAAAACGTACTGGTTCGCATGAAAGAACGAATCCCCGACAGTTTAACAAGGAAAAGTTTATTTGGGTTTTACGAGGAAGAAGAATTACCTTGGTATGAGTTTGGAATAGACGTAGAAGAAGAGGGAGAAGAGGAAAGTGAATATGGAACGACTACTTTATATGAGTATAGTTGGGAGGATGACGCAAACGATTCTCTAAAAAAACTGATCAAAAGGGGAGAAGGTTATGTGGACTCTCTCAAAAAACCGAGACCTGCACCGGTGCGAAAAAATGAACCCAAGGAACAACCTCCGACGCCTTACGCCGTGAAAACAGTCTTTAAAGTACCGTGGTTGAGAAAGGGAGTATTGTCTTACATGATTCCGAACGAACAACAGAAGGAGGATAGAAAAGACGAACGAGATTTTGGTATGCCTATCGAGTTTCTCAAACCCTATTTCAGATTGAAAGATATGTATAAGATTCTGGATGATACTGATGTAGTCGTCGGGACTGCTAATTTTGATCAGTTATTTAGAAAATATCGTGGATTAATGAGTGAATTAGATACATTATTGGAGGAAGAATATGACACAGACGTTAATACTACAAATATGGGTATATACGACTGGAATATTGACGTGAATTATCCATTAAGAGACCCAGAAAGCGACGAAGACCCAGACGAGGATTACTATGATGACGACGGAGAACCCGAACTTGTATGGACTGAAGATTCAAACAAAATATTAAAAGAAAATATAAAAGAGGCAGAGAAATTACTCAAAAAGTACAAAGTACCGTTAGTGTAGTCTTTTTGCTCGTGCATAGAGTTCGAGAAACCTCATATAGACCGATTGGGACACTTTGTACAAATACGAACCTAATCGCGCAAAACTCTTAAATCCCATTATATAAGCATTTGAAAAAAATTGACTGAAAAAGAAAGAATGTGGTGGAGGTACAAAATACAAAAATGTTGCCGGTCGAACAGTGCAAAGCAAACGAGAAATACTTACTTCAAATGTTACAATCCAACCGTATCAAGTACTATATATGGAAGGACGAAGGGAATTGCTACGATATGAGTTCGGGCAAAATGAAACCTATGACCCTCAAAGGATATTTCGAACTGAGCGAGATTGTTCGCCCAACTTTTATGAAATTATTTGTGATCTCTCCATTGGATCCCAATCGCGGTTAAGTTTTTTTACTTTAAGACTTTTGGAAAAAATAATATTGATCGGTTTCAAATACTTATAGAAATGATACAAACAAACAATATGGGGTGCTTCAACTGTTT
>Ga0181352_1000644_pt1 | contig 14672 bp, 22 predicted proteins | sample Fa13VDMLBSN_FD_130103 | JGI IMG/M metagenome (GOLD analysis project Ga0181352, IMG submission 130103) | Freshwater viral communities from Lake Michigan, USA - Fa13.VD.MLB.S.N | ecosystem: Environmental > Aquatic > Freshwater > Lake | place: USA: Michigan | collected 2013-09-23 | reverse complement strand
GAAAGAGGACCCCCCTGCCTTTAAAGGCATTTCTCTCCCTGAGACGCAGGTCACACGACCAGCCTCGCCCTTTGAAAAGCCATGACAAGTCAACAAAAACCTGTGAAAGCCAAGCGCAAACCAGCACAACGAGGGGCGACGAAAAAACCCTTGTTGGGTAATACAAAACCAAGGATTCAGACTCCAGCAATAAAAGGAAAGTCACGCATTGCTGAAGTTGCTGATCTTGCAGAGAAAATTGGGATGCCGTTGTTGCCTTGGCAACATTATGTGTTAACTGACATGCTTTCAGTTGACGAAAACAACATGTTTATCAGAAAGACCAATTTATTGTTATGTAGCCGTCAACAAGGCAAAACTCACCTTGCTCGCATGCGTATCTTGGCTGGTCTATTTCTTTTTGGCGAAAAGAACATAATTGCAATGTCCTCTAATAGAAACATGGCATTAGATACATTTAGACAAGTTGCCAACACAATTGAGGATAATGATTTTCTAAAAGCTCAGGTTAGGCAGATTAGATACGCCAACGGTCAAGAATCAATTACTTTACTTAATGGCGCTCGTTACGAGATCGTGGCAGCAACTCGCGACGGAAGTCGTGGTAAATCGGCAGACCTGTTATATGTGGATGAATTACGCGAGGTAAGCGAGGAAGCGTTTAAAGCAGCCGTGCCTATTACTAGAGCAAGACCTAATTCTCAAACATTATTTACCTCAAACGCTGGAGATGCGTTTAGTACCGTGCTAAATGATTTGGTTGAACGCGCTAAAGATTACCCAAGTAAGACTTTTGGGTATTGGGAGTATTCAGCGCCTTTAGCGGCAAGGCAAGACATAAGAAACCGTAAATATTGGGCAATGGCTAATCCTGCCCTTGGTTATACCGTAACTGAGGAAGCGATTGAAGAATCTATTGCAACCAACTCAATTGAAGCCACTTTGACTGAAACGCTTTGTATGTGGATTGATTCGCAGGTGTCACCTTGGACATTTGGCAGTATTGAAGCTTGTTCTGTATCAGATTTAGTTCTTCCAGTAGGTGCAATGACAGTTATGGCGTTTGATGTTAGTCCAAGTAAAAGAACTGGCGCATTACTAGCTGGTCAAATAATTGACGGGAAAATTGCAGTTGGAGTAATGGAAACCTTTAGTAGTGAAGTTGCTATTGATGAAGTTAAAATGGCAAGTTCTATCCATGAATGGGCAATGAAATACCGACCAGTTCAAATTGCTTATGATAAGTATGCAACTGCCTCTATTGCTCAAAAATTAGAACAATCAAATCATAAATTAATAGATATTTCAGGACAAGCGTTTTATCAAGCGTGTGGGGAACTTGCTGACAGTCTTTCTAATTTGAGATTGATTCACTCAGGTCAACCTGAATGGGTTAGCAGTATGAATAACGCGGCAGCAAAAACAAATGACGCAGGTTGGAGAATAATAAGACGCAAATCTGCGGGATGCGTCGCAGCAAGTATTTCAACTGCAATGGTTGTCCACATGTTGAGCAAACCTATCTCAGTACCTAAGATATTTGTCTAACATATCTGATATAATTATCTAATGGGATTTTTCCGCGATTTAGTAGGACTTACACCAAAAACAGATATTAAGGCACAATTAGCGCCACCTGTTGTAACAGACCCTTTTAGTTTTTATTCTCAATTTACTCCTTTCCAATCTGTAAGTAGAGCGGAAGCAATTGGTGTGCCAGCAATTATGCGCTGTCGCAATTTAATCGCAACAACTATCGGCGTTATGGAATTAGAAACATATTCCAAGGCAACTAAAGAAGAATTACCAAATTTACCTTGGGTAAATCAATTATCAAAGTCTGCACCGAATTCTATAATTATTACCGCTTTAGTTGACGCATTGCTTTTCTATGGTACAGGTTATCTTGAAGTAACTGAGGTTTATCAAGACGACAATCGTCCTGCAAGATTTGATTTTGTTAATAACACTAGAGTTCAAGTGCAATTAAATAAATTAAACACCTTCGTTGATTTTTATACAGTTGATGGCGTTGAAAGACCAATGAGCGGAATTGGCTCACTAGTAACTTTCCAATCACCAATTGACGGTATTCTTAATGCTGGCGCAAGAATTTTGAGAGCAGCAATTGATTTGGAAAAAGCGGCAGCAAACGCAGCAGCCGTGCCAACTCCAGCAGGAATATTAAAAAATAATGGCGCTGATCTTGGAGAAAAAGAAGTTGCTGGATTATTAGCAGCTTGGAGAAGAAGTCGCGCTGAAAGATCAACCGCTTATTTAACTTCAAGTTTAGAATTTCAACCAACTTCGTTTTCACCGAGGGACATGACCTACAATGACAGTTTGCAATACATGGCTTGTCAATTGGCGCGTTTGTGCAATGTTCCTGCGTACTATATTTCAGCAGATCAAAACAATTCTATGACTTACGCCAATGTCCAAGACGAAAGGCGTCAGTTCGTCGCGCTATCTTTGCAGCCTTACATTTCTGCAATAGAGAGTCGTCTCAGTATGGACGATCTAACGCCATCTACACAATTTGTAGCGTTTGACATGGACTCAGGATTTTTAAGAGCAAATCCGTTAGAGCGTTTAGCAGTAATTGAAAAAATGCTTGAATTAAATTTAATAACCGTAGAACAAGCGAGAGAAATGGAAGAACTAAGCCCAAATGGAAATAATTAACTTTAGTGCAGATTTAGAGGCTTCAGAGTCTCGTAGAATTATTGCTGGCAAAATTGTACCGTTTGAAAATGAAATTGGTCAGACTTCAGTCGGACGAGTAATTTTTGAAAAAGGTTCTATTCAAATTGACGAACCTAAGAGTGTTAAATTACTACTTGAGCATGACGCAAAAATGCCAATTGGTCGCATGAAAAACGTAACCGAAGATGCTTCAGGAATTTATGCTGAGTTTAAAGTAAGTAATACAACTAGAGGAACAGATAGCCTAATTGAAGCTAGTGAAAATTTAAGATCAGGATTAAGCGTTGGTGTTGAAGTTCTTAAAGGAAAAAACACTAATGGCATTTACAGAGTTAGTTCAGCGAGACTCATGGAAGTCAGCCTAGTACAGGCTGCCGCTTTCCAAAGTGCCGCCGTAACTTCAGTCGCTGCGTCAAACGCAGAGGCAGAATCAACCGAAACCAAAACAGAAAATGAGGCAATTGTGGAAAACACAACACCTGATACACCTGTTGCGTCCGAGGTAGTAGAGACCCCTGCGGTTGAAGCCTCTCGTCCAACAGTAGCAGCACCAATGTACACAAAGCCACGCATTGAATTGTCTAAGGAAAAATTCCTAGAGAATACATTACGCGCACAATATCTAAATGACGAAGATGCTAAGTCTTACCTTCTTGCAGCAGCAGACACAACTGACAACGCAGGTTTAATTCCTACTCGTCAATTAACTGAAGTTATCAACCCATTAAGCAACGCGGATAGACCATTTATTGATTCTATTTCTTCAGCAGCGCTTCCTGATGCAGGAATGACTTTTGAAATTCCTAAGTTAACTCAAGCGCCAACTGTTGCAGAAACAGCCGAAGGTGCAGCGCCATCAAATACTGATCAAAATGTTTCCTTCTTGTCAGTAAATGTCAAAAAATATGCGGGTCAACAGCAATTCAGCGTTGAATTATTAGACAGGTCGTCTCCAGCGTTTTTTGCTGAGTTGGTTCGTCAAATGGAGTTTGCTTATGCGAAAGCAACTGATGTTGCAGTTGGTACTGCATTAATCGCAGGTGGTACAGATGGTGGAAACCGTACGCTTACCGCAGCAAATATTCAAGATTTTATTTCTGATGCAGCAGTTTCTATTTACAAAGGAACTCTTGGATTCGCGCAAAACATTGTTGTTTCACCTGAGCAATGGGGTGCGTTGATGGGTCTAGTAGATGGTTCAAACCGAGCAGTATTTACTCAGACAATCAATCCTCAAAATGCTTCAGGAAATCTGACGCCTACAAATATCCGCGGTAACATTGGTGGATTAAACCTTCGCGTTTCAACTGCTTTGACAGATGGAACAGGTACAGGCGATAACACAATGATTGTTATTAATCCTGATTCTTACACATGGTTTGAATCAACTAAATACCGCCTTGAGACTAATGTAATTGCAAGCGGTCAAATTTCAGTTGCTTACTATGGTTATGGTGCAATTGCAACAAAGGTAGGCGCTGGCGCTTATCGCTGGATGGTTGCATAAACTTTCCTAAATAGGAATCATCTGTAAAGGGGTTAGGAAGCCTTAGCCCCTTTACTTCAAGAAAGGAAAATATTTTGGCGGCTACTTTTGTTACTGAAGCTGAATTAAGAACCACGCTTGGAATAGGAAATTTATATTCAAGTTCTGTGGTTGAGGAAGTCTGCCAATCTGCACAAAATATTGTTACTGATTATTTATGGAAAAATCAGCAATTTAATTCAAGTCATTCACACATAGTTGGTTACGGCACATTATATTTTAATACACCTCATGGCTTTTTTGTTGGTCAAGTAGTTACAGTAAGTGGTAACGGCGCTACTTTTAACGGCAGTAAAACTATTACTAGTTTAACCCCAACTTCAATAACTTTTGTGACTTCTCATTCAACAATAGAACCGATACATGCAACTAACCCTTATGGAACAGTTACAGCAACAGATTATGTTACATATTCAACAGTTCCCGAAATTCGCGAAGCATCATTGATGGTTGCAGTTGACATTTGGCAAGCAAGACAAGCATCAAACGCAGGTGGAATATCACCTGACTTCCAACCAAGTCCTTACAGAATGGGAAATACTTTAACCGCAAGAATCCGTGGGCTCATAGCAAATCACTTAGCACCTAATGGCTTGGTTGGCTGATGACAGTTGCCGTTACAACTCTCAGATCAACCCTTGCGACTGCGTTAATTAGCGCAGGGGAGTGGCAGGTTTTTTCTTTTCCACCTGCTACTCCCATTGCAAACTCAGTAATTGTGCAACCTGATGATGTGTACATTGAACCGTCAAATAATATTTACTCAAGCGTCGCACCTAAAGTTAATTTTAAAATAGTAATGATCGTGCCAATGTTTGATAACCAAGGTAATCTAAATGGCATTGAAGATATGATTGTTGGTGTATTTAATAAACTAGCTGCATCAACAACATTAAAAATAAGTGTTGGCAATATATCTGCACCAACTGTTTTATCAGGCGTTGCAGGTGAAATGCTTACGAGTGAGATGTCCGTCTCAATCATGACAAGTTGGAGTTAAAATGAGCGAAATTATAGATGTTCCTTCCGAGGACAAGGCTTGGCTTGAAAAAGTCGGGCAGATAACAAAAACAGAAAAGCCAAAACCATTACTAAAGAAAGATGAGGAATAACCAATGGCTGTATTTCTAAATAACAAGGTCGGCGTAAAGGTTAACACCGTTGATCTTTCTGACCATGTGACCGCCGTCACACTAAATCGTTCATTTGATGAACTTGAGGTAACGGCAATGGGTGACACAGGTCACAAATTCGTAAAAGGCTTGGAAGCCTCAAGCGTGACCATTTCCTTCCTAAACGACACCGCTTCAGCCAATGTTCTTGCAACACTTCAGGCTGCTTGGGGTACTTCAGTTACCTGTGTTTTACTTCAGGAAAAAGGAACTGCCGTTAGCGCAACAAACCCTCTTTACACATTCACCGCATTAGTAAATAACACAACCGACATTAACGGCGGTGTTGGTGATCTAGGTATGCAGGATGTAACATGGACTGTTAACGGTGCTATTACCGTTGCAACCACAGGTACATTCTAAGGAGAAAAAATGATTAAACTTCGGGTGACTAAGGCTTCAGGGGATGTGTCAGATTACGACATAACCCCTGCACTTGAGTATGCGTTTGAACAAAATTTTAAATCAGGATTTCATAAGCGGTTTAGAGATGAAGAAAAACAGTCGGATGTCTATTGGCTTTCATGGGAAGCTGAAAGACGCGCTGGTATAACCGTTGTACCATTTGGGGAAAAGTATCTAGAAACTCTATCTAAGGTAGAGATTATGGATGCCGACTCCCCAAATGGGTAACGCGGTATGACTTTACTTATTTGATTGCTCAACTAGCAGTTGAAACTGGCATACCGCACTCAGAGTATTTAAACATGGATAGATCATTGTTGAGAGCGACAATCGCCTATCTAAAAGACAGAGCAAAAAAGGTGGAAGATGCCAGTAGAGGTAAAAGGTCTCGTTGAAACTAAGGCAGCCTTAAAAGCATACGCACCTGATCTCTTAAAAGAGATGAACAAAGAAATTAGAACTGCATTAAAGGTTGTAGTTAAAGACGCGCAACAAATGGTCACTCCAAATGTAATTGGTTTGTATAATTGGCAAGACCAAGGCAGGGAAGTTAAGTCGCGAACAAAAGCTAAAACTCCATTAGCACCTAACTTACGCGCCTTTCCTAAGTATAACCCTTTAGTTATTCGTAAAGGTTTAACTTTTAGCCTTGCAGCGTCAAGGCGTAATAGTGCAGGTTTTGTGGGAATTTATCGCTTATTAAATAAATCTGCTGCTGGTGCAATAATTGAAACTGCTGGTCGCAAAAACTTTAACGGCGCTTCAGATTCACAAAGTAATAATCCTCAAGCAGGGGCGCATTTTAATAGATCAATACAGGGAACTTATGGCGGATTTAAGTCTATTGGTAACCGCCGCGAGGATAAAGGTCGGTTGTTATATGCCGCATTTTACAAAGACCAAGGCAAAGTTATTGACGCAGTTTTTAAAGCAATTAATAAAGCCGACAGAACATTTAAATCAAGATTGGGATTAGCAGCATGACAATTGATATTCCAATTGTAACCACCTACAAAGATAAAGGCGTTAAAGCTGCTCAAAGCGGTTTAGATAAATTAAGCGGCAGCGCAAAAAAGCTTGGCTTGGCTTTAGGTTTAGCATTATCAGTTAACAAAATTGTGGCATTTGGCAAAGCATCTGTCAAAGAATTTACTGACTCGGAAAAAGCAGCAGCATCATTACAAAACACCCTTAGAAATACTGGCAACCTTTTATCTTTTCCTGATACTGAAGCAGGCATTAAAAACCTAGCAAGATTAAGCGGTATTGCAGATGATTCTTTAATTCCTTTATTCAATCAGTTGTATCTATCAACTGGCAATGTTGGTCAAGCAATGAAGGATTTAAACACCGCTATTGAAGTTAGTCGCGGAAGCTCAAATGAATTAGGTTCAGTTGTTGATGCACTTAGTAAAGGTTATGCAGGAAATACTAAAGGACTTGGTTCACTTAATGTTGGTTTGAATAGAGCATACTTAGCATCTGCTGACATGGCTGCTATTACAAAAGAATTAAACAATACATTTGGTGGGGCATCTGCCGCATTTCTAGATACTTATGCTGGCAAAGTAGCGGTATTAAATAACCAATGGAGTGAGACTAAAGAAATAGTCGGTCAAGGCTTAGTTATCGCTTTTGAAACCGCAACAGGTAATCGCGGCGCTAAGGGCATGACTGACTCAATGGAAGAACTTGGTTATGTAATAAGTGCAGTTGTAATTAGGCTAGGTCAATTAACTAGCATGCTTGGCACGGATATACCTTTAATTAGTGACCTATTAAAAAGAACTACCGACGGCTGGAAGTTTTTACTTGGCGTTGACGATACTCGCCGCGATATTTACAATGAAATTCTTAAAACCAATACACGCTTAAACTATGAAGCAATGTTGGCTGCTGAGGCTCAAGCAAAGAGAAACAAAGAGTACCTAGCATTTTTAGCAAGACAAAAGAAACTTACAGAGGCTTCAGCATTAGCGGCTAAGAAACGCGCCGAAGAAGAAAAGAAAATTGCTGCTGAAAGAAAGATATTAGATCAAGTTGGTGGCTTGTTTGACTTAGATCAAATTCAAATTTTTGCTGCATTACAAAACAAAATTACAGACCAAGAAAAGTTAAGGTTGTCTTTACAATTGGCTTTAATTCAGGAAAATGCTACAGAAGCTGCTAAGTTAGCAACACAATTGGTTACTTCTCAATTGCAAACTACTAACCTAGCACAAGCTATTGCTAAATTACCAAAAGCTCTTTACCCGTTTGATGGTTGGTCTAAAGACATTGACAATCTAATTAGACAGATTTTGTTAATGATGAAACTACTACAAACCATGCCAACCAAGCCGTTAGGTTTGCCAACTGTAGGAACAACTACTTATTACACAGATTTAGCAGCAACTTTAGTTAATACAACTGGTTACATGGGAATGACTGAATCACAAATTGCACAAGAAAGATTTAAAGAAAGCGCTGGACGCTTTGCTGGTAGCGCTACCGCACCTGTAACAATAATAAATGTTAACGGTGCAACAGAATCATTGCTAGAGGAATTAAGAAATGGTCTTATTAAAGATTCTGCTTCGGGTTCTTTTGCAACAATAAACCCTTCTTCGGGTGGTTAATGTCTTTACCAATATTAAATATTAGTCTTGACTTTAGTTCAGGCGCTACTTTTGGAAATCCTTTTATACTTGATTCAGGTATTCTAGGAATTAATATTTTGGCTGATTCGTCAACACCTGCCTTAATTGTTGACTTAACTGATTTAACTAGACAAATATCAATTAGACGCGGTAGAAATATAAACCGAGATACATACGAAGCAGGTACTTGCACCGTTAGAATTTATGACCCAAATGGTGACTTCAATCCACAAAATCCAGCAAGTCCTTATTTTGGCAATTTAACTCCATTAAGAAAATTGCGCATATCTGCTACCTACTCAGGAACAGATTACTTTTTATTTAGTGGATATACAACAGATTACATTTATACCTACGATCAAGCGGAAAATGTATCTTATGTAGATATTAAAGCGGCAGATGCTTTCCGTCTTTTAAACATGGCTGCAATTACTAGCGTGGCAGGAACTAGCGCTGGACAAGATACTGGAACTAGACTTGAAAAGATTTTAGACCAAGTAGATTTCCCAAGTTCTATGAGAAATATAGACATTGGTAACTCAACAACATTGGCTGACCCTGCTACATCTAGAACTACATTAGCGGCAATACAAAATGTTGAAACCTCAGAACAAGGCGCTTTCTATATCAATCCTCAAGGTAATGTTGTGTTCAAAAACAGATCAAATACCATAGGTTCAGCAAGTGGAAATCCCATTCAGTTTAATCAAACTACTGGTATTCCATATAAAAATTTAGTTTTTGCTTTTGATGACAAACTTATTGTCAATCAGGCTAATGTAAGTAAGATAGGCGGCTCGGTTCAAACTTTTTCCGACGCTGCAAGTATCGCAGCTTATTTCCCTCATTCGGTAACATATTCAGATTTGGTTGTGCAAACTGATACAGATGCTGCCAACATAGCAGCTATTGTGGTTGGCACTCGCTCAACTACCACAATTAGAATAGATCAAATGACTATTGATCTTTATGACGCCTTAGTTCCTATTGGCACAATAATGGGCATGGATTATTTTACAAATGTTGAGATTGAGAACACTCAACCAAGCGGAACTACTATTACAAAGAACCTTCAAATTCAAGGCATAAATTGGGAAATCAGCCCGAACTCTTGGATTGGAAACTATACAACTTTAGAACCTATAGTGGATGGTTTTATATTGGACAGTTCAGCGTACGGCTTATTAGATGATGATATACTTAGTTACTAGGGGGATACAATATGGCAAAACAGACTTTTACAACAGGGCAGGTGTTAACGGCTGCTCAAATGACTTCATTGCAACAAACGGCAATGCTAGGCGGTGCTGCATCTGCTAAAACTGCAAGTTACACATTAGTTGCTGCCGACGCTGGTACAGCAATTTCAATGACAAGCGCTAGCGCAACAACAATAACCGTAAACACGGCGTTGTTTGCAGCAGGTGACACAGTACAGATAACAAATCTAGGTGCTGGAATTTGCACAATTACAGCAGGTACAGCCACAGTTAATTCATCTGCATCATTAGCATTAGCACAATATGAAAGCGGTACATTAGATTTTACTAGCACTTCAGCCGCTATATTTATCAAAGGCGCTGGTGCTGGTGCTGCAAGCGCAGTCGTTCAAGTTGTGAGTGCCACTTATGGGACAGCTACAGCAAGCTCATCAACAACTTATGCAGACACAGGATTAACTGCATCAATTACCCCAACCAGTGCAACAAATAAAGTTTTAGTTATTGTTTCACAAAATGGATGTTCAAAAACAGCTGGCAATTCTGGCAATTCTTTAGGATTAAGATTAGTAAGAGGATCAACAACTATTGCACAAATAGCAGTTGAAACTGGCTATACAGGAAGTTCAAGTTTCTTGTTAATGGGGTCTGCTGGTATTGCTTATTTAGATTCTCCTGCAACAACCTCAGCAACAACTTACAAAACAACTTTTAACAATGCGACTAATGCTTCGCAAGTAAATGTTCAAGGAGACGGAAGTTTGTCAACAATTACACTAATAGAGGTGACACCATGATAAAAGCATCTGATGTTTTAAGTTATTTAAGACCCGAAGGCGGTTGGGTTATTTGGGGCGACGATTTTGATTCTATTCGTTATGACGAAGGTGTTGTTCCTGTTACTAAAGCAGAATTTGACAAAGGCGTTAAAGATTATGAATCTTGGAAAACAAAAAATGATGCTGCTAAACAATTAGCACGCCAAGCAATTCTTGATCGCATTGGCATTACCGCCGAGGAAGCCGCTTTACTTCTTTCGTAATGAAACCTTGGCTATCAAAGGCTGCTGCTCAATTACGAGAACAAATAGATGATTCTTACACGAACCGTTCTCGTAAATCAGATGGGTGGATTGCTGATCTGCGTCATCAACAAGCAGGTAAATCAGACCACATACCCGACAAGGCAAACGGCTGCGTTAGAGCAATTGACATTGACGCTCGCCTTTCTGACAACAAAGGGGATTCAGCATATTTGGCAGATCAAATTAGACAGTACGCTAAAAATAACCGACGCATATCTTATGTAATTCACTTAGGCAAAATTGCCTCACCTGTCTTAGGTTGGCGTTGGAGAAAATATAAAGGATTTTCACCGCATAATCATCATATTCATATTAGTTTTAATAAAGATCAAGACAGTAATTCAGATTTCTTTAACATACCACTATTAGGGGGTAACTTATGAAACTATCAGAGAAACATAAAGCAGCAATTAAGTCTTATGCAAGAGCCGTTGTTGCAAGTGGAATAACAGTAATTCTTGCCATTGCTGCAGATATGCGCCCTGAGTATGCAATCCTTTTAGGTAGTGTTCTTGCGCCCGTGATTAAAGCAATTGACCCAACAGAAAAGCAATACGGCTTAGGCAGTAAAGAATAATGTCAGCCCTTGAGTGGGCTGGCTTTGCTGCTGGAGTTACCACAACTTTTATAGGAGTCATTGCAGGACTTAGATACTTAGTCAGAGGATGGCTAAATGAACTTCGCCCTAATGGTGGAAGTTCAATGAAAGACCAATTGACTGCCTTGCAAAAAGAAACAACACACCTTTCAGACAGGATAGATGAACTCTTTATTGTCATAACTAGGAAGTAAACTTAAGACATGGCACAAAGAAAAAAGCGCAAAGTTACTAGACGCGTGGGCAAGTGGGAACATGACAAAGTTATGTCAAAACTTGATACCTACGCAATTAGTGTGCGTGAATACTATTTGTCGCTTAGGAAGGCTGGATTTCCAGTAGATCAGGCTCTTGGAATAATCAACGATAAGGCTTCATATCCTGATTGGTTATTGCCTGAAACCCCTGACCACAATCCAATCAATCCTGACCATGACCCCTACGAGGATGAGGACTAATCAATTAAGCGAATCGTCTTAATTTCAGATTTACAAATACCATACAATGACCCAATCGCAACTAGAAACCTTATACGCTTCATTGCTAAATGGAAGCCCCATCAAGTCGCAACCGTCGGAGATGAAATTGATCTACCGCAACTCAGTAAATGGGAACGAGGCTTGGCTGGAGAATATGCTGGAACACTTGACCGAGATCGGCAGCTTACTAAGCAAGTCCTTTATGACTTACAGGTAACTGATATGGTCAGGTCTAACCATACAGACCGATTATGGAACTCAATCAAAACTAGACTTCCAGCCTTTGCATCTTTACCTGAGTTAAGGTTTGAAAATTGGCTAGGACTGCCTGAATTAGGCATTAAGTTTTGGCGTGAACCAATGCCTATTGCACCTAATTGGATTATCCTTCATGGAGATGAGGGGCAGGTATCTCAAAAGGGTGGTCAAACAGCCCTAGGATTGGCTTTAAGGCATGGTAAGTCCGTAGTGTGTGGACATACCCACAGAGCAGGGTTAGCAGCCTATACAGCCTCTTCAGGGGGCAAAATAGGGCATACCTTATATGGTCTAGAGGTTGGCAACTTAATGTCATTCTCATCCGCGAAATACTTAAAGGGTGGGTCAGGTAACTGGCAACAAGGATTTGGCATTTTATATGTCAATAATAAAAAGGTCTCGCCTGTATTTATACCCATTGAGAAGGACGGCAGCTTTATAGTTGAAGGAAAGTCTTATGGGTAATCAGACTGATTATGAGCCTAGAACCATAGATGAACAAATTGATGAGTTTGACAGGCTCAATCTAATATAACAAAAGCGTTATAGAACACGCCATACATGCCGTTGTAAATGTCGGCTATTTAAGTCACAATTTCCTTATCCAAGTTAACGGAACTTGGTGTAACGGAAAGGCTTTAAATGAAACTCAACGCAAACGACTTTGATCGTTTAACTGAGACTCAAATGGAATGGAACTCAATCGCTGATTGGAAAGACCAAGCGCCTAGGTTTGAGGATACAATCAATTGGAATCATAAGTTCATATTTTGGACTGAAAACTATGCTTCCACTTTACTTGCAACTGAATACTTAAATCAACAAGGTCATGATTACAGCATCTCTTTTGATGACGCGGTTGGTCAATATTGTTTTACAACTGATTACTCAGGTTCTTGGTACGGTGCAGGGGTTAAATCATGAGTCTATACGACGCAGGTTTGACAACTATCGCCATGACAATTGCAATAATAACACTTGTCGTTATTGTCGCTGCTATACGCAATAATTCTTTCCAAGCTGGTTACTGGAGAGGGCGTGGGGATGGGTGGCGACTTGCCAACCGTCACCGTGATCTAATTACTAATTCTAAGAATGAGGTATTTGATTATGACAAGCAGAATTAAACTACTAGAGGAAATACAGGTAACCCTAAATGAAAGAGGCAGCGTTTATGGAAGCAGTCGCACAAATCATGAACGAATCTCAGAATTGTGGTCAGGTTACCTTGGAGATTACATATCGCCTATGCAAGTCTCAATGTGCATGTTGTTGGTCAAAGTCTCAAGACTCACCGAGACTCCAAATCATAAAGACAGTATTAAAGACCTCATTGGTTACGCGGCAATATACAACGAACTCTTAGACTCTTATGAGGAAGATTTTGGAGTAAGTGATGGCATTTAACATTAATGACTACGAGACAGTTGAGGTGAGACTTGGAAAGTTTATTGCTGACTACCCTGATTTTATGGTACATACCGAGCTTGTTCAGGCTAGTGAAACGCGGTTTATTGTCCTTGCAAAGATTTATAGGACATTCGCTGACACGCAGCCGTTTGCTACTGGTCTTGCTTATGAGACCGTTAGTGATCGCGGTGTCAATTCAACTTCTGCATTGGAGAACGCGGAAACTTCTGCAATTGGGCGCAGCCTCGCTAACGCAGGTTACGCCGCTAAAGGAAAGCGACCAAGTCAAAGCGAGATGGCTAAAGTCATTGCAGCAGAGACTCCTAAAGTTATCTACGGCGCACCCAACTCCAAATCAGCAGCAGTAGAGACTGCACTAAGGCAGTCTTTTGTTGAAGATAAGAAAGAGCCTGAATCGGTTGCCTGGTCAATTGGTGATGTTGTTGATTCAATAGGTTCAAAGACTCCAGCAGCTCAAGAATGTCAACATGGTTTAATGCGCCTTAAAACAGGAATTTCCAAGGGCGGGAAACCGTACTACGGGTATTTATGTATAAAGGGTTGCAATCCAGTATGGGCAACTATGACTGCTAATGGCAATTGGTACTTTCCTAGTGAGGATGATAGAACTCATGGCTGATATGGAGATGATATATCCTGATGGGCTAAAGAGAACATTTACTAATAACGGCGTTGAGTTAGATTTAGTGCCTTTATCAGAATGTTGTGAAATGTGTAATGACCCTCGTATGGTTAATCTAGATGGTATTAGAACATGTGTTGTATGTCACAATGTTAATACTATTGAACTTAACAAACATGCCGAGATATGATTTCCTTTGTGAGTTTTGCGAGAAAAGCGTAGAACTCACATTATCGGTTGACCAGCAAGTTCCTAGGTGTGGCACATGTTCGGGGAAACTTAGGCGCTTATGGTCAACCGTACCAATTCATTTTAAAGGTGATGGTTGGGCTGGCAAAGCTTGAGCCAACACCGCAAACACAGAGGTTATAGAACTCAAAAGGTAGTAGCAGAGTATTTAAAGACTTGGTATCCGTTCGCCGAGTCAACAGGGGCAGGGCGTCAAGGGAGTGATGTGCTAGGTACTCCCTTTGACATAGAAGTTAAAGCAGTAACTAAATTCTCGCCTTTAG
>Ga0181352_1000643_pt1 | contig 14684 bp, 6 predicted proteins | sample Fa13VDMLBSN_FD_130103 | JGI IMG/M metagenome (GOLD analysis project Ga0181352, IMG submission 130103) | Freshwater viral communities from Lake Michigan, USA - Fa13.VD.MLB.S.N | ecosystem: Environmental > Aquatic > Freshwater > Lake | place: USA: Michigan | collected 2013-09-23 | reverse complement strand
CCAGTTACGGGCGCCTCCGCGAGATTTTAGCAATATGAGTGCGGGAGAAACTCCCAATCCATGACCCACTGTGGCGCCACCAGTCCCATTGCCCGTATAAGTAACAATCGAGAACCCCGCACTTGCATTAGCCCTCACCTGAGAAGTGATGGAGCCTTGTGTGTTCGTGACGGTGGAGCTGCCGGCGTCCCAGCACCAGGCGGCGTATGAGTTAGAAGATGTATTGACGACGGCACTACTGCCAACATCAAACCCATTTGAGTTAAATGCAGTCAGAGACGCCGTAGACGAAAACTCCGCTCCAGTAGAGTTTGACTCAAGACGAACATAGACACCGCGAACCGTATCAAATAAAGCGTGATCGTTAGCGCTAGTTCGATTCTTGACCCACACCAAATCAGGCGAGAACCCCAACCCCGAAATCGTCTGCGTGCTGCCATTGCCCGTGTAGAGCTTCACGTCCATCACCGTGGAAGGCTTTGTGATTACTGGGGCGGGTAACGAACTGGTATTGAGCGCCTTGAAGCCGCTGGGGGCGGTGTAGGCGAAGGGGCGTTGGCCGAAGTTAGCTGTAGCTGATACAAGTCCTGAATCACTTGCGTACTCAAAAACAGGCATAAACTCGCCTGACAGACCAGTTATGCCTGCATTGGTTCCTGATGCAGGGTTCCCGGTTCCGCCGTTATTTCCCCAAGTACCGTTCTTCCCTAGCCACAGTTTTCCAGCGCCGGCGTCATAAGCAACCATAGCGACATCACCACTTGTAATGCCGCCTGAAACATAAGAGCTGACTGCAGTTGTATTGTTTGATCTTAAATTACCGTCATTACCGTTTACGCCGTAGCAACCACCAGTACCACCAATCACAAGGTTAGTAAGGCGAAAATTAGGAACTGAAGTTGCGACAATTCCCCAATCCCAACCACCGTTTCCTCCGCCTGCTGATCCACCTGCAGTGATTTCCCAGTACCATTTTCCTGAAGCAGGCAACGCAATACTTGCTGAAATAGGAATATTGGAGCCGCCCCCTCCGTTCACCTCGGTATAAAGATTGCCGTTTGAAAGTGTTCGACTGGTTGAAAGGGGATTCCACGTCGCATAATTCCCCCTCACCTGCCCACCAGCACCTGTATCCGTCTCGCTGCCATTAGTGGGAACGTCTACGAGGCTGTCGTTGCCTGCACCAGCGGTGACGGATAGGTTGTTGACGGTCCACGTGTTCCCATTCCCGCTAGTGTCCGTCCCTAATGCGGCGGCGGTGCTGTTATCGGAGAAGTTGAGTTTGAAACCGTTTGTACCATATGTTCCGGTGTACGCCTTGGGCATCCACACGCCGGTGGTGGCGGAGAACTCACCGAAGCTGGTGGGGTCTAGGGCTTGGCCGTCGATGAAGTGGATGTCGGCGAGGTAGCCGTCTAGATAGTCATAGCCGCCATCTCCGCCAATGTCCTGTTGCGAGTTGGCATTGATTTGAAGGTCAGCGTTTTGATTTGGGTAGGTTCCGCTGGCAATTACTTGCTGCGTGCCATTAACGTAAATCTTGACCCTATTGGCAGCAGTGGCTTGTGTAGTATCCAGTGCAACACAAATGTGCATCCACGCGCTTGGGTCGCGAAATACTGCTGCAGTTCTCGGCCCGCCTGCGGTTCCTCCGTAGAAAAAAGTCAGGTTGTCAGCTTCAAACTCAATAGTGTTGTAGTTACCTGCGCCGCCAGTATGACCTGCAAACAATGCTTGCCTAATTCCCGAACGGCTCCGCTTCACCCACCCCGCCCAGGTCCACGTCTTGCGGTTGCCGGATGATGCGGGGGTGCGGCTGAGGTACGCCGAGTCGGCTGAGTTGAATCGGAGCGAACGGCTAATCGGGTACGGTGCTGTACTACCTTCCTGCCCTAACAAAAGGCTGTTGTTAAGGGCGCTCATTTCACGTCACCAATGAAGCGGACCGCAATGCGAGTCGTTGACTCAACGTGGTACGCCAGTAGATCAACAGCATTGGCCGTTGTTGTGAGCGTCGGTGCCGTGCCACCTGGGAACTTCCAGTTACTACCAAACGCAAGAGTTCTTCCGCCTGTTGCATCTTGTTTGACAATAATAACACCACTTTGCCCGTTGGCAGATCCAAGATAAGTTGGGTTTGCAAGCGTTCTATTGCCACCAAGGGTTAAAGTGAAATGGTTACCGTTGGCTAGATCAGGTGTGATCGTGGCAGCGTCAGTAAGTGTGACAATCGTTCCGCGTTGGCCTGCTGTATAAGTTTGAGCAACGTTTGTTTTGGCTGTATTGGCGTCATACGCTTGAACAGTATTATGAATGTCACTAGAGGTAAGTATATTAGCATTATAAGCTTGTACACTTACACCAATATCACCTGCATCCAGTACGGCATTAGCACCAACTGACAAAGACACTGGTACATTAACAGCACCTGATGGATCCACAGTGAGACGTACAGTACCGCCAGTAACAAGTGCTAGTTCATCAGCACCAGGGTGTGCAAGACCAGTGTTTACATCACCATCAAAGGAGTAAACAGGTAATGCAGTAGAGGTGCTATCATCAGCCTTTAGTTGGCCAGTAAGTGTGCCACCAGTAGTCTTAAGGTACCGACTATCGGAATCAGTTGCATAATAACGCACCCACACCCAAGTAGAGGTGGAGCTGCTGTAGTAGATCTCGACAGTCAGACCAGAGTCACCAACGAATCCAACAGGCTTACCACTAAGTGGAGTGAAGCTTTCAATGCCTGTAGAGTCAGTAACACGCACTGCATCTCCATTAACTGGTGAAGCAGGAATAGCAGCTACGTTAGCTACAATCACATAAGCAAGAGCCTCAGCAGCAGCGTTAAGTGCAGCTGTAGCGTTAGTATTGGCCGTATTGGCTGTAGCAACAGCACTTGCTGCAGAAGCAGAAGCAGCATTAGCTGTACTCACTGCACTATTAGCGGTACTAACTGCACTGTTGGCCGTACTAACTGCACTATTAGCGGTGCTAACTGCACTATTAGCCGTACTAGTTGCAGCATTGGCTGTTGCTGTAGCACTAGCAGAAGCAGTAAGTGCGCTATTAGCTGTTGATGTAGCACTAGCTGAGGAGTTGTTAGCTTCCTGTGTTACGTATAGGTTCTGAGTAAAGTTATTATTAAGGTCTTGTGCTCTAATAGCAGAACCAGAGTAGAAGGTAGAGACTAGATCAGTATCATCAGTTTGACGATACACGACAATAGCAGCACCATTAGCTGGAGTATTACCAGCAGTAAACAGTACTTGACCGCCAGTCTTAGTGCTGTAGTTAAGGTTCTGTAGGTTGTAGTGAGTACCAACTGTCTTAAGAACACCAGCAACGGTAACCTTAATATCAGTTGGCTCTAGCCATTTAAAAGTAAAAGAAAATGGGCCTAAGTTAGACCCATTACCAGTGAATGTATTTTGTGTAGTTGCCATCTCTTAGGTTATCGGTACATTTGAGTTAGTTGCTTAATCCTTGCTTTACGACGATCAGCAGCTCGTGCAGCATCATCAATACGACCTTGCTTCATGAGGTTCTTATTATAAAGAGACTCTTGAATAGAGCGCCACATCGGTGCATTATCTGCTTGCATACGAGATTCAGCAATCTTTTGTGCATCCTTAATGATGTTATTCATAACTAAATACACTTCACTTTGAGCTGCATTAATCTCTTTAGATGGCCTACCTTGAACGCGCATAGCACGAATACGATCTAGTTGATCGTTGTATTTCTTGTTCTTGCTAAGCTTGTCAAACTCTTTCCAGATCTGTTGTTCACCGATGTACTTATACAGAGTTTCACGTTCCTGTGGGGTGTACTCATGGTTACCAGTAGAGTCCTTACGAATCATTTGGATGCCATCCCAGCCGCTATCAATAAGCCACTGTCTCCAAGGTTCTGTACCTTCACTGATCTTAACTGGGTTAATAGCATTAAGAGCACGCAGTACAGGATTATCAATGTCATTAAGTGCCTTACCAGTATAGATATCAATCTGCTCTGGTAGTTGACTAGAGAAGCCAGGAACCTTATTGGTTACATAGCCAATGAGATCATTGTAGATATCCTTCTGGGAGCTTGTGATAGCGTTAGAGACAACACCAAGAGCACCTGCTTGAGGGATGTAAGAACGTACCTCATTAGCAAGGAAGCGGGTGATAGCTGTTTCATCACCATTAGCAACAGCAACAACAGGCTCAAGACCAGCCACCCAAGACTTATTAACAAACGTAGCGGAAAGAGTCCACATCAATTTATCAACAAAGTTCTCAGTCAGAGTAGAGCCGATATCACGGGAGTAATAAGCAAGGTCGCCAACAAGAGTAAGGATAGTATCAAGTGGTTCATAGCCAGCATAGCTGACCCACTTACCAGCGATATTGATAGTTTTAGGTTGCCAACCAAAGTTATCACGGAGCTTCTTACGCTCACCAGCATTAACAGGACCATTGCCACGGATGTTACCACCCAAGGCATATCCCATCATAGATGTAGCAAGTAACCCACCAAAGGCAAGACGACCACGATACTCAGCCTCAAGTCCCTTAAAGATTGCCATACCGTTAGGCACACCATCATAAGCAATACCATGCTCCATAAGGGCATCTTTGATCTTATCGATGTCATCACCAGCACCAAGTACTTTACTATACCTGTTCATACCAGGTATAGTAGCAATAGGTGTGTAGGACATAGCTACCTTAACACCGTTGACACCAGTCTTAGGGAATGCAAAGAATGGCTTGAGGATAGGAAGCCTATTAACACCACGAGTCAACCATGCTGCAGCCTCATCATCAAGGTTAAGTGCAATCTCACCACTAGCGTTCTTAACAGCAGCATCAGTCAGGTTACCCATAGCATCAAAGGACTCATCATAAGCCATCTTTTCAGCCTTAGCTAGTTGCTGAGCTAGCTCAGCTCCTTTATAACCAATACTAAACACCTCATCCCAAGCTCTAAAACGAGCCAGCTGGGAAGCCACAGTTGTCTGTGTATAAGCATCCGTAGCAATCATAGCATTGGTACCATACTTAGTCCAACGCCAGTTACCAAGATCATACAAGAACCTAGCAGACCTATATTGGAAGAGACGACCCCAGTCACCATCCTTCTCCCATACCGCTTCCATATCAGCAAGGGTATCCCACAGGTTAGGGTTATAGTCAGTTACAAGGTCTTCACGAGCAAGATCTCGGAAGTCCATCGTAGCATCATTACCCCACTTACCATTGTTCCAGGTACGCTTAAAGGTATCCCAAGCATCACCCATAGCACGCTTGTTTACAGTCCACCAGGAACTATAGACATAGGTAGCTTTACGGAGATCCTCAGGTGTATTCTTACCCATCAACATACCAATGCCAGTACCAAGGAAGGCATTGCTAGTACGGAGGTTGAGCAAAACAGTGGTACCAGTAATAGACTTAAGTGCAGAGATACCAGACAACATGTTGTTGTAACGGACTGACCACGCACCTTGTGCAAAGGCATTGAGGTTACCATCAGGACTATAAATAAGGCCCATAGGGCTTACCTGTTTAGCTGCCCACTTCATCAGCTTATCAAGAGTATCTACATCACCCTTAGACAATGCAAATGCATCGATAAGAGGTTGAGCAGCATCAGGACGTTCAATAGCAATCTTACGGATCATATCCCGATAGCCTTGTGCCTGAGTATTCTTCTCTTGTACCTTAAGGTCAAACTGTTCTGTGATCTGTTTAATAGCAGCTTCCTTATCCGGTGATTCCTTAAGGAACTTCTGCCAACGATCTTGGTTCTTAAGTGACCAACCAGCGATGTACTTATTAAGGGCATACTCTTCCATAAGGAAGGCAAGACGATCACCAATCATCTCAGTGACACGACTAAGATCAGCAGTCTCAGGGAATGCCTTATAACCCTCAGCAATGTCAGCTACTTCACGTCCTACGGTATCCATAGCACGAGCTGATGTTTCATTAACAACTTGACCAAGATACTTATCAGTCAATTCACGCATAGCATAGCCAATGGCTTCTGCTTGAACATCATTGACATACTTAATGGTACGACCATCAAGTAGGTTCTTGACATCACGGTTATCAAGGAAGAGCTTCTTGAGATCAGATACCTTATCAGTGCCAATGATATCATTATAGATCTTCCATGCAGCATCACTCATCTGAGCCTTAGTGTACCTAAAGCCCTCTACTGTTGCATCGAAGTTACCAGTAGCACGAGTACCTTCAGCTAGATCCTCAATGATACCACGAGACACAGTATTACCTTTACTGAGGTCATGGTAAGCACGTTCAGATAGAATAGGAGCAGGAGTACCACCACTGTTACCAAACTTGATAGCAGTAGTATCAGCCATGTTACGGGCAATGTTACCAGGAGGGGTGCTAAGAGCAGCAGTAGAACCCTCAGGGAACATAGTAGGAGTAATGGTAGGATCAACACCACCAGCCCCTTCAGGATCGTCCATAAGGCGCCCCTTGCCTACTTGATCGATCTGACTATCACGGCTGACCTGTTGCCGCTCTACAAACGATTCTAGAGGGCTCTCAGTGAGTTCTGAGGCTCCGGTATCAGCGTACTGTTTACCGAGCTTACCAGCTTCACTGTCAAGTGCTTTGATTTGAGAGTCAAGTTCACCAATAATATCCAACTGTGCCCTAAGTGTTTCTTGATCCAGAGCAGGTGTAGAAGCAACTTGATCTAGTTGTTGTTGCAACTCCATACGCCGAGTGTCAATCTCAGACAACCGAGTAGCAGTAGCAGAGTCAGCGTTAACAAGAACTTCAGAAGACATGAACTCCTGAGCAGCCTTGTCGTTAGGTTTAAACCAATCCATTACTCCACGACCTGCAGCAGCAGAGTAACCGATGATGTCACCAACAATACTGATACCAGCTGATTCGTAGATGTTACGTTGACGACGTTGTTCAGGAGAGTCAGTATCCTTAACAACTAGTGCATCAGGAACAGGCAACCAAGGTGCTGCCTCTTTCACAATCGTCGATACCGTCTCACCTTCTGATTGATCGCTAATAGCATTAATAGCAACATCACCAGCAACGTTGATACCAAGTGCAGATAGACCACGAGCAATAGGACCACCAGCCATACCAGCAGTAGCAACACGTGATGCAGCACCAACACCGATAGCAGGAACAAGGATAGAAGATACTTCCCTTACCTTTTGAAAGCCAGGGTTCTTGAACTTAGTATTAGCATCCCAGGCGTCATCAATCCACTCAGCACCAGGAATACGACCAATGCCATCCATACCAAAGTCAATGATGCTCATACCAACGGATCCAAGACCCTCAAGGGTACGTTGGGCATAGGTACCAATATCTTCTCCAAGAGTAGCATTAGGATCACCACTACCATAGATGAAACCAGAGCCTTGGTTAAGTGGTTTCTGTGGTTGTTGACCGCCACCCATTAGTTGTTGAGTAGCTTGCTGTTGAGGGGACTTAACAGGTTGTACATTACCAGCAGCTGTGTTCTCTGCTGGTGTAGCCTCCTTATACATTGTATCAGGAGCATTAGTCTTAGGATTATAAGATGGAGCCTCTGACTGTAGAGCGTTATACTGAGCCTCCTCCTCAGCCATAATGCGCTTCAGTTCTTCTTCATCTACATAGGGGGTTTGTGTCATACTGATTTACCGTGCAAGAAACTGAAACGCCGTCCATCCGGCAGTTGAATAATAACCATAGAGCCCCACCTTGTTTGTTGTTTAGATACAATGCGTGCTCCATTACGTACAAATACTTTGCTGTTATAAGCAGTTGGGTAGTCAATACCGTGAGAACCCCTAGCCATATGTTGATCAAAGCTATCTCCACGTCCTGGGAGACGTTTACGTAGATCACCAACAGGAATCATACCAAACTCAGGATCCTGAACAACAACAAATTGATCAAGCTCATTCTCTTTGAACCTAGCTCTAAACTCATTCTGTGGAGTATTAGGGTTATCTTGTTGTTTAACATCTAGGTGTGGTTGGCCAGGTGAACCAAGGTCACTAGTAATATAAGCAAGAGTAGGGCGCATGAATGCTTGGTTACGGGCAGGAGGTGCAGGGCTATAAGGTTGATCAACATTAACACCCATCTGCTGCATCACACGAATGATCTTACTAGGATAGGCAGCTTCACCACCAGCATAGCCACCAGCTGCAATAGCTTCAATAGCTTGACGTGGTGTCTTAGCTTTAGCAAGACCAGGAGCATACCTAGGATCAGTCATGAGATTCATGAAGTCCTTAGCAGACTCAAGAGGTGAAGGATAGTCCCTCCAATAGGAACCATTCTTTTGTGTGCCTTGACCAGGGCGTGCCTTAATGTTAAAGACATTATTCTTACCACTGGTGTACTTACCCCATCCAGACTCCAATGCCCACATAGCAGCCATTACCTGAGGGAACCTAAACCCAGAGGCAGTGCCAAGTGCTTGTACATCAGCATAACCATTATTACCTGTACGTACAGTAGCAGGGGCATTACCACTACCAATAATAACAGTGTTAAGGCGATCCTGAGTAGTAGGTTGAGCAAAGATACGTTGCAACACAGGATCATTCATAATGTTCCTACTTAGTGTATCCCTAAACCCAGGCTGTACTCGTTGCTTAAGACCTGCTGCCTTAAGTTGAGAATTAAGGAGATCAGCAGCAGTAGTACCAGGTTGTGCTCTTTGTAGAATGTTTAATACTTCAGGCATTGAGAACGGCTTACCGTTAGCAATCCTATTATCAATATCCTTCAACAAAGCAGGACTAACAATAACCTCTTCATTGATGATATTACGGTTAGCATTAAAGCGCTTTACAACATCTTTGGTGTTGATGATGTCAATCTTAGAAGGTGCATTAGCGTGCTTACCAGGTGTGAATGCTCCATAGAAAGCCTGTGATGTCTTACCTTGAGCAGAGGTAATAACAGCAAACCTACCACTCTTTTTAGTGATTGCAGTCAGTACATCATTACGTGCCTGAGCAGCTGCAGCACTAGGCTCCATTGTCTCAGAGTAGTTTTTAAACTTTTGCGTATACAAGTTATACGCATAAGCAGATGCACTACGTAGACTGAAGTGAGCAGAACGATCAGTACTATCACCAATCAAGTTCCGCTTAAGTTCATCAGTGAACTCAGCTTTAACCAACGCTGGATCAATACCAGCACTAGTCCTACGACGATCTAGATCCTGTGCTGATTGTAGGAACTGCTGCCTTACAGTACCAGGAACACCAGCTTGGTATACATCATCTGCTGTAAGTGTACCATTCTTCTCTGCTTCACGGAACTGCTTAGTCCAGAAGTCAGCATTTTGCTGTTCAGTAGTAAAAGCAAGTTGAGCCTGAAGTAAATCAGTTGGGATACCTTCAACCTTTGCTTGTTTGATTAGAGTAGTTAGCTCGTCCTCATTAAGGTTATTGGTACGTGCATACTCAAGCAGTTGATCTTGCTTTGCCTTATTCTCTCTAGCTTGTGTAGCTTCAACCTGAGCAGCTTCCTGATTAGCTTCAGAACGACGTTGTTCTTGTAGCTCATCATACTCAGCAGGGAAGCGATCCTTCATGCTACCCTGATCAGTCTGAGCAGTAGACAGGATGTTCTCTACGTCTTGATCACTAAAGAGTGATGTATCCTTTAGGACACGATACAGCTCATCTCTTGCACCTTTAAGACCAAGAGGAGTCGTTGCATCCTCACCATAAGTAAGAGCAAGGGCACTAAGAGCAGACATATACTGCTCACCTGTCTTAGTAGTAGTGAGAGCACGGATCTCTTGACTACGGATATCATCAGACTTATTACGGATATCAGATTTCCTAGCAGCTTCTACGTGACCAGTATAGGCCATGTTAGCACGCTGTAGGGGCTCCATAAGGAGCATAGGATTGATACCCTCCAAGCCATTCATCTAAACGAACTCATTGAGCAACTGAGGGGCTGCAGCAGCACGTTGCTCTGCAGTTGTAAGTCCTCGTTCATTAAGAGCATTAAGAGACCAGGATCCATACTGAGACAGAACCTGGATACCATGTTGTTGAATAATACCAGCCTTACGTGCTGGATTACTAGACATCAAGCTGGAGATTAGATAAGGAGATGCCCCAGTCTTTTGTAGTTCAGCTGTGATAATATCATTAGATTTACCAGCTGACTTACCCAAAGTAATTAAGTTCTGGGCATCTTTAATTTGTTGAGATGAGATCTCACCAGTAGCTACCTTATAACGACCTTCAGCTTGTTGTTGCTCAGTTTGATTCTTCTTATACTCAGTGACTACTTCACCCAGTGTAGAGCTAAACTTAGCTAAGCTCTCAAACGTAGTCATTATGTTCTTACTACGTTGAAGTTCGTTTTGAACTAGTTTCTCAGCATTCTTCTCAACAAACTTCTGTCTATTCTCATCAAGTGATTTTTCATAGAGATAATTCCTATCCCTGTCTTGAGATTCAATACTAAGTTTCCTCTCAAGACCACGGGCATAGTCATCCCTTACTTCCTTTGTAGCCCTACGATTTTCTTCCATGTTACGTATAACACGGTTGTCCCTCTCTTGCATACGAGAGAGACCTTCTGTCGGGGCTTTAATAGGATCGAAACCTATACTACGGGCGTACCCTCTGTAACTTACTTGATCCATTTAACTTTAATTAAGGATTTTATTACGGTCCTGTTGGTAGTGCTCCAGCAACACTAGCAAGTCCACTACCAACAGCACCAAGAATACCTGCTGCCATATCTGCCTTAGCACCTTTAATAGGAGCGGGTCCAAAGTCAGCTTTCTTAAGTTTACGTGGCTTAAGATACTGAGCCCTTGGAGTAGTAAGAGGCTTAGGTGGTTCAATGCTACGCTCAGGAGCAAGCATACGATTAGCTTCTGCTGCAAGGTCAGCACCGAACTTATCATTAGCAATCTTACGTAGAGCACCTTGAGCATCAGCTTGGGCACTAATTAAAGATTGTGCAAGGATAGCTTGGTTCCTACCAAAGGAAGCAAACTCAGCTTGTTCAGCTTTATCTGCACTCCTACCAACTTGTCCTTTGACTGCAGTAGAACCTTCTGCTTGTAGTGCTTTAATGATAATGTCTTGATTCTGGAAAGCTAGTTCATTAGTAGCCTCTTCCAGTTTACGATACTCAGCTTCAACAGCAGCCGATTGAGCCATCTTGTTAAAGGTGAGTTGTTGACCATAGATTTGTTCAGACTTAGCGTATTGCTTTAGCTGTTGAGCATACTCAGCCTGTTGAATCTTTACTTGATACTGCCAATCCTGTAGATTAGTAGCATCCTTAAACGCACCTAGAGTTTCCTCATTCTGTACGTTATAACGCCATTGATTAACATTGTGTCGACGATCAGACCTAAGGCGCTCCTTGCTATATTTCCAAGCTTGTAGATCGTACTTATACTGATTCTCTATTGCTTTGTTCTGGGAAGAAGTTCCCATCGCAGAGCTAGCAATGCCAAAGATAGCACTAGCACCTGCAATCCATGCTGGCATAATTAAGACCTCCTATAGAAGCCAGGTGAGTATTGTCCTTCCCACTGCATAGACACCAGACTAACAGGGAACGGAGTATTTGAAGTTACTTTCATTGTATAGTTGTCTGGCCGTTGATAAATGGGAACTTTATAGACATAAGTATCACGGAACGGAGAAGTACCAGCTGAATAGAAGTCAGCGATCTGTGCTCCACCAATACTAGACCATTCAGGTCTACTACGATCCCTAATGCTAAAATAGATATCACCACCTAATCCTGTATAGAATGCCATACGAGATGTAGTAGTAACAGCAGTAAAGTCAACACCTGATTGACCCATGTTATAGTAGTACCTAGGTAGTGTTACTTCCATGTTGTACTCATAGCCAACATAGATGTAGTTACCAGTTACATCACCAGGAATAGTAAAATACGTACCACCACCATCAGATGCTAAGACAGCTACATTAGTATAACCAGATTCAGTACCAGGACTACCAGCTTTAAGTAGACCTACCACAAACCTAATAGTCTTAGTTGTATTGAAATACGTTGGTAGATAGACTTTAGTTAGTGATGTAGTATTACTGTAGCTAGGAGCAGTAGGTGGTGTTGGTGATACCATAGTAACATCAGTTACCTCACACCATGAATCAAGGTGAGGATCTACAGTATTACCAAGGCTATTGATAAGACCACCAGTACTAGGTGCCAGTACTAGTTTATGTTGGGTGACAGTATATCCTTCAGTACCACTAGTAAGTACATAGAGGACATCACTTTCAATAGCTGTATGGATTACATTAGATGGGAGTAACCACTTCACCCATGCAGCCATAGGACGCTCGTCTCCCTGCTCATAGAAGCGGTGCAGGTACAAATACCTTGAAGTTCTACCAGAGCCTACCCACAGGCCATTCTGGGCGCTTCCTACGGTGTCTGTGATGGTGCTAGGAATCCACTCAGGTACAACCTTAGTTGTTTCAGTTACAGTAGGTGTTTCCCTTTGACCACGAATAAAGATCTCAAATGTCCTAGCCCAACTTTGGTTCCTACTAACATAAAGGATAGTAGACCCTAGATCAATAGGCTTCAAATAGCGATCATATTCATAGTTAGCAATAGTACTGATAGTACAGTTAGAAGGAGTCCAAGCTCCATTCTCAGCTTCCATAAGGAACTGTTGACTATCACTAAGCAACAGCAGACCCTGTGTAACTGGTACGACAGAACGAACAACAGCTGGTCTAATGCTAGCACAGCTAAGATCAATAGGATCAGCAGCAGTTAATGTAGTAGCTGATTTATGATAGAAGTTATAGTAGTCACCAGCTTGAGACATGGAGACATTATCTTCAGTTAGGAATCCAAGCCTATTGTTAAATAGGAAGATATCACTAATAGTGTTACCTATAAATGACGGATGACTATTGGAGTCCTCATCCCCTACTCTACGTGATTCCCAAACCAATGTATCATCATTAACTGTAGTTGTTGCTGAACCATCAATCTGAGTAGAGGCATCAAGGAATGTAGCCTTAAATGTCAAAGGACTAGTGCTAGTACGAATAAGAGCAACAGGCATAGTGTTCTCATTGAAGCCTCTACTTACATTAGGGGCTACAGTCTCTTCCCAGTAACCCTTACCAGTACCGTAGACATTAACTGAACCATTCGAGTTATAGGTCGTGTTATCTGCTACAAACCTAAGATAGAAGTCATCTAGAGCAGCCGATGCGTTAGCTACCTTAACAACCTGATCATGGTAGGCTTGTTCAGGAAGTCTAGCAAAGGTATCAACAGAATCCTGGAAGGCTCTAATGTACTTACCATCAGGACCACCAAAAGCAGACACATTAGTATCAACATTAAAGGTAAGGTAGATGGTATTGTCAATGATAGTCTTAGTAGCAAAGCCACTAGTGATAGCATTAGAAATACCAGTCATCACTGTACTGATAATTAAGTTACCAGAACCAGAGTTAGGTGATGTATAGGTGAACGTGTTACCGTTAATAGATACTGAATAGGTGTTGTTATGATCAACAGCAGTAACAACAAGTGTAGCTTGACGCTTAGCATTCCACGTTGGTGCTGTCTTAGCAGTTACTGTCTTCTCAGTATTGAGAATATAAGTGTAGTCATTAATGGTAAGTGTCTTAATGCTCCTGTAGTCAGTAGCAGTTAAGTACGAAACAATAGAAGCTTGCTTACCAGTAGGGTAGTTAATAGTAGCTGTCTGACCAGTTAGTAGATTCCAGACACTAAGGACACCAGCACTAGATACACTAGCAATGTACTTATCAGTAGCACTCTGTAGAATACTAAACCATGCAGCAGTATCAGCTGTGTTAGCAGTTAGTCCAGATAACTTACCTAGAAACTTACCACCAGGACGCTTAAGCATACCAAGCGTGATATCAGGGTAGCAGTTGAGAGCATCTTTAACTTGACCCAACAGCATCTTCTCATCAGCCTGTTGGGAAACACCACCAATGAAGTTAGGTATACGTTGAGAGATTGCTGTCATCGTGCAAGAGCCTTGAATGGTTTATAGCTATTGTAGAACCCATCACCTTGTTTGAAACCAAACATAGTGTAGTCACCTTCATTGCACTCATACTCAAGGCAGTTAGACCTACGCCATGTTTCAAAAGAAGCAAGGGCTTGGGTAAGGTTAACATCACCAACAAGACGAATAGCACAACGTGTAGCAGCTCGTGAGGTGATGTAATCCCTAAAGACTTGAGGGAGATCAATAAAGTCATAATACCAGACTACATCTACATAGTAAGTCTGGGTTGTATCCCATACATCAGTATGGCCGATCTTATCGTAAAGCCTACTATTTCTAATAACAGTATCGTAGTTACTATTAGCAACAGTATCACTAAGATCCATTTGTAGCATACTACCAGTAAGTGATAGATAGCCATTAGTATCAGGAGTAAGTGGGTACTCAACCTCTCGGTTAAATGTCCACCCCTCTGCCTGTACCTCCCGAGAGACTTGCATTAAAGTCTCGTAAGTAATTGCAACTTCCGGGTTGATTACAGTTTCGACAGTGGTACCATCTTCATACGTGATGGTCTGTGCCTCGATGGTGGTAACAGGCGCCTGACCAATAGACGCCAGAATTTCATTAACAGCTTGTAGCTCAGCCTGAGCGTT
>Ga0181352_1000642_pt1 | contig 14685 bp, 18 predicted proteins | sample Fa13VDMLBSN_FD_130103 | JGI IMG/M metagenome (GOLD analysis project Ga0181352, IMG submission 130103) | Freshwater viral communities from Lake Michigan, USA - Fa13.VD.MLB.S.N | ecosystem: Environmental > Aquatic > Freshwater > Lake | place: USA: Michigan | collected 2013-09-23 | reverse complement strand
TTCTACAAACTCCTTGGGATTATTTAAACTTTGGTCTAAGTTCAGTTGACATGGACTTGGTAAAGACAATGACCATGAGTTTGCAACAATGGTGTCGTGTATTTGGTTTGCCATCAGTATTATTTGATACAAGCAGTACAAGTTACAACAACTATCAAAATGCATTAAGAGATTTGATGACTAACACAATCGTTCCGATGTGTTGTTCATTAAGAGATGAGTTAAATAAATGGTTAGTACCAGCATTTGGTGAAGATGTGTATATTGACTTTGATATTACAGCATTACCAGAGTTGCAACAAGATATGGAAAGAATGAGTAGGATTCTTCGTGATGCAAACTGGCTAACATTTGATGAGAAGCGAGTTGCAATGAATTATGAGGAGAAGGGCGGTATTTATGAGCATTCTTATGTTAATCAAAGTTTAGTTCCTTTGGAACAAGTTTTGATGGACTTAACAGTTTCCGATCAACAAACTATGATGGATGATAGTAGCGACAACAACGGATCAAGAGATATGGCAAATGGTAATGGAGAGGTTTCCGAAGATTCCAACGGAGAGGACATGCCGAACGGAACAGATGATGAGGATATCAGTTAGAAATAGCTATAAACGAAAATTAACTGATGAACGCGAAGCAGCAAAGAGAATATTGGTTGAAGGTGGAAAGACTGAGATACCAACTTGATATAAAATATAGTTCTTTATTTGATGGTGTTGTAAAAAAGGATTTAAAGCAATTTGTAAAAGACCTAAAAGATTTTGGTGCTTCTGGTGCATTATCAAAAATGGGTAGCTATGCTTGGAATGAGGAGATGATGAATGTGATGGAGAAATTGTATAAAGAAGCAGCAGTTATATTTGGTAATGCAGTTTATCGTGCTGTTGGAATAAATAATCAGAAATCAAATCAATTTGGTTTTAACAGCGAATGGGTTGCAGAAGCGGTAAGTTTTTTAGTGCAATATGGCTTTTTATTAGTTTCAGAAATTACGCAAACTACAAAAGCTAAGTTGCAAGATATTTTAGCAAGAGGATTGAATGAAGGCAAAAGTATTGATGAGATTGTAAAAGAGATATTGCAAGAAGGTGAGATGGGATATAGTGCAATGAGAGCAAGAAGAATAGCAAGGACTGAGGTGATGAGAGCAAGTAATTATGCATCTATGTTAGCAGCAGACAAACATGAGTTTGAAGTTGATAAAATATGGATAGCAAAAGTTGATTCAAGAACAAGGAGAGTACCTAAAGATATGTACGACCATGTTAATATGAACGGACAAAAAGTAGGATGGGATGAAGATTTTACATCAACTGGAAAGAAGGGAGATTTGGTTTTGGCTGGATTTCCAGGTGATCCAACAACACCAGCTGGATTTAGTATCAATTGTCGTTGCACAGTTGGTTTTGAAGGTAGGAGAGATTCAAATGGTAGGTTAATAAGAAAAATTAGATAGATGCCGATATATAGATGCGATAACGGAAAATATAGGATTGGTGATGGAGAATGTATGTATGAATCAGAAGCAACTGCTGAAAGAGCCTATGTGGCTTATTTAGCACAAGAGAATGATGAGAAGGCGATGACATACAATGATTATCCTGAATCAGCATCTAATAATGCGAAAAGAGCATTAAAATGGAAAGAGGAAAATGGTAGTGATTGTGGAACACCAGTTGGATGGACAAGAGCAAATCAACTTGCAAATCGCGAGAAATTATCAAGAGATACGATTGCGAGAATGGCATCATTTAAAAGGCATCAGCAATGGAAAGATGTACCATATTCTGAAGGATGTGGTGGCTTGATGTGGGATGCTTGGGGTGGCACATCAGGTATTGAGTGGGCAATAAGAAAATTAGATCAAATAGACAATAAATCAAATAAAAAAAGTATGATATACAATTATAAATCATTTGAATTAGAAGTAAAAGATGTTGACACCAAAAATGGTGTCGTTGCTGGTTATTTCTCTGCATTCGGAATGGTAGATTCTGATGGGGACATCATTATGCCTGGTTCTTTCAAAAGGTCAATACAAGATTGGGGTGTTGAAGGTAAGCAAAGAATTAAGCATCTTTTGAATCACAACCCTTCACAACCTTTGGGTAAATTAACTGTGTTGAAAGAAGATGGTTATGGATTATATTACGAATCAAAAATCGGAACACATCAACTTGGAAAGGATTTCATTAAGATGGTTGAAAGCGGATTAATTGGTGAACATTCAATTGGGTTTAAAACTTTGCGTGAGCAAAAAGGTGCTGATGCCAATGAGATTTACGATGTTATGTTGTTTGAAGGTTCATCACTTACAGCATGGGGTGCGAATGAGAATACACCACTTATAGGTATGAAAGGTATGAAAAACATAGAAAAAATACAAGATCAGATAAAGGCATTTGAAAAGTTTATCAGAGATTCTGATGTTACTGATGAAACAATTGACCTTTGTTTGATTAAGGTAAAACAACTTGCACAAACAGTTGAGCAAATGCAGACAAGTAGCACATTGGCAGCGGAAGCACCATTGCAGCAAAAGGATGATAGCAAAGAGTTTGAGCAATCATTAATAAGTATAATAAATAAATTCTAAAACAAAATGGAAAATTTGAAACAATTTGAATCTGCACTTGAAGCTAAGTTGGCAGAACAAAAAGCAGAGGTAGCTTCTGTTACAGAAAAAGCTGCAAAACAATTTGAAAGCAAAGTTGAGCAAATCAACGAAACACTTTTGAAAACTAACAAAAGTCTTGAAGAAGCAAGAGCAGAAGTTCTTGAAGCTAAAGCATCTTTTGGAAGGCTTCAAGCTGGTGCTGAGAAGAAAGTTGCTACATCTTATGCTGAGCATATCATGGACATCAAAAACAACATTGGTGCTTCTATTGAGAAAGGATGGAACGACATTAAGATGGCTGCTAAAGGTAAAGGAACTGGCTTTGCTGCTGACCTTGATCTTAAAGCTGTTGGTGTTATGACTGAAGGTGTAAACCTTACTGGTAGCATCTACACATCTTATGTTGATAATGCTTTCATGAGAGCATATGTTAATCCACATCTTCGTTCAGTATTCAACATCCTTCCTGTATCAACTGGTTCAGTATCTTTCCCAAGAGGTAACAATCCAGTAGGTGAAGGTTCTTTCGGTAAGCAAACTGAAGGTTCTGCTAAAGCACAAGTTGATTACGATGTAACAGTTGTAAACACAGCATTGTCTTTCATCGCTGGTTATGCTAAAGTTAGCCGCCAGATGATTGATGATCTACCTTTCCTTCAAGCATATTTGCAATCTTCTTTGATTGAAGATTTCCAAAAGGCTGAAGATACATATTACCTAAATGCAATTGCATCTGCTGCAACTGCTGGTTCTACATCAGCTACACCAACTGCTGAGAAGTTCATTGATTATATCGCACAACTTGGTGCATTGAACTGGAAAGCAAACCTTATCCTTACCACTTATGCTGGTTGGGCTAATGTTCTTAAGACTTTGCCTTCTGGTGGTTCTTATAGTGTTCCTGGTGGTCTTACAATTGATAACAATGGTAATGTAAGAATTATGGGTGTTCCTGTTGTTCCACATTCTCTTGTTACAGCTTCTAAGGCTTATGTTATGGATACATCAAAGTATGCTATCGCACAACAAAGCGGTCTTGCAGTTCGTTCAACTGAGTTTGATCAAGATGATTTCATTAAGAATCTTATCACATTCCGTTGTGAAGCAAGATGTGAGTTGCTACAATATCAACCATCTGCTACTATATACGGTAACATCTAATATTAGATAAAACCGAAAGGGGGTGAAATTCCCCCTTTATTTTTACTTTATGCCATATTCATTTGACTATTTTAAAAACGATGTTAAGTACCACATAATGAAGAATATTCCTCATTATGATAAAGTTCTTGATGTTGGTGCAGGATCGGGTAAGTATGGTATGATGTTAAGAGATTATTTTAATAATATTGACGCACTTGAAATATATCATCCATATATTGTAAAATTTGACTTACATTCCATTTATAAAAGAATTTTTTGTTCGGATATAATGGATTTTGACATAAGTGAGTATAATTATTTAATAATGGGTGATATTATTGAGCATTTGACAATTGAAAATGCACAAGAATTATTAAGTTATATTAATAATAGTGGCAAAAAATGTTTGGTAGCAATACCATACGAAATGCAACAAGATGAAGTTGGTGGTAATATTTATGAAAAACATTTACAACCAGATTTGACAGAAGATAATTTTATTGACCGATACCCATATATGAAATTATTATTTAATAATGAATTATATGGATATTATGTAAACTATGACTTTATATGAATATAGTTTGTTCTATCCATCTTTACCCACCAAAACATAATTGTGGTGCTGAATATATGTTGCATAGGATTGTAAAGTTTTTGCAATCAAAAAGACATAATGTGAGGGTTTTACTGCATCAAGCTAATTATTATAAAATAACTAATAATTATGTTTTTGATGATGTTGATGTATTTCCACCAAATCAAAATGTAGTTGAAAATCTATTTAATTGGGCGGATGTTGTATTTACTCACTTGGATTATACAAAATGGACAATATCTTATGGTGCGATGAAGAATAAACCAGTTTTTCATTTAATACATAATTCATATCCATATCCTGAGATTATACAAGCTGAAAGAAATCAACACATTGTGTATAACTCTAAGTGGTTAAAAGAAGAATTGGGATATAAATTTGATAACTTTACTCTACGACCACCGATAGATTATTCGCATTTTAACTCTGATGTTGAGCCTTGGGAGAACGATTTTATCACTTTAATTAATCTAAATGAAAATAAAGGCGGTAAGATTTTTGAACAGATTGCAAGGGCATTACCAAATAAGAAATTTTTAGCTGTAAAAGGTAGTTATGATGAGCAATTCATACCAAACTTACCGAATGTTACTGTTTATGAAAATACTTCTTCAATCAAAGAAGTATATAAAATGACAAGAATATTGGTTATGCCATCTAAATATGAATCGTGGGGGATGACTGCAACTGAATCAATGTGTTATGGGATTCCAGTTATTTGTACTGAAACACCTGGACTTAAAGAAAATTGCGGATCAGCTGGAATTTATATAAAAAACAGAGATGATGTTAAAGAATGGGTTAACGCAATTGTTAAACTTGATGAAGAAAAGAATTATAAAGCCACATCAAGAAAAGCAAAAGCAAGAGCAAAAGAGCAAGATTCAAATGGAGAATTGGAAAAATTTGAATACTGGATGCGAGAAATGGCAAATAAATACAATAAGTAAGTATGGCAATTTTAGTAAATAGTGTAAATGTTGTATCTGATGTTGTTGTTGAGCCTGTTAGTTTAACAGATGCAAAAAATTGGATGAGAATAACAAATTACACAACCGATGATACTCTTATACAGGAGTTAATACAATCAGCAAGAAAGCACATAGAGTTTTTATGTGGTGTTTCATTTGCGAGTAAAGTATTGAAGTCAAATATAGAAACAACAGGATCAGTTCCATATGTTTGGATGATAGATGTTCCTTATGGACCATTAAAATGTGTAAATGAGATAAAATGGAAAACTGGATTCAATCAATATCAAATATTGGTTAAAAACGATGATTACGAGATTATAGGCGATAAGATTTGGCTGTATGAACAAGGTAATTACATAATCACATATGAAGCTGGTTATAGTTTATTGCCAGAAGATATAAAAAATGATATATTAACACTTGTTGCTTGGATGTATCAAAATAGGGGTAAAAACTTTAAAGGTGATCAAGCATCTGCATTATTAAAAGAATATCCTATATGGGATGGTCTTAATTATCATCAATACAAAAAAGTGGTAATATAATGAATATTGATATAAAAATATCAAATAGTGAAATAAAATCAGTTATTAATAAATTAATTGATATTAAAAATAAAATATCTAAAGAAGTAGATTATGAAATAGCAAATTCAGCAGAAGAAATTGTTTTATTAGCTAAACAAAAAGCACCTAATTTTATAGCTAATCAAATATATTCAAATAGATTAGATTTTTTAAGATATTCTGTTAAATCAAATTTTATATATTCAGCATATTTTGAATTTGGAACTGGTAAATATTATTTAGAATATAAATCAGAATTAACTCCAGAATGGCAAGATATAGCAGCTAATTATTTTATAAATGGTAGAGGAAGAATTAATGCAAATCCTTATTTATATCCAAGTTTTAATGAAGTAAGACCAAAATTATTTAAAAGAATTATAGATTTATTTAAAGAAATAAAATAAATGCAAGATTGTAGTCAAGATGTTAGAAGTACATATGTAGGTGCATTAAATGGCAACATTTCATACAATAGTGTGAATGTTCCTGTATATGGTCAAATACCATTTGAAACTACACCAGAGAATTATGTAATAATTAGTAATATAGCAGAAAGCTCAGATAATAATAATCAAAGATTTAATAATAGTGTTGATGTAACAATTGAGATTTATTCTGAACAATATAGAACAAATAGATTAGATATTGTTGATAATATAAGTGGTCAAATATTAGATATATTAATTGATAATACAAGCATACCTGGGTTCGAAACTGCATATTTCCAAATATTTCCAAAACAAAGAACATCATCATTATATTCTTCAATACAAAATGGTGAGGTTTTTATAGCAAGAAAAATAATTATAATAAAAAATTTAGTTAATCAGATAAATTAAAAACAAAAAAAACAAATAAAAATGGGACAAATTTTAGGTTCAGCACAAAACATTGACATTGATGTTTCTGGTGGTTCATCATACAAAACACTTGTATGTCTTGCATCATCTTCAGTAAACACAACACTTGATACCGCATCAGATCAAACAAACTGCGGTACACTTACATCAGTTGGAGAACCAGCTGTATCAGTTGATTTTGATGCGGTTTGCGAAACTGCACCAACAGTAAGCCAAATTTCTTATGAAGATTTGTTAGCTGCATCAATCAACAAAACACTTATATCAATCAGAGTACAAAATCCAACTGTAACTGGTGCATCAGTAGGTACTGTTTATTATCACGCATTTAGTGGTTATGTAACATCACTTACACTTACACAAGCAACTGCTGACTTCATTAAATTCAGCGGATCAATTTCATCAACTGGAACAATTGACATAACTGTTTAATTATGAATTATATTACAATTGATATTGAAGATAAAAAAATTGGACTAAAATTTGGAATGGCATCTTTTAGATATCTACAAAATAGATTCAAAGATGAAGTTTCTTTTAATGGAACTTCATTAACTGAAATAGGATTTGCTCAAATATTATATAGTGGCTATTATAATAATTGCATTATTAAAGATGTAGTTCCAGAATATAATTTTGAATCTTTTGTAGATTTTATTGAAAATAATTTAAATAATGATGCATTTATTAAACAAATGAATGAAGTTATTGAATTATGGTCGCAAAATGATTTTATAAAAAATATTTCAAACAATGAAAACTCTGAAACAAAAAAAAAGAGTATTCGTGGGAAGAAATAGAAGCATTTGCTTTTGGTGAATTAATGTTATTGCCTAACGACTTTTATTCTATGTCCCCATATCATTTTTCATTAATGATAAAAGGACATCAAGAAAAAAAAGTAGATAATTATAGGCAGACAAGGCTTTTAATGTACACAATGGTGCGGTTGATGGGCGATCCAAAAACTGCACCAAAATCACCACAAGCATTATGGGAATTACCTGGTGATGAGGATGAAAAAAGTGGTATTAATGATGATGATATAAAAGAAATCTTTAAAAGATTAGCATAATGGCAGTAGCACAATTAGAAATAGAAGTAGTAGGCAAATTAGATAAATTTGATTATACAATTGAAGAAGCTACTAAAAAATTAAAAGAATTTACTAAAATTGCAAGTACATCAAGTAAAGATCAAATTGATGTATTTAATAGAAAAATTCAAGATTTAAAAGATTACATAAAATCATTAAAAGAAGTTGGATTACCAGATATAGTATATAAACTTGGTGATGATTTAAGTAAAGCGAATCCAACACTTGACCAAACAAATGCATTAATAAAAAAATTTAAAGATCAAGCTGGTTCTGCTTCAAAAAATGAATTACCAGCTTTAAATAATGAAATATTAAAACTTCAGCAATATGCTTCTGGTTTACAAAAATTAGGACTTCCAAATAATTTACCAGATAATACTAAAAGATCAACTACTGCATTAACAAGTTTAAATCAGGTTGTCCAAGATTTACCATTTGGATTTATAGGCATTCAAAATAACATTCCAAATTTAGTACAACAATTTTCATTATTAACAAAAGATTCTAAAGGATTTAAAAATGCTTTAGTAGAAGTAGGAAATGCAATATCTGGACCTATTGGATTAGTTGCTGGTGTATCATTATTAACAACTGGCTTAACTGCTTTAGTTCAAAAATACGGATCACTTAGTACAGCTTTTGCTGAAATTTTTGGAATACAAAAATCATTAACAGATTTACAGGGACAATATAATGAAGAATTAGGAAAATCAATAGGTGCATCTGAAGCTGAAAAAGCTAATCTACAAAGTTTGGCTAAAATATATTTAGATGGAAATTCTACATTAAACCAAAGGGTTGGAGCTTATGATTTGTTAAAAAAATCATATTCAGAATTATTGCCAGATATAGAAAGAGAAACAAAATTAACAGAAGAACAAACAATTGCTTTTAGAGAAAGAATTAAATTATTATTACAAGAAATTTCATTAGAAGGGCAAAAAAAAGCATTACAAAATTTAATTAGTAAAAATGCAGAAGAATCATTTACTACTTTAAATAAAGTATCAAGAGCTGGTTTTTACGATAAACTTGAATTGCTTTTTAAAGGTTTATTTCAAAATGGATTACAAGCTGCGTCAGCAATATCAATAGTTGGTGATACTTTTTCAAAAACAAATGGAGAAACACAATTTTATACAAAACTATTAGATAATGTTAATTTAAAACTTAGTGAAGTAACTAAGATAATAAATGATGCAACAATAGCAGAGAAAAAAAGACAACAAGCTATAAAGGATGCAAAGAAGTTTGGAGAAGAAAAAATAAAACTTGAAAAGAAATTAGCAGAAGAAATATTAAAAGCACAACAAGATAGATTTAATAGAGAAGATAATGCATTTCAAGTTTTAAAAAATGCATACATATCAACACTTACTGAAAGAGAGCAAGAATTATATAAAATACAAGATGATTACGAAAACCAAAGAGCAACTTTATTAAGAGCAAATATAGATGATTTTGCTTCTATTGAAGAACAAAAAAGAATTAAGATACAGGCTGTTATAGATAAATTTAATAAAATTGATTTAGATAATGAAGAAAAAGCAGCAAAAGAAAGATTAAGAATACAAGAGGAAATAGGTAAATCTGCAAGAAATCAATTTGAAAGTACATTTATTTCAAAAAAAGGAAAATCAGAGCAGGAAGAAAATGCCAAAGCATTAGAAAATAGTTATTTAAGTGTTGGTAAGGCAATATTTAGTAATGTAATAAATCCTTTAAATGAGTTATTTGATGTTATTTTAAGTAAAGGAGAAAAGTCTTGGCAAGATTTTACAAATGTTGTTTTAGATTCATTAAAAAAATTATTAATAAAATTGGCTGCTGCTGCTGCAATAGCTGTTATACTTTCTGCAATTAGTGGAGGTACTTCAAATGCAGCAAAAGGAGGGGTTGGGTTTTTAAAAGCATTTGGTTCTATATTGGGTGTTAATTTAGGTGGCAAAGTAGCAAACCCAGGCTTCGGAGGTGTAAACCCAGGAGGTATGGCAATGGCAGGATCGGTAAATTTAGTATTAAGAGGACAAGACTTAGTGGGTTCAATAAATCGTACAAATTCACAACTTTCAAGAATTGGCTGAGAAATATAGAATAGAATTTAAGAGTTTGCAAGGGCAAAATTGTGTGGTGCGATTTGATTTCGCATCACATACAGGAGGCTCTATTACTTTAACTGGCGGTGCAAATCCATTTATTTTAAGGGAGTTTAATACAGATGAAAATTGGTTTAAGCCAGTAAGACCACTTATGGCTGAAATACAAATTCTTGCCGAACAAAGTAATGTAAGTATTGATGATTTTTTAACCGATACTGATAACGATATTAAAGTTTATTTTGACTTTGGTACATGGACTAATTATTGGATTGGTTATATAATGCAAGATGACTTTCAAGAAGTATGGCAATATACCAATCACATATTATTATTAAGAGCAAGTGATGGTATAGGACTTTTAGAGAATGTTCCATTGCAGGACAACTCAGGTAATGAACTACTTGGTAAATATACACCATGGCAATTGATACAATATGCAATGTATCAAACACCCCAAACATTTACAAATAGTGTTGTAATTAACAATTTGTTTCACCCATCAATGAATGATGCTGCTGGTCAGACATCACTTGACCAATGCTATATTGATGCAAAGACTTTTCAAACAGATGTTCCTATACAATATGAATCATCTCTTAATGTATTAAATAAAATAAATAGTGCATTTAGTCAGACTATTTTTCAATATAAAGGTCAATGGCATATTTTAAGGGTTGAAGAACTTTATGCAACATTTGCAACAAATCTTAGAGGTTTTACAAATAGTAGTGGTGGCAGAACAGCATTTACAAAAAGATTTGATTTAGAAATTGGAAGCAATAGTGAGATTAAATTTATCACACCTGAAGTTATTAGATTTATAAATAGAAAGAAAAGGCTTGTAAAGACTAAGTTTCTTTATGATGAATTTGAGGAAGTTGTAGATAATGAATCTTTTGCGAGGGGTGATTTTGATAGTGCAGGAAGCAGTGTAAGATATTATGATTTAGATTATTGGCAAGTTGGGGCATTACCTTATCATTCTCCTACTGCTACAACAAGCATATTTGGTAGAATAGAGGAATTTGATGGTGCTGGTAGATTAATAGATAATTTTGCATATATAACTGCTGATACATCAGGTTCATCATTTATATATAGTAATCAAGTTAATATTGAAAATGAAGATAAATTAGATATATCTTTTGATGTTAAAATTGATGATCCTACTAATTATACTGGTATCTCAGGACATTGTGCAGTTTTATTATGGGGTGATTTAGGGGGATATTATATGTTAGATAACGATGGTCAATGGGTTACTACAACATCAACATTTCCTGCAACTGCATATATATCTACAAAATATACATCAAAAGTATTATCAAGCGAATACCAATCAATAAATTTAGTATCACAACCTGTTCCTGAGAGTGGATATATTAAATTTTATTTATTAAATAAAGTTGGTTCCGTTACACCAAATTCAACTAAAAGATATAAATCTTTAAAAGTTAAGGTAATTACATATTTTAACTCATTCTCAGATAGGCAAAATATTGGTATTGAATCAATATTTGAGAAAAATATACTTCTTAGAACTGAGCAAATAAATCAAATTTATCTTGACGATGGATTTTCTTGGCAATATAAAGGAAATTTATTTGAATCAGATCAAACAACATTTACCAACAAAGAATGGTATCGTTACAGATTTAAGTCAACAGGAGAAGCAAATGGATTTAGGGCATCAAACCTTATTGCCAATTGGGAAGTTGGTAGGTTTAGCAGAAATAAATTTGATGCCAATATGTTTGGTTTAGTATGGAATGATGGCACTGCTGACCAACCTATTGGACTTATAAATACAGTTAAACTTGTTGAAGATGATGCCAATAAAGTTTATGGCATTTTGAATTTAAAAGAAATTAATTTCAGTAATTCAACATGGTCGGCTACGTTGCTTGAAATTTATGATCAGTATTTAGATGATGATTCAAGCACTACTACAAAAACTCTTGATACTACTACAACAGCAGGTACTTATAATTCACTTGTTTATGCAAAACTTACTATTGTAACACCTGCTGATTTCTTAATTAATAGCAATCAGGATCAGCTTATTTACAATGGTGCAAATAGTATAACGGTTAACTTTACTGTTAGAATAAATGGATATATTAATAGTATAACAAGTTCTCCAATTACAATAACATTTAGAAAAAATGCTACTGTTCTTACGACTTATACATTATCTGTTCCTTCAACACCATATCCTTTTGCAGCAAACTTAGACATAAGTGGTGTTAGCTTGGTAAATGGTGATTTGCTTTATATTCAATATAGCAGTAATATAACACAAGTACAAGTAACAACTGGTGGTATTGATACGACATATACTGTAACTGAGCCATTTAACTACGATACTTATAGTGATGCGGTAATAAATAATTAATAATATGGCATATAATGTAACGGCTGAAGGTTTAGTGATGACAATAACGTATGGTGGGAATACCTACCCTGTGGCTTGTGCAAAGGACGTATCTCTAAATTTGACAAGATCATTTTTAGAACTTGCACCATATAATAACGAGGTTTTTAGGGAATTTTACCCTGAGAGAATAAGCGGAACGATTACAGGCAATGCTTTGGTGGTTTTGGAAGGCACTTATTCACACCCAATGACCGTACTTTTTCAAGATATGTACGATATTAGTCCTACTTTATTTACTGTTACTTTTGATATATTGGATAACAAGACTTCAGCACCTAACTACATAGCCTACGAAACAACGGCATGGCTACAAGATATTACGTTAAATAGTGCTACTGGTCAGAATCCATCTTACTCATTTACACTTCAAATCTCTGGACCAATTATCCCTTCAAACCTTGGCGGTGGTACTTTAGATACATTCCAACAGACATTGGCATCGGGCAAGGTTTCAGCACAAAATCCAGCAGGTAGAACACTATTTGCGGTTGGTTTTAATGGAAAGTGGTATTATTCTTATACTGTTACTAATCCGAGTGCTGGGGTTTATGAAATTTTGATTCCAAATGTTGCTGATGGTACAAAAATAACAACAATATATAAAGATGTATAATATGAAAATTTGGATTAATAAGCAAATGGTTAAAATGTTTGGTGCGAGTTGGAAAACATCACTTTTAGGGTTTATTAGCGGAATATCTATAATAGTTCAAGATTATGTTGAGAGAGGTGTAACAGATATTTATAGGATAATTATAGCTATTTCCGTATATTTGTTAGGGAAATTTGCAGCTGACCATAAATCGGACATCAAATGACAAGCGAGATAATTTTAACATTATTGGTTCAGTCAGTTGCATTCATTGGTGCATTTACCAAGATGTTTACGGATATGAAAATCAAGTTAAAAGAACTTGATATAAGATTAAGTTCAGTAGAGAAAAAAGATGATGAAATAGGTAATAAACTTGAAAAGATATTTTCAAGCCTAAATGATATAAAACTTTCCTTAAAAGATAAACAAGACAAACAATGATTGGAGAAGTAAATTTAAAACCGATAAAAAGAGGTGATACTTATGTAATACCTTTTGAGTTTTACGAAGATGAATGCGAATCAACACCACTTGATGTTGAAGATTATGTATTTAAGCTAATAGCAAGAAACAATCTTGGTGTAGCACAATTTACTTGGTACAATGGTGATTTTGTTGTTGTTGATTATTATGCAAGGACTGTAACATTATCAAGTGTTACTACAACAGCATATACTGCTGGTGAATTTGTTTATGAATTGCAAGTTGATACTGGATCAGGAATTTATACTTGGATGCAAGGATATATTGAAGTTCAAGACCAAATAACATTTTAAGATGGTAGTAATTAAAATAAATTACGAAAATTTATCACCAGTTATTAAAATAACTTATGATGAAACACCAATATATGTAAAAACTACATATAATAATGTTTATGCAAAAGTTGTTTATGGAACTGGACAAGGTGGTGGCAATTATACAAATAAGTATTATGGTGCATTTTCTGATTTTACAAATCAAACTGCATCAGTTATTGATACTGGTTATGCAATGACATATAACACAACTGATTTATCATATGGTGTTAGAATCGTTGATAATAGCAAAATAACATTTGATTATAGTGGGATATACAATTTGCAGTTTTCAACACAATTTAGAAGTACAGTAACAAATGGTGAGAATGATATAAACATATGGTTAAAAAAGAATGGTATTGATGTAACTGGATCAAATGGTTTTGTTGCAGTACCAAGAAAAACTGGAGGTGTTGATGGTCATTCAATACCAAGTTGGAATTATTTATTACAAATAACTGCTGGTGATTATTTTCAATTATATTGGTCAACAACAAATGTTAATGTATCAATTCATACATATGCAGCAAATCATCATCCAAGTACGGCATCAATTATTTTAACAGCGACACAAATATAAAAAATGAGAAGATACGGACTTGTTGATATACCTGATGAACCAAATGATATTGGTGCAGTACCTATAACAAGGACACTTACAATAAATGGTACAACTTATGATTTAAGTGCTGATAGATCGTGGACTGTTGGTAATATCACAGGCACAGGTACAAGTGGTCAAGTGGCTTATTTTAATGGTACAAATTCTATTACAAGTAGTGCTACATTTGCTTTCACTCCTACATCACAATTACTACTAAATAATAGTGTAACTGCTGCAAGTGCAATAGCAAGGGGATTAAGATTAACAACAACATTAACTGCTTCTGC
>Ga0181352_1000641_pt1 | contig 14691 bp, 17 predicted proteins | sample Fa13VDMLBSN_FD_130103 | JGI IMG/M metagenome (GOLD analysis project Ga0181352, IMG submission 130103) | Freshwater viral communities from Lake Michigan, USA - Fa13.VD.MLB.S.N | ecosystem: Environmental > Aquatic > Freshwater > Lake | place: USA: Michigan | collected 2013-09-23 | reverse complement strand
TGGGATAATGAACAGCGCAAACTGTTGGAAGAAACTAACGCAAAGTCTGCTGCTGTTATGCGCCAAAAGCGCGATGAGATTAAACAGGTTACAGATGCTTATAATCAAACAAATCAATTAAGAAGCGCCTTTGACGCATATAATGAACAACTTGCTGCGATTGATGACAAATATGAGCCGTTGTTGAAGCCATACAAGGATCAGCATCTTGCCGCTGGCCAGCAACTTGCCGCCAAGTATAAGCCAGAGAGCAAACGTCTGAACGACGCGATTGCGGCCATTAAACCGCAGGGCGATGTTCCGTTGTTCCCTCATGTCGGCAGCACCGATCAGTGGGTTGAGCTTGGCGCGAAACACGCCCTGCAACACGCCCTTGAGAGTGGTCACGACAAGATATTTATCATGGGCGGTCAAGAGCAAGCCCGTCGTTGGCAATCTGGGTTGAGGCAGGCAGTTGATAATATTCGATGGGAAGGAGAGGCTAAACCTTGGAAAGGGTTTGGAACCATCGAAGAACAGGACGCCGCTGAGGAAAGATTTAAAAAGGCTAAAGAAGCACTGTATAGCACTCTCCACAATGATCGCAGCTATGATGAGATTGTTAGAGAATTTAATGATGCTCAGGCTGCCATGAGGGACACTGTTCCTGGCTGGGGTCGGAGTGCTTACGATAAGCCTGACCCTGAAAAAGAGGGATTTAGGACTGTTTACGCAAAACCCTCTAACGATAGCCGTGATGCAAAATTTGTCATTGATAGGAATGGCAATATTATTGACTCATCGCTATCCAATGTTAAAGGGAAAAAATTAAAAGATGCCGTTGGCGGAGATTTAGCCAAACGTATTATGAGTGAAGAATCCGGCAATATTCCCATGAAAAATTATGTTATGGGCGCTGAAGGTTACACTCAACACTATGAGCGAAAAGTCCCGTCTATATACAAAGACATCATCAAAAAATATTTAAAAGTTAATCCCAAAGTTGAAGCTGGGGCGCTTGTGGAGCGCGGATTGGAGTCAAATGAGATTCCGCCATGGGGTCAGTTAGAACGCCTTGGTTACGGAAAATGGAAAATCAATTTCCCTGACGGATCATTCCGTGACGATCTATCACGCGAAAAGGCAAACCGGCTTATTGAGCGTGGTAAACAAAACTTTGAGGCCATGGGCCGCACTTGGGAACCTAAAAACGTCCCGCCGATTGAAGGCCCTCACGGCACCTACATCCACATCACGCCCGAAATGCGGGAAGCTTATCAGCGGATTAAAAAAGAACGCGGGTCCGTGTTCCCCGGATATGCTGAGGGTGGGGCGGTTGTAAACGGTAGTGATCCGTATGATAATATGCGGTCATTATCTAGGAATTTTCCCCGCGCGCGGCGGGTTTCTCATTAGACGCGCTGTCTGTAAACTAAACACCTTGCAAGGGTATTAAAATGGCACATCCCCACTCTAAAGAGGCCAAAGAAGGCCACGCCAAGAAACTGGCTGGCTACGGCGGCAAATCCAAATCATTTGATGACAAGTCGTCTTGGGACGGCTTGAAGGGCCTGAACAATGATGATCAGGCTGGTCTGAAGATCATCGACAAAGAGCCGACCCTGTCGGAAGAAACCGCCCCCCGTATCATGCGTAAGCGTGGCGGCGTGGTGAAGGGTAAGATGGCTGTGAAGCGTCTGGACAAGGCGTCTCGTGGCAAAAAGGGTCGTAAGGGCTACGCGACCGATGGCAGCGTTGACAAGCTTCCCAGCCCGGAAGAATCAATGCAGTCTGAGGCCCGTCAAAAGGGCTTGAGATATGAGGATACGCAGGAAGGCGGCACGACTGGTGCTGGAGAAGCTGCTCAGTCCTCTGGTCGTCAGGAAGATCGTCGCGGCGGTCGCGTTCGCAAGGCTGCTGGCGGAAAGATGTCTCACGAAGATGAGGCTGAAGATCGTTCGCTGATTAAGAAGATGGTCAAGGGTTCGTCGCTCACTGGCAAAAAAGCTGGTGGCGAGGTCAAAACCAAGGGCTACACGCCTGAAAACAACGTCACCAAATCGGCTCGCGTTGGTCGCGCCTCTGGCGGCGCTGCCAAGGGCAAGACGACGGTGAACATCATTGTCGGCGCTGGCAAGGGTCAGGATGGCGCTATGCCTCTGCCTCCGGCTCCGGGCGCTCCGGCTGCTCGCCAGCCGTATCAGGCTCCCCCGATGATGCCCCCGCAAATGCCGATGGCTCCTGCTATGGCTGCTCCTGCACCGGCTCCGATGCCTCCGGCTCCCCCGATGGGCGCTGGTCAGGGTATGGGTATGCCTCCGGGCGGTCTGCCGCTTGGCCGCAAACGTGGTGGTCGCATCCGTGATGCTTCCGATCTGACGGCTGGCGCTGGTTCGGGTGAAGGACGACTGGAAAAGATCGAACTTCAGGAAGCCAAAGGCTATCCGCCGAAAAGCGCCCGCAAGGGTTTCAAGTAGGCGGAACGGCGCAGGGTGAAATGCCGCCGGGTAGTTTTCCCACTGGGTATTTTGGGATGACCCCGGCGGCACAGGACTATGCCTCAAAAACCATGGTCCCTGCCCGGCCTAATCCACGCGCGATTGGAGTTGCAGAGCAAGCTGCTTTAGCAACTCGCGGGGGTATAGGCACTGTTCCGCCCAGAAATAAAGGTGGAAGAACCAAGTGAATTTAGACCTGAGACTGTATCAGGAACTAGAAAAAGCCTTGTCAGAGATTGCAGAGAAGCTAGGCGCTGAACTGATCACTGGCAAGGCGCAGAACTTTGACGACTATCGCTTTCGTGTTGGTCGTCTGAAGGGCCTTCAAGACGCTCTTGAGGTCGCACAGGAAGCTCAGAAGCGCGTTCTGGGCGGAGAAAGGAAATAGCTGACATGCCGTCAGTTGCTATGTTGCATGAGGTTGACCCGCGTGAGGCGATCCTTGCTAGAGTTGGCTCCCTTGATGGGATTGAAATGTTTGGTAGCGATCTCTTAGTTGCTATCTACAAACGCCCGACCAAGACAAAATCGGGAATTATTCTCACCGACAAGCACTTAGAAGAAGATCTTCATCAGGGTAAGGTGGGTTTGGTCCTTAAAATGGGCCCGACTGCTTATCTTGATGATGAGGGCAAGTCGTTCCGCGATATCAAAGAGGGTGATTGGGTGGTTTTCCGCCCCTCTGATGGCTGGCGCGTCACGCTGAACACGCTTCGCGGCACTTATTCCAAGGATGACACGGTCGATTGTCGCGTTGTTAGCGACATTTCTGTCCGTTCTCGCGTCCTTGATCCTGATTCTATCTACTAAGGGCTTAGAAAATGGATGAGATTGAAGAAAAGACGGGCGAATCTGTTGAAATTCCGACAGAAGAGTCACAGCAATCGGTTGAAGTTAGATTAAACGACGACCAAAACGCTGAAAACCGTGAAAAAAGGGAAAAACGCGCCGAACAGCGCGGAGATGTTGGCGAAAATGCCAATAATGACCCTGATGAACGCGAACAGCAGCTTATAGAAATCAAACGCCAGTATGAGGAGCAGAAGCGCCGCGCAGAAGCGGAGCGCAATGCCCGTCAACAGGCAGAACAGTATGCCTATGAGCAGGCTCAGAGGGCTCAATATGCCCAATATGACGCTGAAGGTAATCGACTCCAAACGTATATCAATGCGATTGAGGCGACTGAACAAGCTGCGTCTAATGCAGAGCGCGCATACGCGGATGCTATGGCGTCTGGAGACTATGCCGCCGCTGGTAGGGCGCAGAGGGCCATGGCTTCGGCTGAAGCCCATCTGCTTCGGCTCCAAAATGAGAAAGCTCAGGCTGAACAGTATATTGAATCACTTAGGACAGAGGGCCGTGTTCAGGCTCCTCCGCGCCAGACTTTTGACCCGGCTCCGCAAAGCCAAGATCCTGTAGAGATGATGGCGGCTCGCCTTACGCCAAAGAGTGCTGCGTGGCTTCGCGCACACCCTGAAGCGGCTGGGCAAGTCGAAAAGCTGACTGCGGCTCATTCGTCTGCGGTTCAGTTTGAAGGATTGACCCCGGAAACTCCTGAGTATTTCCGGTATGTCGAGGAAAAGCTTGGTATTTCTCCGCCTCAGAAAGCTCCGGCAAAGAAAATCATGGCTTCTGCTCCGGTCCAATCGTCATCCAGCATGTCGTCATCCCGCTCCAGCGGCAACGGCAGCACAATGATCCTCTCTCCTGCTGAGGTTGAACAGGCCGTTTTGAACGAGCCCGAACTGCCCCGCGACAAGGCCCTTGAGGTCTACGCCCGCAACAAAGCGGCGCTTATCCGCGAAGGCAAACTTTCAGCGTAAGGAATTAAACAATGTCAGAAGTCGAAACCAAAATTGATGGCCGTAGCCGGGAAGCCCGTATGGCCAAGACTGGCGGCGCTGCTGGTAAAGAGTCGTCTATGGATTCTAAGGCCCGCGCCGAAGCCCGTATCCGTCAGATCCGCGAGTCTGTCCCTGATGGCGGCGGAACCCGTGATAAGTTTTATGCCCCTCCTCCGCCGGATGGATGGGATTATCAGTGGAAAATGCGAACGGTCATGGGTGAGGAGTTCCATTCTTATCAGGTGGAATTGCTTCGCAATGGCTGGGAGCCTGTTCCTCTGAGCCGTCATCCTGAGCTTATGCCCCAGGGCTGGCAGGGAGAAACGATTGAGGTCGAGGGTCTGGTCCTTATGGAGCGCCCCAAGGTTTTTACAGATGAAGCCCGCGCCGAAGAAGCCCGGTCTGCCCGTGAGGCGGTCATGGTCAAAGAAGCCCAGCTTCGTGATGGCCGTGGATCGGATCTTGGCAAACGCGAGGTTCACCGTTTCAGCAAATCCCGTAGCCCGATAGCGATACCGGACAACGAATAGGGTTTGTTGACAGAAATCCAAAGATTTCATAAAATTGACTTTGGATTTTCCCCTTTCCCGTTTGGATAGCGGGGAATGAATAGGAGCGGGCCAGTAATCTGGCCCGTCACCTTTATGAGCCGTCCCGCGCTGGGGCGGATTAACAACCTCCGATCAACGGCTAAAAGCGCCTTTTAGCTTACGGTCACTCCAAATAAAGGAGAGAGCCGTGGCGAATACTTTTGCGCCCTTCGGCTTCCGTCCGATCTCGACCTCGAATGGTCCGATGAATTGGCGGATTTCTACGCGCCGTGTCGCTTCGTCGGCTGGCGCTATTTATCGTGGCGATGCTGTCGTTCCGGTTACTGGCACACCTAATGGCTATATCATCCAGGCGACCGCCTCGACGGTTCCGCTGGCGGGTATCTTCTGGGGTTGTCAGTATCTTTCGACCTCGCAGAAGCGCGTTGTTTGGTCCCAGTATTGGCCGGGCAGCGATGCGACGGGTGACGTCATTGCTTATGTGATCGACGATCCGAATGCTCGCTTCATCGTCCAGACGTCTGGATCTTCGTTCCAGATTACTGGCACGAACACCACGTTCACCTCGTCTCCTGTTGGTCAGCTTGCCCAGCTTAACGTCGGTTCGGGTTCCACGACGACGCAGCAGAGCGGCATGTATCTGGATGCGGTTGGCGCGACTGCGACCTATCCGTTCCAGATCGTTGACATGGTTATTGATCCTCCGGGCTCGAATGGTTCCGACGCTACGTCGAACTACAACTATGTCATCGTTGGCTTCAACAACGAGATGCTGCGCTCGAATGGCGCAGTGACCGGCATCAGCTAAGGAGTAGATACCAATGGCTGTTAATCTTAGCGCCATCCGCGATCTGCTCCTTCCGGGGCTTCGCGGTGTTGAGGGTAAATACCCTCAGATCCCGTCTCAGTGGGATAAGATGTTTGAGAAGGCCAAGTCTAACATGGCCCTCGAACGCACTGCTGAAATGCGTTACCTTGGCCTTGCCGCTATCAAGACTGAAGGCGGCGCGGTCAGCTTCGATAACAACGCGAGTGAGCGTTACGTCTATAACCAAGAGCACTACGAGATTGGTTTGGGCTACGCGATCACCCGTAAGGCTATCGACGATAACCTGTATAAGACCCAGTTTACGCCGACGAACCTTGGCCTGATCGAATCTTTCGGTCAGACGAAGGAAATCTACGGCGCGAACATCTTCAACACGGCGACAACGTATAATGCGTCGGTCGGCGGTGACGGCGTGGCTCTCTGCTCGACGTCTCACCCGATTGATGGCGCTACGATTGCGAACCGTCCGGCTGTTGATGCGGATTTGAACGAAGCTTCGCTGCTCAATGCAATGATCGCCATTCGTTCGAACTTCAAAGACATTGCTGGTCTGAAGATCTTCGCCCGTGGCCGTAAGCTGATTGTTCCGCCGCAGTTGGAGCCGGTTGCTATTCGTCTGACAAAGACGGAACTGCGCCCCGGCACGGCGAACAACGACGTCAATGCGATCCTTACAACCGCTGGCGGCCTGCCGGAAGGTTATATGGTCAACGACTTCTTGACGTCGAACTACGCTTGGTTCCTGCTGACCAACATCAAAGGTCTGGTCTACATGGAGCGCGTTCCTTACGAGATGGATATGCAGGTCGATTTCACGACCGACAATCTGTTGGTTAAGGGCTACGAGCGTTACAGCTTCGGCTACTACAACTGGCGTTCGATCTTCGGTTCGTTCCCGACGTCGTAATGACAAAAGCGGGGAGTCAACATGGCTCCCCGTTTTCTCTTTTTTGAAGGATGGCCGACATGGCTCTCACTAATTTCCCGAATGGCATCACCTCTTTCGGTGTCCCGGTTCTGGGCGGCATCAATGGCATTCCGCTGACCGGCACTTGGTATTTCGTTGACCCGGCCACGGGTTCGGATGGCAATGAAGGCACTTCGCCTGAGTCGCCGTTTGCGACGATCTATCAGGCTTACAGCAAGACTGTTGCTGGCAATAACGACGTTGTCGTTCTCATCGGTAATGGTTCGACAAGCGGCACGGCCCGCATGTCCACGGCTCTGGCTCAGTCGATTAATTCGGCTGCGACGACCGGCACTGTTACTTGGGCGAAGAATGCTACGCATCTGATCGGCGTCACGGCTCCGACTGGCGTTTCTAACCGCGCCCGTTTTGCCCCGCCTTCTGGCACCTACACGGCTGCTACGTTCGGCAACAACGGCAATATGTTCAATGTTACGGCTTCCGGCTGTATCTTCGCTAACTTCTCAGTGTTTAACGGTTTCTCGACCGGCAATGCTGCTCAGATTGCGTGGATTGATGCTGGTGGTCGCAACTATTACAGCGACGTTCAGTTTGGCGGTTTTGGCGACACGGCTTCGGCTCAGGGCGCCAATGCTCGTGCGCTGAAGGTCACTAGCGGTGAGAACACGTTCGTTAACTGCACGGTTGGCCTTGATACGGTCACTCGCACGGTTGCGAATGCAAATCTTGAGCTTGCTTCGGCTGCGGCGCGCAACAAGTTCATCAACTGCGACTTCCCGGTTCAGACTTCGTCGGCTACTTCGCTGGTTGTTCTGGGTTCGGGCGCTGGCGCAATTGACCGTTGGACGAAGTTCCAGAACTGCCTCTTTGTGAACAACGTCGATTCCACTTCGACGACGATCACGGCTGTTGCATCCCTTAATGCCGCTGCTGGCGGTAGCCTTATCTTCAACAACTGCACGGCTGTTGGAGCTACGGCTTGGGGTGATGCTGGCGCGCTGGCTAACTCCTATGTTGATAATGCTCCTCCGACTGCCGCGACCTCTGGTCTGGCTGTTAACCCGGCCTAATTGAAAGGGCTTGAATTATGAAAGCTGCGAAGAAAAAGGCCCATGGGGGCGAAGTTGAGAGCCCGAAGAAGGGCGTAGTGGTTGGCGACAAGCCTGCTAAGGTTGCGTATGCTGGTGGTGACTCGAACGTCGCCAAGGAAGCTAAAGAGCGCAAGCGCGGTGGCATGTGCAAGAAAGAAGGCGGCAAGGCGATGGGCAAGGAAGCCATGAAGCGCCTTGATCGTCCGGCTCGCAAGGCTGGTGGTAAGGTTGGCGCGAATGAGCGTCCGCTTTCGACCGCTGCCAACACTTCGGATCGTCCCGGCGGCGACGTTCAGGAAGCGTAATAACGGAGGGGCCGCCTAGCGCGGCCCTTTCTCTCTGGAGGCTATGATGGCTGAGAAATGGATACAGGGCGCGATTAAACATCCCGGCTCCCTCCGCAAAGCCCTTCACGTTCCTGAAGGCAAAGATATTCCCTCCGGCAAGCTGGAGAAGGCCGCGCATTCGGAAAACCCGACGCTGGCGAAGAAGGCCAATCTGGCCAAGACATTGAAGGCCATGCACCGTAAATACGGTGGCGACGTTTAAGGATTAGATCATGCAGCCGATTACGGTTACTGTTGGCCCTATTGCTGCGGCAAGCGCCAATAATATTTGTCTGTCTCAGACCAAAACGGGTTCGGGCAATTTAACCTTGAACGGCTCGCTTGTCTCTGGCGGCGTGGCTATTCTGGATAACCCGCGCCAAGTCCTTATCACCAATGTTGGCAACGACTCTGGCATTACGTTCACCGTAACTGGCACCACGTTTAGCGGTCAGTCTGTTTCTGAAACAGTGACCGGCACAAGTGGTTCGACTGTTGCAACGCAGACAGATTTTAAGACCGTTACGAGCATTTCGGTTAGCGGATCAACAAGCGTGAGCGGCGTTACGGTTGGCACGAATGGTGTCGCTGGTTCTCGTTGGGTTCGTATGGATAGCTGGGCCAATGCCGAATCCGCCCTTCAGGTGGATGTCACTGGCACGGTTAACTATACCGTACAGACGACAATGGATGACCCGAACGATCCGGTTAGCCCTGTGCCTGTTTACAGCGTCAAGTGGGTTAGTAGCCCTGACACTAATGTCGTTGGGCAGAGTGCGACAAAGGCTTCCAGCCTTTCAGTGACGCCGACTTGGGTTCGCGTTCTCCTGAACAGCGGAACGGGTAGTGTCGCTCTCAAGATTGCTCAGTTTAACGTCGTGAATCGTTAACTAAAGCGATTAGCAAAGGCTATCCATGTCCACTAGCGGAACTTATGCCTTCGCACCTAATCTGGGCGAATTGGTTATAAATGCCTATGCTAAATGCGGCGTTCGACGCACTGATTTAACCAATCAGCATATGTCGGACGCCCGCATGGAAGCCAATCTTATGATGTCTGATTGGGCTGGAGATGGCATTAACCTTTGGCAAGTTCAAAGCGCATCATTTTCTCTTGTCCAAGGGCAGGCATCGTATTCTATCCCGTCAGATAGGGTGTTTATTCTTGACGTTTATATAAGTCAGAATGGGTTTGATCGGCTGATTTTCCCGATTTCCCGCTCTGACTATGCGTCTTTTGCCCAAAAAGACCTTCAGGGATATCCGACAAGTTTCTGGTATGACCGCCTGATAGATCCAAACCTGTATGTTTGGCCGGTTGCGGATAGCAGCACCAACTACACCCTGACTTATTATTACATGCGTCAGGCTATGGACAGTGAATTGACCAATGGAACGCAGCCGGAAGTGCCTTGGTATTACCTGAATGCCTTTGCCGATGGTCTTGCGGCCCGTTTGGCGTATATTTATGCCCCTGACAGAGTTGCTGTTTTGCAACCGAAGGCGGAAAAATCTTGGTTCCGGGCTCTCCAGGTTGGAACTGAAAATGTTCCGGTCACGATGAACGTCGCAATGAGGGGATATTTCAGATGAGCCTTCCCCACGGTCGTGCAAGAGTTAGTGCAACAAGCCCTAGAGCTTTTGCGATCTGCGACCGCTGCGGGTTTCTCTACAATCATGTCGATTTGCACTGGCAATACGACTATCGCGGTCGTTCATTAGCCAATTTACGCATTTTGGTGTGCGAAACTTGCGAAGATACGCCCCAGAATCAGTTAAAACCGCGCATTATTCCGCCCGATCCCGTGCCGATTGCGAATGCTCGCCCGGAGCGTTATCAGGAATATGCCGCTGATACCCGTTATACGCAGGGAAATAGCGTTGATTTCTGGACTGGCCTCCCGATTGTTGGAGGTGATGTCCGCATAACGCAGGATGATCAGGTTCGCGCGGTCCAGCAGACTGGCGAGCCTTCTGGCGGTCTTAATCAACAGCCCGGAACGAACTTCCAAGTTCCCGGTAATGATGAGCTTGGTTCAACCCAAGGTCTGCCATACGACAATAATGTCATTCCGAAAACGGGGCCTCTTGGCCCTGAATCTCCTTGATAGCGAAGGAAGCTGACCGTGGCCGTTCGCCAGATACCGAACCTACCTCCCGTTGTTTCGCTTTCTCCTACGGCGGAGATTGAAGTTGTTCAGGCTGGTGTAAGCTATCGCACGACTGCGGCTGAGATTGCTGGTGTTGTTGTCGGACCTACGGGCCCTACCGGAAATACCGGGGCTACGGGCCCCACGGGGCCTACCGGAGCGACCGGGGCCACGGGCGCTACTGGCGCGGCTTCTAATGTTACTGGCCCCACGGGTTCAGTTGGCGCTACCGGGCCTACTGGCGCTACGGGCGCTGCTTCGACTGTTCCGGGCCCGACAGGACCTACAGGGGCTACAGGATCTACTGGCGCTTCAGTGACTGGCCCCACGGGCTCTATTGGCCCGACAGGTGCAACTGGCGCTGCGTCCACCATTCCGGGCCCCACGGGCCCAACTGGGCAGGGCGGAGGTCTTGGTCCTACAGGTCCTACGGGCGGACAAGGATCTCTATACCAAACAACAAGCGCCACATCCCTCACGATTGGAACAGGAACTCAGAGCCTCACTGTTGGAATTGGCTTATCTTACACGGTCGCCCAGCAAATATTGATCGCGTATGATCCTTCAAATTATATGGTCGGATCTGTTGTGTCATACGACATTGCTACTGGCGCTTTGGTTGTTTCTGTCACATCTGCGATTGGTTCTGGAACTTATTCAAATTGGAGTGTCAACCTAGATGGAACTCCGGGCGTTCAGGGGCCCACAGGGCCTACTGGGTGGACTGGTCCGTCTGTAACGGGTTCAACAGGCCCAACGGGGCCGACAGGATGGACTGGTCCGTCTGTGACTGGACCCACTGGAGCTACCGGCGCTACTGGTGCGGGTGGGGCCCTTGGTTATTGGGGTTCTTTTTGGGATACCACAGATCAGGTTGCTGCTTCTGCGAATACGGCATATTCAGTCGGGCTTAACAGCTATGATGCAAACAATAGTGGCGTGAGCGTTGTTTCAGGTAGCCGCATTACTTTTGCGTATGCTGGCGTCTATAGCCTGACGTTCTCCATCCAGTTTGTGAACACAGATTCTCAAATTCATGATGTAAACGTATGGCTACGCAAAAATGACAGCGGTAGTAGCGGTGACATACCGGACAGCGATACTCGCCTTAGCGTTCAGCAAAAGCATGGTAGCGTTGACGGCTATGGTTTGATGACCGTTAACTTTATCCTGAAGTTGGCGGCCAGCGACTACATTGAAATGATTTGGGCGACTACTGATACGCAGTTGTCCATACAAACTGTCCCCGCTGGAACTTCTCCCGTTTCGCCTCAGATTCCGGGTGTGATTTTCACTGCACAGCAAGTGATGAATACCCAACTTGGCCCGACAGGTCCGACCGGCTGGACCGGCCCTGCCGTTACAGGCCCGACAGGTGCAACCGGCCCGACAGGTTGGACTGGACCGTCTGTTACTGGCCCGACTGGTGATATCGGTCCCACGGGAGCCACAGGTCCGTCTGTAACGGGCCCGACCGGAGCGACAGGCGCAACCGGACCTACGGGTTGGACCGGCCCTTCGGTTACTGGACCTACCGGAAATATCGGCCCTACGGGCCCCACGGGCGCGACCGGAGCGGCTTCCACTGTAACGGGACCGACGGGCTGGACAGGGCCCACTGGCCCAACAGGCGCTACAGGCGCGACGGGTGCGGCTTCTACAGTCACGGGCCCAACAGGTGCGACGGGCGCTACGGGCGCTGCTGGTCCCAGCACGATAACGGTTGGCTCTACAACAGTCGCCAGCGGAACGTCAGGTTATTATCTCTACAATAACGGCGGAACGCTTGGTAATGCGGCCCTTGGCACCAACGTAGCGACGGCTCTTGCTGTTAATATTGGTTCATCTGGCGCTGTTCTTACATCGAATGCCGCTAACAACCTTACTGCTGGCTTTACTTTTTCGACGTATAGCCTTGGAACTGGTTCGGGAACTGTAACTCCAGCCGCTTCTAACAGAAACTATCAAAATGTGACAAACAATGGCGCGTTCACCATAGCGGCCCCTGCCGCTGATAGCGCCATTGATATTTTGGTGACAAATGGCGGGTCTGCTGGAGCAATTACACTCAGCGGATTTACAGTTGGTTCTGTCACGGGCAGCGCATATGTAACAACCAATACATATAAGTTTGTTTTATCTATCCGTAGAATAAACGGAACATCGACTTATAGTTGGTATGCTCTGCAATAAGGTAGCGTGATGCTTTACGAAAGCTATTTTGAAAATAAAACAAGAGGGGCCGTAGTTGGCTCCTCTATTTTATCTTCAGATCTGCCTAATGGTGCGGGCAAGCTATACGATCCCAAGTCAAAACAGTTCAGAACTTGGAATAAGAAAGAACTTTATTTTGACGACAATCTTTTTGATGTTCGCGAAATCTGTGGCAAACCGCAGACTAACGGATTCAAAACATGGAAGATTGAAATCAGGTCGCGTGAGACAAAAGAAATTATATGGGTTAGACCGTTCATAAGCAGGGACGAAGCAATCGTTGTATGGGCGCATTTAATTAATGCGGATTTAGAGCGTATTGAGCAAGGCACTGACGTTGTCAAATTGCCCGGATTTTGGATAGACGGCGATTTGGAATATCAGTTTGCTACGGTTCAGACATATACTTCTGGGTCTGGTAATTGGGTTGCTCCTGCTTGGACGACTACAGTTCAATATGTTGTAGTCGCAGGCGGCGGTTCTGGCGGTATTGCTGGATCTCAGTTTTCTGGCGGCGGAGGCGCTGGTGGATACCGCGCAAATGTTCCGGGAGAAAACTCAGGCGGTGGTTCTTCTGCTGAAGCGACATTCAATGTGACGCCTGGATCAAGCTATGCCTATTCCGTCGGCGGATCGTCTGGCAGCAACAGTAATGGGAACAATTCTTCATTTTCAAATATTACCAGCACGGGCGGCGGCGCGGGCGGATTAAACGGAAATACCTCTGGCAAAAACGGTGGGTCTGGAGGCGGCGCGCAAGAAGGTAGCACGACTGTCGGCACCGGAACCGCAAACCAAGGACGAAATGGTGGTGCGGGTTCGTCAAACAATGGCGGCGGCGGTGGTGGTGGAGCAACTAACACCGGCAACACTGGCGGTCAAGCTTATGGTGGTGGTGGAGTTACATCGACTATAAGTGGATCGTCCGTTGCCCGTGGCGGCGGCGGTGGCGGGGCGTATCGTAACTATCAAGGACCCGGCGGTTCGGGTGGTGGGGCCAATGGTGCGTCCAACAATACAGGTGCTAATTCTGCAACTGCTAATACTGGCGGCGGCGGCGGTGGGTCTGCTAACTCCAGTAACGGCACAGTTGGCGCTTCAGGCGTTGTGATCTTGAGTTATACGCCAATCGTGATATTGAACTTCAACATGCCGAATTTAGGAATGTAAGATGGACCAGAAGGTCGGATACAAGCTGGTTGATGAAGCTGGCAATGTTATCAATAGCTGGGGCGGTGTTTGGGGCCAATGCCCGGACGTTCCTAATCCGTTGATGCTTCCTAATGGTGATCAAGTTTGCGCGGCTGAGGCGAATGTAAGTTATAGTGGATACACTCTTATTGACTGGATGATGTCCCCGGAAGAAGCGCCTATTCTTCCGGTTACTCGCCGCCAGTTTTATCAACAATGCGCCGTCGAGGGTTGGACAACTCAGGATTCCGCGCTTGCCGCGATTCAGTCAAATACAATTCCTCCTGAGATTGAATCTGTGATTAACTCAATGACAGATCCAAATCAGCAGTTTCAAGCCAAGATGGCTATTTGCGGCGCTTTGCAGTATGACCGCTACGATCCGCTTCTTATTGAAATTGCCAATGCTCTTGGCAAAACAAGCGAAGAAGTCGATAATTTGTTTAGGAACGCGATTAATATTTAATGAAGCAACATGTAATAAACAGAGAAAGGAATTTTATAGCCGGTTGGTATATGGAAAACACATCAATTTGCGACAAGATAATAAACTTTTTTGATAGGTTTGATAATAAGCTGGATGGAAGATTTGCAACGCACGGAAAAGTTCTTATTGATAAATCGAAAAAAGATTCATTAGAAACAAATGAATGGCCCCAAGAACTTTACAATGAGTATTGTAGACAGTTAGGTGGCATAACAGAAGAATATAAAAAAGAATATCCCTACTGTGACGACTGCGAGCCTTGGGGAATAACCAGTGAAATCAACATACAGCATTATCCACCCGGCGGCGGATTTCATGTATGGCATACAGAAAGAAGCGGCGTTACAGAACCTATCAGTAGCCGACATTTGGTGTTTATGACCTACCTAAACGATGTTGCACATGGCGGAGAAACGGAGTTTTATCACCAAAATCTAAGGGTAAGACCCGAAAAGGGTCTGACCTTGATCTGGCCGACAGAATGGACTCATTATCACCGGGGCATACCGGCTCCTTATGAGCATAAATATGTGGTCACTGGATGGTATAATTTCCTTCCAGAAGGCTATTAACAACATCGCGTAACGGGAGAACCAGATGCCT
>Ga0181352_1000640_pt1 | contig 14708 bp, 26 predicted proteins | sample Fa13VDMLBSN_FD_130103 | JGI IMG/M metagenome (GOLD analysis project Ga0181352, IMG submission 130103) | Freshwater viral communities from Lake Michigan, USA - Fa13.VD.MLB.S.N | ecosystem: Environmental > Aquatic > Freshwater > Lake | place: USA: Michigan | collected 2013-09-23 | reverse complement strand
GGGAGGGCGTACAGTTATGGAGACTCCCCCGTTTTTACCCTCCGACGGCCCCTCCCCCCCTGGTCGAATTTTTCGGGTCGGCGGCATCGTCCGGCATCAACCGGCACGGTGTTCGCCAACTCCGCCAACTCCGGCAACTTCGCCAACTCCGGCAACTTCGCCAACTCCGGCAACTCCGGCAACTCCGGCAACTCGTCGGCGGCTAGCGCTGCTCCTGCTTCAAGTGACAAGGCCGGCAAAGTGCTTGCAGGTTCGACCACTCGTAGGCTAGCTCGGGGTAATCCTTGCGCGGCTTCCGATGGTGTACTTGGTTCGCTGGTTCGCGTTCGCATACCTCGCACAACGGCTTGCGCTTTAGCACGAGCGCGCGAAGTTTGCGCCAACGTGCGGCCATGTAAAAGGCAATATCGGCCCGACGGCTTGCGGGCGTCGCGGTCTTCAGCGTCGGCGGTCTGAACTGCTTAATATGCTCGGTCATGCGTTCGCCAATAGTAGGCGGCCTCGGCGGTGCTCCAGTAGCCGGCGCATGGTTAGCGGCTTTGTCGGCTTCGCGCTCGGCGTCTGCTCGTGTTCGCGGAAGTGCACGGCGGCGGCTTCGTCGTCGCGGCTATAAGTCGCGTAGGCGGCGGTCGGTCGCTCCAGCTTCGATAGGTCGGCGATCACGACAACCGACGGCGGCGGTTCGGTTCCGGCGGCGGCCTCGTGGCGGGCCTGCTGCTCGCGCTTCTGCGGGTCGCCTCGCATGGCGTCGGCGTAGCGGGCTAGCGCTATGCTGCGGTGCTGCGTCCGTCGGATCACTAGCCTAAACTCGTTTTGGCATACCTTGGTTAGAAAGTTTAGCAGCGTTCCACGGTCGGGCGCGTAGCGGTGTGCGACGGCTACAACGCGGCAGGCGGCGGCCTGGATACAATCGGCGTCGTCGGTCGGCGGTATTTCGATCGAGTGCGCGGCGGCCTCGTGGTGGTCACGCTCGCGGGGTTGTCTGACGTAGAATCGCGGCCAGTAGTGCACGGCAACCGAATAACCGACGGCGGCGACTTGTTCGCGCAAACGGCTATAGCGGCGGTTTACGGTGCGCAGTCGGGCGCGTATGTGCGATAGCGATAGCTCGCGGCGTCGCGGCGGTTCTTTCTTGGCCTTGGTCTTTCTCGGCGTCCGGCGTTCGGTCTGCTGCGTCTTGCGGCGGCGCACGGCGGCGGCGCTGCGCACGAGCACGGCGGCGCGCTTGGTCAGCTTCTCGCGGGTCGCGTGCGTCTCGCGGTACTGCTCGAACAATTCGCCGGCGGTGATGCGGTCGAAGTAGCCCGACGGCTTATCGTCGGCGGCGGCGTCGGGTGTTGCGGCTTGTAAAATCGGCTTCTCCCTCGGCGGCGATCGCGCAGCGGTAGCTATGAGAATCGCGGCGGCGGCGATCGGTTAGCGGCAACCGTTCGGCCCGCACGAGCTAGCGCCCGGCAAGCGGCGGAAGCCAAATAGGCCGGCGGCGCGATAACTGCGCGACGGCTGCGGCGCTTGTGCTCGTGGTGTGACGGCTGCGGCGGCCTTCGGTTCTTCGTCGTCGGCCTGCTCGTCGTCTTGCGGTGTGCTAATGGGATCGGGCACGGCGACGATAGCGGCGGCCTTCGGCGTCGGCGTCGGGCAATCGGTCGGGCATTCAATGCAAGTGCAGTCGACGCAAATACAATCGGCGGCGGCGGCGCTCGCGGGTGCTCGGTTAAAAATCGGGAAGATATGCGGGCGATCGGGGCGCACGATCGGCATACGTTCCACGGCGTCGGCTCGGGGTGCATCCCACGCGCCGCCGTAGTGCCACGCGGCGACGGTGAGCACGGCCACGAGCCAAAGCGGTACGCAACTCGTCCACGGGATCGCGCGGAAAAGTGCAACGGCGGCGGCGAATAACTGCGTCAGGATTGAAGCGGCGATTGTGATAAATGCGGCCATGCGGTTACCTCGGTTTGTGTTCGGTTTCGGTCTGTTCCGGCGGCGGCGGTCCAATTAAAGCGACGACGATTCCTAGCGCTACGCCGGCTAGCGAATCGGTGCCGAATGATGCGGCAATAATCGAGTGCCCGAATAGGTGAAAGCAGAATGAGTCTAGGAAGTCTCGCATCGGTTCGGCTTCACGACGGTCTGATGTATTTCGCGGGTGTAGGTATGTATTTCGTGCAGTTGTTGCGTGTGCGCTTGCAGGTGATCGGCGTGCTCGTCGTTTTGTCGCGCTTGCTGCTCAATCTTCTTGTCGATCGTCGGCAACATTCCGGCCGTCGTGTCGACGAAATTGATATGCGCGGCAACGGCTCGCTCGGCTAGCGGCTTGAACCACTGGCTAAAGCGGTAAGCGACGTACAACCCGACGCCCACGAGCGCGACGAGGAAGACGACAAGCGGCCCTACCTTGTCGATAAGGCGCTCCGCAAAGGCGAATATCTCGGTCATGCGTTCGCGTTCCCTTAACCGATGTAGGCGGTAATTTGTCGAGCCATGTAGCCGCTCGTCGGCGTTCCGCGCGGGCCTTCGCGATAAACTGCGAAGCCATACTTTCCGTGCTCGTTCTTCGCTCCCCACGCTCCCCACGAGTTACGATTGCGAAGTCCGAAGCTATTCGGCTCGATTTCTACTAAGTCGCAAATTTGCATAACGTGCCGCATCCATGTATAGGCGAATGGGCCTGTCATGGTTTGTAGGCAGCACGTCGCGTAGGTGTCGAAGTCGCGCCCGGCGTTGATCCATTCGAGAACCTTAAAGTTCACGCGGTCGGCGGCCACGTCTTCGCGTCGCATGTAGCGCGTGTCGATAGCGTTGGTCGGCCAAATAGCGTCGCGGCAAAGTCCCTTTTCGGTTGCGATTCGTAGGCTATCGCCTTCCCAACCTCCACGGTCGACGCCTCCCGTAACCGGCACGGTGATTGACGACGTAGAAAGCGCCACGAACGGTAGCCGCTGAATTCGGCGAAGCGTTCGCGCGGTTCCGTTGGTGCCCTCGCCCCAACATGATAGGTGTCGGCCTTGGTTGAGCGGGTCGAAGTCGCAAAAGTCGCTAACGCGGGCGCGGCGTTCGGTCTGCTCTTTGAGTCGTGCGCTCCATTCGCTTCGCGGTATCTTCGGGATACCGGCGGCGGCCAGTGTGATAGACGGCACGGCGGCGGCGTTCGGCATAACGGCGCACAAGTGGCGCGCCTCGCCGTTTACCATCAACACGCCCTCGTCGTCCGGCGTCAACTGCGCGGCGTTGCTGTCGTCGTATACGATCTCGTTTTTATAAAGCACGGCGCTAGCCTTTTTTCAATAGTTCGATCGCGGCGGCGGTATCCTTCGGCAGCGCGTGCAGCGTAACGCGGTTACCGCGCACGATGATAAATCGCGGCACGACTTGCGACGGCTGCGAGAATGCAAGGCGCACCCATTCGGGCATTTTGGCCGGGTCGGTGTCCTTGTCGAGCACGATAAAGCCGCTCGGCCCGCACGCCTCGGCGGCGATCGCGGCGAATGTGCCCGGCGCGGTCCCGTGCAGAATCGTTAGTTGCTCGGGCGTCAGCTTTCCACGCTCGGCGCTTTCTTCGATCACGAGCACGCGCGGCGCGGCTTGTGGTCCGATCGAGTCGGTTAGCGTTCCCTGCCCGACGGCCAGAAAGGCGGCGACGGCTAGCAACAGAAGCCCGGCAAAGGTTCGGCGGTTCATGTCTGCGGCTTCCGTTGTGGTCGTGTTCTCGTGTCGGTCGGCGTCGGGCGTCGGGCGCTTTACATGGAATTAAGGCGCGGCGGCTCGGCGCTCGGCGTCTTCGTCGGCGACGTGCTCGGCTTGTAGACGGAAGCGATACCGTCTAAGAATGCGCGTTCAATCTCGGCGGCGCTGCGCAACTGCTGGCGCTCGTGAATTACCTTCAGCGCTAGAACGTGCTCGAAGCCTGTCACTAGGTCGGCGTTTGCGTCGGCGGCCTTGGCGCTGCTGCTCGTGGTCTTCTTCGCGGTAATGTCGGCTTGCGTCTTCTTCCACCACGCGGCGACGTGCTCGCCGAATGCGAGATACAAGCCGGCGGCGGCAATGAACAGAACGAACACGGTAGGAAAATTAACCGGCGACAATGCGGCGGCGTAACCGGCCTCGATGTAATCAACCACGCGCGGGCCTCCCTAAAATGATTTCAATTTGTGCGTCGGTCGCTTCGCGGCACTCGCCGCCGGTCGTCTCGAATGCCAACGCTCGCCAACGCTCGATAACCTTGGCGGCGATCGTCTCGAAGTCGTAGCCGTCGATCGCTACCGCGCGGCCGATCGCTAGCGGGCCTGTGATGCGGAAGCCGGCGGCGGTCGGCACGAGGGGCATAAAGTCGCAACCGGGCGTGCGGCGGTGCAGGTCGTCTAATAATCTTGGGCAACCTCTCCCGATTTGAATAGTTGCGCCTGTCCAGTAGTCGCGCGGCCTCGGCGGTAACCGTCGGCGCATAGAAAAGCCCGCTAGAATCGCGCCTAGCGGGCTAAATAGTGACGTTTCGACGGCGCGGCGATCGCTTAGCGCCTGAGCGGGGCGCGTCTTTTTTTCTTCGTGATAGCAACGCCGGGAATCTGTTCTTCGCTCGCTCGGTGCTCGGCGAAGCGCAGAAGCCAAAGCGCGTCGGCGTGGTTGTCGTCCATAATTTGTTGCTGTGGATAGTGTCGCAAGTAGGCGGCGATCATCGCCGGTTTCTTCGCGCGTCCGTCTCCGGTCGCAAACTTTTTTATCGACGTTGGAACATAGCCGACGGTCGCGACGCCTCCGGCCTCGGCGGCGACGAGTTTTATAATTCCGCGCAACTCGTTGTGCATCGCTTGAATGTTCGGATTAGGCGAACCAAAGCCGGCATCTTCGTAGGCTATTAGCTCGGTCGGCCAATCCGCTAGCGCTCGGCGTAGGTACAATCGGAAGTGAACTAGGCGCAAGCCGTTGTGCCCGGTCCCTCCTTCGGCAAGGTTCCAAACTCCGCTCACGCCGCTGTTGTGCGCGTAGCCGCAAACTAGCGCGGGGTCGAGTGCTAAGATTTTCAACGCGCACCCCCTTTGCTCTGGTCGTGCTTCATCGCGTCGCGCGTTTGCTGCTGCAACTGATAGCGCGCGTTCGCCATGCGGCCTCGCAATTCGTTCGCTTCGCTTTCTAGCGTGCTGATTCTGTGGCGCTGGTGTTCGATCGCGGCGGCCTGCTTTTTTGTCGCTTCTTCGGCGGCCTCGGCTTGTGCGTTCGCGGCTCGGATTTTGTCGAGCGCGACGTTGTGCCCGGCGGCGTAACCGTCGGCATACGCGGTAGCGTAGAACGGCGCTAGTTGCTTGTTTAGATACTTAATCAATTCGCTCGCGGCGGTGTCGCTATGTCGCTCCCACTCCTGCGCGGCGTCTATGATCGCGTCGGCGAACCGATCGGCGGCGGTGTGCGTCTCCCTCGTCTCGGGAACGGTCGGCGCTGCGGCGGCGGCTTGGCGCTCGGCGGCGCTCCGCACTAGCTTAAGGTCTTTGGCATAGTGGCGCGTCCCGTCTTGCTCGGTGACAATCCACGGAATGTAGCCGTGCGCTACTTGCTTCACACAATCGACAACCTCAAACGGGCAAGCGCTCGAACCGTCGGCGTAGGTGAGCACGTCGCCCGGCATGAACGGCGGCGGCTCGCCGTACTCGTGTCGCGCTTCGGCGCTCGTGATGTTCTGCGCGGCCTCGGCGCTCGCGCCCTCGTGATGATTGCAACAATTCGCGGGGGGTCTGTCGTGCATGGTTCTAGTCTTTCGTGGGGTTGCGGTTGCGGCGTTAGTTCGGGTCGGTGCTTCGGTGCTGTTCGATCGCCTTGGCGGCGACTTCTAGGAAGTCTTGGATTGTTGCAAGCGTAGAAAGTCGGTCGGCGCTTGCTGCTCGGTCTTTCTCGTGCATGTGCTCGCGTCGCTTGAATTCGCGGCGCTCTAGCTGTCGGGCGCGTTGCTTGGCGTCTTCGATCCGCTCGGCGGCGAACACTAGCGCCATGCGGTGCGCGGGTTGTCCTTTTGCCATCGTTCCTACTCCTTGGGCATGTTGCCGATAGTGCTTAGCTGCTCCAAAAATGCCGCGCTAGCGTTGCGCTCGTTCCGGTTAAGCGATAACCGTAGGCGGCCGGCTAGCTCGTCGTCGGCGGCGTGTAGGTAGTCCCACTTGCGGCGGAAGACTAGGAATTTGAACAACGCCACGCGGTCGGCGATTCCCTCGGCGGTGCTGGCCTTCGCGGCGGCGGCCTGGGTGTTCGTCCAAAAATACTGGCTCCCGTCTACCTTCGAGTCGGGGCGGGTTCGCTCGTGGTCGTACCATGCTCGGAGCGCGTGCAGGTCGGTCAGCGCTTCCGGCGTCAAAATCGAATCCTTAGAAGCCCGACCGTCTGCCGGATCACGCGGCGCGTCGGGTAAGGTCGGGCTATTAGATTTTGTAAGGGGGGCGGAAGCGCCCTTTGTATCTCTATCTCTATCTATATCTCTATCTATGTCTGTGACGGCGGCGTGACTATCGGCGTGACAATCGCGTGACTTGGCCGTGACGGCGGCGCGTTCGGCCTTCGTCCGGCTCTTGGTCTTGCGTGAATTAGCTTGTTTTCGGTCGTCGGCCTCGCGTTTCATCCGGCGGTTTGTAACCGTGACAACGCCGTGACATTCGGCGACCAAAGCCGCGCCGCTCGTGCGCAATTCGTCGAGCGCGGCGTTTAGCTCGGGGACCGTGCAGCGCGCTAGCCGCGCCAGTTGGTCGCGTGTGCGTACTAGCTCGCCGGTCCTGCCGCCCTCGTGCATGGCGCAGAGTAAATCGAGCCAGATACCCCTAGTCGACGGGGCGCACGACCCAACGGCGCTATCTTTGAGCCAGTCGCCAACATTGAATTGAATATAGTAGTGTTTCACGCGGTCGCCTTTGCTGCTGCTGCGTTGCTGGCGGTCTTCCTTAGCGTCTCTATTGCTGCTTGGGCGCTCGCTAGGCTCATCGCGGCCCCCGGTTTGAGAAAAGGCCCGGCGATCGGTTCTAAGTGCAGGCCGAAGCCCACGAGGGGCGCTAGCAACGTGGCTAGTTCTTCGCACGCGGCGGCGGCCTCGCGTTGTTCGCGTTCTTCTCTTGATAGTCGGGCCATGTTCTCTACTCGCTCGGGGCGGGTTCGTAGTTCGTCCATACGCTTTCGATCATGCGGCGCTTTGTCGCCCCGCCTGCCGAATTGTTCGGTAGGTCGAAGTCGCGGCGGTGCCAGTCGTAAGCGGCGGCGGCCTCGTCGTAGATTTCGCTTCGGTAGCCGCTGAGTAGAAAGCGCCCTTTGATCTGTCCTAGCACGGTCAATAGCTCGCCGTGGTCTTCGTCGGTCATTTCGTGCGCGTACTCGCCGACGGTCGCGCGGGTCGCGTGCAGATACGGCGGGTCGAGATAGAAAAGCGTCGCCGGCCCGTCTTGCTGCCGGATCACGTCGAGCGCGTCGCGGTTTAGGATCGCGACGCGGCGCAACCGCTCGTGCACGGCTTCGAGTCCGTCAACGGTCGTGAGCCACGCGCTAGCCTGCTCGTTCATGCCGCGCCGGGTGCGCGTCCTGCTGAGCGTCGCGAAGCCTTTCATTCGGCCGGCTAGCGATTGACGGCACGCAACGAAGAATGCAACGGCGGTAGCTACCTCGTCGTCGGTGTCGCCTGATTGAATGTGCGCGGCGGCCTCGTCGTACAGTTCCTCGGCGAACGGCATAGCCTCAACGTGGCGGCGGAAGCGCTCGAAAAGTTCGGGATTGGCAAGCGCCTTCCAAAATAGCGACAACCCGCTATTCAAGTCGTTCACAACTTCGCTAACTCCGGTCGGGTCTTTCGCGAGTAGAACGGACAAGCCGCCGGCGAACGGTTCGACGTAGTGAACGTGCGGCGGCATCATCGCTACCAGCTTCGAGGCGAGATACGATTTCCCGCCGTGCCACTTCAACGGCGAAGCGACGGGCGCGGCGGCCTTGCGCTTGTTCTGCACGACGTAGGCGTTAGCAAGGGTCGCGCGGTCGGTGTCGCACAAGCTATAAGCGACGGTATCTAATCCGCTAAAGCCCTGCGCTTCGAGTAGCGCGGCGTAGACTTCCTCCACGGGTTCGCCGTCGTTCACTCGTCGCAAGCGGTCCATTGCATCTATTACCGTCGTGTCGATCTCGGGCGCTCGTGTCGATGTTTCGTCGGGCATCTGCGTTGCTCCTGGTTCGTTTCGTCGTCGGCCCGGTCGGCACTAGCGGCGGCCTGTGTGGTTGGTGCTGTCGTTGCTCGGAATGTCTAGCGTTTCGACGGCGCTTGCGAGTCGGTTTATCGCCTGCGCGATAAATTCGCCGGCTACGGCGCTTGCCAGTCGGTTTATTTCGTCGGCGATAAATGCGCCGGCTATCATCGTGGCGCGCGCCTGTGCTGCCGTCTCGGGGTCGATCTCTGCTTTCATCATGCGTAGCGTTTCGTCGTCTATCTTCGCGCTGTGGTGTTTCAACATATTCAAGCTCGTTTGTTGCCGGTGCTGTCGGTGTCTGCGGCGGCTAGTTCGCTAGTCGCCAGATTCGGGTTTTTCCGCTCCGCATGGTCAGCCCTAGAATCGGTCGGCCGTCGGCGTCGGTGACTTGCTTCACGAGGCCGCGCCGTTGCAGGCATAGCCGCGCGTCGCGAAGTCTGCCCGGCGACCAGTTCGGCCAACCGTTTAGCAACCGGCCGGCTTGCACTCGCTCGGCTATTTGCTCGTCGGTCGCCTCTCCGTCGGCCAGCGCGGTCAATACGGCTAGCTCCGACGGTAGCCCGGCGATGTTTCGCGCGGCCTCGTGTGACGTGCTCGGGTCGGCGGTTCGTGCGTGTGCTGTGCTCATCGTCGGGCCTTTCGTGTTCTGAGTTGTGCGGCGGTCCAGAATGCAACCCTCGTAAGTACGATCGCGGCGGCCACGGTGACGATTACCGCATAGCCTGCGATCGCGGCGGCGTAGTGGTCGATCATTTGCCGCCCCCTAGTCTTTTTTTTAGCTCGGCCTCGGCCTCGTCTAGCGCCTTGCCCATGCTCATTTCGTCGGCGCATTTCTTCGCGCGTTGTTCTTCTAACTGCTTCCGTACTTTGGTGGCGACGACGGCGGCGTCGTACCAAGTGAACGATAAATCGGGATTACTCGCGAAGCGGCCTATTGTTTGCAGTACCTCGGCGGCCTGGGCGTCGGTGTATAGGAAAACGTAGCGCTCCTCGCCTTTTACGAGCGCTAGCATGTTGGTTTCTTCGTTTCTCACGATTGGGCTAACTCCTTGCGGTGATGTTCTTGCGCCGCGCCGCACGTCGGGCACGTCGCGCCCTGCTCGGTCGGTACAACGGAGCGCGAACGGTTTGCGTCAATGCGGCGAAGTTTGCCCTTGCGAATTAGCGCGTCAATGTGCCCGGTGACGGCGTTTGGGTTATTAAATCCCATGCCTAGCATTACGTCGCGCACTGTCGGCGGTATTCCGTGCCGCCGCATGTAGTCGACAAAGTAGGCGTATACGCGGGCCTGTGCTTCGGTCGGTTCGTCCATGAGTCCGGCCCCCTTAGATAAGGTTTGTTTGCTTGTTGTTGGTCTTGCGGCCGGGCGCGGCTTCTATGATCGCGTCGGCGAAGCGGTCGCAACACGCGGCTAACTCCTTGCGGGCGTCGGAAATTGTTTTGATAAATGTGGTGCCGGCGGCGGTCGTGCAGGCCGGAAGCGGCACGGCCATGATTGCGGCGGCGTAGGCTCGCACCTTCACGGCGTCGGGGCGACGCATGGCGGCCAGTTTCTCGGCTTCGATGCGTTCGGCCTCGGCTCGTGCTGCTGCGGCGGCGGCTTCGCGCTGCTCGGCTTCCACGCGCTCGCGTGCTTCGCGTTCGGCTTGCTCGCGGGCCTGCTGCTCGAATGCTTCGCGCTCGGCTGCGGCGGCGGCGGCTGCGGCCTCGTCGGCGGCTTTCTTCTTTGCGTCGTCGATCGCCTTGCGCTCGGCGGCCAGCGCGGCACGTTCGGCGGCCAGCGCGGCGGCTTCGGCGGCTTGCTTCGCGGCCACGGCGGCGGCTTCGGCCTGCTGCTTGTCCAGTTCCGCCCGGCGCTCGGCGGCCCGGCGCTGCTCGTCGGCGGCGCGGTCTTCTTCGATCTTGCGGCGCATCGCGGCCAACTCGGCGCGGGCTGCGGCCATTTCGGCGGCCTCGGCTTCGCGGCGGGCCTTCTCGGCGTCGGCTAGTGCTTTGGCCTCGGCCAGTTCGGCGGCTTCGCGTGCTCGCTCGGCTCGCTCGTCTACCTCGGTCTTTGCGGCCTTCAATGGGTTTTCGATTTCGACAATTTGCGACTTCAACCGCGCGGCCTCGGCGTCTACCTTGCGGCCCCATTCGAGCGCTTCGGCTTTAAGCGCAACGCGGGTTTCTTCGATCTCGCCGCGCAGCTTGCGGCAAGCGCCGATGCCCTGCTTCACCTGCTCGTAGCCTTCGCGCGTCTCGGGGCTTAGCCCGGTTAGCGCCTCGCGTAGTTCTGCGATAGCGGCGTCGCTTACGGAGTAGCTAACAACCTGCGCGGCTTCTGTCGTCGTCGTGTTCATGTTCTGCGTTCCCTGTGCTGTTGGTGGTTGTGGTCGTCGTCGTCGGTCGCTTGGTCTATTTCTGCTTCAACTGCTCGCGGCGGGTCTTCGTGTATTCGATCACGCTATTGAGTTCGGCGGCCTTCAAGCCGGAACCGTCGGCGGCCTTGCTCAAAATGCGGTCGAGTTCGGCCACGGTCGGCGCTTCCGATATTTGCGCCTCCCACGGTAGAAGCCGCTCGTTCGTCGCGGCGTCGGTCGGGCCTGCGTCGGTCTTCTTGTCGGCGGCCTTCGTTTCGTCGGTCAGCTTCGGCGGCGTCTCGGTCTTCTTTCCGAATCGCGCGGCGGCGTTCGACTCGCCGACTTTGCCGCCGGTCGTCGCTACCTCGGGGAATGCTCGGTCGATCGTCAATTCCCCTTCGCGGATCGCCGTACCGAATCCGATAAGCGCTTCGAGTTTGTCTAGGTCGACTTCCTCGATACGGGTAACCTCGATAGCCGCAAATATGCGGTCTTGCGTGATACCCATCTTCTTTAGGCGGTCGATCACGTCGGCGCGCTTGTTGGCTAGCGTGCTCGCGTCGCCGACGGCTACCAGTTTCGCGGCAAGGTAAATCGGCCGAATGATCGCCTTCGGGATCACGCGAAAAACAGAATCACGAAGCGCGATCGACGAGCAAGCGTTTACGGCTAGCTGTATGTCGTCTTCATCAATCGGCTTGTACTTCGGCGGCGCGTTCGGGTTCTTTTGCCATTCCTTTTTAGGCGTGATGCGGCGGCGCTTCTCAACGGTCACGCTCGCATTGTTCTCTAGGTCGTAGCAAACGGCTTGAATCGTAACGTGTGGGTGCGCCTCATCGGCGCAGACTTCTACGATTCGAGTACCGGCGCGGATGTTCTGATAGTTGGCTAGCACAAGCTCGGCCAACCGGATCGACTCGCCTTGCACGGTCTTCCCGCCGCGCGGCACGCTATAAAAACAGCTTGCCGCCGTTTCCTCGTCCATCGTCGCTAGCGTCTGAATTCGCCGTAAACATTTGATAACGTCGCGCGGGTATCGCTTCGCGGTCGCTACTTGTCCGTCGACTTCGCTACGCACGAGCGCGGCTAGCGCTGCGTTTGGGTCGCTTAGTTGGGTCGGTACAATTTCTACGTCTTCGTCGGTCAATTCGAGTTCGTGCGCCATTGTCTTAGCTCCACTGTTTTTCCCATCGCAACCAACGCGGCGGCGATAATTTCGACACTGTGCCGTGTGTTCGCGGCTTCCATACTCCCGACGCCAAGCAAGCGGCGTAGGTCTTCAATCCGTGCGCGTTTTGCTCGCGCCCGATTTCCAAAAATTCGGCGTCAAGCTCGAAGACTTCCACGCGGTACGGCGCAACCTTCGAGACGAAAATAAATAGGAAGTCTGGTCGGCGGTTGTAGGCTTCCTCGGCGGCGTCTTGATAAAAGGCGGCTTGCCGGTGGTAGCCCCATTTCGCGACTTCCTTCACGCACTCGCCTAGGCTCGCGCTCGTGCGGCTCGTCTTCAAGTCGACGATATAATCTTCGCCGTTTAGGATCATGTCGAAGCGGCTGCGGCGTTTTACTCCGTGCTCATCGTCGTGCCATAAAATCGACTCCTGATAGCGTCCGTCGGATTCGATCAACGCACGCGCCGCCGGGTGACGTTGCACGGCCTTTACCCATTGCCATAGCTCGGCGGTCGGCTCAACTAAGATTTTCCCTTTGTGCTCGGCGGCGAATTGGTCCCACGCCGCGCCGCATCGGCGGCCGTTCGCGGCCAGTACCTCGCGCGGAACCGGCACGACGTTTGCGCCGCAGTAATCGGCCGTTTGTAGTAGCGCCTCGTCGAGCGCCGTACCCTCGGCGAAGTGCTGCGGCGTTTCTTCTCGCACGTACAAGCCCGATAGCTTGCGGAAGTGATACAACGCCGGGTCTTCTATCACGAGGTCTAGCCCGCTATGGCTAATCGCCGTCGTGTCGCGGTGATAGTCGGCGTTCGTGCAGTCGTAAACAATCGCGCCGCTCACTGTCCGGCCTCCTGTGCGGCCAGTTCTCGCGCAACCTCGTCGCACTCAAGGCCGATAAGCCGCGCTAACCGTCGGATATTTTCCGGCCATACAAAGCGGTATTGCGGGCCTTTGCGGTTCGCTCGGGCCTTCGCTCGTGCTCGGGCGTCGGCGTTCGGTGCTCCGAAGTCTCGCGGCGCTACGGTTCTCAACGGTCGGTTCATCGGTCGCGTGTTCTCGTTCATGCCTCAAAAGCTCCTTCTCTTGGTTCTGGTGTAAGTTGCAATCGGGGCAGGGTTGCGCCTGCCGTCGGTCCTAACGTCGTGCGGTGTTTCCCTCGGTCACCGCGCGCCCGTTCGCGTTCGGGTCGCCCGATTGCGTTGCGTCCTACTTCGTAGCGGCGGCCTTCTTCGGCTTTGCCTTGCGTTTGCTCGGGCCTCGTGGCAACGGCGGCACGCTCTTAGGCGGTAGCGTAGGCTCGGCGTCGGCCTTGGTGCTCGGCTTCTCGTCGGCGGCCTTCTGCGGCGCTGCTGCGGCGAACACGGCGGCGTCTCGGTGCTTGGTCAACCAAGCTAGAACGGCGTCGGTCACGGCCTCCGCTCCCTCGTCGCCGATACCCTTTGCGGCGTCTTGCCATTTGCGGTAGCCGTTGCCCGACGCGCGTAGGTCTTCGAGTTTGCCGATAGTGTCGATACCTTTTTTCGTGAGCACGTCGAGCGATTTGTTTAGCGCGGTTTTGCCCGGCTTGTGCAGCGACTCGCGAAGCGGCGCGGCTCGCCATGCGTCGGCGGCGGCCTCGGGGATTGCTTCCGGCGCGGCGGCCGTCGGCGTGCTCGGTGCTGCTTCGGCCGTCGGCTTCGGCGGCCCGTCGAATAACGGCAAGCGCTCCGGCCCTCGTGAGTTCATGCGGCGAAGAATTGCCGATTTGCCCGACGCGGCTTCTTTGATTTCCTTGGCGGTTTCTCTAAGTCCGTTGTATTCGCCCTGTAGCGCTTCAATTTCGGCGGCGATCGCTCGGCACTTTTCCCAATGCTCTACGATGTAGCGTTCAACCTTCACCATTTCCGGCGGCGCTTTCTTCGGCTTCTTCTCCTTCTTCGGCTTCGTCTTCACGGCGGGCGCTGCGGCGGTGCTGGCCTCGGTGCTCGGCTTCGTCGCGTCGTCGGTCGTTGCCCTCGTCTTCGTCGGCTTCTTCGTTGCGGTTGCGGTGGTCATGTTCTGCGCTCCTCGGTTCTGGTGATGGGTTCAAACAATGGTTGCCGCTTCGGTCTAATCGTGCGCTTGGTCCGACGGCGGCGGCGTCGGTTCCATCTGTGGCGCAATTTCTTCGCGACGTACTCCAACCGTGCGCGGCGCTTCGATGCCGATAGAAACGCGGTGGGGTTCGATGCGGTTGATAACGACGACAATGCCGCCGTCGATCACGATTCGCTGACCTACCTTGCGGGTAAGTAAAAGCATGGCTTCCTTTCCTTGGTGGTTAGATGCAACCCGTTAAACGAACATCGTTGTTCGTGTTACTTCGCGGCGAAGAATGCCTTAAAGGCTTCAGCGCCATACGCTCCGCGCGTTAGTTCGATGATCTCCTTGACGGAGATACGATCAGGCGTTTTGCGTTGCTCCATCCAACTGCGCACGCCACCTTCGCAAGCGCCCGTGATAGCGCGATAGGCTACGATCGCGTCGCGCTTCGTAACGACCTTGGCGAGCGTCCACGACTTATATTCCGACGTGTCGCGGTTGCCGATCTTGTACAAGAGGCCGTCGCGTGCTTCTCGCAGCGTCGAGCCGTGCGAAAACGCTGCGCCGTCAGTCACGAGATACGAAACCTCGATTTTTCCGCAAATGACAACCCGCGAAACGCTGCCGCGCTGTGAGACGACCTTCGCAAGAACTTGGTCGGCGAACGAAAAGCCCGACGCAGCAAACGACTTTTCAAGCATGGTTCGGCATCGGTCGGCCGCATCTGGGTCGCCTTGCTTAACGGAATCAAATTGCGTGTCAGCGCCACGGGCGTAGATGGAGCTGCCGACGCTCGTGAGCTTCGGGAAGGCCGTCTTCGTGTCAGCGCCACGGGCGTCGATGGAGCTGCCGACGCTCGTGAGCTTCGGGAAGGCCGTCTTCGTGTCAGCGCCACGGGCGTCGATGGAGCCGCCGACGCTCGTGAGCTTCGGGAAGGC
>Ga0181352_1000639_pt1 | contig 14709 bp, 15 predicted proteins | sample Fa13VDMLBSN_FD_130103 | JGI IMG/M metagenome (GOLD analysis project Ga0181352, IMG submission 130103) | Freshwater viral communities from Lake Michigan, USA - Fa13.VD.MLB.S.N | ecosystem: Environmental > Aquatic > Freshwater > Lake | place: USA: Michigan | collected 2013-09-23 | reverse complement strand
GTTGGAGCGATACAGGTTGTCTGAGCATTCCTAAACCCATACTTCTCTCCCAATGAGACCATCAGGGTTGCTGCATCTTGGGCTGCTTTCAACAGATAACTGGGTACGTACTGAGACTTGATCCCTTGAGGGAATACAGTCAATCCTTCGTACTCTTTGTGATTATGAGCAAAGACAGCACGATAATGGTTGCGGATAACCCGCAACATATGCAACTTGTTCTCTTCGTAGCACGGGAACGGTCCCTGATCACGGGCCATCAGAGCGGACGTACCGTAGGAAGTACAGTGCATGATCGCAGTGTAACTTGCTGCCGTAGCACGGGCCTCTTCGGAATCGTAAGGAATACCCTGCCGCATGAGCAAGGCACCCAGATTCGCGAAACCTAGACCCAATGTCCGATATTCAAAGGATTTCTCCGCAATCACTTTGCTCGGGTACTGGGCCATGTAAACTGAGATCTCCAAGATCATCGTCCAAATGGACGTGGCATGGACAAACTCATCCACCTGAAATTGGTCTTTCTCTGTGGAAAAGAACCGTACGAGGTTGATGCTGGCCAGGTTACAACCCGTATCATCCAGGAACATGTACTCCGAGCAGGGATTGCTCCCGTTGATCCGACCGCCCCTCGGACAGGTGTGCCATTCGTTGATCGTACCATCAAACTGAAGTCCCGGATCTGCTGAGAACCAGGCCGCGTCCGTAATAGCATCCCACAAATGTTGAGCCGGGAACGTAGCACAGGGTTTCACACCGTGCTTCTTCGCTTCTGATATGGCATCGTGAGTAACTGTTTCCCGCATGCCTCGAAGGGCTGTACGGAAATAGAGGTTCCATTCCTGGTTCCCTCTTACCGCAGCCATAAACTGATGGGAGATCCGTACAGAGTTGTTGCTGTTCTGCCCGGACACAGTTTGGTAGGCTTCCCCTTCATAGGAGTTGTCCATGACCGGCACGGAGAAGACCTTCCCGGCCGCAGACATCGCCTGTGTCTTGATGATGTAATTCTCTGGAATTCCCGCTTCCCGAGCTTGAGAGATGGCCCGTTTCAAGGCTACGTTGTGACTATCCTTGGTCTCTTTCGTGGCTGCGTGAATCTGAGCCAGATGCTTGTTCAGTTGCTTCGACCCTACCATCAGGCCCGCAACTTTGATCTCTTCTTTCACCTTCCAGTTGATGAACTCCAGGATGTCCGGATGGTCCAGGTCCAGGATCACCATCTTGGCTGCACGGCGGGTAGTTCCACCTGACTTGATGGCTCCTGCTGAGACATCACCGATCTTCAGGAAGGACATCAAACCGGAAGATCGACCGCCACCGGACAAGGGTTCGCCCCGACCACGAAGGTTGGAGAAGTTGGTTCCCGTGCCTGACCCGTACTTGAAGATCCGAGCTTCCCGGGTCCACAGATCCATGATGCCGCCATCATTGATCAAGTTGTCCGAGATTGACTGGATATAGCAGGCGTGAGCCTGGGGATGCTCGTAAGCACTGGTCGTCTGCTCTGCTTCGTAAAAACAGTCACCTGCGGCATTACGAGAGACGTGGCTGAGTGACTTCGGGTTGACTCGATAATGGCCCTGCTTTGGTCCGGTAATGCCATAAGCCCAGTGCAGGCCTGTGTTGAACCATTGAGGACTGTTTGGAGCCGCCATTTGCATGGCCAGCATGTAGATCACTTCGTCGTAGAAGGCACGGGCGTTGGTCTCTTCCACAGACTTGTGAATCCATGCCTGATTCTGAGGATCACGTACATCAACTTGACTGGTACGATAAGCAACAGTCAACTGCTCAGGCTCAGGCTTAAAGTATCCCCCTTTGTAACCCCAATAAGTCCAGCAACCTGCCAAACGGTGAAACACCTGACGGGCTGAACTCTCTGGTCCTGTGGGGTTCTCCACACCATGGGCCTCAGATCCAGAAGCAACCGATCGTCGTAGCCATTCCGGAATGCCTTCCTCATCGATCGGAATCAGGTTCCGGGGAATGCCTGCTTTACGAAAGTACTTCTGTACCAGGATATCCGTCGCCACCTGCGACCAATGCTCCGGTATCTCAACATTGTCCATTTGGAACACCACGGTTCCATCGGGATTGACAATCTTGGATGTACGCCGCTCAAAACGGATAGTCGCAAGAGGGTCCTTGCCTGCTACCGTAAACAATCGGTCAATCTTCACTGACGAATCTCCACTACTTTTTACGCTTCTTGCAGCCATCTACGATAGGAAGTTCCAGACCCTTTTGATCCTGATACTTGCCCTTCTTGTCCGCATAAGAAGTCTCGCACTCATTTGCCCGCTGGTGTGATGCAAGGGGGCCCAAAGGGGTGTCAAGATGGTAAACCTTGAGTATCTCTTCAATAAAGCTCAAAGCCGTCTGGGTGGCACCATCAGCACGAAAGAACAGGATCTGCAGAATACCTTCACCAGAATAGACCTTCACAGGCAAAGGAGTTGAGTTGCTGATCTCAATCGTGACTTTGCCCCGCCATTCGGGTTCCAGGGGCGTGACGTTGACAATGATACCACACCGGGCATAGGTTGACTTGCCTACGCAGATTGTTTGAATGTCCCGAGGAATCTCCACGTACTCGAAGGACTCCGCCAATGCGAAGGAGTTCGGTGGAATAATACAAAAGGGACCCTTGTGCCGGACAAAGGCTGAATCACTGAAGTTCTTTGGGTCCACTACCGCACAATGAGAGTTGGAGAAGATCCGGTACTCGTCTGCCAGACGTAGGTCGTAACCATACGATGTCAACCCGTAGGAAATCTTCCCTTTCCGTTTGCTCGCTTTCGCAAAGGGTTCAATCTTGACTTCATCACGGATCTGCCAATCTGCGAGAATCCCCATTTTAATTCAATCCCGTAATAATTTGTGTAAAACAGAGTGTTTCCTGGAAAGAAACGGCCCTTGCCCACGATAAAGCCAAGAGTACAAAGATCGTAAATCCGAAGAATCTGACCATGTCGCTCTATACGTAGTCTCTTCCGTCTTATAGAGATCATGCTTCTTGAGCGAAAGTAGAGACTCAATTCGATTCTTCAAATCTAGAGTGAATTGGTAAGTCCCATAGAGACGGAACATACCATATCTCTCACGAATGATAGATATACTGCCGTCTCCATCAAAGTATCCTCGAACAAAACTAGCTAAATACTCATCAGGGACCTCAGGACAAGAAGGGTCAAAATGACACTTTCCAGGGATAACTCCATGCTGATGAACTAAAGGTTGACAGAACTCCGTCCCAGAGATAGATAAAGAAACCTGTGGTTTATGATTCCTGCCCTGACTTTCGCAGGCGGGAATCTCTCGGGTTTTGTGGTGGGACCCAACACGAATCTTAAAAGAATCAATAAGCTCTCTATCTTTTGCACTACATTTAAGCCCCAAAGTCAAATACTTTCCTCGATGAAGTTGAATCCAGCCATCGGCCCACACATATCCTAAAGAATAGGCCATCTCTTGGCTCCATTCCTTAAAATAATCAACCTTTAAGGTTGGGTTGGGTGATCGGGGCATTCTTCTCTCTTCACAAAGGGATGGAGTGCTGTCTGTACCTCAAGATAAGGAGGTACTCTACAAGAGTCAGGCGGACCTTTGTTCAAGGACGATCCGCTGTACTTGTAAGAATGGTACCATTCAGTTATGAAGGTACCTGGAAGACGGGTTCCCTTCAGGGGTCAAGATTCCAACACCAACCCCGTGAAACGACTGATGTGGAAAACAACAGTTCAGTCGACTATTGGTTGAAGGTCTCACCAATCAGAAGCAAGGTTACCCTGGTTCTTCTGTGGGTGGCTGTTCTGGAGGGCTTTCTTGCGCCAGGGATAGGGCGTGCATGGGCGTGCACAAGATGGTTCCGGCTCCGTGGCAGAGAATACAGTCCGGGTTAGCCCGACGAGGATCACACACAATACAATTGATCACTCGACCCGTTGTAACTCCCGGGGTCATCTTGGTTCGTATCGACTTGACCCGCATCCTCTCCCAAACATCCAGGGCGGCATCACCCTCAAAATAGCGGGTCAGATAATTACAGGCCTGAGCCAGGGTATTTGCTTCTTCGTGCGACAGCTTTTGCCCCGGAATCTGTTCAATGGAGATATCGTTTGCGGCAGGGCGTATCTGCTGCTTGGACATCATCATTTGAACGAACTCCATCGCCTTCTCCACACGGGGAGGGACGAAAGTGTCCGTCGCGGGGTTGTGCTGTTCTCTGGGTCCCATCCCCATCATGGGGTGGCCGAAGGGTGACATGAAAAACACAGGGTTACCGTCGTTATTGGGATTCACAAGTAGATCCTAAGCCAGGATTGGAGCTGGTGTCATTACATCCTTGATGTAGGGAAGAACATCCCCGGTACGGATAATCAGAATGGTAGCTCCAATACCAAACCCACCTTTAACATGGGCCTTCTGAGATTCCAGGTAACCACCCTCCACCCAGGTGGTGAGGAAGTCCAGGTTGAACATGTTCACTCGGCGACAGGTTGTACCGTCCAACTCACAAGGTTCCACCAAGGCTACTGGAGTGTAAGCCCCAGACAAACCCATCGACCATTCGATTCCAATAACTTTGGAGACTGCCGCCTTGGGACTGGGTTTCACTGCAACGGCATAACCAGGACGGTTTCCTTGGTCTGGAATCTTTGCTTGCAGATTGATGTCATCTACATTCAGTACCAAACCATCCGTCTTGTATGGGAGTGATTCACGACGGCCATTCGGCTTGTCGTAATCCTCGTAGATCTTGGTGGCCTGGTCCTCGGTGGTTACCAACTCATTGAGAGCTGGAACCTCGAATCCCAACGCAGCCAATCCTGTGATAACACGATGTTCAGAATCAGGACGACCGGGGCCAGTGTATTTGTACGCCACGAAATGGATATGAGACAGATCCGCAGGGGTAGAACGCCCCTTCAACAATCCAGATGTGGTGTTGCGGGAATTGGCGTACTTCCGAGTACCATCGGAGTTCTTCTGCGATCCAAAGTGAGAAGCGAAGTCTGCTTCATAGAGCACGCCTTCACCCCGGCCGTGGACTTCTCCCATCACAGTGATGGTCTTGGGCAGGGAGGGGATATGAGCCGCATGTTCGGTGATATCATCACCCTGCACACCATTACCACGTGTCACCAACTCAACTAGCTTACCATCCTGGTAAGTGGCACGAAGAGAAATACCATCAAGCTTGCACTGAATATTAACCTGCATGAGTGTCTCCTTGATGGTAGGTACCCGGTCAAAAGCTGAGGGACCGTCAGTTGAATTTGTGTCGTTCTTTCCGCTGCTTGTATCGAGCAGCTTCGGCAAAGATGTTTGCAAAACGGCCAATCATAGATCCGTCACCACCAAAGATTTCCGGGTCCTTGAGGGTTACTGGTCCATTTGGGTCACGAACAATATCTGCCAGCCAGGCTTGTTTGACCCCGGCCTTCGTCTCCCAGAAGATTAACCATGCTTCCTTTTTGTCCGGCTCATTCCGAACACCATGGTTATCAATTCGATTTAGGGTAGCCGCTGCGTCTTCACCCGAACTCATAGGTATCGGTTTATACCAAGTCTCAGTGAGAAGAAGTATCTCCGTAATCTGGCCCTGATTAATACCTTCGTATAACCAGTAGACGAAGCGATCCTTGTCTGCAGGAGAAGAGAAGAACTGTGGAAAACAAGGTTTCGTACCGTTCGCCAGAGTCAGGATGGCAAAGAAGGGACAACCTGCTTCCCCATGCTCCCGATAATGGGCTTTCAGAGAATCAAACCGCTTCTTGACCAATTCAGGCATCTCTGACATATTCAATCTCCTTGTGAGGGAGATACCCCCTACGAAGGGAGGAGCGTTACCAAAGAGATAGGGGTCCATTTAGGACCCCTTTGGGTGACCCACACCACTAGGTGGCGGGCCATTGCTTGACCGGGTGGGTGTATTCGGTCAACAGATTGGTGGCAACCTTCTCGGTGTCACCGTTGTTCGCCAGGCTGCGACGAATACGCGATTCATTCTTGCCGAGACGAACGACTTCGACCAGCTGTCCATCCAGCATGGCGAAACCGCGGTTGTTGTTCACGTTGACGTGATTCGAACCGTGACGGAGGGACACATCCGTCAGCAGGGCCTTGATCGGGGCGACAGGAGCTTGAGCAGCAACAGTTTCTTGAGCGGGCATCGAAAGTTTCCTTGAGGAAGGGGAAGTAAGTCATCACTCGTCTCTCAAAGTACTCGCGTGAACGTGAACACGCGGTCGTTATAACCCATCAAAAAGAAAAAGGGTCCTAACCACTTTCGAGATTAGGACCCTCCACTTAGGAAACTGGGGATGCCGGCCCAGAATCACTTCCAAACATGTTACCCTGGAAATGAAGTTGCTACTTCATCCACTACAACCGGGGCTGTGTCCGATGGTTCAGATCGGACGTAGTTCGGAGTCAGTGTCTGAAAGTCATTGGGCACCACCACATGACCATCAGCAGCAAGACGCTCCAACATGGACTTGAAATCAGGTCCCGTATAGATCCAGAACGCTGTGTCCGGAGCAAAGCTACTCTCATCCATCACAAAAGCGGTGCCGGCCGCCAGACGGAGGGCATCCTTCTCGTCCAGTTCAAAAGAAAGGATCTCCATCATTCCCTGACCATGGGCCAGGAGATACGATTCATCCGGCGTGATCTTCTGGTCTCCCAGGCTGGTCTCCGCCATCATGATCAGGCCTGCCTGGGGGTGATGCTCCATAGGCATGTTCACCAACAGAGGCTGCCCATGAACCACCGGAAGGATTTCCTCCGTTAAGAGGAGGATGAAGATCTTTCGATCACCTGATACTACTTGTTCGTGGAAGTGCATGTTAGACCTGGGTTCTGAGTTTCTGAAACCATTCCTTGATCCCAGTGATACCTTTCACCTTGGAAAGGCTGCCCATCGGGATCGGATGAAGCTTCTTACCCCATGAACCCGTCGTGGGCTCAGCCCCAATTTCTTCCAACAGCTTGGCCACCATTGGTAGCAGCGGATCGGTGGAATCATAGGCTGCTAATTGATCCCGCAGAACCGGGAGCGTGTCCTTGAGTGCATCATACTCGTCATCTGTCATGACGGCGTGCTGCTCATCTGGAGTAGGTTGGTAGTGATCGTAGTAGATCCGATTGGCCAATTCCAACCTACCATGGATCGCTTTGATTTCATTCCGCAACAGTGGAATGTCTTGGGGCATAAGGATTCTCCTTTGCCCATACTACCCAAGGGAAGAGAGGTTCGCTTGAACAGCCTTAAGGCTGCTTCCAAGTGATGACCTTCCGACGTGGACTCAACATCTTTTGTGTTGCCCGGATAGCCTCGATCTCCAGGGTATCCCCCAGCTTGTGCTTCTCCAGGAAGGAGGCACCATCACCATGATGAGGATCATTCATGCGGGTGAAGATAAAGGCAGAACCACTGAGCAGCGACTCTTTGATATGGTTCTTCAACTCCTGGCGGGACATACCAGGTTTCACATGATCTATCAGGTGTTCCACGGCCACTTCCAACCCGTCCGCCAGGGCATGCTTTGTCTTGGACGTAGAGAAGTCCAGGCCTGTTGGTTTCAGGAACCGGAGCATCGAAGTCTTGATTGCAGCAATGGCAGCATCACGACGAGCCAGGAAGTCCGCTTTGTCAATGATATGAGCAACTCGAACTACCTGACGAGCCAAAACAGATCGCCGTTGGGGAGTTAAGGGGTTCATTTATCCTTGACCATGTGAGGAGTGCCGGAAATGTCCCATACGGTTGCAGCATACACTCCACCATCCATGACCAGAGAGGAGGCGTATCGTTTAGCCTCTTCGGGTGGCAGGAGGACATGGATGTCTGCTGTGACTTTGCCACTCAGATGCTGATGAAAGGCAGAAGACACTGTCTCCGCATTATTCCTTGCAAAACGCACGTGCTTGGACGGAGCCGGAATCGTTAAACCCACGCGAATTAGAGAGGCGGCATCGGCTGTCACCTTCAGACCCGTAAAGTCTGCTTTCACCTTGAGCGAAGCAGAACGACGGTTAGCCAGCTGTACCCTCTTTACTGCTTCTTTCTGATTCCAAGGGATGGTATAGGACACCATCATCTTCGGAGTGGTCCGCATGCCCTGGTGTGCCAGTTCCATCTGATACATTGCATCCTCGGCCGCATCAAAAGTCGGAGCCTCCTGGAGTCCTTGTTGCAAAGTCCGCTTGTCTTTTGGATTGATCCGCATCGTACCCAGGGATTGGAGCAACTGCTTCTGAGCCTGGGACCAGTCTTGGCCGGTCGCACGGAGTGTTTCCAACTCATTGCGAAGATGGACGGCCTTCGACTCCTTCACCTTGATCATGTCGAATTCAGCACCCGAATACTGAAACGGAGCACCCACGTCATAGAATAGACGTGTGATCATCTTCGGCTCCATCGCGTAGGTCTTGGCTACGGAGTTGATGGCTGCTGAAGTGGAATTCATCGACGTGGACAGACGGTTGAGTTCCCCACCCAACTCGATTAAGACCCAGCGGCCGATCTCGTCCATGTTTCCCTTGTATCGGGTCTGCAGACGATTGACCTTGTTCTGCATCTTCCCCTGGGGATTCTTCAGTACTTGGTTGACAAAGGCTCCGTAGTCCTTGCCCATATTGGCTTTACGGGAAGACTTACGACCACCTAAATGAATTGTTGTCTTAGACATACCAGCTCCTGTCTGCTCCCATTCATCAACAATAACATTACTGACCTTCGCAATCTTATCCAACATAGGATCAAGTATACTCTGATTATCAGAACTCACTGTGATATCAAAGTAATAACCAGCTTTAGAATGATCGTCAAACCATTCTAATTGACCACCATGTTGAGCAACAGCAGCCTTTGATTCCTGCAACCAATCCAATATAGTGTTGACAGTTAATTTACGGCCGGCAGTTTTGGGCGTCATGGGTGGGTCCACGTGGTTTCCTGAGGCATCAATGTAAACTAACTCGTCATCGGGGCCAGCGCCGTAAGACGCTTTCGCCTTTGACTTGTATGGACCATCCACCAATTTATGAGTTTGGGGATCGTACGCATACCAACCTTCGCCTGCAAAAGAATAAGCGACAAGCTGACGAGAAGCAGTTCGAATCTTTTGGAGCACCATTTTAACCCAAACCGTATCTTCGCTGGAAGAAGGCTTAGGTATTTCTTTAACACTAAGGGTGTACTTCCCAGGGTCTTGATCGTCAATAAACTTCTGACCCTCCGAAATCATATCCGGAAGCTTAGCCTTGTAAACTTCAAAACTAGCCGGTACACCCACCTGGCTCAAGAGAGAAAGAAGTGACCGAGTAAAAAGCTTACTGATTGACATCTCGGAATCCTAGATCAGTTTCTCTAATGCCTTCTGAAGCTTCTCTTGCCAAGGGCGACCAGATATTGATGCTGAATAAGCATCCGCGGTCGACTCCAGTACCTCCCGAATGGCTCGATTAGAATAGAACTCTTTCACCAGGCGCCACTCACGGCGAAAACGAGGCGGTATCTTTAGGAGTTCACTAATCTCATCCTCTTTGACCTCTGCCTCCAACATCTCCAGCCAGGTGTAGGCTCGGAGCAGTGTTGAATGAAGAATGGTCAATGTGTAGGGCGGGGAGTCCGTTTCGGCTACCTCCTTCGAGATACGTGGAATATTGTGCCTGAGGAAGGCTCGTAAAATGTCCTTCCTTTGAGATTGGTCCTTTAAGACCTTGGTCACGTCTGCTACGGTTACTGAGAAGTGCGGGTTAATCGCCAGGGACAGGGTTAGAAGGGCTGACTCGATCTGACTTGTCTCTTCTGCCCTTTCAGCAAACTTCTTCTGTGCATCCTCAAAGAACTTGACTCCATAAAGAGGAGCCAAAACGGAGATCATTTTCTCACGCTGTTTCTTATTTGATGGCTTTTTGCATTCACACACTGCCCAAAGATGGTCGAACGTCTGACCTGTGGGCAATTCCAGCGTTCGAAGAATCAGACAGTCATCTGTTTCTTTGAATGCGGTGAGGGCGGGACCCAATGACTGAATCTTGCCCCACTTCCCATCAAACGATACAGTTAACAGACGAGAACCAAAGATAGACGACTCTGTCAGTATGCCAGAGAGTTGTTCAGCGGACTTCACATCGTGTGATTCACGATCATCCTTCGCCACGGCTTCTATGAGACGGTTGAATACAATCCGCTTCAGGACTGTATCCTCCCCAATCAACACTACCGCCTGAGGAACTTGCAACTCCACAATCGCAGTCTGCAAGATATCGTAGGGTTTCATGTGCGTCTCTTGGAAGCTGTCTTTGCGTAGGCATGGATGTGTACCAATGCCGTAGCACTGGTAATCTTGTTCGATCTTCCTTGAATCGCCCGCTCCCGCTCTTTGATGGCTGTTATCGCAATCTGACGCCAGAATGGACTGGATGGCTGACGAGCTGCAAGGGTAGCCAAGATGGACCAGCAAGAGATACGGGTGGCCTCTGATAACTCCTGCATCTTTTCGGCCCATTGATACGGGAAGTCAGGCCCTGGACGAGAACCTGCAACACAACTGCTCCAAACCTTGTGCCATTCCTTCGTAGGCTGAATCTCCAATTCCAGGGCGACGTCTGTCACACCACCACAAATGGATGCACGCCAGAGCGGATCATCCAGTCCCAGGAGTTTCAGTTCTTCCTCCAACTCCGGTTTGGTTGGTGGATCTATGTCGTAGGAGATAGACCTGGAATGGATAGTAGGGAGGATAGCCCATGGCCGGTCGGTGGTCATTATTATCCGTAGATGATTGGGCGGTTCCTCGGTAAGTTTCAGGAGAGACTGAGCTGAGTTGTTGTGGAGGCGATCAATCCGAAGGAGGACCAGGAATCGCTTGGGGAGGCGGGAGGGAATCGAACTGAGGCGATCACGAACCTCACGTGCTTGCTCTGGATTGACTTCCCGACAGTCCAGGATTAGGGCGTCCGGATGCTGGTCCTTCCGGAAGAAGTCATCGTCCTGGGGACTGTAGTGGTACGTAAAGAGAGCCGCATCTTGGATGCGACGAAGACAGGTCGTTGCCGGACCATTCAATAAGATGGTGGGGTAGGTCTCGAAAGCCTTGCCCACTGCAATGATTTCACTCTGTATCTTCTCTTCCCGCTTCATAGAACGTTCAAGGAAGTCTTGCCTAACTTGGGTAGAGTCGTATTCTCGACCGGGGCTACTTGAGCCTTCGGACATTCCTTGTTGAAGTAACAGACGTTACACCGATCCAGGTTGGATGGTCGTACCACATCACCCTGATACACGTCCTCGATGAGTTTGAAGTATTCCTCTGCCTGGCGGAACTGTTCGTTCGATACTTCCTGGGTCTTCCAGAGATCCGTGGACCCTTCGTAGAGGGTGCGAGCTTCCACCACCAGACGGGGGAAATACTCTTTGAATGAACGAGCCAGGATCATTCGGAGGAATTCTTCTGACTTGAGCTGGTCTTCAGCACGAGGGGTCTTGCGACGTTGATTCCGGGTGATAAAAACACCCCAGGGGCCACCATCTTGCTTCACCAAGGTAACTTCTGCTACACAAACTAGCAGTTGAACGTCACCCGCAAACACCCGCAACCAGATATCAGGGCCGTACCCTTCGACCTTGTTCCCACCGGTGATCTTACTCACCACCACTCGTTTGTTCTTCACCCCGGTGGTGAGGGCACTGTGAATACACTCTAAGGTGTCATCTGTAGAGTTGCGGTCCGGCTTGAACCGCTTGGGATTACCGGCCTTGTCTTTGAAGAGAGTGGGACACCAGGCAAAGTCAGACAGGGCCTTCTCAGTCAACATGATCTATCCCGCGGTTGGCTCTTGAACTGGAGGGATTTCATCACTCATATAATCCCCATCTTTTGTACCCTTAGGGTCATGATCGACTGGAGTTTTGAGCTTCTCAATCCGGTCGGCTGCCCCCTCACGAATGGCGGCCACTTCTGCATTGTACTCACTTCCGAAGGCCGCGTCTACATGAGTCAGCGTAAACTGAGATGAACAGGTTCGTAGGAACTCATAGGACGTGATGGCTTCGATGGCTGCCTCGGAAACATCCACCAGTTGGTCAAATAGAAGGTCGCCCCGTTCTTCGGCCCCTTGATAGGCTTTCACCATCTCGTTGTAGGCTGTGTTGGATCGCGTCAACTCGTGTTGAGATTCCGTGTAGGCGTTACTCATATCCCCCAACTCTTTGTTGAGCCGAAGAACTTCCTTCCCCTGCTGCTCATACTGAGTAACCAAGGCACTATACTTGCCGGGGTTTGCTTGTGCAATCTCGATTGCGTCTTCCAGGGCTTTGATCTTGGTTGTCAGCGTCTCCCCCGTAGAAATCCACCCCACGGCACAGATGATAAGACCCACAACGGCAGCAATCAGGAGAATCGCTAAGACGGGATATGGCATGACTACACCTTGCTAGAACTCAAAAGAGAAAAAGAAAAGGGCAGGCAACTGACGGTTAGATCAATCACCTGCCCCCCGAGGGGCCTAGCGCTTATTACGCAGGCTGTACATGTTGGTCACACCATCTTTGCCCACCATCTCGATTTCGGGTGTGCTGGTGAGCAGAGCCGACAGCCGGGGCAGCGGGATATCGGTGCCTTCGGAAATCTGCTTCTTGGTGACCTTCTTGGCGTTGGTGGTCTTGAACCAGTTGACGACCGTGACACGGTCCTGACTCGCCTTCGTAGGCTTCTTGCCTGTGACTGGGGCTTCCCGTTGAGGCACGAGTTCTCCCATGACTTGGAGAGCGTCTTCGACACCGACGGTGCCCAAGTCCTGGATCTGGGCCCCACTGACGATCGACGCAATCCGGCAGTGTTTGCGGAGCATGTCGTACAGGGAGGAGACCGAATAGAACTCCGGGAACCCCGGGATCTGAAACGTACCGTTGGGCTGACCTGGTAGGGCCTCCCATGTGTCCTTGCCATCCGTGTATTTGATGGTTTGGTTCTGAATGTTGGCGAGACCTGTACTCATGGAAAGACTCCGAAAAAGAAGTGTTCGACCCTCGGTCCTTGTTACCCGCCACACGAAGGCTGGACCACTGTAATCCGATACCTGTTATTTCCCCATGGCCTCCAGCCAATTGTTATCACTCCAGGCCATTGTAACCCGCATGGTGGCCTTACGTCCCTCATATTCCAAGGGGACTTCCATCACCTGTTTGATGGCCTGTTCCGCTTGGTAATCCCAAGAGCTCTCATGGCAGTCGTAGAGAACCCCCATGGGTGGACGATCCATCTCAATCAACAATGCATCATACACCGGGCATACAACCCGAGCATGATTCTGATTCAGGAATGTCCCCGGGGTCTCGGATTCCTTGTAGAAAGCCCGAATAGCCAATTTGAGACAATCACCACAAGAACCTTGAGTTGCTGTATTTACAGAACGACGGCGAGCCATTGCTTTGGCTTTACCAATGCTCTGGAACATCTCCGGTAGATTACGTACCCGTCCCAGGACAGTATAAGTCCGGGCATGTTTGTCGGCATACTGATATCGGTAATCACGCCATGCTGCCAGCTTGGGTAGTGCTTCCCAAAACCGACGTTGTTGTTCCTGGGCTTCGCCTTCTGTACATTGCAAAGAACGAGCCAGGGAATAACCCGTACTGCCGAATAAAGCGGCATAATTCAGGATCTTACCAGCATTCCGTTGTTGCTTGTCCACTGCATCAAAAGGGGTGCCTGACATGGCTGCATATGTAGCGATGTGTGGGTCAATCCCTTGTGCCAGGGGTTCCATAATCTTTTCCTCCCCCGAGAGAAGACCTGCCAGGAACCATTCGGCTGCTACAAAGTCCACGTGGAAGTATCTCTTACCATGATCTGGGGGCATGGAAGACCGGACGGTCTTGGACATACCAATCAGGTTGGGCTGTTCGGTATAGATACGGGAGGTGCCATCATTGCCCACTGTTAAGAAGTTGGTGTGTAGCCGGTTGCCTTTCACAAATTCATCCACATTCTTCACATCCTTGCCGATGGAGCGGAGATGTTTCAGATCAATGATCTTGCGGATAACAGGGTGCTGGTCCTCAATCCGTTGCAACTCCAGGATTGCCGTCGAATAGTAGGTCCACTTGTGGGGGTTTTCCTTTGGACCCTTTGGGGTTCCCGATGTTCCTGGGGCTAATTCGATGCCCGGTAAGTCCCGTTGGTCATGTTTGGGTACTTTACGTTGCCGCGGCTTCATTGGGGGCAAGGGCGGAGGGACCCGGTCCTTAAAGTTGAATAGAGCAGCAGAAAGCTGCTGGTCTGATTCCACATTGAATTCATTACGGTCCCGCCCCAACTCGATGCAGATTTCTTCTTCCAGATCATCTGCTTCCATTTCCATCCGTTGGACAGCCACCCGGAACTTCTCCAGGTCGATCGGTAGCCCCCGGAGTTGTTCACGACCCAGATAGGGGAGGATATCTAACTCCAGACGATAGACTTCCTCAAAGTTGGGATAACGGTCCATCCGGAGATCCAGGGCTCTCAATGCCTTTTCTGTTAGATATGCTTGTTCAGCATCCTGACAGGTGTACTGGAGCAACAGTGGATGTTGGAGGCTGACCGTAGAGAAATCATACGTATCCGCACCGGCAACCTCCTCAAAGGAGATCACCTGCATGGCTGTCCCCAGGGCTAATGCTAGGGGTTTCAGACCGTATACGTGGACGCT
>Ga0181352_1000638_pt1 | contig 14711 bp, 14 predicted proteins | sample Fa13VDMLBSN_FD_130103 | JGI IMG/M metagenome (GOLD analysis project Ga0181352, IMG submission 130103) | Freshwater viral communities from Lake Michigan, USA - Fa13.VD.MLB.S.N | ecosystem: Environmental > Aquatic > Freshwater > Lake | place: USA: Michigan | collected 2013-09-23 | reverse complement strand
GCCTGCGGTGCCGGAGGCTGCGGTGTACCAATAATGAACGCCAGCGGCTTGCTGGTATGACGTAGCAGAGCCTGTGCCGCCATATTTATAAGCGCCGTCATAATAAGCGTTACACAGGAAAGACGAATTCTGTTGATTAAGATTCCAAATACCGTTTCCTTTAGATCCGACTTCAAATGCTTTTCCGCTCCACGCACTCGGCGTGACGCCCAAGCCGAGGTTGCCGGGGACATCGAGGAACATACGAGGCGTGTTGTCAGGCGAGAATCGAATCCCGCGAACACCAGAGGTAGTGCCAATGACCAACGCATCGCTAAAGTTTGACTCAATGTAACCGGATCGACCTGCCGCAACGTCGTCTGTAATCGTGATGCGAGTTGCTGCTGCGGTATTTGAAACGTGCAACTTGCTTGCAGGCGAACTTGTCCCGATGCCCAACCCCGTCGAGGTGAGGCGCATACCTTCGGAACCGTTAACCCACCCCTGTACGGAACTTGTGCCTTGTAATTTGACATCGGATTGGTCTGCAACAATACGGAAAGCCCCGCCAGAAGCATCTGCGCGAAAAACCTCTCCCGTTGATGCAGTAACTTCTAGCCTTGCGTTAGTTGCATTGTTGCCAATACCCAAGTTAGTACCAGTAAATACAAGCGCCGTCCCACTCGTCGCCACCTTCGACCCGTTCAAGTACAACACGCCGTTGGCGGTGCCGCCGGAGAGGGTGAACGTACCAGGCACTGCAACAGCACCGGCAGAGTCGAACGTCATCCGCGCAGCACCACCCGTCGCAATCGCAAGCTCGTTCGCGCCAGGGAAGTAGATGCCGGTGTCGACATCGTTAAACGCCGCAATCGACGGAGTCCCCACCGCACCCGCAGCAGCGCGAGTCGTGAGGCCGGTGTTCGTGAATCGCAGGTTCTGCACACCCGCAGCCACCGCCCACCACTCGTTCGACCCGGCGCGGTACAAACCGCTCGAGGGTTCGTTGCTGAAGGCCAGCGACGGCGTCGCCTGCACACCGTCCGTGATGCGCAGCGGCGCCAGCATCGCACCTTCGCCCGAGCGGGACAGGCTGTCCGTCACCTCGTTGCCGAGATCCGCCAACGTGTTATTCGCCCATGTGGCGTCGATCAACGTACCGCTGACGACCGGGTTGCCGGACGGGAGGGTGTATGAACCTGATGCGTTACGAGGCATTGCTTAACTCCTATTCGCTCAAACTTGCTGCGCCAGCAGACCCAAACAATCGGTCGGTCTGATAACGACGTAATGCTTGCTCAATCGCTTTTTGCTTGCTGTACCCGCCGAGCAGTGCTTTCTGCGCTGGGCGGGAATACGCCCCGGCAAGGCCAGCAGCACCGGCGGCATACGGCAGGAACGTAGCCGGATTGGCTGCCGTGGCACCTGCCAGTCCAAGCAACGCGGCTCGATCAACCGTGCCGCTGTTCGGTGTACGGTTGCGCAGAATGGAAGCCGGGTCAGTCAGATCCTGCATGAAGGCATTGCCACGTCCGTAGTCATCGCCCTTTGACATTGCCTTCACAGCGCGGGTCAACTGAGCAGGCGTCACTTCGCCGCTGTCGCTGTATTTGCTTGCGCGGGCAATACGTTTCCACGCCGCGTATGCACGGTCGGTGTCAGTCAATTGCTGCACAACGTCTGACGGCAGTTGCCGGTTTCGGTACTGTTGCAATGCGCCTTCAACCGCCGTCAGCATGCGACGCTCGGCCAGAGCCTCTTGCCCCTGCTGCCCGGCCAAATCTCGAATGCGTCGGCCAATCTCAGAGTCCAGTGCCTTAAATCCGTCGCCTGACAGGAAGGCGCCAACGCCCTGCGGGCCTTGCTGGAACTTGTCGGTGAAGTTGCGCTTGAAGAATGACAGCACACCATCAATCGTGTCTTTGCTAGCCCGGTAGTTTGGGTTGGCTACGATGCTGAGAACGTCCTGCTCAAACTGCTGATCTGGCTTGAAGACGTACTGATCCAACACGCCATAGGCTTGTTTGAACTGCTTGCCGAGTTCGTCCACGCCTTCACGCGAGACGGCCTGCTTGGCTCCGCCTGGCGCCACGGCACGGTCAAACGCGGTTTGCGTCAACTCGTTGCCGGCACGTTCACGGGATCGGTTCACAATGGAGCCAATCAAAGGGAAACTCTCAGCGATTTCCTCGCCCTTGCGAATGAGCCGGCCGGAAAGCGTTGACTGATCTGCTGCCTGCCCAATCGTAGGCTGCACACCTTCACGCATCAGCGCTTGCGCTTCAGCAGACGGCCGGACCAATCCGCCCACGGCACGAGTTAGCAACTTGCCACCCAATTGCCCACCGACGCTGCCCAACGCGCCGGCCATTGCGGCATCGCCCCTGTCTTCGGTCGAATACGCTGCAGACAAACCAGCATCGACAGCCGCGTTGGCGCCAAGCCCCGCGGCAAACTGCGCAGCGCGAGGCAGCATGCTGACCCCCTTGGCAATGCCCTTTGCCGCCAAGCCGCCAGGCAGTGCAAACGAAGCAACGTCAGCGGCAAAGCCGCCAACTTTGCCGGCAGTGTCTTGATCAAGGAACTGCTTGTTTGCTGCTATCGTGCGTTGTTCTTCTGGGGACAGATCAGACACCAACCCCTTGATGCCATACGCAGCATTCTGCAGCGTTGCGCCGGCGCCTCTGGCGCCTCGGGCTAAGGCATTGCCTTCGCGCATCTTGGCGACGTTTTGGCTCACGCCACGCTCGGAGCGAATCTTTTCGACACGCGCCTTGAGCTGAGGAGAATTCGGGTCGACGTCGTCCGGAATGTTTTGAAGGACGATGCCGTCCTTGGTCTCGATTGTGTACGGCATTACCAGTCCACCACGACTTTGTTGCTACGATCAGCCGGCGCAGAGGGCTGCGAACCGCCCAACGCAGCGGGTGCAGTAATAGGCATGCCCTGCTCACCGAAATACGCGTTGCTGCGCTTAAGTTCGTTTTCAAGGAACTGCACTCGGCTGTACTTCGACTGGTACAGATCACGCAGCAAAGCCTCAACCGTCTCCGGGTTCTGCAGTGCGTTGAAATCTCCGCCCAGCGCATTTAAGACGCGGATGGCATCCTGCTCTGTCATCACGCCAGGGCCAACAACCGTTTCTCGGAAGAGTCCAAGCAAACCCTGCAGCTGACCACGCGCAACTTGTCCAGACAGCTCTTCCGGCGACAACCCGCTGCCGAACAGCGTCTTGGCGTTTGCCGAAACCTGCGACGCCAAACGCTTAAAGCCGACGTCTGCACTTTGCACACTTGAGAAATACTTGTTCAGCTTGTTCAAAGCCGAATTCTCAATCCGCTGCTCATCGCGCAACTCAATAAACTTGGTCTGGCTTAACGGGCCTCCCGTGCTAGGAGTCGTCGGCCGTGCATCGGCAGGCAGCGGCTGCATGCCCTGCGGTGTGCTGTAAACGTAGCCACGTTGCGGATCAAACATCGTTTGCACGACACGGCCGTCAGGCAGTGCCGCCGCACTGCCCTGCTGGAAGTACCTAGACGGAGCATTCATCCGCGACGCAAGCCGAGCCTCACGCGCCTGCGCTTCTTCGTTGTCAAGCAACTTGCCGCCAACATTGAGCAGCGCATCCGCCTGCGTGTCTCGAGAGGCAAACGGATCGGCCACAAACTTGCCGCCGGCCACAGTGCCGTAGTTGCCAATCTTCATCGGGTCTTGAGCAGCGGAGGCGCGTTTGAGGTATTGCGCTTGAATCGGCTGGAATCGCTCACCGGCAAACTGAGCCGCCAACGCGTTGAGCATTGAGGTATTGCCCTCATCTGCGCGTTTACGGGCAAACTCGTTTAACGCCTCCAAGTCAGGCGATTCGCCGTACATGCTCAATGCACGACTCAGCATCTGCCGGCCGGAGCCAAGCTCGTTTTCTGGATTGACCTGATTCGACAACGTGCCGCCTGCGCTGGCCTTGCGGGTGCGTGGCAACACGGTTGCACTGACAGCAGGCGCCGCTTGAGGCTGACGCGCAGCCATTGCTTGGCGCAGTCTCTCTTCGGCGTCAGCCACCGGGTCGAGAGAAAACTGTTGCATTGGAAGCGTGAAAGCCATGCCTTTCTCCTACTGGGTGAATCCCAGTCTGCTCATCAAAGAATTGTATTCTTCGTCTTCCGGCTTCTTGCCGCGCAGTGCCTCGAGCATGGACTTCTGACGCGCATTGAATCCTGCATACTTGGTATCGACTTGCTCCTGCCCCTTCTTCGCGCCGTAGGCGTTGGCCAACTGGCCGGCATACTGCGTGAACGACGGGGCAACGTAGTGCTTGCCGACCATCTGCCCTTGCGGGGACTCCATGCTCGATGAGCGGAGCTGATCCACCATGTTCTGCTGGCGCATCATCTGAGCCTCTTCAGGCTGCATCGCTCCAACAGAGATCAAATATTCAAAGAGCTTGTCGTCGTTCACTTGCCACCTCCGAATCCAAACAGGCCGGGTGCACCAAGCGCCGCACTACCCAAGCCAAACAATCCACCCATCAAGTTAGCCGTGCCGGCCTGCTGCGCGTTGTACGCACCCAGCGCGGCGTCGTAGCCCATCTGCGTCGCGCCGAGAATGTTTGGCGTCTCAGCCCGCCCCGCCTGCACAAAGTTCGGCATCTGCGGCATACCGACCTGCTGGCCGGTGAGCAGCGCGTTCATCTCGTTGAGAGACATGCCGCGACGCTGCATCTGCTCCGCGATCGCCTGCTGGCGCAGCGCGTTCTGCTGCGCAGCCGCTTGCGAGTTCAGAGCAAACTGCTGCTGCGCTGCTTGGTTGCCGGCCTGCATACGCGCCAGATCCAACGCCTGAGCCTGCCCCAGCGCCTGGTTCTGGAACTGCGACGCGGCAAGGTTCTGCCCGAAGTTCTGACCCGCAGCGCGGTTGGCGAGATCCGCCTGCCCCATCATCTGGCCGTACAGCTGCTGTTGGGCTTGGTTGCCAAACTGCCCCGCGGCGAGGTTCTGACCAAACGCTTGCGCATTCGCCTGGTTGCCGAACTGACCAGCCGCCAGTCCCTGCTGGAACCGCTGGTCGGCAGCTTGGTTGCCGAACTGCGCGGCACCCAGCGCCTGCGCATACGCCTGCTGCGTTGCGGTGTTGCCGAACTGACCGGCAGCGAGCTGCTGGTTGAACTGCTGCCCGAGAGCTTGGTTCTGCGCCTGACGCGCAGACATGTCTTGACCAAACGCCTGCCCGGCAGCCTGGTTGCGGAACTGGTTTGCAGCCAGAGCCTGCTGGAATGCCTGGTTGGCGGCTTGGTTGCCAAACTGCCCGCCCGTGACGTCCTCGTTGAATGCCTGCTGCCTCGACCCCATCTGCATGCCGTAAAGGCGCTGCGCTTCTTGGCCGGCCATGCCCAGCGCATTAAATCGCTCGGCAGACTGGCGCTGGTTGAGTTCGTCCAATGCCCGCTTGTATGCCTCAGTGCCTTGCTTGAAGCCGCGGTTGCTGAGATCCGTTTCCAACGCCTCCTGCTGCTGGCGCTGCACGGGCATCATCTGCTGCATCAGGTCGTTGGCGACTTGGTTGCGGAAGTCGTTCGTCAGCGTCGGCAGTGCCGGGTTATCGCCCATCGATAATCCGCGCTGCACGGCCTCCTGCGAGGTGTCGTAGTTCAAGCCGCCGAGCATGTTGTTGAAGCCGGTGTTGACATTGCCCGGCGACACGCCACGCGTGAGGCCACCCAGCATTGGATCGACCTGCCCGGTGAGGTTGGTCTGATTGATGCCGCGCTGCAGTTCGCCCGCCATCGAGCCGACACCCATCTGCGGGCCACCGAAATTAAAGCCACCGACGGCAGACTGCTGCGGGCCGGCGCTAGTCGTGAGTCCACGCGTGTAGTCGCTGACGTTGCTCTGCAACTGACCAGGCGCATTCGCCTGCGCCATGCGCGGGAGGTTCTGCCAGTCGAAAGGCTGACTGTACTCGCTCGAGACTCGGTCCATGAACGAGCCGGCAAGATTGCTCCGGTCCTGCTGCAGCCCGAGCTGCTGATCCAGCGCCTGCTTGAGCGGGTCAGCCAGCGTCGTGTTCTGAGTCCACTGCGTGACCTCTTGACCCGTCGCCGGGTCAACCACTTTTGCGGTGTCCCACGACGTGCTGCCCCACGGCGTGTTCTGCACAGGCCGGTTGGCGTAGTTCTGCATGTTGAGCGATTCTTTCGACAGCTCGCCCTGCAGTTGCGCCGCGCCGACGTAATCCGGCGCTGCCGGTGCCTTACCCTTACTCATTGCAACGTCTCCTTCGTCAGGTAACGGCAGTCCTCGCGGCGCATCTCAAGCAACACGCAATCCACCGTCTCGCCGATCTGCTTGAATCCCACTCGCTTGTTGAACTTAATAGCCCGGTCAAAATCTTTCGGCGTCAAACCGTAAATAGCCTTCACGCCGATAGACTCAAACGCATACGACATAGATGCCTTCAGCAAGCTCCGCGTGAGCGAGTGCGGCGTGTCAAAGGCGACATGGATGAAACACGCGTGCGGGGTCCACGAACCCAGCGCCACGGCGGCTGCGATGGTGCCGTCGTCGCGGATCGACGCAATCGTGCGAAGGTCCGTCGACCACGGGATCTGCGTCTGGCGCGTCATCCACTGCCAGATCACAGGCGGCTCACCAGGCTGGTCGGTGGCGAGCTTCACCCACGACCCTCCTCGTCAAGCATTGCAAAAAGCATCTGCAACTCAGCATCAGACAGTTGCAGCGGCTCGACAACCGGCTCAGGCGCCGGCGCTTCTTGTTCAGCCATCGCGGCCATGATCTCTTCGCGCAGCGTCGGCGCTTCCATGATCGGCTGCGGCTGCTCAGACGGCGGCAGCAGATCCGCAAGCGCAGGCTGCGGCTCTTCGCTTACAGGCGGCGGGTTTGCTGGCGGGATCAGCCCTGCAAACATAGGCTGCGGCTCTTCCTGCAGACGGTAATCGCGAGGATCAAGCCGCGCAGGCGGAGCCTCCTCGACAGCCGGCGGCGGCGGAGCTGGCGCAGGCTCAATCGCGGCGAAGCTCGACGCCGGGTACTCAGCCTCGAGATCTGCCATCGTCTTCCCGGCCGACGCCAGCAGCTGCTGCTGCTCTTCAACCAGCGCCTGCAGCTCAGGCGTCAGCGGGTCCGGCTCACCCTTTGCCCGCGCCTCGATGATTGCTTCAGCCGCAGCCATGTCCGACGCCGGCATCAGCTTGTTCTCCATCTCCGTCGGGCCGACGAAAGCAAAGTCCTGCAGCGGTTGGCGCATCTCCTCGGGCATGCTCTGCTCGAGATTAAAGACCGGGTTGCCGGTTTCAATCGGCTCGATCCGCTCTTTGTTTGCTTCGATTAGCACTGCTACAGGATTGATCCGATCACCCGTCGGCCCGCCCGTCTGCTTGTCCCACAATGCGTTTTGCTCGCGCTGCTTCGCCAACGGATCTCGAGGCGTGTACTGTGTAAATGACAGTTTCTCAGGATTCTTCAACGCCACAGCCGGCGCCACGCGCTGGCGCAACGGAATCGACGCAGAATTCATCCACGGGAATTGCAGCTCAGTGACGCCAGCGTCACCAACTGTCGCGCCGGGCAGTCCGTTACCGCGCAGAGACTGAATGAGGGAACTTGCATACCCGTCGGCCATCACATGAACCCTCCCTTCTCACTCATCATGTGCGACGAGGTAAAGATTGTTTGCGGCAGTCCACGCACTTTCATACGCAGCGACGCGTAGTACCCGAGGCCAGTCGTGCCTGCCCATGCTTGGTAGGTGTTGGCAGAGCCTGCCCACACTGCGACGTTCCACAAACCCGTGTTCCAGATTCCACCCGGCGTTTGCACGAACGATGGCGAGCCGCCGACGTTGACAAACGTGTACTGCGTGTTGATCTGCAGCTTCACTGACGGCGGACCCGGCGCGATAAAGATCGGCCGAGCCATTGTGAATTTCTTTAAATTGGCCGGCGTCTTAAATGCGTTGAACGACGTCTGCACATCGCCCTCGAGCGTCTGGCCCGGCGTGCCGTCCGTTTCAATTCCGTCAGTGTTGCCAAAGAAACCCTTCGCGATACGGCCGTCTTCAGTGCCGAAGTACAACTGACCGTCAAGAAGCGCCGCGCAGGTCATCGGCATGCCAATGAAATCGCACCACGCGCCGGTGTTTACGTTCATTCCGAACTGCTGATAGGTGCCTGTCACCTGCTCTGGCAGCTTGATGATCAGAATGTCTTCCGCGGGGAGCAGGAACACGTCCCAACTGATTGTGTCGATGTAGGTGCGGATCAGCGGGCCAAGCACAGACTGAATTTTCTGCGACGGGCCGGGCTGAATCTCGCTGAACTGGCCGTTCACCAATCGCGAGACCGGCACGAGACCAAGCTCCGACAGGATCATCACTTCGCCGCCATACGCAGTGAAGAATCGCCCGTATGTCGGAACCTTGCCGACGTACCAGACGCCGCGCAGCGAAAACGTGTTCACACTGCTCGGGTCAGTGCCTTGGAAAACGCCAATGTCGCCCTGGCTGCCGACCACGACAAGGTGATCGTCGATACCGACGCCAGCGTCGAGTGTCCAGTTGATGAGGCCACGCACATAGCCGCCATTTCGCAGCAACGAACCCATCTCAAATGGATCTGCGTGGCCGTTGATAGCGTCAACGGTTCGCATGTAGTACGCGGTCGTGTCGTCCTTGATGGTGAACCACACACGATTCTTAAACACTGCCACCGTCTCGGGGTTGGCAGGCAAGCCGGTCACCGACTGGTGAGTCCAAGTCGACCCGTTATAGGTCCAGTAGCCAGCGCCAGGCGACACGGCGAGCAGGAACATTCCAGCGCCGTTCGCAAACTGCGTGACACTCCAGACGTCGTTCGTCGAGCCTGTCGTTGACACGGCGACGCTGGGCGTGCCGGTCGTCACGTCGTAGATGTTGCCGCCAGCCGCCGCGAAAAGCTTGTTGCTGGCCGGCGTGACGCCGTTGTACGCAAACACAGAGTCGACGGAGCTGCCGACGCTTGAAGTGTGATACGCCCAGCCATTTCGCATCTCCACGCCCGTCTGGCGCGGGATGAGGTTGGTCAGCACCAACGCGTCGGTCGGCTGCATCGCCGAGATCGGGTCGCGGTAGTTTAGCCCGCCGACAGGCGCAGGGATGTTGAACAGCTGCGCCGTCTGCGCCGCCGCGGAGCGGCGTGGCACTTTGTACGGTGCAAGCGGGACAAGAGGCATTACGGGCCTCCGAATCCTGTGTCAGGCACGCTTGTCAGCGGCGAGATGTAAGGGAACCTGTACATCCGCGTCATCGACAACACGGGAGATCCCTTCTCGTTGCCCTTGCGGTTCTCAAAGTTCACTTGGAAGTCACGCATTGCAGCGGACGAGTCCAAGCCCTTCATCTCCAGCCACTTGACGCGAGCGAGCAGCGTCACAAGGTACGGGTCAACCAAAATGACGTCGCCGTTCTTGACGGCGCGGTTCTTGTACAACGTGGCGTCGTCCTGATCCCGAACCCACGCAAACGACTGGTAAAAGAACGACAGCGTCTGCGGATCAGTCGGCGGAACCAGAATGTAAATCTGACTGCCACGCACCTGCCAATAAAATGACAGCGTCGGCAGCGTCTGCCGAATCAGCAGCGTCTGCCACATCTGCGGCGACACAGGGCCAATTGCCGGCCACTGCATTGTCGAGTTCCACTGCGTTTGATCCAAGAACTCGTAGAAGTCTTCGGGCAGGTTAAACGCCTGCTCGCTAACGCCAGGCGGCGAAGCCTGAATGCTAATCGTGTGCCGCTTGGTCAGTTCCTGCCAGTCGTTTAAAGACAACAGGTCAGTGCCGGCAAGATTGACAGCCTGCACCATCTGGATGACGGCGGGGTCAGTGTCTCCCGCCGGATCAGCGGGGGTCGGAAAGCTCACCAACTGCGCGACGTTCTGGACAATCGCTGAGAGGGTGCTGTCGTTGATGATCTGGTAAGCCATCCGACCCCTTCCTCCTAAGCCGCTTTGCTAGACTTGTCCTTAGTCATCATCTTAGTCAACGCGTCGATCTGAGACTGAAGCTCCTCAATCTTCGCGTCGCGAGTTTTGAGTTCCTCGTTCATCTTCTCAATCGGCGCATTTCCTTTGGCGATTTCCAAGAAGGTCTTTGCTGAACGTTTGTCTTCGTTGAACCCCAAGAACTTTTGGCCGACGTTGTCCGGCGCCTCCGCCAACTGCTCCACAGTGTGGATGTTGAAGAATTTGTATTCCTCAACCTTGGCCGGAGTCATCTTCGGAAGCGAAGCCAGCGGAGTCCCTTCAACAACATTGCCCGCACCGGCAAGCCACTTGGCGTAACGGTCGGCAAATCGGCGCTTATCAATTTCGTCAACCGGACGATCAACCATCGACAACTTGTCACCCGGCACCATGATGCGGATGAAGTCGGTCTCCTTGTAAACCGCGCGACCCGATTCGCGGCTGAGGCCAGGCTGAAGCATGGGCTTGCGATAAAACTGCACGAACAATCGCTCATCCCCGACAAAGCGCGACTCGTCGAGTCCCGGCGCGTCGGGGATAGCAGACCAATCTGTAGGCGTTGTGGCGGTGTTCACTTGCATATATTTTTTCCTTATGTAATTGAAAAAAAGGGGACAGCGCGGGGGTTACCCGCACTGCCCCCGTGCTGGATTACAGCGTGACGCCGACCGACGGGTACGCGAAAACCGCGTCCGCGTTGGTGGCAGCAGCGCCGCCGGTGGCGGTGCCAAGCACCACACCGAAAATCGCTTCGGCGCTAGCGGTGCCGTCGTCATCAACCGCGCCGGCGGTGGCCGTCGTGTTCAGACGCGTACCCTTGGCGGCCGAGGCGAGCGTGCGAAGGCTGCCCTTGCCGTAGATCTGGAACCAGCCGTACTGGTTGTCGGCCAGCGCAGCCTGAGCAGCGCCAACGCGAGAGCCGAAGCCGGAGGCGCCAGGAGCGGTGTTCGTGGTCGTCGCCATCGCAAAGTCGAAGCCAGTCGCTTCGACGCAGAGATAGCCGAGACCCGTCACGGCGCCATCAGCACGGCCGTAAACGAACTCCTGATAGCCAACAGACGGGTCGTCGTACCCGCCCACGGTGCCGAGGCGAAACTCAGGCGTGGCGGTAGCCGCCGTCACCTGATCCTTCGAGATACCAATTACTGCAGAAGCCATGTTTGTTTCCTCTTCAAAAAAGCCTTGCCGAGTGAAGGGTCACCCCACCCGGCAAGGCAAGGGTGACCCCACCACGGGCCAATTAGTTCTGGATACGACCCTGGAACTGTGCACCAGAGCAAGTGAGGTTGCCCGCCCACGCCAGAATCTGCACTTCGGCATCCTGGTTAATGGCGTACCGCTTGTTCGGAGACAGCGCCACCATGTTCCGGTCCCGGTGCGGACGGAGGAACAGGTACTTGGTGTTCAGCATGAAGCCGGTGTTCTGCGGGCAGAAGCCGCCGATGCCACCGTCCAGCACGACATCCGCATCCATGAACTTGATGGTCGGGAAGCCGAGGTTGCCGGTCGACGGATCAGTGAACCGCTGCTGCGCCTGCAGCGAGGCCATGTACTGACTCCAGTAGCTGTTGTCGAGGATGATGAGGTCCGGACGATCCGCACCACGCACCAGCGACGACCACAAGCTGTTGAGGCCAGCCTGGAACTGCGCAGCCGTGAACGGCGGCGTGAGCGAGTTGGCGCTGAAGTCGTACAACTTCGACTGCCAGAACGTCCACGTCGCACGGTCGATGCCGCCGTAGGTGCCAGAGGTCGGCGAGGCAGGGACAGCGGCGTTGAGGCCGGTCACTTCCTTACCGCCCGAGCCGGTGCCGTCGCTGTAGATCGACTGCGCAAGCTTGTTGGCCATCGTTGCTTCGGCGACGTTCAAACGCGCCTCGAGCAGGTCGATGAAAGCCTCACGGCCCGAGTTCTGCAGCATCTCGAGACCCGACATCACGACCGGGCAAGCAAGCTGCTTAATTGAGTATTCGGCCGCCGAGATGACATCCTGAGCGGCAACCGGCAGCAAGTCGTACCCCGAATAAAATCCGGCGTTGCCGTTCTCAGCGAACGAGAGTTCCTGAAGAATGACGTTTCCACCAGCAAAGGGCTTCACATTTCCGCGCTGCGAAAGCCGAGCAAGAAGCGCGTTGTTCTTGGTGACGTTGTCAGCAATCTGACGGGTACGCGACTGAATCGTAGTCGCAATGATGTCCGTAACGGACGTGTTCGCAAATGCCATTTTGTTTACTCCATGAATCGGTTGCCCTTTCGGGCGTTATCTTCACGCGAGAGCAACTGCAAGTTGTTCTCGACATGAAGGCCACACACATTCGTCCCTCGCAGCGGAACTATGTGGTCAACCGTCATGTTCTGACGCCGCGCTGCGGCGTAGATGGCATTGATGACCTGCCTGTTTGCCCAAGTGGGCATTGCCTTCTTTCGATGCAATGCTCTTAGGTGATTTCGCTGCAATATCGTGTCGCGGTGCCGGCGGTACTTCTTGCGTTCATGCCAGCGGAATCGTTCAGGGTCTTCACGCCTTTTGTTCTTCATCCAGATTCGCTTACGTTCCCGAGCATCGGGATGGCGTTGCGCTATCTTGGCCTTCTCTTTTATCGCCTCGATGTTTCGCTGCCTGTAAGCGCGATAGGTTCGACGGCGAGAAAGAATGAACCGAAGGTCGTTTTCCTGAACTTTTCTGCGGGCATACTCGCGTGCATAGTCACGCTTGCACTGCACACATACGCGTGAGGACGAAAGCCGCAAACCCTTCAGCTCGGGATGCTTGTCGCATACTTTGCCGTTGTAGTGTAGCGATTTCCGCCCCACGTTGTCCTTTTACCATTAACGCTCGTGCGATGCAAGCGCCGCTTCGATTGCAGATCGAATATCGGTCGACGGCGCCACGGGTGCTGCCAAGGCGGGTGCACCCGACACCGATACCGCGGCTGATTTGGCCTTCTGCGCAGCCCCTTGCAACTGCTGGGCGGAACGGGCTTTGGCTCGAGCCTCCAATGCCGCACGTACACGAGGATTGGTCAAGCAAGCCTGCTTGTAGGCATCCTGCAGCGAAATCTCCCGCCCGCGGCGCTGGGATACTTCCATGATGTCGGCCATATCTTCACGCACGTCATCGCCGAACTCAGCCTTGGCGATAAAGTCGTTCACTTCCTTCATCGCCGCCTGCTGCACCTGCTGCTGCTGGGCCATCTGCGCTTGCTGGAACTGCGACATGAACTGCTGCATCGGAGCCAACTGCTGCTGCAAAATCTGCTGCACCTGAGCCTGCTGCGGGTCAGACCTCGGCACTTCGCCAGCCAGAGCCGAATCCAGTTGCTCGATGAACGAATTGCCAAACCGGCCAACGCCAAACTGCTTTACCATGCCGGCCACGAGCTGAGCCAGTTCCGGCGATGTCCCGGTGCGGAGCCGGGCAGCCGTCGCCATCAGATTGTCAATCGCCTGTAGCGGGTTGCTGTTCTCGGCGCGGATAAACGCTTCGTAGGGCCGGATGACGTTCTGCAGCTGGTCGGTGAACTTTCGAGCCTCAGCCGTCTCCTGCAACGTGCGTTGCACCTCAGCCTCGCGCCGAGCAACCTCCGCCCGCACGTCCAGCGGCAGGTTGGCCCAATGCTCACGGACATCCGGCTTCCACGACGCCGGAGCCTTTTCAACAGGCGCTGCCTTCGGCTCTGACTTTGGGCCAGGCGTAATCGGCTTGCTCTGGGCTACCTTGATCGGCTCAGGCTCACCCTTCTTGGCAAACTTGCCTTTCTCGTCCCGCGCCTTGCCGTCTTCAGCCTTCGCAGGAGCTTCCGTGGTCGTTTCGCTGGCCGGTTCAGGGCTAGGCTCGGGGGCTTCGGAGACCGGCTCAGAAACCGTCTCCGTGGCCGGTACAACGCGTGTTTCGTCCTCGGGAACTGCCGCTTCCAAAGCCTCGCGGATCGTGGTGGGTTCACTCATGGTTTTTACCTTCTTTGTAGCCTTTCAATTGCCGCGGCAATATCCGACCTGCGGATCGTGCCTCCATTCTGCATGTAGTGTTCACGCTCCTTCTTGTCACGTTCCCACTGACCCTTGAAGTCGTCGGCCGTCGCCAAGCCGTTCCGCTTCATGTACTCGCGGTGCTTTTTGCGCGTGGATATGTCCGTGCCATCTGTTGCACGCAGACCGTCGTAATGACGGTCTCCCCACAGCCCCCCAAGGTGATTGAGTGAGCCTTTCTTGCCTGGCGGCGCGTAGTCAGCCGTGACTTCAACCATCTCGCCAGATTCAGGGTCGTATCGGTACTTCCGTCTCATAGTCAATCCATTAACAGCAGCCACTCTTCCTCGCGGCGGCGTCGACGGATCTGTGCCATCACCCGCTCCACCTCGAGCCTCGCTCGCTCTCGCGCTTCAGCCGTCCTCACCCGCTCCGCACGCACTGCGTTATCACGCAGCACAGACATCACGGCATCCGTCACCACCGCGGCGCTGAATGCCGGCGGGACGGGCAACGCAACGCCCTCGCCCCTGCGCGGTAATACAGCCACCGCATCTGTCGTCGTGACGACCTCGGCTTCGGTCTCAATCGGCTCCAACACGCGTTCGATGAAGCGACGCAGCTCCTCGCGGTTGCTTCGCTCCTCATCGAACTCGCGCTGTTTGCGTTTGCGTCGTTTGACTGGCCCGTATCCACCGCGCAGAAGCTCCACGGGAGCTGGCTGCACGGCCCGGCCCCACCAGGCGCCGGG